>Ga0126313_10002531_pt1 | contig 10278 bp, 7 predicted proteins | sample Plot105A_FD_89954 | JGI IMG/M metagenome (GOLD analysis project Ga0126313, IMG submission 89954) | Serpentine soil microbial communities from UC McLaughlin Reserve, CA, USA - Plot105A | ecosystem: Environmental > Terrestrial > Soil > Grasslands | place: USA: UC McLaughlin Reserve, Lake County... | reverse complement strand
CTCCTGGGTGGCCATGGATTTGATCTTGACGACCTCGTCGGCACCGGTGGTCTGTACGAGCTCGGCGACGATTTGATTGGCTTCGGCGGCGTCCCGAGCCCAGTGGACGATGCCACCGCGTGAGGTGACCTGTTCTTCCAGTTGCATGAGGTAGTCGCCCAGATGCGCCATGGTGTGGGCCTTGAGTTGCCGGCCTGCTTCGCGCAGCTGCTCCCAGTGTGGTAGCTCTCCGACCACGGCGGCCCGCTTGGCCCGGATGGTGCGGGTCGCCGTACTCAGATTTCGGCGGAGCTGGGTGTTGGCAAGCGCCGCTCGGGCGGCAACCGGAAATTGTTCCTCGCCTCGCAAGTGGCCGACTCCCCGTGGTGCCGGAGGGGGCGGCGAAGGCATGCCCAGCAGAACCGGTTCGCTCATTGGGCGCCTCGGGCCGCGCCCACACTTTGCGGCCGGGCGGCTGAGGTGCCGGCACTGGCAATGCTGGTGCCGTCTGTCCGCTCATCTTGGGTCGCAGCAAGGATCTGCGCGAGGTGCACGGTCTTTGTGCCGCTACGCAGCCGAGACAGGCCGCCGCCGATGTGCATCAGGCAGGAGCTGTCTCCAGCCGTGCAGAATTCCGCCCGGGTATCGAGAACATGGCGCATTTTGTCGGCCAGCATGGCGGTGGACGTGTCGGCGTTCTTTATGGCAAAGGTGCCGCCGAACCCGCAGCATTGATCGGCTTCGACCAGCTCGACCAGCTCGAGCCCCCTAACCTGACGAAGCAGGCGCAGCGGCTTGTCGCCGACTCGCAACATCCGCAACGAGTGACAGGTCGGGTGGTACGTCACCCGGTGCGGAAAGTATGCACCTACATCCTCGACTTCGAGGACATCGACCAACAGCTCCGACAGCTCGTACGTCTTCGCAGCCACCCGCTCTGCCCGCTCGATCAACTCTGCTGATCCGAAGCGCCGGGCCAGCATCTCATGCTGGTGCCGCACCGAACCGACGCAGGAGCCGGACGGTGCGACGATCAGCTCGTACGGCTCGAAAACCTCCACGAAGCGCTCAACCAGGGGGAACGCTTCCCGCTGGTAACCGGTATTCACATGCATCTGGCCGCAGCACGTCTGCTTCTGTGGAAAGTCCACCGAATGGCCCAGCCGCTCCAGCAGCCGAACCGTGGCCTGACCAACCTCGGGAAACATCGTGTCTGCCAGGCAGGTGATGAATAGCGCTATGCTCACGGCCTCACCTCCGGTCAGACCTTAGCTGTACGCCGTGCCGTGGCGGGTCTGTAGGACTGCAGCTCCAGCCCCGAACTCAAGGCGATGCGGAGCTCTTCGAGCGTCGCCGGCAAGAGGTGGCCGGCTCTTGCCTGCACCGCCACATTGCCCAAGGCGGTCGCCTCGACCGGGCCAGACAGAACCGGGCGCCCTGACAAGTCCGCGGTGAGTTGGCACAGCAGCTCGTTCTGACAACCCCCGCCGACAATATGGATCACGTCGGCCGTCTGCCCGGAGAGCCGCTCGCCGGCCTCGACCGTACGGGCGTAGGCCACCCCCAACGAATCGAGGATGCAGCGCACGATAGCCGCGGACGACTCCGGCTCGGCTTGATCATTCGCGGCGCAGGCGGCCTGAATACGGCCGGGCATGTCCCCGGGAGGCAGGAACTCGTCTGCGTCCACATCCACCACCGGCCCACCTGCCGGAAGGGCCGCCGCCGCCGCCAATAATTGATCTTGATCCGCCGGCTCACCGGCTTCCCGCCAGGTGCGCAACGACTCTTGGAGCAACCACAGCCCACCGACGTTACGCAGATAGCGGATCCGGCCGTCCACGCCGCCCTCATTGGTGAAGTTAGCGGCCCGGCTCGCCTGGGTGAGGACCGGCTGGTCGAGCTCCAGGCCCACCAGGGACCAGGTGCCCGACGAGACATAGGCGAAGCGCCGACCGTCCGCCGGTACCCCAACCACCGCCGAGGCAGTGTCGTGTGAGCCCACGGCGACGACCGTGGCCTCCGGTCGCAGACCTGTCTGCCGAGCAACCTCGGCTCGTAACGGCCCGAGTACCTGTCCGGGCTCGATCAGCGGCGGAAAAAGGTCGAGGGGCACCTCGAGCAGGTCCAGCAGCTCCTCCGACATCGTCCGGCTGCTCGCGTCCAGCAACCCGGTCGTCGAGGCGTTGGTGATCTCAGTCCGCAACTCCCCGGTCAGCCAGTAGCCAATCAAATCCGGAAGCAGGACGGCATGCCGCGCCCGAGACCACAATGGCCCGCGCTGCTCCGCCACCAGCTGGTACAACGTGTTGAAGGGCAGGAACTGCAGGCCGTTGATCTGATAGAGCCGCGCCGGATCCGCCCGGCGGTGCACCTCGTCGATCACCGCGTTTGTCCGGGAATCGCGGTAGGCGACCGGCTCTGCCAGCAGTTGCCCATGGTCGTCAAGCAGGCCGTAGTCCACGGCCCAGGTATCTATTCCAACGCTGACCACGTCCGGGTACTTCTCGGCCAACGTGGCAAGCCCGGCCAGGACCTCCTGGTATAGACCGGTGAAGCTCCAGCGAAGTTGCCCGTCCCGCTCGGCTGCTCCATTAGGGAACCGGTACACCACGTCCAGGTCAATGCCCGCCGGCTCAACCTTCCCGGCGACGACCCGACCGCTCGAGGCGCCGATATCGATCGCCCCGAAGACTGCGCTTCGCCCTTCGACAGGCTCAGGGCGCGACGTCACCGGAGGAAGGCAGCAGCGACGCCGGAGTCGACCGGGATATGCAGGCCGGTGGTTCGGGATAGCTCACCGCCGGTGAGCACGAACACCGCGTCCGCGACATGGTCTGGGAGTACCTCCCGCTTGAGCAGTGTTCGTGAGGCGTAGTACTCGCCCAGCTTCTCCTCCGGTACCCCGTAGACCGCCGCTCGGCTAGCGCCCCAGCCGCCCGCGAAGATTCCGGAGCCGCGAACCACCCCATCGGGATTGATGCCGTTGACCTTGACTCCGTATTCACCCAGTTCTGCCGCAAGTAGACGCACCTGGTGCGCCTGATCCGCCTTGGTCGCCGAGTAGGCGATGTTGTTCGGCCCCGCGAACAGCGAGTTCTTGCTGGAGATGTAGACGATGTCGCCGCCCAGCTTCTGCTCGATGAGCACCTTCGCGGCCGTACGCGACACCAGGAAGGAACCCTTCGCCATCACGTCGTGCTGCAAATCCCAGTCCCGCACCGTCGTCTCCAGCAGCGGCTTCGACAGGGACAGCCCGGCGTTGTTCACCACCAGATCGAGGCCACCGAAGGCGAGCAATGCGGCATCGACTGCGGCCTGCACGGCCGCCTCGTCGGTCACATTTGCGGCCAGGCCGATAGCGACATCGGAGTCGCCGATCTCGGCCGCAGCGCCCTGGGCCTTCTCGAGATCAAGGTCTGCGACGACGACGCAAGCACCCTCGGCCGCCAGCCTGGTAGCGATCGCCTTGCCGATGCCTGAGGCAGCACCCGTGATGAGCGCGATCCGAGTCGCGTGCGATTTGGGCTTGGGCATCCGCTGCAGCTTCGCCTCCTCGAGCGCCCAATACTCGATCCGGAACTTTTCGGACTCATCGATCGGGGTGTAGGTCGACAGCGCTTCCGCGCCGCGCATCACATTGATCGCATTGAGGTAGAACTCACCGGCGACTCGTGCCGTTTGCTTGTCCTTGCCGTAGGAGAACATGCCGACGCCGGGCACCAGGATGATTGCCGGATCTGCACCTCGGATGGCAGGGGAATCAGGGGTGGCGTGCCGGTCGTAGTAGGACTGGTAATCCGCCCGGTAGGCCTCGTGCAGCTCATTGAGTCGAGCGATGCAGTCCTCAACCGGTGCACTGACCGGCTTGTCCAAGACCATGGGCTTGACCTTGGTGCGCAGGAAATGGTCGGGGCAACTCGTGCCCAGCTCCGCCAGCCGTGGATGCTCCGATCGCGACAGGAATTCCAGCACGCGCTCGTCGTCGGTGAAGTGGCCGACCATCGGCTTGTCGTACGAGGCGAGGGCACGCAAGGTCGGCGCCAATGCGGCAGCCCTGGCCCGGCGTTCCGCCTCGGGCAGCGCTTCGTAGACTTCGAGCACTGATCCGAACGGATCGGGCTTGCCATGCTCATTGATGTAGGCCTCTGCCGTTCGGATGATCGTCAGTGAGTTGGCCTCACACTCCTCCGAGGTGTTGCCCCAGGCTGTGACGCCATGCCCACCCAGAATGCAGCCGATCGCCTGTGGATTGGCGTCCTTGATCGCCGCGATGTCCATCCCGAGCTGGAAGCCTGGGCGCCGCCAGGGCACCCACACCACCTTGTCGCCGAAGATCTTGGTGGTCAGTTCCTCACCATCGGCTGCCGTGGCGATGGCGATGCCCGAATCGGGGTGCAGGTGATCAACATGGGCGGCGTCCAGCAGCCCGTGCATCGCGGTGTCGATCGACGGCGCCGCGCCGCCCTTGCCATGCAGGCAGTAGTCGAAGGCCGCGACCATCTCGTCCTCCCGGTCGACGCCCGGATAGACGTTGACCAGCGCGCGCATGCGGTCCAGCCGCAGCACAGCCAGCCCGGACTCAGTCAGAGTGCCAAGATCACCTCCGGAGCCCTTGACCCAGACGAGGTCGACTGGTTCTCCGGTAACCGGGTCCGTCTCGGTCCCTTTGGCGGATGTGTTGCCCCCGGCGTAGTTGGTGTTCTTCGGATCAGAGCCGAGCCGATTGGACCGGCCGATCAACTCCATGACAACGGGATTGGTCACGTCATGCTCCCCATCCGGCTTGCTTTCCGCCGGCTCGTTCCTTCTCTATCTTTTCCTGATACCCCGATTCCGCGTACGCCTTCATCGGATCAGCCGGCAAGCCGCGGCTTTCCCGCCACGCTGCGAGGTCGGGCCGCACATCGGTGTAGAACGCATCCATCAAAATGCCGTTCGCACCCAGCACATCGTGGGCCTCCTGCGCCGCGGTCAGCGCATCTCGGTCGACCAGCAGAGCCCGTGCGGTCATTTCCTGGACATTGAGAACCGACCGGATCTGGCCGGGGATCTTGTCCTCGATGTTGTGACACTGATCGAGCATGAACGCCACGTCCGAGTCGGATCCGTAGCCGCCGCCTCGCACGACTTCGTACAGGATCCGGAACAGCTGGAATGGGTCTGCCGAGCCGACGATCAAGTCGTCATCGGCGTAGTAACGGGAGTTGAAGTCGAAGGATCCGAGCTTTCCGAGCCGGAGCAACTTGGCCACGATGAACTCGATATTCGTCCCGGGCGCGTGGTGTCCAGTATCAAGACAGACAACTGCCCGCTCACCGAGGGCGAGGACGTGTGCGTACGCCGTACCCCAGTCCGGCACGTCGGTGTGGTAGAACGCCGGCTCGAAGAACTTGTACTCCAACACCAGCCGTCGGTCCGGCCCGATCCGCTCATAGATCTGGGCCAGGCTGTCGGCTAGCCGATCTTGACGGCCGCGGAGGTCGGCCTGACCTGCGTAGTTCGTGCCGTCCGCCAGCCAGATCTTGAGGTCCCGCGAACCGGTCAGATTCATGATCTCGATGCACTCGAAGTGGTGTTCGATTGCCTTGCGTCGGACGCTTTCGTCGACGTGCGTCAGACTGCCGAATTTATAGAGATCGTCCTGGAAGGTATTGGAGTTGATGGTCCCCAAGGCGAGACCAAGATCGGCGGCGTAGTTCCGAAGGGCTGCGTAGTCGTCCACTTTGTCCCACGGAATGTGCAGCGCGACCTTAGGTGCCAGACCGGTGAACTCGTGCACTTTGGCTGCGTCGGCGATCTTTTCCTGAACGGTACGGGGAGTGCCGAGTGTGCCGAACACCTTGAAGCGGGTGCCGGAGTTGCCGAAGGCCCAGGAGGGCAGTTCGATCGCTTGGTGGGTGAGCTGGTCAGCGATTGACGCGAAGGTCGTCATTGATGACTCCACGAAGAAAGAGAGTTGAAACGTTCAATGGTCTATTGGAGCAAAGTACTGCAGTGCTGTAACCCGCGTCAAGACGTCTGCGAGCTGAAGCTTCAGATCATTTGCAACGGGCGGTGCTGGCATTGGTTTGCGGGCTCCTGGAGACGAGACTTGAATCGTTTAACGACTGCCAATGTCAACCGGCAGACTCAACTTTGGTTTGGCCGATCCGGGCAAGCTGATCCTCGATATTGAAAACTTCGGGCACAACTTCCCACGCCTCGTCGGGCGCCCCGTCAGACTGGAACAGCTTCGACATGGCGGCTTGCCAGCGGGCGTTGACCTCCGTCTGAGCGACTTTGGCTTGTGCGGCCGCAAGATCATCAGCCTCGACGTAGCCGATCAGTAGACCGTCGTCGCGAAGAAAGAGTGAGTAGTTGCGCCAGCCGGCATCGCGCAAAACGACGAGCAGTTCCGGCCAGACCGCCGCATGTGCCTCCCGGTACTCGCCGAGATTCTTTGGATCGACATGTCCCAGCAAGCAATACCGCGCCATCTCCTTATCGTCGCGTGCAAATCGATTCCTGGCTAGCGATGATCGCTGTGCCACTACCGCCGTGGTCGACAGGTCCCGCGCGATCTGGCCCCCGCCTGGTTGAAGCGCTCCAGATAACCTGCTGCCATGTCAGCCGGTGCCGAGCGCGTTAGCGAGAAAGGCTCCGGTCCTAAGGCTGGCGGTCGAATTCAAGACGTTGCTCGCCGCGCCGGGGTTGCGATCGGCACCGTCTCCAATGTGCTCAACAGTCCGGAGAAGGTAAGTGGGCAAACACGGCTTCGAGTCGAGGCAGCCATCGCCGAGCTGGGCTTCGTTCGCAACATTGCCGCCCGGACACTTGCCGCGAAGAGGACGGACACCGTCGGCTTGGTAGTCGTCGACATCGGTAACTCACTGTTTGTCGACATCGCCCGCGGAGCTGAGGCGGCAACAAGTCAAGCTCGCCTGAAACTCCTGCTCGCCAATAGCGCGGCTATCTGGCGGCGAACCATCTTCTCGATCAAGGAGCCCGGCGCGTCGTGTTGGATCCGCATCTCATTGCCCGACGCAGCACACTGCGAACGCAAGATCAAGACGGTTAAACCATGATCAAGACGGTTATTTGTGCCGCTGAAACAATTCAACGCAAAGGAGTGCTATGACGAGTACCGCATCCCAGCCCGGTACGGCAGCGTCATTGCGCTGGCGTGGTCACTGGATTGCGCCTGAGCCGCGACCGCCGATCAACGCTCCGGCCGATTTCTTGGTGGGCCGCGGCGGCGGGCGGTTCTCACGCTCGCTGTTCCGCAGGACTTTCCGGCTGACGGAGGTACCGGCAGAAGCGCCGGCTCGTCTCACCGCCGATTCGCGGTACGTGATGTGGGTCAACGGGGAAGAGGTCGGCCGTGGACCGGCGCGCTCCCAGCCGTATCGGCAACGCTACGACAGCTACGATCTAGCGCCCTACCTGGTCATTGGCACAAACGTGGTCGCCGTCCTGGTCACCTACTACGGGCAGCCGATGTCGTTCTGGCAACCTGCCCCGGCCGGCTCAAGCCCCGATGCAGTGTTGGTCTTTGAAGCACAACTCGGCGAGGAGGTGTTGATCTCTGATGAGGCCTGGCGCGTTCAGCGCTCAAGTGCCTGGTCTTTGCTTGCCGGAAGTAAGGGCGGGGAAGGGGTCCCGGTCGAGATACTGGACGCCCGGGGACTTCCTCGCGGTTGGCGTCAGGCAGATTTGGACGACTCGGACTGGGAATCGGCAGCGCTAGTGCCGGCCTTCCACCCGGCAAGCCTCGGCGAGACCCGGCCGCCCACCTACCCGTACGGCCGATTACTTCCGCGCGGCATTTCACACCTGCAAGGAGAGGTGGTCGCGCCAGCCCGCGTTCTCGACTCCTCAACACGTCCTACCCCGGAGTGGAGCAGCGACCATCCGGCCACCCGGGTGACCCAAGCTCTACTCGTCGAGCCGATAGGCACCGAGGCCGCCGAGATACCGGCGACCTTCCATCTCGAGGTCGGGCAGGTGCACCATCTCTCGGTCGATTTCGGCCGGATTGTTGCTGGCTTTGTCGAGCTCGACTTGGAGGCGCCCGCAGGCACGACTGTCGAGCTGTTCTACCGAGAGAAGGTCTACCGGCCCGAGCATGCTTGGTTGGCGGAAGACCCCGAAACCGGCGCTCGCTATGTGACGGCCGGAGGTGGCGAGACATTCGCCGCGGCGGAACTGAACGGTCTTCGATATGTCCACCTCGTCGTGCACTCAGCAGAGACGGCGGAAGTCACCATCAACCGAATCGAGGTGCGGGAGCACCTGTATCCACGTACCGGCAACGCCTATTTCCGTTCGGATGATGAGCGCCTCAACGCCCTCTACCGTGCCGGAATCCGTACCGTTCAACTGAATTCCCTGGATTCCTACACCGACTGCCCGACCCGAGAGCAGCGGGCTTGGGTCGGCGATGCCGTGGTGCATCAGATGGTCGATCTGGCCACCAACGAGGACTGGGGCCTGGCGCGCAATTACCTGGAGCTAAGCGACTCGCCCCGCCCGGACGGCATCCTGCCGATGGTCGTTGCCAGCGACATCGAGGCGAGCGGCGGCCTCACCATTCCCGATTGGTCATTGAGCTGGATTCACGGCGTATACCTGCAGTACTGGCATGACGGCGACCTGGAGAGTGTGCACCGACACCTGCCGAGCATCGAGCGGGTTCTGCGCTGGTACACCAACTACCTCGACGACCGGCACACCATCGCCGATGTGCCGGAGTGGAACCTGGTCGACTGGGCAAGCATCTTCCTGTCCGGCCGCAGCTCAATCCTGACGGCGCTATGGGCACGCGGCCTTCTCGAGTTTGCAGAGCTTAGCGATGCGGTTGGCAACTCCGGTTCAGCAGACTGGGCACGCCAATCCCACGACGCTGCGAGGCCGGGCTACGAGGACTTCTGGGACGCCGAACGCGGCCTCTACGTCGACCACATCGTCGACGGGAAACGCCGGCCTGCCGCATCACAGGTCGCCCAGGCCAGCGCCATCATCTCCGGCCTGGCTCCGCAGGAGCGCTGGGATCAGATCATCGAGGCCATGACTGACTCCAAGCGGCTCGTCGTGCGGTCCTGGATAGGCAGCGAGACGGGAGGCTACGATCACGGGAAATTTCAGGAACAGATGAGAGGCATCCAGCGGATCGACTGGGATCCCGAGCGGGAGATGGTTCTGGCCGAGCCCTTCTTCAGCTACGCCGTGCACGACGCGGTTGCCCGCGCTGGTCGGGCGGAACTGCTGATTGACCTGGTGCGCCGCTGGGAGGAGTTCCTGGTCGACGGCTACGACACCTTCGGTGAGTGCTGGGGTTGGGGCACGCCGGTCCACGGCTGGAGCAGCACGCCGAGCCGAGATCTGGTTTCGTACGTTCTCGGCATAACCCCTGCAGAACCGGGCTTTCGCCGGGTACGGATTGCGCCACGGCTGGGCCAGCTGCGAGAGGTGGCCGGCGCCGTGCCAACCCCTCATGGCTTGGTCGAGGTCCGCATCGCGGGCACCGAGGCGGAGGTTCAAAGCCCGGTGCCGGTGCTCATAATTCGCGAAGACGGGAGTGAGATTGAGCTTCCAGAGGGTAAGCAGCAGGTGACGGTCCGTTAGCAACGGATCGACTACAACTCCAGCCAACCTGTTGACGGCGGTCTGCAGGATGCGTTAGGTTTTCGGGATTGAAACGCTTCAGAGTTCAGCAGGGAGCCCTTAAGCCCGCGAGCGTTCTCCGCGCTCCAATTCCTATCTGGAGGTCCCATGAGATTCCGTAAGACGGGCCGGCGCAGAGCAGCGCTCGTGGCCCTGGCGACGTCGACAACGCTGTTCGCAGCCGGCTGTAGTGCCGGCAGCCTCGGCAGCAGCGAGGAGGGTGCCGGCGGGCAAGCCGGTGCTGTGACGATCACGTTCCTCCACGGCGCTACCGACACCGAGGTTGCGAGCGCTAAGGCGATTATCGAGGCCTTTAAGGCCGCCAATCCCAATATCACGGTCAAGGATGACTCGCGGCCGGGCGGGTCGGACGGCGACAATTTGGTGAAGACTCGGCTGTCGACTGGCGAAATGGCAGAGGTCTTCAACTACAACAACGGTTCGCTGCTGCGGGCGATCAAGCCTGAGCAGAATCTCGTCCCAATGGACGATCAGCCTTGGGCATCGACCCTTGACAAAACGTTCGTGGACTCGACCAAGGCGGCGGACGGCAAGTTGTACGGCGGCCCCTGGGGAACCGTGCAGGGCGGCGGCGTTCTTTATCACATCCCGACCTACAAGAAGCTCGGACTGGAGATACCGCAGACCTGGGAT
>Ga0126313_10002529_pt1 | contig 10282 bp, 13 predicted proteins | sample Plot105A_FD_89954 | JGI IMG/M metagenome (GOLD analysis project Ga0126313, IMG submission 89954) | Serpentine soil microbial communities from UC McLaughlin Reserve, CA, USA - Plot105A | ecosystem: Environmental > Terrestrial > Soil > Grasslands | place: USA: UC McLaughlin Reserve, Lake County... | reverse complement strand
GCGAGGCGCTCTTGGAGGCCATCGCTCGAGCGCTCTGGGCGATCACCCCGCAGGACGCCGCGGGCTACTTCGGCCACTGCGGCTACCCGCTCGATGCTCAACCGTCATGAGAACCGCTGTGAGGCCCACCACGCGGCGTGGGAGGGATCTACACATGTTGTGGTGCTGCATGAAGATGCAGAGAAACCAATGACTCGGCCGCGGAGAGCGCCTCCGTCTCTGCCTTATGTATGCCATCCTGCGAAGCCGCCCTACGCTCTACATAAGAAGTCTGCATAAGAACCGGGCAAAGCGAAGGCCACGCTGGAGGGTGCCGGCATCGACTCCTTTCGCACCGTCGCCGCGCCACCGTTGTCTCGCCTTAGTATTGCAATACGGGAGGGGGAGCGTACCATGTGCGGTAAGCCACACGAAACGGAGGGCCATGCCGAAAACCCCGCGACTGAGGGAGATACGGGAGCGGGCTGCGCTCACGCAGGAGAAACTACACAAACGATTCGGCGTCGGGCAGGCCACCATCGCCGCGCTGGAGGCCGCCGGGCGGGCCGCTTTCCCGCTCCACTACTAGGCTCCAGCCATCACGAAGCGCGAAGGCGAGAGGGGATACAAGGACGCCAGCCGCAACCCCGCGAGGATTCACGCCCTGTTCAACCGGGCCGAAGCCGAGCGCCGGGGGCTGACGAGCGAGTACGTCGTTAGGACGGGCGCGAAGACGGCGGCGAACATCGGTACTTCGCCATCCCACCGGGCGTCGAGGTCAAGAGCTGCACCCTTGCACCGGGGCTGGAGATCAAGGGCGAGGGGCGCTACGTCGCGGGGCAGGGAAGCCTGCACGAGTCGGACCGCCGCTACGTCGTGGTCGAGGATGGCGCCGTCGCCCGCGCCGCTAGAGATTATCGCGAAGCCGGAGCCGGAGCGGGCGGCAAACGACCCCGCAGGCCGGGGGCCGATCTTCGTGGACGTGGCTGGGCCGCCGATCCTCGGAGGAGGGCGCAACCGCACCCTAACCCGCGTAGCTGGCCGCCTGCACGACGGCATCCGCGACCGGGATGCCCTTGTCCGCGACCTGGAGGCCGTCAACGAGGCGCTATGCACGCTCGCCTTACGCTCAGGCTTCCTGTGCTTCCGGCAGCGCGTACTAGATGCCTCGGATAGACCGGGCGCGTCGAGGTGCCGTTTCAGGCCGTATCCTGATGAAGCAGGACTCCTCTGACCACCTGCTTCTTTCCAGGTGTGAGCAGACTCGTATTCGCATAACTGTAACGGTATGACAAGTATCATCCGCTGTTGGGCGCTACACACTAGATAGATGCACAGGATAATTGAACAGACGGCCATCTCCTGTGGCATAGTAAAGACGCCAAATCCATCCAGCCACGAAAGAGACAGCCGCCCAGATGCAGAGTATCACCCTCGTCTCAGACGAACGCAAGGACCTTATCCAAAAGATGAAGCGCGAACGGCGACCGAGCAGGAGGCTAAGTGCGGGCGGCCTCGGTCTTGGTCATGCCCCGACTTAGGGCTTCTATGATCTTCTTCCTTAGGTCTTCTGAGTAAGGGTTCATGCGCCCATGATGCCACGTGGACCATCTACGTTGCAAACCGCTCTAGGATGCACATCATGCTGCTCTGCGCTGATGGTCGATCGCCGACCGAGATCGCCCGGGTCCTCTTCTGCTCGCGAACCACCGTGTAAACGGTTGTGGCTCGCTTCATCCGGGAGGAGCAAGCCGCCTTTAAAGACCGCAAAATGCGAGGTCCCAAACCGTTGCTTGGGGAGAGCCAGCGAACGAGTACATCGGGAGGCTGCTCGAACAGGAGTCGCCCACCGAACATGGCTGGCTGCGCTCACGCTGGAGTTGCAAGCTTTTGGCTGTGGAGTTGTTCAAGGAGCGGGCCGCCCTGGTAAGCCGAGAGACGGTGCGCCGCGTGCTCCATCGCCTGGGCTTTAGCTGGAGAAGACCGCACCCGCTCCCGCCCGAGAAAGGCTCCAAGGAGCAACGAGAGCAAAAGCGGAGGAGACTCTTGGACGTCCTTTAGATGGTCAGGGAAGCGGGGTCGTTCTTCCAAGAAGACGAGACCAGGCTGGAGACGAACCCCAAAGTCGGTTTCTGCTGGATGCGCAAAGGGAAACAACGACCGCTGAGAACGCCGGGCACCAACCGCAAGGTGTGGATCTCCGGGGCGCTCAATTTCCGAACGGGTGGTTTTCACTGGGTGAGGGGAAAGCGCAAGAACGACGAGTTGTTCATCAAGCTGCTCGATCGGTTGCGCAGAACCTATCGTTGCCACAGAGAGTTGCACCTGGCAGTGGACAACGATTCGAGCCACATCAGCAAACGGCTCGATTACTACGTGGAGGATTCGGGCGGACGCATCCGTTTGCCCCCCTGCCTTCGTGGTCTCCGGAGAGCAATCCGGTGGAGTTGGTGTGGTGGTCTTTGCATGAGGCTGTAAGCCGCAACCACGAGTGCTCCGGGCTCGATGATCTGGTGGAATTCGCCGAACATTCCTTCAAGGAGCGACAGCCCTTCCGGCTCAAACTCGGCGAGGTCTACGAGCAGTTGGAAAGGTCGCCCCCATGAGATCGGCGAGTGTTCATTTATCTCGTGGACCTATCTAGTTGGTTTCCGGTACTCCTCGTAAAACCTCCCAGCTACGCCCGTAAGGGCGCCCACACCGAGGGCAACGTGCTGCAACGCCTCAACGAGGCGGTGCCGCCCGGTAGCTGCGGACAGGGGAACGAGCAACAGGCCCAAAACAATTCGTCCGCTCGCTCTCACTACACGTCTGACTCGTACCGTCATCGACGGGTCCAGCTCGAGTTCGCAAACGCTATAGATAAGCCCACCACGGAAAGCTCTCATAAGGATCCACTTCATATTAGTGCGACTCTTGGGTATCCATTCACGAACAAGGGCGTCGTTTGCCCAAACGATGCTGTAACCCGCACGGTGCACGCGCATAAAGAAGTGGGTGTCTTCACCGCCGGATAGTGCGAAACGTTCGTCGAAAATCTTATCCATGCTCTTAAACACCGCCGAGCGGATGAGAACATTGCCGGTATGCGCGTGCTCGAGACGGTGTCCTGTGGGATACCGGTCCCACTCGAAGAAGTCGCCACTCTCGACCCAAGAAGAAATTGGTTCGGGGAAGTATGGTGGAACTGGCCCCGCAACAACGTCCGCATCATGCAACCGTTGTACGTACAACAACTCGTCTAGCCAATAGGGCTCGGGGACTTCGTCGTCGTCGATAAAGGCGATAAAATCCACGTTCTCCACGGTACAAGCCACGACTCTATTGCGTGCGTGTGAGATCCCGCGACGCGGTTCTATAAAACACCTGAGTGGCCAATCGAGGTCCGAACGTATGGCTTCGCAGAACGCACAGGCAAGACCTGATGGGTCGTTGTCAACAACGACTATCTCTAGATCGGGCGGATCGCTTTTCCTGAAGACCAGCCTGCTTAGGCCGTCTACCAAGCGCTTCAGTCCCTCAGGTCGTCGATAGGTTATCGCGCCTACGGCAACCCGTGTCTTCTCGCTCTGCCTGGAAAACCCTCGTTGCCGAGAGACCGAGACCGGCCTGTGCTTCTGCTCCGATGCCTCGTCGTCTATGGAGTATCGCATCGTTAGCCTTTCGACTGCGCGCCATGAACCCTTCCCTGGGTCCGCGCCCGGTTCTTCTAACCACCTGGAGCGCCCTTCTCGGCTCGAACTGAGGGGGCTTGATCCTCTCCACCAGCGTGGCCAAAAATGGCCTCATCGGACCCGTGGTAGTCTACCGCCTTCCGTCGAATTCGTCGTACTCGGGTTGTTTCTCTACGATCCTTCTTATCTCCTCCAAAGTCTTTGTCTCCGAAATCGTCTTGCCGTTCTCCGCCTCGAACCTCACCCAAAACAAGACGTGCGTTGTCCGGAGCGGCAGCTCTTCTCTCAGCGTGATCACCGCCGAGCACTTCCGGGATCACCGGAAACTCGAACCTCGGGGCGAGTTCGGACATTGCGCACTTCGGCCGGTCCGGCGCCGCTCTCGTCGGTGCCCATTGCCAACAGGAGGATACGCGCATGGAACCGCATTACGGCGTCTGCCATAATGAATGCCGCCGGGCATACGGAACACTTGGCCAAGGGGACGCATCAACATCCACTCCAAAAGCAGGGGCGCTACCGAGGCAAGAACTCGCTCACAGATCGGGAGAACGACGCTCTACCGAGCACACAAGTCCTATGTGCTGCTCATTTCGCAAATCGAGCCTAATCCTTTGGGCATGGCTCGCGAGACGCAATCTCGAACATACCACAATGGTGAGCAACCAGTGAACGGCCCAGCTGCCTGTTATTGTCGAGCACGGTGACTTACAGGGTTCCTGCGTAATGAAGATCCCATTAACTACACTTGCGCTCACCTTTCCTATAGCACTAAGCGGTTTGGTCGACGCGCCGGGATTGATCTCCTTCGGCCCCGTAAGCTTGCTGGCACTTCTTACCGTTTGCTACTGCATGTCATCATGGGTGCTATGGCTCATGCAAGCCGTGTTAACGCGTAGTGTTTTGGCGACCGTGTGGCCACTTGTCTTGTTTGTGATCTGGTCGATTTCCTCGTTGGCGTGGTACGCAGGTCGTTCTCCTACGATCGCGAGCTTCCAAAACCTACTGGTGCAGACTACGTTCTTGGGGCTCATCCTTCTCGCTTCGAGTAAAAGCTATCAAAGTTACAAGTTCCAACTCTTTGCATGGAAGGTCCAGGTGTGGGCGACATGGATCGCGGTGGGCTTATACGGAGTAGGCTTCGTGCTAGGCCGCTTGGGTGGTAGCTTGGTTGTTGGTGCTGGTCCTCGATCATTTGCTTTGTTTGCCTTGCTAGGACTTGCCTGGTATGTAACCGCTTGGCGTTACAACTCGCGGCGAGGACTGTGGCAAGCGATCATCATTACCGGGCTGATCGGTGTCAGTCTCTCTCGAACGGCACTCGCAACGGCACTAATCCTGTTCCCGATCTCCCAGGCATCGCTGAGGAATATGGCGAGATGGGTTCGCACGGGTCTGATGGTAGCACTTGTGGTCGGGATTTCGTATCTAACGATAACTCATGTAGAACCCGTGCGCGAGCGCTTCTTCGCAGGTGACATCGGGGCTACGGTGGGTGGAACCGGAATCAACGTTGAGGGGCGGGACCAGATGTGGCGAACGATCCTAGATTCCTGGTCAGAATCCCCCTGGATCGGCAAGGGGGCCGGGTCGTCCTCAGAAGTGGTCGAGAATGCGCTAGGTCCGGGAGTAGAGCATCCGCACAACGATTACCTGCGCATCCTGCACGACTACGGGGTGGTCGGACTAGTACTCTGGCTGCTCGCTCTAGGGCAGTTGTTGTGGGCCATGTGCAGAGCCTGGCTAATGGCAGACCGCAGGAACACAGCGGAGGCCCACCCACATTTCGCGGCGTTGTTATCCTTGATTGCGCTCGCCGCGACGATGGTTACAGACAACGTAGTGGCTTATGTCTTTTTGATGGCGCCGTTGGGGGTTCTTGTGGGAGCTTCTCTTGGAAGAGTAGGGCTTGCCGACGACACCTCTTCTTAGAGCACTGATAATGACCGTACACCCCAGTACCGCCATGGGGCAACGAGAGTCGACTAACGTCTCTTATCCTTTGCTCCCTTTTGATCGGTTGGTCGAACATCACCTATCTCGGAAGCCTAACCCTTGTGGCTAGCTACCCACGTACAGGCTTATCCTGGCACAATCGTCGCAGGAATCGAGTGATGCTTGCGAAGTAGCAGTTGCAAGAGGTTGCTATCGTACACGTTTGTTGCTAGCGTTGGTATTGTAAACGTTACAAGGGTCGACCGCATGCCTAAAGCCGGTGTGGGGTTGTTGGGCTCATGCGAGGTGGTTCGGACGTGGCTGACCGCATTGTAATTCTTCGCAACTTCATCCCTCCTTACTTTGTTCCTGTATTCAAAGCTTTAGACGAAGCTGTGAAAGAGCGCTCAGGGAAGTTGCGCATCCTGATTTCCACGCCTATGGAGTCCAACCGGCCATGGCCTGCAGAATGGGGGAGCTTGCCGGTTGAAGTTCAGCGTACCTTTACCTTTAGCCAGAGTCACAAGCATCCCCATGGCTTTACTGAACCTTTCTTTGTCCACGTACCCGTTGACACCCTGTGGCGTTTGTGGCTCTACCGTCCTGATGTGGTGAACTCAGGGGAGATGGGAATGCGTACGGTTCAAGCCGCTATCTATCGGCTCTTGAGGCCTCAGAGCAGGCTGATCCTAGGATTGTCCCTCTCTGAGCACACTGAGAAAGGGCGTGGTCGGGCGCGTGAAGTGCTCAGAAGGTGGCTTCTGCACAGGGCTGATGCTGTACAGGTGCCTGGCGAGAGTGGCGCCCGATACGTTCGACGCTTCGGCGTCAGAGGCGACAAGATATTCCGGGTACCAAACGCTACAGACCCGGCCTTTCTTCGAACCCCGCGCAGCGCTAGAGACCCTACGCAGATTCGCCGTTTGCTCTATGTTGGTCGACTGGTCGAGCTGAAAGGCCTGGTGCCTTTCCTGAGAGTCTTGTCGCGTTGGTGCGAACAGAATCCTGAAAGAGAAATAGAGCTATGGTTTGCTGGGGACGGACCCTTACGACCAACCCTTGAACCTCTGCAGACCGATTCGCTTTCGTTCGATTTTCTGGGTAACGTGCCCTACGAGCGGCTACCCGATGTCTATGCTCGTGTGGATGCCTTGATCTTTCCGACTCTGGCCGACGAGTGGGGTTTGGTGGTCAACGAGGCTATGGCTGCTGGGGTCCCTGTATTGGGTAGTTTGTATAGTCAGGCCGTAGAGGAAATGGTAGTAGATGGGGTAAATGGTTGGACTTTCCACCCGGATCGTCCCACAGAAGTCTTCGTTGCCCTAGATCGAGCGTTGCAAACCTCGCCGCGTGCCTTGGAAGCACTAAGGAAGGCGGCCACATCCAGGGCGCTCGACCTTTCCCCCGAGAGAATGGCAGACCGCTACCTGAAAGCCATCTCTTTCGTTATGAGTAGTCCTCGCACATGATCGTCATTAGATACCGATGAAACGGGATCTCAAGCTTCTAGGGCTGCTTCTCCGCACGAGCGTTTTCGTCTGCGAGAACGCTATGTAGGCTAAGCGGCCTGCCGATACATTCGCCCTGATGGGGCGGTTCTCCCTGGCTCTCGATGAGCGGATGAGGCCTTCTATGCAAGAGACTCGAACCAACTTACCAGACACCGGAATGGCTCGGGTGAGAAACATAGACGAGTCGTCGAGACAATTACCCCAGGTATTGTGGTATGAGTACACGCGATACTGCCGAGGAGATCACTAGTATGAAGATCTTATTAATCCACAACGAGTACCAACAGCCTGGTGGTGAGGACCAAGTCTTCGCCGCGGAAGCCAAGCTCTTGGAAGATAATGGTCAGCGGGTGCTGCGCTACAGCGTTCACAACGACCAAGTGGCTGGTATGAACCTGATGACCTTGGCCGCTTCGACGATCTGGAACCGCTCGAGCTACCACGAATTGCGAGCTGTGATCCACAAGGAGCGACCGCAGGTGGCTCATTTTCACAACACCTTGCCCCTCATCTCGCCAGCCGGCTACTATGCGGCCAAGGCTGAAAGAGTACCGGTCGTTCAGACTCTGCACAATTACCGTCTACTGTGCCCGAACGCCCTTTTCTTTCGCGACGGGCACGTTTGTGAGGACTGTCAGGGAAAGTTTGTCCCCTGGCCCGGCGTGCTTCACGCCTGCTACCGGGGGAGTCGGCCGGCAAGCGCCGTGGTCGCGGCGATGCTTACCACCCACCGCGGATTGCGTACTTGGACGCGACAGGTGGATGCGTACATCGTCACCACCGAGTTTGCCCGCGAAAAGTTCGTCCGAGGGGGCCTGCCACCGGAGAGATTGATAGTGAAACCCAACTTTGTGTACCCGGCTCCAGATCCGGGTAAGGCACGAGACGCTTACGCCTTGTTTGTAGGGCGGCTTTCTCCCGAAAAGGGCGTGGATACCCTGCTTGCGGCCTGGAAACGCGCGGGAGTCTTGATGCCACTAAAGATCGTAGGTGATGGGCCTCTAGAGAACGAAGTAGCAGATGCCATAAAGGGTCTCGAGCAAGTCGAGTGGCTAGGAAGACAGCCACGGGAGCGGGTGCTGGCCTTGATGAGAGGAGCTTCTGTGCTGATCTTCCCCTCGACATGTTACGAGAATTTCCCGATGACCATCTTGGAAGCTTTCGCTACCGGACTACCGGTTATAGCTAGCAATCTCGGCGGGATGTCCTCGCTCATAGATCATGGCCGTACCGGTTTGCGGTTCCGACCCGGCAATCCGGAGGACTTGGCGGCCAAGGTGGAATGGGCTTTAGCGCACCCGGGCGAGCTCGCTGGCATGCGCAGGGAGGCCCGGGGTGAGTTCGAGGCCAAGTACACCGCCGAACGAAACTACAAAATGCTGATGGAGATCTACGGAACCGTTGCGTTTTGAGTGCTGGGCTGAGGGCGCTGCCCGGATAATTGAAGCTTGCGGCAACCCGCCCCGCGGGGGTGACACACCCGCTCGATTCGCTCACTGGTGCTTGCGTTCCGAGCATCGCTCCGTCGCCCGCCTTCTAGGCTGGTCCCATGCGCTCCCTTATGAGGTCGGCAACTCGAGTTGCCTTGCCCTTCGGAAGCCACCTCGCCATTACCCTGTAATTGTTGCGAATCCCCAGGGTCAAAGTTGCGTAGAGTACACCCGTATACAAGTATACGTCGTCTATCTGCTCGTAGCGCGCCTCTTTGGTGTCGAGAACCGGCGGGATCGGGTTCCTTACCACCACGCGGTCTTCGTACACGGTCACGGTTTGGTTCAGGCCCCCGAAGATAACCGACGAAGCAACGCTTTCTATCGGCTCAGCGTCCATCCATCCACTCAGCAACTTTCGCTCTCCCGCTCTCGCCGCAGATGCCTTCTAGGAGTCGGTCTCGTTCGTTGCTGACAGGGCTCTTGGCGCGCTCGGCGAGCTCCGTCGCAACCTCGGTCGGGCATCGATATCGGTTACGAGAAAAGTGCATGACCAGTACGCTACCTTCATCTCGATTGATCGTGATTCCGGCTTCCACAACAATCTTACAGCAACTTCCACGCTTGTAGGATCGATGACAGATATCGCAACGCCGATGCGCCTCTTGCACAGGTCTCCCGTGAGCTCTAACGATCGCCTATGCGGCCCAGTGCCAGGAGGGGTCGCCTAGTTAGTACCTTGGTGTATGTGACTTTCCTATACCCAGGGGCACCTTGGATTGCATAAAGTACGTTTGGACTCGACATTCCCTTTATACCCCTTCTTTTCAACCCTCCCACCGACTATAACTGTAGCTTCAACCACCAAGCTGGAAGCGGTCCTAGCTGTCAGGGGAATGGCCTTAACCGGAGAGTTCCCAGGAGCTAGAGATGAGGAGCGCTGGAGGTTCGTGAAGATGCAACCAGTTCAACCCCTTAAGCCCAATAATTCGACTGTGTGGGGAACGGAGGTATGAAGATCAACGCGCGTTGGAGACTGCTACCGATGCCTTCGACGAGGGTCTTTCCAGTACCTGGGCAACCGTCCTTTGGTAAGCGCGATCGTCAGGAGATGCATCCTCAGGTTGTGAGCGTCGAGTTATGAGCGTTGCCCTTATTAGCGGGTCAGCGGGCTTGATAGGCTCTGAGGCGGCCGCTTACTTTGCGGAACAAGGATTTCATGTCGTTGGCATAGACAACGACATGCGACGGAGGCTTTTTGGCGATGAGGCGACAACAAGGCCGATTCTCGAGAGCCTAAAGCGAGCCATACCATCATACGAGCACCATGATGTCGACATTCGCGATGACGCTGCCGTTTCCAGGATCTTTGCGCGCTACGGCCGCGAGATCTCGCTCGTTATCCACACCGCCGCCCAACCCTCGCACGATTGGGCGTCGAAGGCGCCCACCGTAGATTTCACGGTAAACGCGAACGGCTCGCTAGCACTGTTAGAAGCGACCCGCCAATTGGCGCCGGAAGCGGTGTTCATCTTTACCTCGACGAACAAGGTCTACGGCGATCGCCCCAACAGACTGCCCCTCATAGAACTCGACACCAGGTGGGAAATCGATCAGAGCCATCCTTATGCTCGTGGCATCCCTGAAGAAATGTCCATCGACCGTTCTCTACACAGCCTCTTTGGCGCCTCGAAAGTTGCGGCGGACGTGCTCGTACAGGAGTACGGGCGGTACTTTGGGATGCGCACCGTGT
>Ga0126313_10002528_pt1 | contig 10285 bp, 9 predicted proteins | sample Plot105A_FD_89954 | JGI IMG/M metagenome (GOLD analysis project Ga0126313, IMG submission 89954) | Serpentine soil microbial communities from UC McLaughlin Reserve, CA, USA - Plot105A | ecosystem: Environmental > Terrestrial > Soil > Grasslands | place: USA: UC McLaughlin Reserve, Lake County... | reverse complement strand
GGGCGGTTCCCGAACCGCCCACGAACCGCGGCTACAGGCTTCAGGTTGCAGGTTTCATGCCGTGCCCGTCCCTACGAGCCCCCGTTCAGGCTGCGCTTACGCCCTCCCATACGTCATTCCCGCTGGCGCGGGAATGACGTATGGTAAGAGGCGGCGACCCGTTGGCGATAGCGGGCCGCTCCTCTCGGCGTCGGCATTCACCCGAACTCGGGCTGCCTTATGTACAATCGGCTACCACGAAAACGCAAATCTCTACATAAGAATCGCATCGGCTAGTTTGATGTCCGTTGATCTTCAGGGATGTCGAACTCCTTGGCGAGCGTTTCGGGCAGCATCTTACCGACGTACTCGCTCGTACGGCCTCCTCCGTTCTCCTTGGGCCGGTACAGGTACCAGTAAGGACCGTGAAGCACTCCACTGGCGCATTTCTTGCAGCCTTTCTTGCCGCATTTTACGCGTTCAAGTTCGAGATAGCGCTTGTTTTGGGAGTTCTTGCGGGCTGCTGCCCTTCGCCGCTCGAGTTTCTGTTGCCGCGCCTTTGCACGCTCGCGTTGGATGTCGGAGATCATGAACGAAATCTCCTGGAACTCCGTCGGGTCCAGGCCCTCCAACCATTCCCGGGTTATCCGTCCCGATTCCAATATATCCTCCGTACCAAGCTTATGTACATCGTACCACGAAGGTCACCGGCATGTACATAAGAAACACATCGAAAGAAGCAGCATCCCTCGGCAGGGAATCGTCGAACGGGACATCACCCTGGACAAACCTTTAGGGGCGGTTCGCGAACTGCCCCTATACTGAAGCCGCGGTCCGTCATGCGACGCTTGGCGGCGCGCTATCGGCCGGGGTGTGGCCGGCTAATCCTCGAAGAGCGATCCAAGACCACCGCCTCCGCCGCCCTCACCGGCGTGGGAGTGCTCGGGGACGGTGGGGCCTTCCGAGGGCTGTATGAGGATCCAGCCTGTGCCCTCGAACGCCACCTGGAATGACTCGCCGCTGCCACGCCCCGTGAAGGTTTTGAAGGAGACGTCGCTCCTGACGCCCGTCCTCACTCCGCCGCTCCAGGCGATGGCGGACTCGGGGTCGGCGAAGGTCGGAGTACTGGTGTCCAGGAGGACTGGCTCCCCGTCTGAGGTAACGGCGACCTTACCCGTGCCTTCGAGTACGACGTTGAAGAGGCCGCCTGCGAGACGGCCCGCGCCCTCGACCCTCTTTATATCCCAATCGATGCCGGAATCGAAGGCGAGGATGTTGTCGCCGTTGACGGTCATGCGGTCATTGTGGAGGTCAAGGATCATGATCTTGCGCTTGTCCTGCGCCAGGAAAAGGTCGCCCGTCCCGTTGGCCTCCATCAGCCTGACGCCCTCGCCCGTGACCGCCTTCTTGAAGAAACGACCAAGACCCCCGCTCTTGTACTCGAAACGCACGTCGCCCTGATAGGCGACCATCGAGCCTAGCTTGGCCTGGATCTGGTCGTTCTCCAACCGCACTTTGAGCATAGCCGAGTTCTGCAGTGTGAACCGCCCCGCCGGCGTAACCTCCCGAAACTGTTCCAGGTTCGTCTCGCTCACAACCGCACCTCCGTAGCTAGCCACTCTTCCGACATCATGTACTACGCACCATAAGAAGTCTAGGTTTCCAACTGAGATTCCAGGTGGTCTGTCGAGGGCTAGGTCAGAACATCCTGCCACCTGGCGGGACCTCGTGATCTGGGGAGAGGAGCACTACCTCCTCGTCCGCGTCCGGTACACCGAGGATGAGCACCTCGCTCTCGAAACCCGCGATCCTCTTCGGCGGAAAGTTGACCACAGCGACGACCTGCCGCCCCACTAGTGTTTCCGGCTCATAGTGGGCCGTGATCTGGGCGCTAGTCTTCCTGGTGCCGACCTCAGGTCCGAAGTCCACTATGAGTTTGATCGAGGGCTTGCGTGCTTCCTGGAAAGGCTCGGCCTCGACGACCGTGCCGACCCGTACATCCACCTTCTCGAAGTCGTTCCAGCTGATCTCCGGCAATCCACTATCCTTTGGCTAGAGGTTTCAGGCTACAGGCTACAGGCATCAGCAAATGGATTCGAGAACCTGCACAATCTCGAGTACGAGAGAATGCCTGATGCCTCCCCCAGACTATTGACGCGAGAATCGATGGCCATTAGTGTGCCTGGTATTACGAGAGTGGTGGGTGCACGGGGAAGGGAGGCATAGGTGAGTGAATCCGAGAGGCGGACCACGCAGGGGGTTGAGTACGAGAACGTAGGAGAAGAATACCTGGAGCAGCGCCAGTTGCAGAAGGGTGCGGCGGGCTGGGTGCTCCTGGCTGGACTCGGGGTGGCGTACGTCATTTCCGGGGAGATTTCGGGCTGGCAATTCGGGCTCGCCGAGGGCGGGTGGGGTGGGTTGCTCATCGCCACGATCCTCACGGCCGTCATGTACACCGCCATGGTCTACTCCCTGGCCGAACTCTCGGCCGCCCTCCCGGTCGCCGGAGCCGGCTACGGTTTCGCCCGGCGGGCCATGGGGGTGTGGGGAGGGTTCCTCACGGGTACGGCGATCGTGATCGAGGTGGCGATAGCCCCGGCCGCCATCGCCACCTTTATCGGGGGGTACGTAGAGTCGCTGATCGGTTTCGGCGGGCCGTTGGTCTATCTTCTTTTCTACGCGGTCTTCGTAGGGATGTTGCTGTATGGCACCGGTGAGGCCTTGAGGATAATGTTCGTTATCACCGCGGCGGCCGTAGTGGCGATCGTCGTGTTCGTGGTCGGGATGGTCCCGCACTTCGACTCGGCCAACCTGTTCGACATCGCTCCCAAGGACGCCGCCGGCGCGAGCTCTTTTCTCACGTCCGGGTATCTGGGCATCTGGGCTGCGTTTCCGTACGCGATCTGGTTCTTCCTTGGCATCGAGGGCTTGCCGCTCGCGGCCGAGGAGACCCGCGACCCCGCACGGGATATGCCAAGAGGATTGATCGTCGCCATGTTTGCCCTGTTGGCCTTTGCGGCCCTCATCCTCATCTTCGCCCCCGGTGGTGGGGGCTCGGCCACGATACAGGCATCGGACGCCCCGCTTACCGACGCGATCGCCTCGCCCAAAGCTTACGGCGGTAAGAACGTCCTGTTTGCTTTCGTCAACGTCGTCGGCATCGCGGGTCTGATCGCGAGCTTCTACTCCCTCATCTACGCCTACTCGCGCCAGATCTTCGCGCTCTCGCGGGCAGGGTACCTGCCGAGGTGGCTCTCGATAACCAGCCGCCGTCACGTGCCGTGGGTGGCGCTGGTCGTGCCCGGCGTCATCGGCTTTCTGCTCTCGCTCAGTGGCATCACAGGAGGCGCCCTGCTCGTCCTGATCTCCGTCTTCGGGGCGACGATTTCGTACGTCTTGATGATGCTCTCGCACATAATCTTGCGCTACACAGAGCCGGAGCTCGAGCGCCCGTACAAGACACCAGGCGGCGTCCTCACCTCGGGTGTGGCCCTGGTGCTCGGCGTCGCTTCCGTGATCGCCGGTTTCCTCGTCGACCCCAGGGTGCTGATCGGGACAGCGATCGTCTACGCTATCATGATCGCCTACTTCGCCTTCTACAGCCGTCACCACCTCGTCGCCCAGGCGCCGGAGGAGGAGTTCGAGGCTATCGAGAGGGCCGAAGCCGAGCTGAGGTAATAGAGCGGCAATTAGAGGATAGAAAGAAAGGAGCCGGATCTTGGACTCGACGCAAGTCCAGGGACGCCTCGATCTCGACACCCTGCGCTCGGAGGTCGAAGCCGGAAGGATAGACACCGTCCTCCTCGCGATGACGGATATGCAGGGCCGCCTTCAGGGCAAGCGCCTCACGGCGACACACTTCTTAGACGAGGTGGTCGAGCACGACGCCGAAGGCTGCAACTATTTGCTAGCGGTGGACGTGGAGATGAACACCGTAGAGGGCTACGCGATGTCCTCATGGGAGCGCGGCTACGGCGACTTCGTCTTCAGGCCTGACATGGACACCCTAAGGCGTGTTCCCTGGCTGGAGGGGACGGCGCTCGTGACGTGCGACCTCCTGTGGGAGGACGGCTCTCCTGTCGTCGCCTCGCCGCGGCAGGTACTCAAGCGCCAGCTAGAGAGGCTCTCCGAGCGCGGCCTCGAAGCCTGGGTGGGCACGGAGCTCGAGTTCCTCGTCTTCATGGATACTTACGAGGAAGCCTGGCGCAAGGGATATAAAGATCTGGAACCAGCCAACTACTATAACGTGGACTACTCGCTACTCGGAACCGCGCGCATCGAGCCGTTGCTCAGACGCATCCGCAACTCCATGGCCGCCTCCGGACTCGAGGTGGAGAACGCCAAGGGCGAATGCAACTTCGGGCAGCACGAGATCAACTTCAAGTTCGACCGCGCTCTGGCGACCGCAGACGGGCACGCTATCTACAAGAACGGCGCCAAGGAGATCGCCGCCCAGGAGGGCTGCTCTATCTCCTTTATGCCCAAGTTCGACGAGCGCGAAGGGAACTCCTGCCACATCCACCTGAGCCTGCGTGGAGAGGACGGGACCGCCGTCTTCGCCGAAGGCCACGACTTCTCAGACACCTTCAACCACTTCCTCGCCGGCCAGCTCGCCTGCCTGCGAGAGCTCACGCTGTTCTTCGCCCCCAACATAAACTCCTACAAGCGCTTCGCCAAAGGCTCTTTCGCCCCGACGGCCGTTGCCTGGGGCAAGGACAATCGCACGTGCTCGATGCGCGTCGTCGGCCACGGTGGTTCACTCAGGGTCGAGAACCGGCTGCCCGGAGGGGACGTGAACCCGTACCTGGCCATCGCGGCCATGATCGCCGCCGGCCTGCACGGGATAGAGAACGAACTCTCCCTCGAAGACGAGTTCATCGGCAACGCCTACGAGGCGGACAAGCCCCACGTCCCGACGAACCTGCGCGAGGCGCAACAGCTCTTCGACCACAGCGAGGCGGCCCGCAGTGCCTTCGGCGTTGAGGTCGTCGAGCACTACCTGAACATGGCCCGCGTCGAGATAGAGGCCTTCGAGGCTGCCGTCACCGACTGGGAACGCTACCGGAACTTCGAACGCCTGTGAACAGCAAGTCCAGGCCTAACATCGGCGTCACGGCGGCGACCGAGCGGGTGAGCTACGGCGTCTGGGAGGAGATACCGGCGGTTATCTCCCCGGCGAGTTACGTACGGGCCGTGCAGCGCGCCGGCGGACGGGTGGTCCTGCTACCCCCTGACCCCGAAGATGCGGAGGACCCGGGCGGTGCGCTGCAGCTCCTGGACGCGCTCGTCGTTACGGGAGGGGCTGGGGACCTGGACCCCAACCTCTACGGGGACGAACAGCACCCCGAGACCGGACCCGTACAGGAGGAGCGCGACGCCTACGAGCTCGCGCTGGTGCGCGGGGCCCTAGAGCGTGAGATGCCCATCTTAGGCATCTGCCGCGGGATGCAGATCCTCAACGTCGCCTACGGAGGCACCATCGAGCAACATCTCCCTGACGTGCTCGGCCACGAGGAGCACCGCCATACGCCAGGCACCTTCGCCGACCACGAGGTGCGCCTCGACCCCGACTCTCTCGTCGCCAGCGCTGGCGGCGCGGGGAGTACATCGGTCAAGTCGCATCACCACCAGGGGATAAAGAGCGTGGGGAGTGGCCTCACGGTTACCGGTTGGGCGGCCGAAGACGACGCAGTCGAGGCCATCGAAGACCCGACCTGCTCCTTCGTGCTCGGCGTGCTCTGGCATCCGGAAGAGGACGAGAATAGCCGACTCATAAAAGCCCTAGTTTCGGAGGTCTCTTAGATGCTCGAAGTCCTGAACCCCGCCACCGAAGAGGTAATAGAAAGGCTCGAACCCGCCACCGAAGGCGACGCCGACGCGGCCGTCGCCCGCGCCGGGGAGGCTTTCCCGGCCTGGAGAGATGTAGAGGCAGCCGACCGCTCGCGTTTGCTCAGGCACCTCGCCGACGCCCTGGACCAGGAACAGGAGAGCCTGGCGCAACTGGAATCGAAAGACACGGGCAAGCCCATCGGCGACTCCCGCGCCGAGATGGGGATGGTAGTGGAGACCTTCCACTACTATGCGGGGATGCCGGAGAAACTGCTTGGGGACACCATCCCGGTCTCCGGGGGCGTCGATGTTACGTTTCGCGAACCTCTAGGGGTCGTCGGGCTCATCGTACCGTGGAACTTTCCGCTCACCATAGCGAGCTGGAAGATGGCCCCGGCCCTCGCGGCGGGGAACACGCTCGTCCTCAAGCCGGCCGAGCTCACGCCGCTGAGTGCCATGGAGTTCGAGCGCATAGCGCTCGAGGCAGGCATCCCCGAGGGCGTCGTCAACGTCGTCGTAGGGCCTGGGAGGAAGGTCGGAAAGCGGCTCGTCGAACACCCTGACGTCGCCAAGATCGCCTTCACGGGCTCTACAGAGGTCGGTAAGGGGATCATGGCCGGCGCCGCAAGCACCATAAAGCGTGTCACCCTGGAGCTGGGTGGCAAGTCCGCGAACGTGGTCTTCGCCGACGCCGATTTGGAGAAGGCAGCCACCTCGGCGCCCGTCGCCGTCTTCGGGAACGCCGGGCAGGACTGCTGCGCCCGCTCGCGCATCCTCGTCGAGAGGGACGTATTCGACGAGTTCCTCTCTCTCATGGAGCCGGCCGTCACGGAGATGCGCGTAGGGGACCCCTTCGACGAGGATACGGAGATGGGACCCTTGATCTCCGCCGAGCACCGCGAGAAGGTCGCCTCCTATGTCCCCGAGGGCGCGCCCGTGGCGATACGGGGCGAGGCGCCCGAGGGTTCAGGGTTCTGGTATCCGCCCGTCGTCCTCGCGCCGGTGGACAACAAAGACAGGGCGGCGGCCGAGGAGATCTTCGGTCCTGTCGTGGCGGTGATCCCGTTCGAGGACGAGGAGGACGCCGTACGGCTCGCCAACGACACCATCTACGGCCTCTCGGGTTCGATCTGGACCGAGAACGGCGCCCGCGCCCTGCGTGTAGCCCGCCGCATCGAAACGGGGGTGATCTCGGTCAACTCCAACACCTCCGTCAGGGTCGCCACCCCCTTTGGGGGGATGAAGCAGTCCGGCATCGGACGCGAGCTCGGCCCGCACGCGCTCGACTATTACACCGAGGTAAAGAACGTCTACCTCTCCACGGAGGAGGACTGATATGGCGGGACGCCTCAGAGGGAAGGTCGCCGTCATAACCGGCGCCGCCGGCGGCATCGGCCGCGAGACGGCCCTCCGCTTCGCCGAGGAAGGCGCCAGCGTGTGCGTCGCGGACCTGGCAGACGAGCCAGGGCAGGAAGTGGCCTCCGAGATAGACGGCCTCTACGTCCACGCCGACGTAAGCGAGCCCGAGGACGTCGAGCGGATGTACAGCGAGACGGCGGAGCGCTTTGGGGGCATAGACGTGCTCTTCAACAACGCCGGCATCTCCCCGCCAGAGGACGACTCCATCCTGGATACCGACCTCGAAGCCTGGCAGCGGGTGCAGGACGTGAACCTCAAGAGCGTCTATCTGTGCTGCAAGCACGGCATCCCGCACCTTCTCGAACGAGGCGGAGGCTCGATCATCAACACCGCTTCCTTCGTGGCCGTGATGGGGGCTGCGACCTCCCAGATCTCCTACACCGCATCGAAAGGCGGCGTGCTCGCCCTAAGCCGCGAGCTAGGGGTCGAGTTCGCCCGACGGGGGATACGCGTCAACGCCCTCTGCCCCGGCCCCGTAAACACGCCGCTCTTGCAGGAGCTCTACTCCAAAGACCCCGAGCAAGCGGAGCGCAGGCTCGTGCACGTGCCGATGGGGCGGTTCGCGGAGGCGACGGAGATCGCAAATGCCGTCCTCTTCCTGGCCTCTGAGGACTCCTCCTACGTCAACGCCTCGACCTTCATGGTTGACGGCGGCCTCTCGGGGGCATACGTTACCCCGGAATAGGAGGTGGTCGGCATGGAGAACGGGCTGTCCAATAGCATCCTCGACGCCATAGGAGACACGCCGCTGCTCGAGGTCGAGGGCATCTACTGCAAGCTCGAGTACCTGAACCCTTCCGGGTCCATCAAGGCCCGCATAGCTAAGTACATGATCGAACGCGCCGAAGACGAGGGGCTACTGAGAAGGGGCGATACGATCGTCGAGGCAACTTCGGGCAACACGGGCAACGCCCTCTCGATGGTCGCCGCGGTCAAGGGTTACAGGATGCTCGTCGTGATGCCCGAAGGGATGAGCGGGGAGCGGGTCGCCATCAGCCGCGCCTTCGGGGCAGAGGTGATGGAGGTCGGCCACTTCCACGTCAACGAGGCGCTGGCGAAGGCGAAGGAGCTCGGGCAGGAACCAGGCTATTTCTGCCCGGCCCAGTTCGAGTCGGAGTGGAACGTCGAGGAGAACAGGATCTGGCTTGGGCCAGAGATCCTGGCCCAGCTCCCCGATGGCGTCGTCCCCGACGCCATAGTGATGGGCGTTGGGACGGGGGGGACCCTTATCGGGGTGGGCCAGGCTTTCCGTGAGGTGAACCCCGCCGTCAAGCTCTTCGCGATGGAGCCCTCCGAGTCGTCGACGATCCTGTGCGGAGAGGTCGGAGACCACCTCATAGAGGGCATCTCCGACGGCTTCGTCCCAGGCATCTTCGAGCGCCACGAGGGCCTGGTCGACACCGCCCTGGCCGTGGACTCCGAAGAGGCAGTGGAAGAGATGCGTCGCCTGGCAAAACAGTACGGTCTCTTCGTCGGCCCTTCGAGCGGCGCCAACCTCATCGCCGCCAGGAGGGTCCGGGAAGCCTACCCCCATCTACGGACCATCGTCACCCTGTTCTGCGACGAGGGTGAGAAGTACATAAGCGATCACTTCGCGGAGAAGGACTCGATTCGGGTAGGGCGTGAGGCTTACACCTAAGGAAGCGTGAACACGCCCGGTGAGACGCCCCTTATGCTATAGTCCGAACTTGCCCGATGAGGGCCGCGGGAGAGAGTCGTCGAAGGGGTGGGGGAGACCTTTTCGGAGGCCGCCGAAGGTGAAAGGGTTGCAGGGGCGATCCGAATCTCTCAGGCAGAAGGACCGCGGATCGGAGGGCGTCCTGGAGAGTTCGATCCGCTGGATCGGCGCCGACGGGGTAACACTCTCAGGCTTGGGACAGGGCGGAAAACGTAACGCTCACCCGAGACAGGGGGTATAGCCGCGTGGCGCGATTCACACCGCACACAGAGGCCGATATACAGGAGATGCTGGACGCGATCGGGCTCGATACCTTAGACGACCTCTTCGCCGACGTCGAACCGAAATACGAAGGAGAGCTCGACCTTGCGCCGGCCCTCTCGGAGTATGAGGCGCTCAGAGAGGTAGACGCCCTTGCCAAGGAGAACGCCTGGGGACTCCCGATCTTCCTCGGTGCGGGGGCCTACGATAGGATCGTACCCTCGGCGGTAGGCACGATCATCTCGCGCGGCGAGTTCCTGACCTCGTACACCCCCTACCAGCCGGAGATCAGCCAGGGCACCCTGCAGTCGATCTTCGAGTTCCAGTCCATGATCTCCGAGCTGACAGGGCTAGAAATCTCGAACGCCTCCGTCTACGACGGCGCGAACGCCGTCGTCGAAGCCGCCCTCATGACAGCAAGGCTGACGAAGAGGGACCCCAAGGTCGCCGTCTCCGCCGGCCTCAATCCCCGCTACCGCGAGGTCACGGAGACCTACGGTGTCGAAGTGGTGGATCTTCCCTGTGAAGATGGCACCACGGACTTCTCAGGCGTCCCCGACGACGTCTCGGGCCTCTTCCTGCAGAGTCCGAACTTCTTCGGTGTCGTCGAGGACGTAGGTGCCGCCTCGGAGGCGGCGCACGACGTGGACGCGCTCTGTGTGGCGGTGTGCGACCCGATCTCACTCTCCGTACTCGAAGCCCCGGGGAACCTCGGGGCCGACGTGGCCGTCGGCGAGGCCCAGCCGCTCGGGATGCCGCTCATCTTCGGCGGTCCCTATGCCGGGTACATGGCGACCAAGGAGGAATTCGTCCGCCAGCTCCCGGGACGTATCACGGGAGAGACGATAGACAAAGACGGCAAGCGCGCCTATGTACTCACCCTGAGGGGCCGCGAGCAGGACATCAGACGCGCGAGGGCGAACTCCAACATCTGTACCAACCAGGCACTCACGGCCCTGGCCGCGACCGTCTACACGGCCCTGATGGGCCCGGAGGGGCTGTGCGGGGTGGCCGAACTCTCCATCTCCAAGGCGCATTATCTGGCTGATAGGCTTCAGGCATCAGGTTTCAGGCTTCGGTATACGGAGGCGCCTTTCTTATGGGAGTTCGCCGTCGAGT
>Ga0126313_10002527_pt1 | contig 10288 bp, 7 predicted proteins | sample Plot105A_FD_89954 | JGI IMG/M metagenome (GOLD analysis project Ga0126313, IMG submission 89954) | Serpentine soil microbial communities from UC McLaughlin Reserve, CA, USA - Plot105A | ecosystem: Environmental > Terrestrial > Soil > Grasslands | place: USA: UC McLaughlin Reserve, Lake County... | reverse complement strand
GGCCGAGACCGGCGAGCGCGGCTCGTTCGACCTCGACGCCATCGGTGAGCGGACGGGAAGCTGGATCGACTACCTGGCGGGCGTCGCGTGGTCGCTCGCCGAGACCGGCGTGGAGACGCGGGGCTTCCGAGGGCTGCTCGCGTCCAACCTGCCGCAGGCGTCGGGCCTCTCGAGCTCGGCGGCGCTCGAGCTCGCCGCCGCGTTCGCGCTATGTGGCGGCGCCATGCCGCCCGTCGACCGGATGACGCTCGCGAAGGCCGCGCAGCGGGCAGAGAACGCGTACGTCGGCGTGAACACCGGCCTCATGGACCAGTTCGCCTCCGCGTTCGGCGAGGCGGGACGTGCCCTGCTCCTCGACTGCCGCACCCTCGAGCACCGCACGGTCGCGCTGCCCCTCGACGAGATCGCGCTCGTGGTCTGCCACACGGGCTCGGAGCGTCGCCTCGGGGCGTCCGCGTACAACGAGCGCCGATCGCAGTGCGAGGCGGCCGTCGCCACGATCGCCGAGCGCGAGCCGGACGTCACCGCGCTGCGCGACGTCACCCCGTCGATGCTCGAGCAGGCACGCGACCGGCTCGACCCCGTCCCGTTCGCGAGGGCCAGCCACGTCGTCGCCGAGAATGCCCGGGTGCTCGAGACCATCGACGCGTTCCAGGCGGGCGACCTCGAGCGGGTCGGGCGGCTGTTCGCCGAGAGCCACGACTCGCTGCGGGACCTGTACGAGGTCAGCAGCCGGGAGCTCGATGCGCTCGTCGAGATCGCCCGCGCGACCCCGGGTGTCGTCGGTGCCCGGCTCACCGGGGCGGGGTTCGGCGGCTGCACGATCAACCTCGTCCGCCGCGGCGCCGTCGACGCCCTCCGCGAGGCGGTCCTGCGCGACTACCCGGCGCGCACGAGCCTGACCCCACGCGTCTTCGTCGTCGAGCCGAGTCGTGGCGCGGATGTCATCCATGGCTGACCTCCCGGCGCTGTTCGGCGATCCGCACCGCCGGTATGACCCGCTGCGGGACGAATGGGTCCTCGTGTCCCCGGGACGCACGAACCGGCCGTGGCAGGGCGGCGAGGAGCACCCGCAGATCGAGCGGCGACCGCGGTACGACCCGTCGTGCTACCTGTGTCCCGGGAACACCCGGGCCAACGGCGACACGAACCCGCCGTACACGTCCACGTTCGTGTTCACCAACGACTTCGCGGCGCTGCGGCCCGACACGTCGGATGCGACGTGGGAGGACGGTCTGCTGCGCGCCGAGGGCGAGCAGGGGACGTGCCGGGTCATCTGCTTCTCGCCGCGGCACGATCTGACGCTCGCGGGAATGCCGTCCGAGGACGTGCGCCGCGTCGTGGACCTGTGGGCGGAGCAGACGGCCGAGCTCGGCGCACGGTACCGATGGGTGCAGGTGTTCGAGAACCGGGGCGAGGCGATGGGCGCCTCCAACCCGCATCCCCACGGGCAGGTGTGGGCGGGCGCGGCGCTCCCCACGGGCGTCGCACGCGAGGACGCGACGCAACGGGCATACCGAGCGCGGACCGGCCGAGCGCTCCTCGCCGACGTGGCCGCCCAGGAGCCGGACGGCCCGCGCGTGGTCGAGGCGAACGACGCGTGGCTCGTCATCGTTCCGTTCTGGGCCGTGTGGCCGTTCGAGGTGCTGATCCTGCCGCGAGCACCGGTGGCGCGGATGCCGGACCTGGACGACGCACGCCGCGATGCCCTCGCCGCGATCCTCGGGCGCACGCTCCGGCGCTACGACGCGCTGTTCGGCGTCCCGTTCCCGTATTCGATGGGCTGGCACGGGGCGCCGTTCGGCGAGGGCGTCGACGCCGAGTCGTGGACGCTCCACGGGCACGCCTACCCGCCGCTCCTGCGCTCTGCGACCGTCCGCAAGTTCATGGTCGGCTACGAGCTGTTGGCCGAGGCGCAGCGTGACCTCACGCCCGAGGATGCGGCCGCCCGGCTGCGCGCGCTCGAGATCGACTGAGGGAGGCCGCGATGCGGATGTGGGGCGGGCGGTTCGGCGAAGGGCCCGACGCCCGGATGGCCGACTTCACGCGCTCGATCGAGGTCGACGCGGAGCTCGCGCTCGACGATATCGCGGGGTCGATCGCACACGTGCGCGGCCTCGGGCGGGCCGGGCTGCTCACCGACGACGAGGTGTCGACGCTCGAGCGCGGGCTCGTGTCCCTGCGCTCGGACGTCGAGGCAGGGGCCGTCGCCTGGGACCCCGCCCTCGAGGACGTCCACCTCAACCTCGAGACGCTGCTCACCGAGCGTGTCGGCACGGTCGGCGGCAAGCTCCACACCGGCCGGTCGCGCAACGACCAGGTCGCGACGGACCTGCGCCTGTGGACGCGCCGCGCGATCGATCGCCTCGACGCCGGGCTCGTCGGGCTCGAGCGCGCGCTCGTCGACCTCGCGCAGCGCGACGGAGACGCGGTGCTCCCCGGCGCGACCCACATCCAGCCGGCGCAGCCCGTGCTGCTCGCCCATCACCTGCTCGCGTACGTGGAGATGCTCGAGCGCGATCGCGGTCGCCTCGCGGACGCCCGCCGCCGGGTCAACGTCTCGCCGCTCGGGGCGGGCGCCCTCGCCGGCGCGGGCTATCCGCTCGACCGCGAGACGACGGCCGCGGAGCTCGGCTTCGACGACGTCACCCGGAACTCGCTCGACGCCGTGGCCGATCGCGATTTCGTCGTCGAGGTCCTCGCGGCCGCGGCGCTCGCGATGGTCCACCTCTCGCGGCTGGCGGAGGAGCTGACGTGGTGGTCGAACCCGCGGTTCGGTTTCGTCCACGTCGCCGACGCGTTCTCCACCGGCTCGTCGATGATGCCGAACAAGAAGAACCCGGATCCCGCGGAGCTGGTCCGCGGCCGCACCGCGGGCGTCATCGGCGCCGTGACGGCGATGCTCACGCTGCTCAAGGGTCTCCCGCTCGCCTACCAGCGTGACCTGCAGGAGGACAAGCCCGCGTTCTTCGCGGCAGTCGCGACCTTGAGCGCCTCGCTTGCGGTGATGGCCGGCCTCGTCGAGACCCTCGTCATCGACCCGGTCCGGATGCGCGAGGCGGCCGAAGAGGGCTACACGACGGCAACGGCGCTCGCCGACGCGCTCGTCCGGCGCGGCGTCCCCTTCCGGGCGGCGCACCACATCGTCGGCGGGCTCGTCGGTGGCGCGGAGGCGGAAGGCATCGCCACGCTCGAGGCCTTGCCGGACGAGGCCTACCGCGCGGCCCTCGACGGCTCGGACGACGAGACGGCGCGGTCGCTCGCGCGGCGCAAGGGGATCGCCGCAGACCTTCGTGCGGCCGCGTCCATCGAGGGTGCGCTCGCCGGCGCCGATGTCACCGGCGGCACTGCCCCCGACCGCGTGGCTGCCCAGCTCGCGGCGGCACAGGCGAGGCTCGAGGCCGGCTGACGCCTTCCCGTCCGAACCCGCCCGCGTATCGGTCAATCTCGCGGGGCATATCGGTCGGTCACCCGATGACCGACGGGACTCCGGTCGTCGATCGTGGCCACACGGACGCCGATCCCAGGGCGTCGCGATCACGAGAGGTGACGGCCGATGGGCCAGTTCATGGATGTCCACACAGGGTTCTTCGGCGTGACCGGAGACCAGCTCCGGGAGGCGCACGACCGCGACCTCGCGATCGAGCGGGACGAGAGCGTCCACTTCGAGCGCGCGTGGCTCGATCCCGAGGCGGGCAAGGTCTTCTGCCTTGCGACCGGTCCCTCCAAGGAGGCAGTCCTGCGCATTCACGAGCGCGCAGGGCATCCCACGCCCGAGATCTACGAGCTCACCGTCGAGGTCTAGTCGCTCGACCTCGACGCACGCACTGGAAAGGGAGCACAGACATGTCGCACGCACAGTCCTCGCCGAAGGCGGCCCGCATCATCGTCGCCTTCGGTGCCTCGATCGCGCTGCTCAGCATCGGCACCGGCGCCGTCCTGGCGGGCGAGGTGACCGGCAACGGCACGCTCAAGGAGGTCCACGGCCGGTCCGCATGCGCGTTCTCGGGCCAGGAGGACCTGCAGTGGTTCACCGACGACGTCCATCGCGTCCGGCGCGACGATCCGACCCGCGGCGACCCGGGCCACGCACAGTCCTGGGGCCAGTACGACCAGGAGATGCGTGCTGCCCTGACGGCGATGGGCCTCCACCCGAGCCAGTCCTGCAACCCCAACGGCGGTGGTGGAGAGCCGTAAAACGTCCGCACAGCGCGCAGCGCCGGCCGTGGCTCCTCCACGGCCGGCGTTTGTCTGTGGTTCGGGCGGGCGGCGCCGGGCGGCAGCCCGATGGCGGATGCCGTGGATCAGCCTGTCGCGGTCGCGGCGGTGCCCATCGACGCGACCCACGCCGCGATCTCGGCGCGCCGGGTGAAGCCGAGCTTGGCCAGGATGTGCTCGATGTGCGCCCCGACCGTCCGCGGCGAGAGACCGAGCGCCTCGCCGATCGCCGCGTTCGTGAGCCCGCCGGAGACGAGCCTCGCGACCTCGAACTCGCGCGCGGTCAGGGGTCGCCAGGGCTCCTCCTCGGCGCCGCGGCTGCGAGCCACGACCTCGAGCTCCTCGGCCCGATCGCGGAGCGGCGCGCTCCCCAGCGCATCTGCGCGACCGGCGACGTCACGGATCGCGGACACCGCCTCTGCGTCCCGGTTCGAGCGGAGGAGGCACGCCGCCAGGTCGAGCCGAGCCCACAGGCCTTCCCAGGTGCGACCGAGCTCGTCCCAGCCGCGAACGGCGCGTTCGAGCGCGTGGCGCGCGGCGACGGTCGATCCCGCGCTCGTCCGTACGAGGCCTTCGCCGTGGTCGATCGCTGGCGCGGCGATGATGGTCCAGGCCGCGAGCAGGTCGCGCATGCGCGCCAGCCAGTCCTCCGCGACGTCGGGTCGGCGAGCTGCCAGGGAGGCTCGGACTCCGGTCACGACGAACGGGACGAGCAGCGACCGTTCGTCCCCGGCCAGCGCGAGCGCGACCGCGTCCTCGCAGTGCCGCATCGCACCCGTGGGGTCCCCGGCGAGCAGTGCCGTCTCGGCCAGGCCCCACGTCGCAGGCAGCACGAGATCGACCTCCTCGGTGGGACGGCCGATCTCCAACGACGCCTCGAACAGCGAGCGCGCCCGGTCGAGCTCGCCGCGCCCGAGCGCGACCAGCCCGAGTGCATCGCGGGAACCGAGGGTGCCGCGGCGGCTGCCGCGCTCGACGAGCTCGATGCTTGCGATGCCGACCGCATCATCCCAGCGGCCCTCGGTCCACGCGACGTGCGCCGACGTCGCCGCGAGCACGTGCCGGCAATAGGACTGCTCGATCTCGTCCGCGTACCTGAGCCCCTCGGTCAGCCCGATCCGGGCCGTGGGGTAGTCGAGCACGCGGAGGGCTGTCGCGGCCGCCCAGCGGAACGCGGTGACGCCGGTTCCCTCGACCCGCGCGCCCCGCGCCTCGCGGGCGATCCGCAGCATCTCCTCGATGCCGTCGCTGCCTCGCCCCGCGATGACGTCGCTCGTCGCCGCCGTGAAGTCGATGTCCGACGTGTCGTCGCTACCCGATCGCCGCCGGAGCTCGCGCGCCTCCTCGAACAGCACGTCGGCCGCCTCGAGGTTGGCCCGATCGAGCTCGACAATGCCCTCGAACAACCGGACGTCCGACATCGCGAGCCACGTCTCGGGACCCTCGGGGAGTGCGGCGATCTCGGTCCCGGCCTGCGCGATGAGCGCGCGACGGTGGGCGCCCGGTCGGACGTCGCGGCGGTAGACGCCGGCGAGGTTGAGGAGATCCATCGCCGCCTCGAGCGCACGGCCTGCCTCGAGATTCCAGTGCCTCGCGAGGCGGCATGTCTCCTCGGCGACCGGGACGTCGTCGACCGCGAAGGCCGCGTCGCAGTACGACTCGTACAGGTCGGCGCGCTCGACCGCCGTCAGCCCGTCAGGCAGGTTCGCGACCGCACGCGCGAACAGCTCGAACGCCTCGTGTCGGCTGGAGACGGCGCTTGCCGCCTGGGCGCCCGCGACTGCCGCCCGGTACGCCTGCGCGCGCAGCCCGGCCCGCTCGAAATGCACGGACGCATGGATCTCGGACGAGCCGTCGATGAGACCACCGAACTCGCCCGCGCGTGCGTGGAGGCGTCGGAGCTCGGCAGCCTGGACGGTCCCGTAGAGCGCGTCGCGCAGCAACTGGTGGCGGAAGTCGTAGTAGCCGCGATCGAGGAAGTTGAACGGATACAGGAACGACTCCTCGACGAGCTCGCCCAGCGGCCCGTCGAGCTCGTTGACGGGTCGATCGAGGAGTCCTGCGACGACCTCGGGCACGAAGCAGCGCCCGATGACGGCGCCCGCGCGGGCGACGGCGCGGGCGTCCGGGCTGAGCCGCCCATACCGGGCAAGCACCGCGTCCTCGATCGTGTCCGGGACATGCGCCTCGCGGATCGCGCGGCCATCTCCCCGGGCTTGCTCGTCCAGCGCGGCCAGCAGCTCCTCGATGTGCAGCGGGATCCCGTCGGTGCGCTCCCACACCGCCTGCACGACGTCCCGCGGCGCCGGCATCCCGGTCCCGAGGATGAGCGTCGTGACGAGCGCCGTCTCGTCGCGTGTGAGCGGTCGCAGCCGAACCTCCTCGGCGAAGCGCTGGCTCAGCAGCCGGGAGCGCCACTCGCGCTGGATCGAGCCCGGCGGGAGCTCCCCGAGCCGGTAGCCTGCGACGAGGAGCAGGGGCCGCTCCCGGCCGCGGCGCGCAAGCTCGCCGATGACCTCGAGGCTCAGCTCGTCAGCCCATTGGAGGTCGTCGAAGGCGAGCAGCGTCGGCCGGTCGATCGCGGCGACGATCCGGTCGGCGATCTCGTGCACAAGCACGCGGCGATGTCCGAGCGCATCCGCGCCCTGGCCGCGTTGAAGGACCAGGAGCTCGCGCCCGAGGGAGCCGAACGCATCGACCTGGGTCATCGTCCGCGCGAGGTCGAGGATCGAGGCGAGCGGAACCTGGCGATCGTACGGGGCGAGGTCGCCAGCCGAATCGCGGAACCCGTCGGCGACCGCCCTCCGCCGGATGGCGCCGAGGAGGCGCGTCTTGCCCACGCCGGCCTCGCCGGCGACCAGGAGCAGGTGTCCGCGCCCCGCTGCCACCTCCTGGATCCGACGCTCGGCGAGCTGCAGGAGCTCATCGCGACCGACGAGCAGCGGACTCTGGACCGAACGAAGGTCGCGCATCGTCGCGAGAGTGTACGACCGGCCATCGGCCGGTCATTCGTCAATCAGCCGACATGCCGCAGGGGCCGCCTCTGGTGGCGCCGGTGCGCGTTATCCTCCCCCGCAACCCTGGAGGACCGGATGCTGACGAGGGACACGATCCGCGAGGCGCCCAAGGCGCTGCTCCACGACCATCTCGACGGCGGGCTCCGTCCCGCGACCGTCATCGACCTCGCCCGGGAGTACGGCTACCATGCGCTGCCCACGGAGGACGTGGACGACCTGTCGGCGTGGTTCCGGCGTGGCGCCGACCGCAAGAGCCTCGAGCTGTACCTCGAGACGTTCCAGCACACGTTCGGCGTCATGCAGCACTACGACGCGATCGTGCGGGTGGCCGCCGAGTGCGCCGAGGACCTCGGCGCGGACGGGGTCGCGTACGCCGAGGTGCGGTATGCGCCGGAGCTGTCGGTCGAGCAGGGGCTGACCCTCGACGAGGTCGTCCGGGCGAACCTCGAGGGGTTCCGGATCGGTTCCCAGCGCGCGGCCGCGGCAGGGCACCCGATCGTCATCCGCGCGCTTGTGACCGCGATGCGGCAGGCGGCTCGCTCGAAGGAGATCGCGGAGCTCGCGGTCCGGTGGCGCGACGACGGCGTCGTCGGCTTCGACATCGCGGGACCGGAGGCGGGCTACCGCCCGACGCGCCATCTCGACGCCTTCGAGCACATCCGCCACGAGAACTTCCACATCACGATCCACGCCGGCGAGTCGTTCGGGCTGCCGTCGATCTGGGAGGCGCTCCAGCTGTGCGGCGCGGAGCGGCTGGGTCACGGCGTCCGGATCGTCGACGACATCACGGTGCGCGAGGACGGGTCGGTGCACCTCGGACGGCTCGCGGCGTTCGTGCGCGACAGCCGGATCCCGCTCGAGCTGTGCCCGACCTCCAACGTCCACACCGGCGGTGCGGCGTCGATCGCCGAGCACCCGATCGACCTCCTGCGCCGGCTCCGGTTCCGGGTCACGGTCAACACGGACAACCGGCTGATGAGCGGGGTGACCGCCTCGTCCGAGTTCCAGGCACTGGACGAGGCGTTCGGGATCGGCCTCGGCGAGATGGAGTGGATGACGATCAACGCGCTCAAGAGCGCGTTCGTGCCGTTCGACGAGCGGCTCCGGCTGATCGCCGAGGTCGTGAAGCCGGGCTACGCGCGACTCCGGGCCCGCGAGGCTGCCGTCAGCCACTAGCCTCCGGTGCGCGTCACGCGACCGGCAGCGCCACCATGAACCGCGAGCCGCCGTAGCCGTTCTTCTCGATCCACACGCGGCCGCCCATCGCCTCCATCAGGCGTCGCGCGGCGAACAGCCCGATGCCCGAGCCGCGGGAGCGCGCGCGGTCGACACGCACGTACGGCTGGAACACGACCTCCCAGTCCTCGATCGGGACGCCCGGCCCGTCGTCGGTGATGTAGACCTCGATCTCGTCCGCGGTCCGCCACACGCCGATCGAGACCGCCTGCTCCGGCGGCGCGTACTTCGCCTCGTTGTCGAGCAGGTGCTCGAGGACCTGGCGGAACCGCGGCTCGTCGCCCCGTGCCACCATCGCGTACCCCGGCGCGTCCCAGCGCACCGCCCGCGTGCGCAGCAGCAGTGCGAGCGTCCCGACCGTGTTCGTGATCGAGCCGACGACGTCGAACGGATCCCGCCGGAGGCCGGTGAGGCCCTCGCCGCGGACGGAGGCGAGGATCGAATCGACGAGCCGGTCCAGCCGCGTGACCTGGTCGGTCGCGCCGGCGCGCCAGTTCTCGACCGCGTCGATGGTCGGACCCGCGGCGTTCGAGGCCGCAGCGTCGGCGAGGAGGTCGACGTACGCGCGGACGACCGCGAGCGGCGTCCGGAGCTCGTGGGTCACGACCGCGAGCAGCTCCGCCCGCGCGGCGTCGAGCTGGCTGAGCCGGTCGAGCTGGGCCTCGGCCTCCGCCTGCATCCGCCCCTTCTCGACGATGCCCGCAAGCAGTGCCGCGATCGTGGACAGCAGCTCGGCGTCCTCGCGGGTGAACTCCCGGACGTCGGTGGTCTGGACGTTGAGGACGCCGACGACGGCCTCGTTCCAGACGAGCGGGACGGACAGCATCGCGTGGAGCCCGTGGATGTCGAAGCCACGGACCCACGAGAATCGGGGATCGACGGTGACGTCGGTCGAGTGGACGGGCGTCCGGCTGTCCGCTGCCCGGCCGGTCAGGCCCTCCCCGAGGGCGAGGCTCACCCGGCCCACCTGGTCCGGGTCGAGCCCATTCGTGGCGGCGAGGGTCAGCCGCTCTCCGTCCCGGTCGAGCAGGTAGAACGAGCACACCTCGACGCCCAGCGCGACCGTCGTCCGGTCGACGAGCGTGCGCATCAGCTCGTCCCAGTCGCGCGCCTGCGTCGCGAGCTGCGCGAGCTCGTGCAGGAACGCCAACTGGTCGATCCTGTCGGCCGCGGCAACGGCGGCGGCGCCCGCGGTCGAGAGGGGCTCATCCCCGGCCGCGGTCGGCAGCGGGCTTGGCGCGTCGCGGGTGCTCACGCTGCAACCCTACAGAACAACGTGCGCACCGCGCATCCCGCAGCGGGCGACGCGGTCAGGTTCAGCCCGCCCGCGCCCCCACCGGCTCGGACACGGTCGTCGGCAGGTCCTCGAGCAGCGGCTCGGTCCACGTCCACGCCGCGCCGTGGTGCTTGCCGACGGCGCCGTGCCGGGCCGCCTCGACGCGCAGCGGCAGCCCGAAGATCTCGATGAAGCCGACCGCCGACGCATGGTCGAACGCGTCGCCCTCGTCGTATGTGGCGAGGTTCCTGTCGTAGAGGCTGAGCGGGGACCGACGCCCGACAACGGCCGCCGTGCCGTGGTCGAGCCGCATCCGGACCTCGCCCGACACGACCCGCTGGCTCGAGAGCGCGTACGTCCGCAGGTCGCGCGAGAGGGCGCTGAACCACAGCCCGTCGTAGATGATCCGCGCGAGCTCGTCCGAGACGAGGCGGTTGAACCGCAGCTGGTCCTTGCTCAGGACCAGTCCCTCGAGCGCGTGGTGCGCGGCATGCAGGATGACCGCCGCCGGCGCCTCGTAGATCTCGCGACTCTTGATGCC
>Ga0126313_10002526_pt1 | contig 10290 bp, 9 predicted proteins | sample Plot105A_FD_89954 | JGI IMG/M metagenome (GOLD analysis project Ga0126313, IMG submission 89954) | Serpentine soil microbial communities from UC McLaughlin Reserve, CA, USA - Plot105A | ecosystem: Environmental > Terrestrial > Soil > Grasslands | place: USA: UC McLaughlin Reserve, Lake County... | reverse complement strand
TGTGACCGGGTCGAGCCGCTCGATGCACAGGCGCGTCGGCACGGTGCGGTCCTTGGCGCCGAAGAGCCAGATCGCGGGAATGCGCATCGCGCGGATCGACGGCATCGGGTCGACGCCGGACGGACCGGCGCGCCTGACCTCGGCCTCCATGTCCTCGTCCGAGCGAGTGGGCGGAACCTGTCCTTGCTGGTTCAGATCGGCCCAGAGGTCGGTCTCACCCTGCGTCAGCGTCGGTGAGACCAGTCCGACCATGAAGCGGATCGCGGGTTCCATGACGGCGGCCCGCGGCATGATCCACCCGGCCTGGCTCGCACCCGCGACTCCGACGCGCGCGGGGTCGACCTCAGGTTGCCGGGCGAGGAAGCGGGCCTGTGCTGCGACATCGCGCGCGTACTGATCGACGGCCTGCTGGCTGGGGAACTCGCCGGGATAGGCGCCGCCGGACTCCGCGACGCCGCGCTTGTCGCACGAGAGCGTCGCGAGCCCGAGATGGTTGGCGTACAGCGCCGTCGCGAGATTGAAGGAGCGCGGCGCGGTCCCGGCGCCGTGCGCGAACGTCAGGCCGCCGCGCCGGCCGCCGCCCGGCGGGATCGACAGCGTGCACGCGAGGTACGCCCGGCCGCTCCGCACCCACACCTCTTCCTGGCGCAGGGCGACTCGATCGGCGCGCTCCCCGTTCCACTCGGCATGGTTCGCGGTGAAGGCCGCAATGCCGGCCTCGGGCCTGCGCGTGAAGATTCCCGAACCGATGCCGTATCGGCCGCGTCCCGTTCGGTACAGGCCGCGGACCTCGCTCTGGTCATAGCGGAAGCCGACCCGGGGCCCGACGGCCTGGACTGCCCCGAGCGGGCTTCCGTCGGCGAAGCGATAGAGGCCGAGCGTCGCTCCCTCGAGCGCGGCGCCGCGACGGAGGCGGAAAGCACCTCGGAGCGGCCCTTGGCGGAAGGTGCCGGAGAGGATGCGCCCGCGCAGCCGCCCGTCGAGCGACAGCCGCCACGGGCGCCCCGGCAGCGTCAGCCGGACGCGGCCGCGGGACAGCCGTGCCGCGACCTGGGTCGTTGCCGCGTGCCCCGCGCCGAGCGAGACGGTCGCGCGGCGGCCTCTGACGACGATCGAGAGCGGGAAGTCCGCGATCCCCGCGCCTCGCGTGATGTGCGCCGTGCCCGCCCAGGCCCCAGAGGGGAGAGGGGCGGCCGAGCCTGCTGCTGCTCCCCCAGCGCAGACGGCCGCCCCGATGACTGCGGTGATGGCCTTCGTCATCCGCGCCTCTTTCGACGCGGGCGCGGTGCCTCGGTTGTTGCGCGCGCGTTAAGCGGGCTCGGGTGCGGGCGACTCGGCGCCGCCGGCTTGCGCGTGCCACACCGCGTTGAGGCCGCTCTGCATGTAGCCCATGTACGCCGGGTAGAAGACGAGGAAGAGGATCAGTCCGATCCAGCCGTTGATCGGCTCGATCCCGCTCAGGCGTTGCGCGGCCTGTACTCGCTTGAACCCGTTGTAGATCGAGACGAGCGCGGGGACGATGATCAGCAAGCCGAGGGTGATCGCGAGCAACGACGTGCCTGGGCTCGTGCCCAGCTCCTTCGTATTCTTGGCGCGGCCGTAGTCACGGAGCTCCCGGTGGATGAAGTACCACCAGAAGAACCCGTAGATCGCGAGGGTGATCAGCTCGAGCACGATCACCCAGACGACACTGCGGAGCTTCGCCCTTGCTTCGGTGCCTCGGATCTGAACCTCTTGCGCCATCAGGCCACCACCTTCGCGAACTCGGGGATGATCTGGTCGCCGTAGGCGGCCAGCGTCTCCTCCTGGTTGTGGGTCATGAGGTAGATGTTGAACTGGTCGACGCCGACGGCCTCGAGCTCCCGGAGCTTCTCGGCCGCCTGCTCAGGCGTCCCGAGGACGCAGAAGCGGTCACAGATCTCGTCGGTGACGAACTCGCCGTGGGCGGCGCCGACGCGGCTGTGGTCCTTGTAGTCGTAGAACTTGCGCGCTTTGACGTAGTCCGTCAGCGCCTGCGGGATCTCCGAGTCCCAGCCGTACTTCTCGATCAGGTCCATCACGTGGTTCGAGACCATCGCCGGGAACCAGCGGACTTGCTCCCGCGCATCCACGATGTCGTCGGAGATGTGGCTCGGTGCCCCGACGATGCACTTGAGCTCGGAGGGGTCGCGGCCGGCCTCCTCGGCCGCCTTTCTGGCCGTGTCCATGATCCATTGGATAATCACCGGGTCGGCGAGCTGGATGATCACGCCGTCGCCCACGCGCCCGGCGACGGCCAGCGCCTTGGGCCCGTAACCCGCGATCCACATCGGGATCTCCGGCAGCTCCTTCCGTACCCAGGTGAGCTCGAGCTCCTTCTCGTTCCAGTCGGCCTTGCGGCCGTTCATCAGCTCCTTGATCATCGCGCAGCGCCGCTCGAACTCGGCCACGCGCACGGGCTTGAGGCCGACGACGCGGCGCGAGGAGTCGCCTCGGCCGATCCCCATGACCATCCGGCCGTTCGAGAGGTCCTGCATCGTCGCGTACCAGCTCGCGGTGATCGTTGGGTCGCGGATGCCGGGGTTGGTGACGAAGTGGCCCAGCTTGATCTTGCTCGTGCGCGCCGCGGCGAGCGGGAGTGTCGCGTACGACTCCTGCCACAGGATGTGCGAGTCGTAGGTCCAGGCGTACTCGAAGCCATGCTGTTCGGCCTTCTCGACCAGCTCGAAGAAGCGAGACGACGGCGGGTCGGGCAGGACGGTGACGCCGAACGTGAGCATGGATGCCTCCTGACGCAGGGAAACCGGCATTTTCTCTTGAAATCTCCGCCGTGGCAATCTGGAGCTATCTGCTCTTCGCGCTGTTGGCCGGCGCGATGCTTCCGATCCAGTTCGGGATCAACGCGCAGCTCGCGAACTGGGTCGGCGGGCCGATTCGCGCCGCGTTCGTCTCCTTCGTCGTCGGGGCACTTGCCTTGCTCGTTGCTGTGATGGTCGCCGCGCGCGGCTGGCCGGATCGCGCGGGCGACGCGCCCTGGTGGGTCTGGACCGGCGGCCTGCTCGGAGCGTTCTACGTGCTCGGGTCGATCGTCACAGCGCCGAAGCTCGGCGCCGCGACGCTGGTCGCGATGATCCTCGCCGGGCAGGCGATCGCCTCGCTGCTTGTCGACCACTTCGGCTGGGTCGGCTTCGAGGAGCAGCCGATCACGCCCCTGAGGATCGTCGGAATCGCGCTCCTTGCCGGCGGCGTCGCGCTCGTTCGCCTGTCGTAGGGTTGCCGGCATGGGCCGGTGCTTACTTACGCTCGGAGTCACGGCGACGGTGCTCGCTGCCGCCGACCTCGCAGTCAAGGCCGCCGCCGGTGCCGGGGCGATTGACCCCCGTTCCATGCTCTACGTAACGGTGGTGGTCGGGCTGTCAGTCGTCTGGGTGGGGGCGATCGTGCTGACTCGTTCTCCGGCCATGGCGGTCGGAGGCGGCGTCCTCGCCGCCGGCGCGCTCGGCAACGTGGCCTCGCTCGCGTTCTGGCCGGGCGTTCCGAACCCGATCACGACCGCCTCGTTCGCGTTCAACCTCGCCGACGTGTCCGTGCTCGTCGGGTTTGTGGCGGTGTCTGCGTGCAGCCTTCGGCTCGTGCGCGTCGAGCGCGCGCGGCTGAACGAGCCGCTAGGAGGCGCTCGCGCGACTAACTGATCGTCGGCGAGCCCTCGATCCACTTCAGGAAGAGGAACATCGCGACGCCGAGGCGACCCACACGAGCAAGAGGAAGCCAGCGAAACCGAGCAGAACAGCCGTCCAGGTCCTCTTGACGGTGCGCTCGTTCAGGGAAGGGTCCTCGGCACCGTTCCGACGATTCGGCAGCCCCATTCGAGCGTGTTTTGCGAAATCCGGCTAAGGCGCTGCGAGCCAGTCGATCGTCTTCGAGGCGAGGCGGTCGAGGGCCTGAACGGAGAGCTCGAGGTGCTCCTCCTTCGTGTCCTCGAGCTTCGTGTGCGAGAGTCCGCGCAGGCTCTGCACGAAGAGCATTACCGTCGCGACCCCCGCGCGCGAGACCTCCGCGGCGTCGTGCAGCGGCCCGCTCGGCAAGCGGTGCGACTGGCCAGCGACCTCGCGGATCGCCTCGTCGGCGAAGCCGATGAGCCGGTCGTCGAAGAGGATCGGCTCGATGTTCCAGATCCGCTCGAACTCGACCTCGATGCCCTCTTCGCCCGCGAAGCGGTCGCAAGACGACTTCGCGTCCTCGAGCAGCGCGGCGAGCTTCTCGGAATCCAGTTGACGTTGGTCGAGTAGCTGCTCGGCCGTCTCGACGACGGACGTGACGATGCCGGGGTGACAGACGACGTCGCCCGACGTGCAGACCGCGCCGTCGCCGACGCGCGCCGCGATCTCGCGAAGCTCCAGCGCGAGCTTCGCCGCGCCGGCGAGCGCGTCGCGTCGCTGATCCATAGGCGTCGAGCCCGCGTGCGCGGCCTGGCCCCGCCACGTGACACGGTGCCGCTCGACCCCGTAGGTGCCGAGCACGGCCCCTAACGGCAGGTCCATCGACTCCAGCACGGGCCCCTGCTCGATGTGGAGCTCGAGGTAGGCTGCGGCGTTCGCGAGCTGGCTCCGCGAGTCGTTCGCGCGGTCGAGATCGACGCCGTGCGCGCCGATGGCATCGGGCAGAGAGACACCGTCGCGATCCGTCAGCTGGCGCAGCTCGTCCTGGTCGCTCATCGACCCGGCGGCTGCGCTCGAGCCGAAGAGCGAGCGGCCGAAGCGGGCACCCTCCTCGTCCGCCCAGCTCACTAGCCGCACCGTCACCGGCGGCTCGCCGTCCTCGGCGATGCGCCGGAATACCTCCGAGCCCGCGACGACGTTCAGCGCTCCGTCGAGCCAGCCTCCGTTGGGAACCGAGTCCAGGTGGCCGCCGATGAGAAGATCCTCGTCCGAGCGCCCGCGAAGCGTCCACCACTGGTTGCGCGCCTCGTCGAAGGTCATCTCGGCTCCGGTGCCCTCGAGCTTGGCGGCCATCCACTCCTGCGCCTGCACCCACGTCTCGGTCCACGCGACGCGCTGCGCACCGTCGTCGTTCCCGGTGAGGTCACGCAGCTCCTTCAGCTCGGCGACGGTGCGGCTGGGATCCAGTGCCACGGCCACGAGCCTAACGTGGTAGAGATCGGCCGATGGCCGGGATGGTCGCCAAGCGCGTCGGGATGTTCGCCCTCGTCCTCGCCGCTCTCTGCGCCTTCTGGGAGGGTTTCAAGTGGTTCGGCGAGACGACCGGGTTCGCGCTCGGTTCGTTCGAGGTCAACGACCGCACGCTGCCCCACATCCACGACATCATCGGCCAGCTCTTCGAGCCCTCCCGCACGAACGGGCCGCTCCTGATCGAAGTGCTCTGGGACGCGGCGCTCTTTACGGCGAAGGAGGCGGCCGTCGGATTCGCCCTCGGCGCGTCGATCGGCTTTGCGCTCGGCGTAGTCCTGGCCCATTCGCGCCTGCTCCAGCGCGGCCTACTGCCCTACATCGTCGCCTCGCAGACGGTCCCGATCCTGGCGATCGCCCCGATGGTCGTCGTCTGGATGGGCGGGCGCGGCTTTCCCGACTGGTTCTCCGTCTCCGTGATCTCCGCCTACCTGACCTTCTTCCCGGTGACGATCAACACGCTCCGCGGCCTGACCTCGGCCGACCCGCGCGCGCTCGAGCTGATGAACTCCTACGCCGCCGGTAAGTGGGCGATCCTCTGGAAGGTCCGCGTTCCCTCTGCCCTCCCGTACCTCTTCGCCGCCTTCAAGATTGCGGCCACGGCCAGCGTTGTCGGCGCGATCATCGGCGAGCTGCCGGCCTCGATCCAGGACGGGCTCGGCGGCGCGATCCTCAACTTCAACCAGTACTACGCCACGACGCCGACAAGCCTTTGGGCGACAAACCTGATCGCCGCGCTGCTCGGGATCACCTTCTTCCTGATCGTCGTCGTCGTCGAGCGGATCGTCGTCCACCGCGCCCCGGAGCACGTGGCATGAGACGTCGCTTGCGATGTCTCCTTCAGGCCGAGCGGGCTTTGCCCGCGCGGCCGTCTGAAACGACCGGTCGACGCGATGGGATTCAGGAGCGGACGCCGTGAGCGTGGTCTCGCTGCAACGCGTCTCGAAGAAGTTCGGCGTCGGCGGCGTCCGGGCGCTCCAGGCAATCGACCTCGAGATCGGCGAGCGGGAGTTCGTTTCCCTGATCGGCCCCTCGGGCTGCGGCAAGTCGACGCTGCTCCGGATCGTCGGCGACCTGATCCAGCCGTCGACGGGGAAGGTCGTCGTCAACGGGAAGACGCCGCACCAGGCGCGGCTCGACCGCGACTACGGGATCGTCTTCCAGGACGCCGTCCTCTTCGACTGGCGCACCGTCGCGAAAAACATCTCGCTGCCGCTCGAGATGGTCGGCTGGGATCGCGCCAAACGGACGGAGCGCGTCAACGAGCTCCTCGAGCTGGTCGAGCTCGTCGGCTTCGAGGGCCATCACCCCTGGCAGCTCTCGGGCGGCATGCAACAGCGGGTCTCGATCGCGCGCGCCCTCTCGTTCAATCCGCCGCTGCTGCTGATGGACGAGCCGTTCGGTGCGCTCGACGAGATGACGCGCGAGCGGCTCAACCTCGAGCTGCTGCGGATCTGGGAGGCGAGCGGCAGCACGGTCGTCTTCGTGACGCACTCGATCGCCGAGGCTGTCTTCCTCTCGACGCGGGTCGTCGTGATGTCGGCGCGGCCGGGACGGATCGTCGGCATCGTCGACGTCGACCTCGCGCAGCCGCGCACCGCCGACACGCGGGAGGAGGAGCGCTTCGCCGACCTGATCCGGGAGGTGCGGCACCTGCTGCGGAGGGACGGTGGCCTCGACGTCGAGGAGCCCACGCCCACCGGGGAGCAAGACTTCATCGCCGCCGAGGAGGCGCTCGACTGAGACGTCGCTTGCGATGTCGTCTTCAGGCCGTGCGGGCTTTGCCCGTGCGGCCGTCTGCACTGACCGGTCGACACGATCGCCCGGCGAGGATTCCGCTGTGACCAGCACCGTTGTCGAGCCGATCCCACGCGGCACTCTGGGGCGGCGCGTCGGCCGTGAGCTGACCGACTGGGCCCCTGCCGCGGCGGTCTTCGTGCTCGGGATCGCCCTCTGGGAGGGCCTCGTCCGCGGCCTGAACATCCAGGAGTTCCTGCTCCCGCCGCCGTCGGAGATCCTCCAGACCCTCTGGACCGAGCGCGACACGCTCTGGAGCGCGGGCTGGTTCACGTTCCAGGAGGCCTTCGGCGGCTGGCTGATCGGCTGCTCCGTCGCGATGCTGACCGCGCTAGTGCTGGCCCGGTGGCGCACACTGAGCACCGCGCTGATGCCCTTCGCGATCGCTGCGAACGCGATCCCGATCATCGCGTTCGCGCCGATCACGAACAACTGGTTCGGCGCGCTGAACCAGTCCTCGAAGATGGTGATCGCCGCGGTCCTCTGCTACTTCCCCGTGCTCGTGAACACGCTGCGCGGGCTCACTTCCGTGCGGCCGCAGCAGATCGAGCTGATGCGCTCGTACGCCGCCGGGGAGGTCGAGATCTTCAGGCGGGTGCGGATCCCGAACGCGCTCCCGTACATCTTTACCGGCTTGAAGGTCGCCACCGTTCTCGCGATGATCGGCGCAATCGTGGGCGACTGGTTCGGCGGCTCGCTCGACGCGCTCGGCGTCGAGATCCAGCGACAGGCAGGGGTCTTCGCCTTCACCGAGGCGTGGGCTGCGATCGTCGTCGCGAGTGTGCTCGGCATCGCGTTCTACGCGGCAGTCGCGATCGTCGAGCGGCTTACCATGGGCTGGCATCCATCATCACGGACGGAGTGAACGACAGGCATCGGAAAGGGGTAGGGATGAGGAAGAGCAGGTGGTTCGCACGTGTCGGCCTGCTCGCTCTCGCGGTCGTGTCGCTGGCGGCGTGCGGCGGCGACGATGGCGGGGGCGGCGGCGACAAGGACAAGGTGACGCTGCAGTCGAAGTGGGTCGTTCAGGCCCAGTTCGCCGGGTACTACGCAGCGCTCGACCAAGGGTTCTACGACGACGAGAACCTCGACGTGGCGATCCGCCCCGGCGGCCCCGACATCGTGCCCGAGCAGGTCGTGCTCGGCGGCCAGGCGGAGCTCGGCATCGACTGGCTCGACAGCCTGCTCGCGACGCGCGACCAGGGCCAGAACATCGTCAACATCGCGCAGGTCTTCACGCGCAGCGGCATGACCGAGGTCACGTGGGCCGACAGTGGCCTCGATCAGATCACCGACCTGAAGGGCAAGAAGGTCGGCGTGTGGCTTGGCGGCAACGAGCACAAGCTCTTCGCCGCGTTCAACAAGAACGGCATCGATCCGCAGAAGGATGTCGAAATCGTCAAGCAGCCCTTCAACATGGATCTCTTCCTGAACCGCGAGGTCGATGCGGCGGCCGCGATGACCTACAACGAGCTCGCCCAGGTTCTGGAGACGAAAAACTCGGACACCGGGCAGCTCTACCAGGAGAGCGACCTGAACGTCATGAAGATGTCGGACCTCGGAACCGGCGCGCTCGAGGACGGCGTCTTCGTCCGCGAGGACTGGATCGAGGACGAGGACAACCAAGACATCGCGAAGCGCTTCCTGAAGGCGAGCTTCCGCGGCTGGCTCTACTGCCGTGACAACCCGGAGGACTGCCTCCGGATCGTGCTCGACAACGGGCCGACGCTCGGCGAGGGGCACCAGCGGTGGCAGCTGAACGAGGTCAACGCGCTGATCTGGCCGGCCCCGAAGGGGATCGGGATCATGGAGCCGGAGTCGTGGGAGGTCACGAAGCAGATCGCCCTCGACGGCAAGGTGATCAAGAAGCCGGCGAGCGACGACTCGTACCGGACGGACATCGCCGAGGACGCGGTCGACGAGCTGAAGGACGACGACATCGACGTCACCGGCGACAGCTGGCAGAAGGAAAAGGTGCAAGTAACCGAAGGCGGCAGTTAACGGCCTAGCGCCGAAGGAGGGAGATCCGCAATGGGTTCAGTTCTCATCAGAGGTGGTCGTGTCATCACGGCGGCCGACGACTACGTCGGCGACGTCTTCATCGAGAACGAGCGGATCTCCCTCATCGGCGAGTCGCTCGACGTCGACGCCGACAAGGTGATCGACGCGTCCGGGAAGTACGTCCTCCCCGGCGGTGTCGACCCGCACACGCATCTCGATATGCCCTTCGGGGGTACCGTCACGATCGACGACGTCGAGTCGGGGCAGACGTCGGCGGCGTTCGGGGGCACGACCTGCCATGTCGACTTCGTGATCCAGCCGCAGGGTTCGACCTTTGCCGAGGCGCTCGACGAGTGGCGGTCGAAGGCCAACGGCAAGCAGATGATCGACATGGGCTACCACATGGCGATCACCGACCTCGACGAGGGCGGCTCACTCGAGGAGCTCGCGGGGCTGCCCGACCAGGGCGTCACCTCCTACAAGCTCTTCATGGCCTACAAGGGCGCACTGATGGTCGACGACGAGACGCTCTTCCGCTCGATGCAGGTGGCGGCCGACTCGGGTGCGCTCGTGATGGTCCACGCCGAGAACGGCGATGCGATCGACGTGCTCGTCAAGGAGGCGCTAGCCGAAGGGAAGACCGAGCCCAAGTACCACGCGCTGACCCGGCCGCCGGAGACCGAAGGTGAGGCGACGAACCGTGCGATCCAGCTGGCCCGGGTCGCCGGTGCCCCGCTCTACGTCGTCCACGTCTCCTGCCAGGAGGCGGTCGAGCCGATCGCACTCGCCCGCGAGAAGGGCTGGAACGTCTGGGGCGAGACGTGCACGCAGTACTTTTTCGTCGACTACACGTTTCTCGAGCGGCCGAACTTCGAGGGGGCGAAGTTCGTCTACACGCCGCCGCCGCGGGACAAGGCGAACCAGGACGTGCTCTGGAACGCTGTCCGCACGGACATCCTCTCGGCGGTCTCCACCGATCACTGCGCCTTCAACTGGGACGGCCAGAAGACGCTCGGACAGGACGACTTCTCCAAGATCCCAAACGGCGGGCCCGGGCTCGAGAACCGGCTCCACATGATCCACGAGTTCGGCGTCCGCGCCGGGCGGATCTCGCTGAACCGGATGGTCGAGCTGCTCTCGACCAACCCGGCGAAGCTGTTCGGGCTCTACCCGCGGAAGGGCACGATTGCGGTCGGCTCCGATGCCGACGTCGTCGTCTTCGATCCCGACAAGAAGCACACGATCTCGGCGGCGACCCACCACTCGCGCGTCGACTACAACCTCTACGAGGGCACAGAGATCACCGGCTCGCCCGAGGTCGTGCTGC
>Ga0126313_10002525_pt1 | contig 10290 bp, 9 predicted proteins | sample Plot105A_FD_89954 | JGI IMG/M metagenome (GOLD analysis project Ga0126313, IMG submission 89954) | Serpentine soil microbial communities from UC McLaughlin Reserve, CA, USA - Plot105A | ecosystem: Environmental > Terrestrial > Soil > Grasslands | place: USA: UC McLaughlin Reserve, Lake County... | reverse complement strand
TACCGCGCCCTGGAGACGCTGCTGGCCGACGGCAAGGTCCGCGCCATCGGCGTCAGCAACTTCATGGTCGAGCACCTGGAGAGGCTCCTCGATCGCGCTTCGGTGGTCCCGGCGGTCAACCAGATCGAGCAGCACCCGTACTTCAGCCAGGCCGACGTGCAGGCCTTCGGCGAGCAGCACGGGATACTCGCGCAGGCGTGGTCGCCGATCGGCGGCATCACCTTCTACCGCGACAGCGGCCACACCTCGGCGCTCCAGGATCGGGTGATCGACCGGATCGCGGAGGCGCACGGCAAGAGCCCGGCCCAGGTCATGCTGCGCTGGGGACTCGAGCACGGCCGCTCCGTCATCCCGAAGTCCACCAAGGCCCAGCGCATCGCCGAGAACTTCGACGTCTTCGACTTCGAGCTCTCCGCGGACGAGATGACCGCCATCGACGGCCTGGACACGGGTCGCCGCGGCGGCCCCGAGCCCGGGGCGATCACGCTGGAGACCTTCGGCATGGCGATCCCGGAGGCCTGATCCATGGAATACCGCCCGCTCGGACGCACCGGCGTCCAGGTCTCAGAGCTCTGCCTCGGCGCGATGATGTTCGGCGCCTGGGGCAACACCGACCACGACGACTCGATCCGCATCATCCACCGGGCGCTCGACGCCGGGATCAACTTCGTCGACACCGCCGACGTCTACTCGGCCGGCGAGTCGGAGGAGATCGTCGGCAAGGCGCTCAAGGGCCGCCGCGACGACGTCGTGCTTGCCACGAAGTTCTTCATGCCGATGGGCGAGGACCCCAACCGGCGCGGCGGCTCGCGGCGCTGGATCGTCCGCGCGGTCGAGGACTCGCTGCGGCGCCTGGGCACCGACTACATCGACCTCTACCAGGTCCATCGCCCGTCGCCCGACACCGACGTCGAGGAGACGCTCGGCGCGCTCAGCGACCTCGTCCGGCAGGGCAAGGTCCGCTACATCGGCTCCTCGTCGTACTCCGGCTCGCAGATCGTCGAGGCGCAGTGGACTGCGCGCGAGCGGCGCCTGGAGCAGTTCCGCACCGAGCAGCCGCCCTACTCGCTGCTCGTGCGCGGGATCGAGCTCGACGTCCTGCCGACGGCGCAGCGCCACGGCATGGGCATCCTCACCTACAGCCCGTTGTCCGGCGGCTGGCTGTCCGGCAACTGGACGGCCAACAGCTCGCCCACCTCGCCCGCCCGCCAGCGGCTGGCCAAGCGTTTCGACATGTCGCTGCCCGAGAACCAGCGCAAGCTCGAAGTTGTCGAGCAGCTCGCCCAGCTCGCCGACGACGCCGGCCTGACGCTCATCGAGCTGGCCATCGCCTTTGTCATCAACCACCCGGGCGTCACCTCGGCGATCGTCGGCCCGCGCACGATGGAGCAGCTCGACAGCCAGCTGCCCGCCGCTGACGTCGTGCTCGACGACGCCGTCCTCGACCGAATCGACGAGATCGTCAAGCCCGGCGTCGTCCTCAACCCCGCCGACACCAGCTACGGCGAGCACGTCCTCCAGCCCGCTCTACGCCGGCGCTAGCCCGAGGGACTTCTCATGCATGCACCGCAACAGTGGGCGGCTGTCGCCGCGCACCGCGCGCGGGTCCTGAAGCGCTCCACTCGGCCGCGATTGGCCGATCTCTCCTACGCTCACGCCAATGCTCGAGGCGTCCGCAGAGGCCTGTAGGGAACACAAGCGTGGAACACGCCCGCCGGCAGCGAACCCGGTCGCCGGGCCGGATCCCCGATGGCATCGGGTCTCGCGGACATGGAGCCAGCCGGGATCGAACCGGCGACCTCCTGCTTGCAAAGCAGGCGCTCTCCCAGCTGAGCTATGGCCCCGCGGGCGCCGAGTGTAGCGACGGGGCGCCCCGCCTCCGCCCGGTGCGGACGATTGGTGGGATAGTCGCAGCCTTGTCCCCAACGCAGGAGCGGAGGCATGGCCACCACGTCCCACCCGGACCGGTCGCCGCGGGCCGCGAACCTCGCCCCGCACCCGCAGGCCGCGGAGGTCTCGAACTTCGAGATCGTCTCGCATTACTTCGATCTCGCCGCCGACCGGCTCGGGCTCGAGGACGACGTCCGGGCGGTGCTGCGGTCCAACTACCGCGAGGTGCAGGTGCAGGTGCCGATCCGCCAGGCGGACGGGCGCATCCACGTCTACTCCGGCTACCGCGTCCAGCACAACGGCGCGCGCGGGCCATACAAGGGCGGCGTCCGCTACCACCCCGAGGTCGACCTCGACGAGGTGCGGGCGCTCGCCGCGCTCATGTCGTGGAAGACCGCGATCGTCGGCATCCCGTTCGGCGGCGCGAAGGGCGGCGTGAACTGCGACCCGACGCAGCTCAGCCGCGAGGAGCTCCAGCAGATCACGCGGTCGTTCGTCGACAAGGTCGAGAAGGTGCTCGGCCCGACGCGCGACATCCCGGCGCCGGACGTCAACACGAACGCCCAGGTGATGGCGTGGATGATGGACGAGTACGGCAAGCTCCACGGCCACACGCCGGCGATCGTCACCGGCAAGCCGATCTCGCTCGGCGGGTCGTTCGGGCGCGAGGCGGCGACCGGCCGCGGCGTCGTGCTCTGCTTCCGCGAGGCGGCGCCGGCGCTGGGGCTGACGCCGAGCCAGACGCGCGTCGTCGTGCAGGGCTTCGGCAACGTCGGGTCGTGGGCGGCGCGGATCATCGCCGACCTCGGCGCGAAGGTCGTCGGCGTCTCGGACGCGTTCGGCGCCATCCACCACGAGGACGGCATCGACGTCCACGCGCTGCGCTCGCACCTCGACGGGGGCGCACAGCTGTCCGACTTCCCCGGCGTCGACGCGATCTCGCCCGACGAGCTGCTCGGCCTCGAGTGCGAGGTCCTCATCCCGGCCGCGCTGGGCGGCATGATCCACGCCCAGAACGCGCACCTCGTGCGGGCGCGCGCGGTGATCGAGGGCGCGAACAGCCCGACCACGCCGACCGCCGACGAGATCCTGGGCGACAACGGCGTGCATGTCGTGCCCGACGTCCTCGCCAACGCCGGCGGCGTCGTCGTCTCCTACTACGAGTGGGTCCAGAACCTTCAGCACTTCCGGTGGGATGAGCGCGAGGTCAACGACAAGCTGGGCACGACGATGCGCCGCGCCTACCGCGAGGTCGCCGCCCGCGCGAAGCTCGACGACGTGCCGATGCGCGTCGCCGCGTTCGAGCTGGGGATCGAGCGCGTCGTGGACGCGGCGCGGACGCGCGGCTACATCTGAGCGCCGCGCGCGCCGCGGGAGAGGAGGAGAAGGTGGGCGCGCCCCCCGGCCCCCGGGGGGCGCGCCCAACGCGGGTCTGGGGGCGCCTCCCGTTCCCCAACACAAGGCGCCAAACGACCCGGGCTTCGATTCAGTGTTCGGCACCACGGCGCCCAACTTCAGGCGGCGTCCACACGCGGTGGACGCTCGGGCTACAGCGCGAGCATCCCGTCGAGGACGACGACGGCCTCGCCGCCGACGCGCACGCGCTCGCCGGCCTCGCACTCCAGGCGGCTCGGGCGGCCCATCTCGACGCCCTGCTCGACAGTCAGGCGCGCGGCGCCCGCGCGCGCGTGCAGGTAGGCCATCAGCGGGCCCGCGGCCGAGCCGGTAGCCGGGTCCTCGGTGACGCCGGCAGTCTCGACGAAGAAGCTGCGCGCGCGCGCCGCCTCGCGCTCGGGCTCGCAGAACGCGACGTACGCGCAGGTGCAGCCGAGCGGGCCGAGCAGCTCGCGCAGCGCCGCGACGTCGGGAGCGACACGGTCGAGCACGGCGCGGTCGCGGACCGGCACCATGAGCTGGGTCAGGCCGGTCGAGACCACCTGCGGCGCAAGCTCGGGATGCGCGTCGCCCGCGCCGAGCCCGAGCGGCCCCAGCGCGCGGCCGGGCTCGACCTCGGCACCGAGGACCGCGGGCTCCTGCAGCATCGACGCGCGCGCGACCGAATCGCCGAGCTCAACGTCGATCGGCTGCAGCCCGGGACGCGTCTGCTGCACGTAGCGCGCCTCGCGCTCGCCCCGGGCACGCGCCACCGCGACCGCCACGCCGAGCGACGGATGCCCGGCGAAGCCGAGCTCGCCCGTCGTCATCCAGATCCGGTTGCGGTAGTCGGCGTCCGCCTCGGTCGCGGTCTGCACGAAGCTCGTCTCGGAGAGCCGCGTCTCGCGGGCGAACCCGAGCATGGTCTCGTCGTCGAGGCCGTCGGCGTCGTGGACGACCGCCAGCCCGTTGCCGGTCAGCGGGCGCGCGGTGAAGACGTCCAGCCAGGTGACCGCGCGCGCCATATCGCGAGCCGCCCGGGGTCAGAACTCGAAGTCGCGCGGCGGCTTCTGCTCGAACCAGAGCCGGTCGTGCTCCGGCGTCTCCTGGAGGAAGTCGGGCGTCTCCTCGAGGACGTCCTCGCCGGCGGCCTCGTCGTCGGGCGCGGGCCGGTCGACCTCGGGCGCGCTGCGCTCGGGCGCGGGCGGCGTGGGCGGCAGCTCGGGCGGCGGCTCGGGCGCCGGCGGCGCGTCCAGGTCGAGGGCCTCGGCGTCGAAGCGCTCCGCGCCCTCGTCGGGCGGGACGGGCGGGGCGACGGGGGCCTCGGGCTCGCCCACCGGCTGCGAGGGCTCCGGCTCGGGGTCGGACACCGGCTCGCGGCCGGCGTCGGGATCGGGCTCCTCGACCGGCGGCTCGGTCGGTACGGATTCGGCGCCCAGCCCGGCCGCCACCGCACCGCCGTCCTCTTCGGCGCGGTCGGCCTCCTCGACCGGCGCCTCGCCGCGGCGCACGCGACCCAGCGCCTCATGCTCCTGGCGAGCGACCTCCCCGGGATCGGCGCCGTGCCGGCGCCGGAGCTCGAGGTGTTCGCGGATGGCGTCGTCGAGCAGTCCCATCGGCCCACACGTTACCCGCCCTGCAACCGCGTGGAGTCCTCGGCGCGCTCGGTCCGGTTCTTGCCCGCGCGCTTGGCGCGGTACAGCGCGTCGTCGGCTGCCGCGAACAGCCCGCGCATGTCCTCGGCCGACCCCGGCAGGGTCGCGGCGCCCAGGCTCGCCGTCACCCGCAGCGTGCCCATCCCGTCCAGCAGCGGCAGGTCGAGCGCCTCGATCCCCGAGCGCACGCGCTCGGCGAGGTTGTAGGCACCGTCGAGGTCGGTGCCGGGCAGCACGACCGCGAGCTCCTCGCCGCCGTAGCGGGCCGGCTCGTCGATCTCGCGCGAGGACTCGCGCAGCACGCGCGCCACCTCGCGCAGCACGAGGTCGCCCTGCTGGTGGCCGTAGGTGTCGTTGACCGCCTTGAAGTCGTCGATGTCGAGCAGCACCAGCCCGAGTGGCTGGTTGAAGCGCCGGGCGCGCTCGACCTCGGTGGCCATCGCCTCCTGGAAGCGGCGGCGGTTGAACAGGCCGGTGAGCTCGTCGGTCACCGCCTGGCGCTCGACGGTCTCGTGCAGCCCGACGTTCTCGATCGACACGGCGGCCGAGCCGGCCAGGTAGTGGAACAGCTCGCGCTCAGCGGCGGTGAACGGGCGGCCCTCGCGGGCGACCGTCACGACGCCCGAGACGCGCGCCTGGGCCTCGTCGCGGCGCAGCGGGTGCGACAGCGCGCTGGCGTCGTCCACCTGCGCGTCGCTCGGCTCGCCGGTCTCGAACACCTTCGCCTCCGCGGCCCGGATCGCCTCCTTGAGGCCGTGCGCGTCGCCGGTGATCGCGACCTGCTCGAACGGGTCGGTGAACGTCGGGCGCACGAGCGCGCGACCCGCCTCGGCCCCGACGCCGTCCACCGCCGCGCGCACGACGATCTCGAGCAGCGCCTCGCGGTCGAGGTTGGACGCGAACGTCTCGCCGATGCGGGTCATCGCCACCTGCAGGCGGCCACGCTCGCGGTTGAGGTCGACCAGGCGGTCCTCGAGCTGGCGCGACATCTGGTTGAACTCGTCGCCGAGCATCGCGAACTCGTCGCGCCCGACCGTCGGCACCTGGGCCGAGAAGTCCCCGCTGCGCAGCTGCCGGGCGGCGAACAGGAAGCTCTCCATCTGGCTGCGCAGCGAGCGCGAGACGATCAGCGCGAAGGTGAGGGCGAGGATGAAGAAGCCGGCGAGCAGCAGGCCGGTGAGGATGCGGTTGCGGCGCACGTCCTGCGACAGGCGGGTGCGCGGGCCGAGGACGGCGACCTTCAGGCGCTCGCTGAGGAAGCCGCCCCGCTGGAAGGCGAACGTGCGGTACTCGGTATCGCCGATGCGGACCTCGCCCGTGTTGTCGGCGATCTTCGCCCGGCCGGCGCCGCGGAGCGTGCTCGTCAGCACGCCGCCGCCGAGGCGCATGATCATGACCTCGAGCCCCGTGAGCCGCTTGACCCGCTGCGCGTACGCCGACGGGGTGACGACCGACACCTGCAGGCGCCCGAAGCTGCGGCGGTCCTCGTCGAGCAGCCGCACCGTCCCGGGGAACGTCGCCGACGCGTTGCCGACGTCGACCGCGGCGCGGTTGGCCCCGCGGGCGATGACGATGCGCTCGGCGTTCTTGCGGCGCAGGAGGTCCTCGGCGCGCGCCTGCAGCGCCTCGATGTCGTTGCGGCGGACCGCGGTGGCGAACGGGACGTCCGTCGCGATCTCGCGCCCGAGCGTCTGCCCGTCCCGGATAGCGTCGTCGGCGATGCGCACCGCCGCGTCGCTGTTCGCGCTCACGCGCGCGTCGTCCTTGCCGGTCTCCGCGTTCGCGATGAGGATGAACAGGACGGCGCCGACCGCGATCATCGGCACGATCACGATGACCACGAAGAAGAGCCTCAGACGGTTGCGAAAGCTCATCGTCTCCGCGGGAGAGTAGCGGCGGCGCGGGCCGACCAGTCCACCTTGCCAGCGGGACGCGGGCTACACTGAGAGGCCCTCGGGGCTATAGCTCAGTTGGGAGAGCGCCTGGATCGCACCCAGGAGGTCGGGGGTTCGAGTCCCCCTAGCTCCATACGTCTGTGATGTTTGGGAAGCTCGACGCGTCGCTCAGGCCGAGACGGGCCGCGCCGACTCCGGGCCGGTGACGACCGTGACCCGCCGCCCCAGCGCCTCCAGCCGGCCGGGGAGGTCCATGCTCAGCCAGCGGGACACCCGCGGCGGCAGCGTCGAGACGACGATCTCGTCGAACTCGCCGTCGTCGAGCGCGTCGCAGACCGCCCGGTAGGGGTCGCCGTCCCCGACGCGGGCCTCGACCTCGCCGCCGGCGGCCTCCTCGAGCAGCGGGATCGCCAGCTCGAGGATCACGTCGGCCTCGCGGGTCTCGGCCTCCTCCAGGCCGCGGTGCAGGTCGGGCACCAGCAGCGTGAACGCGCAGCGGCCCTGCGCCGCCCGGTCCCGGACGGCGTCGACGAGCGTCGGCGTGGCCGCGGTCCGGTAGGCCACGATCAGGACGCGGGCCGGCGTGGAGGACTCCTCCATCTCGCTCACCTCCCTCGGGTGTGCGACGAGTATCGCACCGCCGACACGCCATCGTCGACGCACGATGCGCGCATCCGGGTACGGCCGTCGCATGCACCGCCGCGTGGCCGTCCCCGCCCTCTTCGCCGCCGTCGCGGGCGGCGTCGCGTACGCGCTCCTGCGCCTGCGGCGCGGTGGCGATCCGGGCGGCCGCGCGTCCGGCCGGCGCGGCCGCGCTGGCAGGCGCGAGCAGCCGCCGCACGAGGAGTACCGCTGCGACTGCGGCCAGACCTTCCTCGTCTCGGGCGCCGGCCGGCATCGCGTCTACTGGCTGCCCGGCGCGTCGCCGAGCGACCCGGTGCTCTCGCCCAGCTGCCCGGAGTGCGAGCGGCCGCTGCCGCGCGACCCGCAGGTGGCGGGCGCGCCGGCGACCTAGTCGTCGAACGAGAACGACACCTCGTGCCGGCGCAGCGCCTCCTCGAGGCGCTCGCCCGGGCCCTCCGCGATCGCGGCCACGAGCTCGCGGTGCACCGCGATGTGGCCGTCGGGGTCGAAGTTCGTCTGGTCGACGCTCTCGACCGCGTCCTCGAGGAAGTCGAGCATCGTCAGGTAGATGCTGCGCAGCGTCTGGTTGCGCAGCGTCTTGGCAATCCGGCGGTGCAGGTCCCACGTCTGGCGCAGGACGGTGAGCGGCTCCTTCGGCTCGTGCGCCTCCATCGCCTCGACCATGCGCTCGAACGCGCGCACGTCGGACTCGCGCTTGTACCGCGCGGCCTCGCGGCACACGAGCGGCTCGAGGGCATTGCGGACCGTGTGGTGATCGGCGACCGCGGCCTCGTTCCACTTGTAGCCCATCACGAAGTGGTTCATCCGCGCGCGGGTCGACGCGTGCGACACGAACACGCCGCCGCCCGGGCCGGGGCGCGCGGTGAGCATCCCGCGCATCTCCAGCAGCCGGATCGCCTCGTTGATCGTGGCGAGCGCGACTCCGAAGCGGACGCGCAGGTCCTCCTTCGTCCCGAGCCGCTGGCCGGGCTGCAGCTCCCCGCCGGTGATCTCCTGCTCGAGCTCGCGGGCGATCGCCTCGCCCAGCGAGATGCGCGACGTGGACAGGAACGAGGTGACGGTCTCGGCCATCGCGAATCCCTTCGAATCGGCGGAGCGGCCCGGCGAACGTACCACGCGCCGGGGCCGGAGGCCGCATTCAGGCGACGGAGGCAACGCCGGTGTTCATGACCTCGAGCAGCGTGTGGGCGAGGAGGCGCTCGCCGGCGAGCTCGGCGCAGACCCGCCCGCGGTGGAAGACGAGCACGCGATGGCAGAGCGCCTCGAGCTCGTCCAGGTCGGTGGACGTGAGCAGCACGACGCCCCCTGCGCCGGCGGCGCCGCGTACGAGCTCGTGCATCTCGGCCTTGGCGGCGACGTCGACGCCGCGCGTGGGGTCGTCGAGCAGCAGCACCGACGGCCGCGCGTCCAGCCACTTGGCGAACACGACCTTCTGCTGATTGCCGCCGGACAGCCGCTCGGCGCGCTCGTCGACCGACGGCGCGCGCACCTGCAGGCGCGCGACGTGCTCGCGGGCCCGAGCGCGGAGGCCGCCGCGGCGTACGAGAGGGCCGTCGCGGGCGAGGGCCACCGAGCGCACCTGGCCGACGTTCTCCCACAGCGGCTTGTCGAGCATCAGCCCGTGGCGGCGGCGGTCGCCCGGCACGAGCGCGACGCCGGCCGCGACCGCCGCGCGCAGGCCGGGCGGGACCGGCCGCCCGCCCGGGAGCAGCACCGCACCGGCGTCCGGCCGGCGGCGGCCGCTGACGAGCTCGAGGACGGTCTGGTGCCCGGCGCCCGCCACCCCCGCCAGGCCGACGATCTCGCCGGGCGCGGCGCGCAGGTCCACGTCGTCCAGGCGCCCATCCACGCGGACGCCCGCGAGCCGCAGCGCCCCGGCCGGATCGGCGCCCTCGAGCGCCTCGCCCACGCGCGCGCAGGCGCGCGGCCGGCGCGCCGGCGACCGCGGGGACGCGTCCCCGGCGTCGCTCGCCGAGCATCGCGTCGATGACGTCCGCCGCGGTGAGGCGCTCGCGCGGCACGCCGTCGAGCGCCGGGCGCCCGTCGCGCAGGACGGTGATGTCGTCGCACACGGCCAGCGCCTCGTCGAGGATGTGCGAGACGAACACGACCGCCACGCGGCGCGCGCGCAGCGCACGCAGCGCCGCGATCAGCGTCTCGGTGCTCGCCTGCTCGAGCGCCGAGGTCGGCTCGTCGAGGATGAGCACCCGCGGCTGCGTGATGAGCCCGCGCGCGACCTCGACGAGCTGGCGCTCGGCCAGCGACAGCGCGCCGACCGGCCGGCGCAGCGGCACGTCGAGGCCGAGGTCGGCGAGCACCGGGCGCGCGCGGCGCGCCATCTCCTTGCGCCCCACGAACGGCCCGCGGCGCGGCTCGCGCATCGGGAACAGGTTGGCCAGCACGTCGAGGTCCTCGAACAGGCTGAGCTCCTGCGAGACCACCGCGACGCCGTGGCGGGCCGCGTCCGCCGTGCTCGCGAACGCGACCTCGCGGCCGTCGAGGCGCAACGTGCCGGCGTCCGGCGCGACGGCGCCGCAGATCACCTTCACGAGCGTCGACTTGCCCGCACCGTTCTCGCCGAGCAGGCCGTGGACCGAGCCGGCGCGCACGCGCAGGCGCGCGCCGTCGAGCGCGCGCACGCCGCCGTAGGACTTCGCGATGCCGTCGGCCTCAAGCACGGGCGCGCTACCGGCCGCCGGGCAGCGGCTTGAGGTAGCGCTCCGGGTTGGCGAGCTGGCGGCGCACCGTCGCCCGGAACCAGGCCGTCCGAGTCGCGTTGCTGCGCTGCCGGGCCAGGATCTCGTCGACGTTCTTCGCCGTGATCAGCGCCG
>Ga0126313_10002523_pt1 | contig 10294 bp, 10 predicted proteins | sample Plot105A_FD_89954 | JGI IMG/M metagenome (GOLD analysis project Ga0126313, IMG submission 89954) | Serpentine soil microbial communities from UC McLaughlin Reserve, CA, USA - Plot105A | ecosystem: Environmental > Terrestrial > Soil > Grasslands | place: USA: UC McLaughlin Reserve, Lake County... | reverse complement strand
GGTGGGCTCGAACCACACGTCCGCGGCCCACAACGAATGCACCCGGGCGGGCATCTCGGGCCGCGCCAGCGGCGCCAGCCGCTCCGGCAGCGTGGCCAGCTCGGCGTCGGAGAAGCCGGTGCCGCACTTGCAGATCGTCTGGAAGCGGTCGGCGGCCGGGTCGTAGACCGCCAGCAGCAGCGCCCCGTACATCCCGGCGCGGCGGCCGCGCCCCGCCAGCCCGCCAACCACCACCAGGTCCAGGGTGTCGGACAGCTCGGTGCGGTAGTCGCGCTTGAGCTTGATCCACTGCCAGCCGCGCGCCCCGGCCTGGTAGTGGGCCGTCGGGTCCAGCGACTTGCAGATCACCCCTTCGCAGCCCTCGGCCACGGCCTGCTCGAAGACCCGCTCCAGCGCCGCCTCGTCGCTGACCTGCTCGGCGGTGGCCAGCCGCAGCCGCGCCGATCCGGTGATGGCCTGGGCGAGCCTGGCCCGCCGCTCCAGGTATGGCAGGCGGGTGAGGTCGTCGCCGTCGGCGTACAGCAGCTCGAAGCAGAACATGCTCACCGGCACGTCCTTGGTCGCCTCGGCGATGCCGTACTTGCGGCGCCGGAACATCACGTCCTGGAACGGCCGCAGCTCCCCGGAGGCCGGGTCGAAGGCGACCACCTCGCCCTCCAGGATCGCCTCGCGTGGCTTCAGGCTCCGATCGAGCAGCTCGACCACCTCGGGGAACTGGGTGGAGACGCGGTCCAGCCGGCGGGTGTACAGCTCCAGCCGGCCGTCGGCGGTGCGGTGGGCCTGCACCCGGATCCCGTCGTACTTGTACTCGGCCGCGCACGACCCGCCCAGCTTGGCCAGGATCTCGCCGGTGCTGGACAGCCGCTGGGCCAGCATCGGACGGACCGGGTTGCCGGCCCGGACCTGCATCCCCTCGACCGCGGCCAGGCCGCCGGAGACCAGCGTGGAGGCGACCAGGCCGAGGTCGGAGCAGATGTTGTAGGCGCGCTCCAGCACCGGCCGCGCCTTGCGGCCGCCGGCGTGGACCTCGGCGAGCGCGTCCAGGATGGTGGCGGTGCCGATCCCCAGCCGCAGCGAGCCGGTGACCGTGCGCAGCAGGTAGCGGGCCTCCAGCGGGGTCGCCTGCTCGAGCAGGCCGACCAGCCCGGCCAGCTTGCGGCCCTGTGAGCCCTCGCCCTGGGCCTGGGCGACCTGGTGCAGGCCCTCGAACACGACCGCGACCTCGAGGCTCGGCGGCCGCGGGGCCAGGGCCGCCAGCAGGGCCTCGGCGGCCAGGCCCAGGTCGCCGACCTCCCGCGCGCTGGCCAGCACCTGCTCGCCGGTGACCCCCGTGGCCTGCGCGACCGCCCTGGCGGCCAGCCGCTCGGCCAGGCCGAGCTCGACCCCGGCGAAGTCGGGCGCGATCTGGCCCTGGCACAGCAGCGCCACCGTGGGCAGCAGGTCGGTGGGGGTCTGCCTGAACAGGGCGGCGAGGCGGTCGATCAACTCCAACCGCGCGGTGGCGCCCTCCAGGTCCCTGTACGCCTCGGCGACGATCTGGTACCGCACCCGCGCTCCCTCCCCCGGGTGGTTGCGTCAGCGGGCTTCGCGCCGCTCATCGGCCCGGTCAGGGCAGGATATCGGCTCCAACGGTTTCGACGCCGGCCTGCCCGGCAAGAGGGACGGCACGCACGCGCCTGACCTGTGGAGGGGATGACCGTGGGGGTCGAGGACACCGGCGGCCAGCCCGCCAACCCGTGAGCCGGCCGTGAGCGAGGAGGCCCCGGCGGTCGTCGGCCTGGCCGCGCTCGCCGTCGACTGCGCCGACCCGTCCGGGCTGGCGGGGTGGTGGCGTCGGCTGCTCGGCGGCTCCGTCGAGGTCGACGCCACCGGCGACGCCACCCTGCACACGCCGGACGGCCTGGCGATCGACTTCGCTCGCGTCCCCGAGCCCAAGACGGTCAAGAACCGCCTGCACCTGGACCTGCGCAGCAGCGACCTCGCCACCGCGACCGAGCAGGCGCTGGCGCTGGGCGCGACCCGGGCCGACGACGTCTACGCGGGCGGCCGCTGGCAGGTGCTGCGCGACCCGGAGGGCAACGAGTTCTGCCTGCTGCGTCCCCGTTCGTGAGCCGCGCCGGGCACGTGACGATCTGACAGCTGCTATCTATTGACAATCGCAATGTGATGAGAGTTTCTGTCATAAGGCTGTTACTCTCGAAAGCTGGTGAGTGTCATGGATGGTCGCGCGACCCGCAGGTGGTGGGCGCTCGGCGCCCTCACCCTGGCGGTGCTGGCCGTCGGCCTGGACGGGACGATCCTCAGCGTGGCCCTGCCCACCCTGGCCACGGACCTGCACGCCTCCACCGCCGACCTGCAGTGGTTCGTCTCCGGCTACACCCTGGTGCTGGCCTCGGCGCTGCTGCCGGCCGGGCTGCTCGGCGACCGCTACGGCCGCAAGAAGATCCTGCTCGGCGCGCTGGCGCTGTTCGGGGCCGGCTCGCTCGCGGTCGCCTATGCGCCCTCGGCGGGGGCGTTCATCGGCGCGCGGGTGCTGCTGGGGCTGGCCGCGGCCGGCGTGATCCCGCTGTCGCTGTCGGTGCTGACGGTGCTGTTCAGCACCGAGGAGCGTCCACGGGCGGTCGGGGTGTGGGCCGCCGCCAACTTCCTGGCGTTGCCGCTGGGGCCGATCCTGGGCGGCTGGCTGCTCAGCAACTACTGGTGGGGCTGGGCGTTCCTCATCAACCTGCCCGTGGTCCTGGTCGGGCTGCTGGCCGTCGTGGTCCTCCTGCCGGAGTCCCGCAGCGCCATCCGCACGGGGCTGGACCCGGTGGGGGTGCTGTCCTCCAGCGCCGGGCTGGCGGTGGTGGTCTACGGGGTGATCCAGGCAGGCCAGCACGGCTGGGGCGACACCACCGCGCTGGCCGCCATGGTCGCCGGGACGCTGCTGCTGGTCGGGTTCGGACTCTGGGAGCGCCGGCTCGGCCGGCGCCCGGACGGTCAGCCGCTGGTCGACCTGGGCCTGTTCGGCTCCACCAGCTTCACCTGGGGCACGATCCTGGCCGCCGTGGGCGTCTTCGCGCTGTTCGGCGTGCTGTTCACCGCACCGCAGTACTTCCAGGCGATCCTCGGGACCGACGCCATGGGCAGCGGCCTGCGGCTGCTGCCGCTGATCGGCGGCCTGGCCGTCGGTGCGAGCGTGGCCGACCGGGTCGCCGCCCGCGTCGGCGCGAAGGTCACCGTCGCGTCGGGGTTCGCGCTGCTGGCCGTGGGGCTCGGGGTCGGGGCCACCACCGGCGTGACCAGCGGCACCGGCTACGTCGCGGCGTGGACGCCGGCGGTCGGCCTGGGAATGGGATTCGCGCTGGCCACGGCGTCGGCGGCAGCGTTGGGCGCGCTGCCGGCCGAGCGCGCCGGGGTGGGCTCGGCGGTGATCCAGGCGGCCAACAAGGTCGGTGCCCCCTTCGCGGCGGCGATCCTGGGCAGCGTGCTCAACGCCACCTACCGGGGCCAGCTGCGGCTGGCCGGCATGCCGGGGCGGGTCGCCGACGCGGCGCGGGACAGCGTCTTCGCCGGGGTCGCGGCCGCCCGGCAGCTCGGGTCGGCGCCGCTGCTGGACTCGGTGCGGGCCGCCTTCGTGGACGGCATGGATGTCATGCTGTGGGTATGCGCCGCCATCGCGGTGGCGGGCACCGTCCTGGCGCTGGTCTTCCTGCCCGGGCGGGCCGCCGCCGCCGGGATGCCGGCCGAGGTGGCGGCGTTGGAGGATGAGGCCGTTGTCCGAGGATGACCGACCAGCGGTCGGGTTGCGGGAACGCAAGAAGGCCAGGACCAAGGCCGCGATCCAGCAGCACGCGATGCGGCTGTTCCGCGAGCGGGGCTACCCGGCCACCACCGTCGAGCAGATCGCCGCGGCGGCGGAGGTCTCACCCAGCACCTTCTTCCGCTACTTCCCCACCAAGGAGGACGTCGCGCTGTACGACGCCCTCGACCCGGTGCTCCTGGAGGCGTTCCGGGCCCAGCCGGCCGAGCTGGGCCCGGTCCAGGCGCTGCGCGGCGCGATGCGGGCGGTGCTCGCCGAGCTGCCCGCGGAAGAGCTGGCGATGCAGCAGGAACGCGACAGGCTGATCCGCTCGGTGCCCGAACTGCGCGCCAGGATGCTGGACGAGTTCGCCAAGAACCTCCAGCTGTTCGCCGAGATCGTGGCCGAGCGGGTCGGGCGCCGGCCGGACGACCCGGCCGTGCGCACCGTGGCCGGCGCGGTGATCGGCGTGGGGATCAGCGCGTGGTACACCGCGGGGGACCACGCCAACCCCAAGGACTACCTCGCGGTCATGGACGCCAGCCTGGCCCACCTGGAGGCGGGCCTGCCGCTGTAACCTAGGGCGCGAGCTGGAAGCGCAGCAGCTCCGCCCTGCTGGATCCCCCCTTGACGGTGATGGCCAGCACCGGCCCCACCTTCGGCGCGTAGAACTTGTGCTCCAGCAGGTTGGGCTCGAGCGGCGTGTACTCCCTGGTCACCAGCACCTGGTCGAAGAGCCCGGCGGGCACCTTCGCCCGCATGTCCAGGCTCAGCACCTTGGCGGCGTCCTCGGCCTGGCCCCGGTAGTACTCCTGCCGGTACTCCATCAGCCGCTTGGGGTCGGCGGGCAGCAGGATGCCGGGCTGGGCGCCGTCGACGCCGGCCTGCCAGGACCCTTCGGTGGTGGCGACCTTGCCGTTCTCGTACTCCTTGGTGTCCTCGCCCAGGTACCAGATGTTGCCCTTGGCGTCCTGGGCGTACCAGTCGTAGGTGTCCTCGACCAGGCTCCCGTCCTCGGTCACGACGTCGTGCACGACCCTGGCCTGGATGCCGATGATCGTCTTGGTCTGGTCGGTGACGGTGACCTCCACGCGCTGCCTGCTGCCCTGGCCGTCGGTCTCGCGGTAGACCCAGCGGCTGCCCGGCGTCATCGGCCAGTAGGGGTTGTCGATCTGGGCGGTGAACTGGGCGGGGTCGAGCGTCACCGGCTGGCTGCCCTTGGGAAGCGCGGACGGCTGCGCGGCGTCGGCGGGCGGGGCGGCCGACTCGGGGGTGGTGGGTCGTCCTTGGCTGCATGCGGCCGTGGCGGCGGCGAGCAGCGCGATCATCAGGGCACGAGTGGTCCGGCGCACGAGGACGTCCTCCTGCAGATCGGTGGCACGGTGGACGGAGCAGCATCATCACGAGAACGCACGCCTCGGTGGCGTCTGGCCAGGGCGAGCCCTCCAGCCCTGGCGGCACAGGAACACGGGGGACGGCCGCCAAGGCAGGCTTGGTGTTGGCGTGGGGGACACCAACGTTCCGGCGACGCTTATCACGGATGGCGCCCCGCAGCAAACCGACAACGAACGCCGTGCCTCCCCGGACCCACCCTAGTCGAACATGTGTTCGACTATCCTAGCACCCTCGCGGTCGGGTCGAGGGCGGCGGCCTACAGGCCGATCTCGGGGGCGACCTGCTGCACGCCCGTGATGGCCGTGGCGATGAACTCGTCGAGGGGCAACCCGAGCGTCGCCTCCGCCTCGTACACCTCCTCGCGGTTCACGCCGGGCGCGAAGGCCTTCTCCTTCAGCTTCTTCTTGACCGAGGACACCTTCATGCCCGCCGACCGCTCCGGGCGGACCAGCGCCGCCGCCACCAGCAGCCCGGCGATCGCGTCGGCGTGGACCACCGCCTTGGACAGCAGGTCGGTGCGATACTGCTCGTGCGCGTGCGCCAGCACCGCGTTCAACACCGGCTCCTCCACGCCGGCCTCCCGCAGCCACTCCGCCGCCAGCCACGCGTGCCGCTCCAGGTCCTCCCCGGTCTGGTCCTGGTCCAGGTCATGGAACAGGCCCGCCAGCGCCCAGCGGTCCTCGTCCTGCCCAAACCGGCGGGCCAGGGCGCGCATCACCCCCTCCACCGAGATCAGGTGGCGGACGGTGATGTCCTTGTCGGTCTTGTCCTTCACCAGGGCACGCGCCTCGGCCAGCTCCATGTCACGCTCCTTCCTCCGTCGCCCGCATCCTCCCAAACTCTACGGCGGGGAGCGCCCCTCCGGCGCGGACTCGAACCGCCGACCGCCGGGTCCGTAGACTTGTGGTGATGAGCTCGCCGATCGTCTCGGACCCCTGCCCGCTCGACCTGGAGCTGCGGCTCGAGCCCGGCGGCCGCCTGGTGTACGTCTCCGACCTGCACCTGACCGACGACGGGCCGGCCGACGACTTCGAGGCCACCGCCGAGCTGTGCGAGCTGCTCGGGTCGCTGCACGACCACCCCGGCCAGGTGCTGCTGGCCCTCGGCGGCGACATCCTGGACCTGCTCCAGGTCGAGGGGCCGAGGGAGGACCGGGTCGCGCGGGCGCTGGAGGGCCCGGCCGCGGCGACGATCGGCGACGCCCTCCGTGGGCTGGCGGCGCGGCCAGGGGTGAGGATCCTGTACCTGGTCGGCAACCACGACTCCGCGTTGGCGTGGGACGCGGCGGCCCGCAAGCTGGTGGCCGAGCGGTTCGGGGTGAGCGAGTTCGCGCTGCACGCCAGGGTCCGGGTCGAGCGCCGGGACGGGCGCGGCGAGGTCGTGGTGGTGGCCGAGCACGGCGACGCCCTGGACCGCTGGAACCGGCGCACCGACCCGTTCGACCCGCTGGACGTGCCGATCGGCGACCACGTGGTCAGCGAGTTCGTCAACCGGCTGGAGGCGGCCAGCGGCCGCTACCCGCAGCTGGCCCTGGACGAGGTCGACAACGTCCGGCCGGGGCTGCTGGTCCCCTGGTGGCTGGTGTCGAACTTCTTCTACAAGTTCATGGGCCGGGCGCTGCGCGACTTCGCGCTGCCGCTGGTGCTGCTGACGATCGCGCTGAACCTGGTGGTGGGGCTGCTGGTCGGCGACCTCGGCCGGATCGCCTACCTGGGCAACCGGGCGGTGCGCTGGGTGTCGTCGTTCGTGCTGACCAACCTCGCGCTGCTGGCGGTGCTGTCGACCTTCCTTGGCCGCAGCTTCCGCCGCGCGGCGGCCGCCTACGGGCTGCCGTCGCCCGACGAGGCCTCCGAGGAGGCCGAGAGCCGCCAGGGCGAGCTGCCCGAGCTGCTGGAGCGCCGCGACCCGGACGCCACGGTGCTGATCACCGGGCACACCCACGAGCCCCGGGTCGTGCGGCTGCCCGGCGGCCGGGTGGCGGTCGACGGGGGCTGCTGGGTGCGCGGGCTGGTGCCGGTGCGGGCCTGGCTGTCGCTGCCGCCCGTGTTCGTCCCCACCTACCCGGTGAACTGGGTCGACGTGCAGGCCACCGGCGACGGCGTGGTGGTCGCGCTGTGGGAGCGGCGCCTGGCGGTCCGCCGCCGCCTCGGCCGGATTGAGTGGCTGGTCGCCAGGCGGCCGCTGCCGCCAGGCGACGCCGCCCCGGCGGCCGTCACCGCCCGGGTGGTCGTGCCGGGATGACCGCGGCCGAGGGCGGCTCGGTCGCCTTCGACCGTGCCGCCGGCTACTACGACGAGAGCCGCGGGCTGCCCGCCGGCGTCGACGAGCTGGTCGCCGACCGCATCGAGGCGGTGGTGCAACCCGGCGCACGGCTGCTGGAGCTCGGCGTCGGCACCGGCCGCATCGCCCTGCCGCTGCACCGCCGGCGCCGCCGCGTCGTCGGGGTCGACCTGTCGCTGCCGATGCTGGACCGCTACCGCGCCAAGGCCGCCGCGCTCGGCCTGCCCCCGCCCGCCGTGCTGCGGGCCGACGCGACGGGGCTGCCGCTGCGCGACGGCTGCGTCGACGCCGTGCTCGAGGTCCACGTGCTGCACCTGGTCCCCGCCTGGCGGCAGGCGCTGGCCGAGGCCCGCCGCGTGCTGGCCCCCGGCGGGGTGGTGCTGGTCGGCCGCGGCGGCAGGGACCACGGCGACGGCCCGAGCCAGCGGCTCCGGCGGCGCTTCGAGGAGCTGGCGACCGCCGCGGGCGGCGGGCGGCAGCGGGTCGGCGTCGGCGACGACGCCGAGAAGGTGGCGGCGCTGGCCGCGATGGGCGGGACGGTGGAGCAGCTGGAGCCGGTGACCTGGGAGGAGCGGGACACCTACGCGCAGGCGCTGCGGGTCATGGAGGGGCGGGTGTTCTCCTACCAGTGGCGCCTGCCCGACGAGGTCTGGCAGGAGGCCGTCACCCGGCTGCGGGCCGAGGTGGAGGACGGCGTCCCCGACCTGGAGGCGCCGCACACCTCGCGGCACAGCTTCACCCTGACCGCGGTCAGGTTCTGAGGACCGCCGCTAGCGCGCCGGGGTGCCGTCGACGACCGTCTGGACCTCGTCGACCTGGGTGGTGAAGCTGCCGACCTCGGGGGCCACGGGCGGGTCGAGCGGCTCGTTGGTGCCGTCGCTGCCCTCCCAGTGGACGTCCCACACCAGGGTGGCGCTCACCGTCCGGGCCCGCGCGCTCTTGAGGAAGGTGACCGAGCAGCTGGTGCCCCGCGCCGCGGTGCCGCGCCGGTAGGGCGTGCCGCCGTCGGCGCAGTCGCTGTCGACCCGGGCGGGCCCGTCGACCGACAGCCGCAGCCCCACCGGATGGGCGACCACCTCGGCCCAGTTGGCGCCGAACTGCGCCCGCACCCGCTGCTCGGCGAAGCTCTCGTCGGTCGCCCACACCCAGGTCGGGAGGTTCACGACGGAGTTGCCGGTGGGGTTGTGGGCCAGGGTCGGGGCGGGCAGGGTGAGGAAGCCCTCGGCGATGTGGACCAGGACCTCGGGCGGGATGACGATCGCCGCGTCGTTGGGGTTGGGCTCGCCGGCCGCCACCCAGATCGTCGGGTGGCCGGCGAACCACTGGTCGGCGTAGTCGAGGAAGGCGCGGGTGTTGTCGTCCGGCCAGTACTCGGAGCTGCACATGGCGCTCCACCACTGGCCCTTGTCGAGCCCGTCGCCCTTGTGGTCCTGGTAGCCGGCCGGCGGGTCCCAGGCCGGGCCGCCGTCGTAGTGCCAGGCGTCCCGGCTGGCCTGGCCGCTGTCGTAGTAGTCGAACAGCTCCGGGCCCTCCCACGAGGGGAAGTACCAGCACGGCGGGTGGGCGTAGCTGGTGCTCGGCGCCCCGGTGGTGGTGGCGCCCGTCCGCACGCCGTTGCGGGTGACGGTGACCACGATCCGGGGCACGTAGGTGTTGTTGCTGTGCTGGACGCTCGGCTGGGAGTCGAACCCGTCGGCGCCGGCGGGACCGGCGAGCAGGACGGTGGCGGCAAGCGTGCTCACCGTGAGGAGAGCGGCCGTTCGTCGCGGGCTCCGGCACATGGCCCGTGATCTTGTCCCGGGCAGCCCGGAGCGGTCAAAAGCTCCTAAATTCGATCAAGCTGGGCAGGAGCTGGCCGGGCGGCCGGAGTAGGCGGTCACCAGCCACCGGTTCTCCTGCCGGGTGACGGTGTAGCTCAGCCGCACGTAGGGGGTGTCGTTGCGCTGCCTGGGCGCATCGGTGCTGGCGTCGTGCCGGCGGGTCCTGCTCTGGTTGACGCAGACGCCGACCACCGCCACGGGGCCGCTGGCCGGCCGCGGCTCGATCGTGAAGGTGTAGGGGCCGTACAGCACGTAGCGGTCCTTGACCTGGCCGGCGACCAGCCGCCTGGCGTCCTGGTACATGTCCGGCGCGGCGAAGCGCCGCAGGCCGCCGCGGCCGAGGTCGTTGGTGGCGAAGGCGGTCACCAGCCCGTCGAGGTAGCCCTGCAGCGCCCGCACCGCGGCCCGCTCGGTCCCGGTCCTCGGCTCCGGGTCGACCCGGAAGACCCGCTCGGCGAGGGGCGCGGCGCGGCTGGCCTTCGCGCCGCTGGTCGACGCCGGCCCGCCGCCGCCGCCCGGGTCGCCGTCGCCGGTCCCGCCGGGGACGAAGGTGCCGGGCGGGTCGGCCTCCGACCCCGACCCGCAGCCGGCCGCGGCCAGCGCCAGCGCCAGCAGCACGGCACCCGCCCAGCGCCACGGCTCCGGCCTGCGGAGCCGCAGCCAGGTCAAAGCAGGCCCTTGCGGATCATCCGGGCGGCGCTGGCGGGGATCTTGGGGTCGACGGTGGCCAGCTTCTCGTTGACCGCCGCCTCCAGGTTGGCGGCCGCCTGGCTGAGCCGGGCCTTGCGGCCGGCCAGCTCCTGGTTCCAGCCGCGGGCGGTCGGACCGCTCCACACGTCGCCGCTCCCCATCGCCGCGGCCGAGGAGTCCAGCGCGCCGCCGAGCGTGGGGGCGAGCCCCCTGACGTAGTCGCGCAGGCGCACGAGGTCGGTGTAGATGGGGTTGTCGACCTCGGGCTCGGTCCTGGTGGTCTCGCCCACGGCCCTCCTCCGTCGGTGCGGGCGGCAACGGCCGGCAT
>Ga0126313_10002522_pt1 | contig 10294 bp, 14 predicted proteins | sample Plot105A_FD_89954 | JGI IMG/M metagenome (GOLD analysis project Ga0126313, IMG submission 89954) | Serpentine soil microbial communities from UC McLaughlin Reserve, CA, USA - Plot105A | ecosystem: Environmental > Terrestrial > Soil > Grasslands | place: USA: UC McLaughlin Reserve, Lake County... | reverse complement strand
TCGCGCCGCGGGCCACGACCTCGCCGATCGTCTCGCGGTCGTCCTGGCCGACCGGGGCGCGTGCCTCGTCGAGGAGCCTGAGCTCGACGCCCGGCAGCGGGGGGCCGACCGTGCCGGGCTCGGCCGGCTCGCCGGCACGCGCGGCGGTGAGGATCAGCGTCTCCGTCAGGCCATAGCGCTGCAGCACCGTCTGGCCCGTGCAGGCCTCGAGCCTGCGCTGAACCGGCCCCGGCAGCGCGGCCGAGCCCGAGACCAGGAGCCGCGCGCGGGCGAAGGCCGCGGCGATCGAGTCGTCCGCCTCGGCCTCGGAGGCGATTCGGCTGTACATCGTCGGCACGCCGAAGACCATCGTCGCGCCGCGCTCGAGCGCGCTCGCGAGAGCGCCTGGCGAGAAGCGGCCCACGTGCTCCACCTGCCCGCCCCGGCGCAGCGGCCCGAGCACGCCGAGGATGAGCCCGTGCAGGTGGAACAGCGGCAACGCGTGCGCGAGGCGGTCGTCGCTCGTCCACCGCCACGCGTCCGCGAGCGCGTCGAGGTTCGCCGTGACGGCCTCCAGGCGGATCATCGCGCCCTTCGGCGGCCCCGTCGTGCCGGACGTGTAGAGGACGAACGCGGTGTCGCGCGGCCGCATGGCGTCCCGCAGCGGCCGTCCGCCGCGCGCGTCGAGGCCCACGTCCACCCGCGTGAGCCCGCTCAGGAGAGGCGGCAGCTCGACGCCCCCGGGGGCCAGGATGAGATCCGGTGCAGCGTCGTGCACGATGTGCTCCAGCTCGCGCGCGCCGTAGCCGGGGTTGAGCGGCACGACGGCGGAACCCGCGGCGAGCGCCCCTATGACGCCGACGCAGCTCTCGAGGCGCGACTCCGCCCACACGGCCACGCGCGCGCTGCCGGCCACGGTCTCCGCCACGTCGGCCGCGGCCGAGCTCAGCTCGGCATAGCCGAGCTCGGCGTCCGCGACCCGCAGCGCCGGTCGGTCGTCGGGCTCGGCGAGGCTGGGCAGGAGCGTCAAGGTCAGCGCAAGCGCGGCATGACGTCCGCGGCGAACTGCTCGAGCGCGCGCGACTGGTCCTCGCCCGGGAAGTGGAAGATGAGCTCGCTGAACCCCAGGTCCACGTAGGTGCCGATCTTCTCCACCGCCTCCTCGGGGTCGTTCGTGACGATGAAGCGCGTGTGCGCGCGGTCCTTGCCCTCGTCCGCGAGCCGCTCGAGCTCGACCGGGTCCTCGATGCCCGACTTGGCCTCCCCCGGCAGCGCGAGCGCGCCCCACCACTCGCAGGCGGCCCGCGCGTAGTTCACGTCGTGGTCGTAGGAGAGCTTGACCTCGATCATCTTGTGGATCGCGCCCGGGTCGCGCCCCTCCTCCTCGGCGCCGTCGGCGAGTGCGGCCAGGAGCGACTCGTACAGCGCCGGGTCCTTCCCGCTCGTGCAGATGAAGCCGTCGCCGAGCCGGCCCACGAGCTTCGCGGCCTTCGGCCCCCCGGCGGCGATGTAGATCGGAAGCGGCTCGGGCGGCCGGTCGTAGACCGTGGCGAGAACCGTCTCGTAGTAGTCGCCCTCGAACGTCACCCGCTCGTCGGACCAGAGCCGCCGGATCAGCTCGACGGACTCGGCGAGTCGCGCGCTCCGCTCCTTGAAGCGCGGCCAGTCGATCCCGAGCGCCGGCCGCTCGTTCATCGCCTCCCCGCCGCCGATGCCGAGGAAAACGCGACCGGGGTTGAGGCAGGCGAGCGTGCCGAACGCCTGCGCCACGATCGACGGGTGATGGCGGAACGTCGGCGTGAGCACGCTCGTGCCCATGACCACGCGCTCCGTGCGCTCGCCGAGCGCCGCGAGCCAGGCGAGCGAGTAGGGCGCGTGGCCGTTCGAGTGGCGCCATGGCTGAAAGTGGTCCGAGATCGCGACGGCGTCGAGGCCGATGCGCTCGGCCTCGACCGCGAAGTCGACCAGCGCCCTCGGAGCGAACTGCTCGGCCGAGGCCTTGTAACCCAGTCGAAGCGGGTCCGTCATACCGCTATGTCAGCGCGAGACGGTGCGGCGGAACATCAGGCCGCAGACGACCGCCACGATCGCCGCGATGAACGGGATGGCGAAGCTCATCACGCCGACGATCGCAAGCACGAAGCCCACGACGGCGACCGTGCCGGCGGCGCTGCCCGCCAGCACGAGCTGATAGGCGCGGCGCTCGCGGCCGCGCCGCGAGGGCGGGCCGCCGGATGATGGTGAGAGTCCCACGCGCGTGAACCCTAGTCAGTCCCCAGCAGGCGCCGGTCGAAGCCTGCGGGCGCGTGGATGTTCAGCACGCGGGTCGGCCGCTCGAGCGGGTTGCGGAAGGTGTGCTCCACCCCCGGGGGGACGAGCACGAACGTGCCCTCGGGCGCCGGCACCTCGCCCTCGTCGAGGATGAAGACGAGCTCGCCCTCGAGGACGTAGAACGAGTCGTCCTCGTCGGCGTGCGAGTGGCTCTCGGGCCCGTGCGCGCCGGGCGCCATCGTGATCACGCTGACGTTGAAGCGCGGCGAGTGCTCGCTGAGGCCGAGGAACTCGACGTTCCCGGTGCGGCGCCCGGTGCCCGGAGGAATGACGACGGCGCGGGCGGCCATCAGTAGGTGAGCGCCGAGTCGGCCCAGCCGGCGAGCTCGACGAGCTTCGTGGGCGGGGCGAGCTCCACGCCCTCGGCAGCGGCGTCCGGGTCGAGGCCGCGCGCGTTGCTCGACATGCCCGACAGGTAGATCGGGACCCCGGCCGACACGAGCGCCTCCCAGTGCTCGCCGAAGCTGCCGGTGCCGATGCCGTGCGCGGTCGAGGCGGTCGCGGGGCGGGCGTACTGGACGCCGTCGCCCGCGAGGAAAACCTGCACGTCGTGGCCCTCCTCCGCCGCCGTTCGCGCGACGAGCAGCGCGAGGGCTCCGCGCGTCGGGTTCTCCGGGCCGGTGGCCAGCTGGATCAGGAGCTTCGTCATGTGTCCTTTCCGAGCCCGGGGTGGACGCCGCCCAATTCGGTCTGGCCCACCTGGAGCTTCTGGAGGAGGTCGATCAACTGCTCGCGCTCCTCGCGATTAATTCCGGCGCACAGCCGGGTCTCATAGTCGATGGCAATCCGTCCGGCCCGCTCGAGTGCTCCGCGCCCCTTCCTCGTCAGGTGCAGTCCGCGCACGCGGCGGTCGGCCGCATCCGGGCGGCGCTCGACGAGCCCGGCCTCCTCGAGGTGGTCGACCAGCGCGACCATACGGCTCGCAGGAACCGCCAGCCGCTCTGCCAGAGTCTGCTGCGACTGGCCCTCGGAGGTGGCCACGAAGCGGAGCAAGAGGAACTCCCGCGGGTCGATGCCGACCGGCTCGAGAGCCTCCGCGAAGCCCTTCGAAGAGAAGAAACCGAGCTGCGATATGAGAAAGCCGACGCTTCGCGGCGGCCTGTCCGCGACCGGCGGCTCGACTCGCAGCTCCTTGTCTTCCACGTTAAGAAGCTTACAGGTCAAACCCATTCCTGGTATAAACAATTCCAATGCGTAACGATCTGACCGCCCGGAGGTAGTCCCGCCGTGTCTTCCCTCACCCGCTGGGTCCTGGCCCACAAGCGCACCGTCGTCCTCGCCTGGATCTTCCTGACGATCGCCGGCGTCATGGCCGCCGGACCCGCCACCGACGCGCTCGATCCGGAGTTTTCGGTGCCGAACAAGGAAGGCTGGGAGACGAACGTCGACATCGAGCAGCACTACCGCGGCACGGGCGGCAACACCAGCCCGCTGGTCCCGGTGGTGACCCTGCCCAAGGGGACGCGCGCCGATTCGGCGAGCGTCAAGGCCGACCTGGCGAAGGTCGACCGCTCGCTCGCGAAGGCGCTCCCCGGCTCGCGCGTGGCGTCCTACGCCTCGACGGGCGACAAGACCTTCCTGTCCGACGACGGCCGCACCACCTTCGCGCTCGTCTATCCGCAGCCCGACCCCGACTCCGCGTTCGGCGAGAACCCGCGCGCCGAGAAGGCGGCGAGTGCCGCCCTCGAGGGCACCACGGTCGCGGGTCGGCCCGTGCACCTGACCGGATTCGACGCGCTCTTCGAGGACAGCGGCGCCGACAGCGACGGTCCGGGCCTCTTGCTCGAGGCGATGCTCGGCGGGCTTGGCGCGCTCGCCGTGCTCGCGTTCGTGTTCGCCTCGTTCCTGGCGATCATCCCGATCTTCATGGCCGTCGTCTCGATCATGACGACGTTCCTGCTGCTGCTCGGGCTGACCGAGCTCACGTCGGTCTCGCCGATCGTGCAGTTCCTGATCGCGCTGCTGGGCCTCGGCGTGGCGATCGACTACTCCCTGATCGTCGTCTCGCGCTGGCGCGAGGAGCGCTCGCACGGGCGAAGCGGCGACGAGGCGGTTCAGAAGGCGATGGAGACGGCGGGCCGCGCCGTCGTCTTCAGCGGCATCACGGTGGCCATCGGCCTGCTCGCGCTGATCGCCCTGCCACTCCCGTTCCTGCGCTCGATGGGCTACGGCGGGATGCTGATCCCGCTGGTCTCGACGCTCGTGGCGATCACCCTGCTGCCGGTGGTGCTGGCGAAGGCCGGCGCGCGCCTCGACTGGCCGCACCGGCGCACCGACGACAAGGCGAGCCGCGCCTGGACGCGCTGGGCCGAGATGGTCGCGCGGCGCCGCTGGTTCGCCGCGGCCGCGGGCATGGCCGTGATCCTGGCGCTCGTCGTGGCCGCCACCGGCCTGCAGCTCGGGGCCTCAGACGCCGACACCGTCGCCAAGTCGGGCGACGCGAGGGATGGCCTCGTGGCGCTCGAGAAGGCTGGCATCGGCGAGGGTGCGCTGCTGCCGCACGAGGTCCTGGTCGAGGGCGGAAGCGATCCGGCCGAGGTGGCGCGGGCCGTGGGCAGCGTCGAGGGCATCCACGGCGCCGTGGCGCCCGACGACCGGAGCTGGCGCCGCGACAGGACCGCGCTCGTCGAGGTGGTGCCGATCCCCGACAGCGGCTCGAGTGAGGGCGAGAAGGCTCTCCAAGGAGTGCGCGACGCCGCGCACCGCGTGGGACCGGACGTCCGCGTCGGCGGGCAGCCGGCCTCGAACGCCGACTTCATCGACGCCGTCTATGGGAGCTTCCCCCTGATGATCGCCCTGATTACGATCACGACGTTCATCCTGCTTGCGCGTGCGTTCCGCTCGCTGCTGCTGCCCGCGAAGGCGATCGTGCTGAACATCCTCAGCGTGGCCGCTGCCTGGGGCGTGCTCGTCCTCGTCTGGCAGCACGGCTACGGATCGGAGGCGATCTGGGACATCCAGGCGACGGGCTCGATCCCGTCGTGGATGCCGCTGATGATCTTCGCGTTCCTGTTCGGGCTGTCGATGGACTACGAGGTGTTCATCCTCGCCCGGATGCGCGAGGAGTACGACCGCACCGGGTCGACCGAGCGCGCGGTCATCACGGGGATCGGCCGCACCGGACGGCTCGTCACGAGCGCGGCGCTCATCCTGTTCCTCACGTTCGTCGCGATGGGCTCGAGCCCGGGCACCGATCTGAAGATGTTCGCCACCGGCCTCGGCGCCGGCATCCTGCTGGACGCGACGGTCATCCGGGCGCTGATCGTGCCCGCGGTGATCGCGCTGATGGGCCGCTGGAACTGGTGGCTGCCGGCATGGCCCGCGCGGATGCTGGGCGTGGAGCCGTCGGTGCTCACCCGGCGCGTCGCCGCGGGCGAGGGCGAGGGCTAGCCGGCTAGCTCAGCGGCAGGTAGCGGCGGCAGACGGACGGGTCGCCGCTGTCGAAGCCGGACAGGAGCGCGTCGTCGAACTCGTCTCGAGCCCGGTCGATCCGCGCCTGGACGTCCTGGCGGATCCGCTCGGCACGCTCGCGAGCGCGGTCGAGCTCGCGGCCGACCTCGTCGCCGCCGCAACCCGTCACGAGCAGCGCGGCGAGCAGGCAGATCGTCGTGCGCATCGGCCGCGCTTACCCGGCTCAGTAGCCTCGACCCGTGGCGCGCGCGCCGACCGAGGAGCCGGAGGGGATCGTCTACGAGCCCGAGCTCATCTCCGTAGAGGAGGAGGCCGGCCTGCTCGACGAGCTCGAGTCGCTCAGGTTCGACCCGATCGTGCTGCACGGCCGGGCCGCGAAGCGCACCGGGCGCCATTACGGCCTCGACTACGACTACGAGTCGCGCACGCCGATGCCGGGCGAGCCGGTGCCGGACTGGCTCCTGCCCGTCCGCGGGCGCGCCGCCGAGCTGGCCGGCCGCGAGCCGGAGGAGCTCGTGGAGATCCTCGTCCAGCGCTATCCGCCGGGCGCCACGATCGGCTGGCACCGCGACGCGCCCGCGTTCGGCACCGTGATCGGCGTCTCGCTCGGCGGGTCGAGCAGGCTCCGGTTCCAGCGCGGGAAGCGCGAGCGGCGCCGGGTCTGGGAGGTGCTGCTGGCGCCGCGCTCCGGCTACGTGCTGAGCGGCGAGGCGCGCCGGTCGTGGGAGCACTCGATCCCGCCCACGAAGGAGCTGCGCTACTCGATCACCTTCCGCACGCTCCGGGAACGCGGATGACGGACACCACCTGCCCGCGCTGCGACGCGCCGGCCCCGGCTCGGGCAAGGGCCTGCGCGCGCTGCGGATACCGCTTCGTCGAGACCGGCGAGGGGCAGCGGAGGCCGCCCCGGCCGAGCGGGCGGCAGCTGACGATCGCCGCTGGTGTCGCGGCGCTGGTGGCCGCGACTGTGGGAGCGGCGGCCCTTCTGCGGGATGGCGAGGACGGCAGCACGGCGGCGGGCTACTCCGCCCCCCACGCGCAGGTCGACGTCCTGTCGCCTCGCCCGCTCGCGACTCGCGCTGCGGAGCGCGTCCTGAAGCAGCGCTACATCGGCGTGCGGAACGACGAAAGCGCCTCCGTGCGCTGCTCCGGCCGAGTGCCGAAGCCCGCACACTCCGTGCGCCGCTGCGTCGTGCACTACCCCGGTGGGGTCGAGCGCACCGTGGTCCTGCTCACGAGCGCGAACGGCGCGGAGATCCTCACCGAGCCCTGACATCGGAGGTCGTATCCTGGGGGCCATGGCGGAGTCCCCCCGAATCCTGCTCTTCGACATCGACGGGACGCTCGTCTCGACGGGTGGCGCGGGCGCGGTCGCCTGGAAGCGCGCCTTCGAGGAGCTGTACGGGATCCCGGCTGACATAGGCGAGTTCACGGACGCCGGGATGACCGACCCGGACGTGGGCGCGAAGACGTTCGAGGCGGTCCTGCGCCGCGAGCCGACGCCGCGCGAGCTTGCTCAGCTGATCCAGCGGCGGCTCGAGCACCTGCCTCAGGCGGTGACCGAGAGCGAGGGCTACCGGGTCCTTCCGGGCGTGCCCGAGCGGCTCCGCCAGCTCAGCCGCGACGGCCACCTGCTCGGCCTCATCACGGGCAACGGCGACGGTGCCGCGCACGTGAAGCTCGCGCGCGGCGACCTCAACCGCTGGTTCACGTTCGGCGCCTACGCCACAGCGGGGGTGGACCGCCCCGGGATCGTGCGCCGTGCCGTCGAGCGCGGCGAGGCGATGCTCGGCTGCGACGTCCCCAACGAGGACATCTTCGTCGTCGGCGACACGCCCCTCGACGTCAGCGCGGCTCACGCGGTGGACTGCACCGCGATCGCCGTCGCCACCGGGCACTTCGACGCGGATGCCCTTCGCGAGGCGGGCGCCGACCACGTGCTGGAGACGCTCGAGGAAGAGCTCCCGCTTCCCTCGTAACCACCCGCGTGCCCGAGGTCGAGCGCCAGCACTACAACATCACGCTCGCGGTCCTCTCGCTCGCGGCGCTCTCGTACGCGCTTCTGCAGACGATGGTCGCGCCGGCGCTGCCGGAGATCCAGCACCAGCTCGGCACGTCGGCGACCTCGGTCACTTGGGTGGTCACCGTCGGTACCCCGCGGAGTCCGGCTTCACGGCGGCGTTCGTGATGGGCACAGCCGCCCTTGCCGTCGCGCTCATAGCCGCCTCGCTGATCCCGAGACGCGCGCCCGCGCTGGTCTAGGGATGGTCGCTTGAGTGCATCAGGTATGTATCGTAGGAACGAGTGGTGAGGGACGACCCCGACGAGCGCTACGAGCCGCTTCCCGGACTCCCTCAGCTACCGGGCTACATCTGGCGGCGGCTGTCGCGTCCGGCGAGGCTGGCGCTCGGGGCCGCGGCGCTGGGCGCGGTTGTTCTGATCGTGCTGCTCGCCCCCGTGATCGACCGCTCGAAGGAGGAGCACGCCCGCGCCGAGGCCGAGCGCTCCGCCCGCATCCAGGCCCAGAGCCTCGCGCGCACGAAGCGCGAGCAGCGGCCGCGCTTCGGCCGCGGCGCGCCGGCCCGGCAGGACCTCGCGGCCCGGCGCGAGCTGGTGGCCTCGATGACCGCCTCGGTCGAGTCGGACGCGTCCAAGCGCGCGGCCGCGGGCGAGTTCAACGGCCCGATCCTGCGGGTCGAGTGCGCGGGCTATCCGCGCAGTGAGGGCGTGCAGGCGCCCGAGCAGGACCCGTCCCGGCGCGTGGGCCTGTACTCGTGCCTCGCCGTGACGAGCGACATCCCGGCGACCTCGGGGAACCGGCCGGGCGTGGTGGGCCACCCGTACCGTGCGCGCCTGGACTTCCGCAGCGGGCGCTATGCCTTCTGCAAGGTTCGCGGTCGGCCGGGCGAGCTTGCCATCAAGGCGCCGTCCGGCGCCGCGCTTTCGCCCGTCTGCGGAGGGTGAGCGGGACTCACGTTCTGACCTCCACGACGGCCCGCCCGCGGATGTTCCGCCACTCGCCGCGGCGGTGGTCGCGGCAGCGGATCTCGATGCGCTCCGGGCGGTGGGTCAGGAAGAGCGAGCAGAGCGGCGCCCGCGGATTGCGTCGTCTGCCGATGCCCACGAGCGCCGAGGCGTTGACCGCGACGATCGAGCGCCTGGGCGCCAGGGGAGCGCGCTTGATCAGGCCGGGAGCGCTCAGCGGCGAGTGGGTATGCCCTGAGATCCAGGCATTCGCGTTCCGATGGTCGAGCAGCAGCTCGCGGATGCGCGTCCTCGGCTTGGCGTAGAACGCGTCCATCGTCGAGGTGAAGTGCAGGGCCGGGTCGCCCATCACCGTGTGGAAGAGCGGCCAGTGGCAGGCGATCCAGCAGTCCTTGCGGGCGCGGGAGAGCTCACGGTCGAGGAATGACAGAGTGGCGTCCGACAGACGGCCGGCACGCCTCCCCGGCTCGGTGCGATCGGGGCCCACGACGATCACGCGCGCGAAGCCGAGGTCGACGGCGAAGTTCTGTGAGCTCTGCCCGTAGGCGTGCGCCCAGCGCGCGGCCGTCCGATCGTTGCCAAGCACGTCGTGGTTCCCGAGTGCCGCCGCCCAGCGGCCGGGCAGGCGGCTCAGGAAGTCGAGCGCGAGCTCGTCCTCGGAGGGCTTGCCGGCCTCTGTGGCATCGCCGATCTGGAGATGAAGCGCGGGTGTCTCGAGCCGCGCGAGGTCGCGGCTGACCGCGCTCATGCGGACGGGCGTGATGCCGCCGGCATGCAGGTCGCCGATGCAGTGTACGGTCCGCGACCAGTCCATCGCGACTCAGCGTAGGGACTAGGTTCGTGCCCGCTGGAAGCGCGGCAGGCCGTCGTCCGGCAGCGCGTCCCAGTCCGGGGCCGATTCCAGCCACTGGTGCCATTGGGGGCGGATGCCCGGGTCCCCGTCGAGTGCGCCGATCCGGACACCGCGCGTGTCGCCGCCGTCCGAGTAGAGGTGTCCGCCGCACTCGCCGCAGAACGCCTTGGGGATACCGTCGCCCGGCTTCCAGGCGCGCACGGCGTCGTGCCCCTCGACGATGCGAAAACCCGACGCGGGCACCATAGCGTTCAGCGACCAGAGCACGCCGGAGCGGCGTTGGCAGCGCTTGCAATGGCAATAGCCGGCGGTCTCGAAGGGCTCCGTGACCTCGAAGACCACGACGCCGCAGGCGCAGCGTCCGCAGAGCGGGGCGTCGGCGGAGGGCATGGGCGCAGGCTAGTTGCTCGCCGCGCCGCTAGGCGAGCAGGCCGAGCTCGCCGGCCTTGTGCGCCGCCTCGACACGGGAGCGGCAGGACAGCTTGCGCAGGATGTTGCGCACGTGCATGTCCACCGTGCGCGGGCTGAGGAAGAGCTGCGACGCGATCTCGCGGTTCGTGTGGCCAACGGCGACGAGGCGCATCACCTCGAGCTCTCGACCCGACAGACCGGCGCCGTTGACGTCCGCGGCCGCGCGGCGGCCGAGACGGTCCAGGACGGACTCGCCGAGCTCAGCCACGGCGTGCGCCGCCTCTGCGGCGAGCGGCATCGCACCGAGCTTCTTCGCGGTGCGGT
>Ga0126313_10002521_pt1 | contig 10297 bp, 10 predicted proteins | sample Plot105A_FD_89954 | JGI IMG/M metagenome (GOLD analysis project Ga0126313, IMG submission 89954) | Serpentine soil microbial communities from UC McLaughlin Reserve, CA, USA - Plot105A | ecosystem: Environmental > Terrestrial > Soil > Grasslands | place: USA: UC McLaughlin Reserve, Lake County... | reverse complement strand
GGCGGCCCAGACGACGCTGTGAGCACCACGCTTGCGCCCGAACGGTCGCCGTCGGCCGCGATCTCGACCAGGCCGCGTCAAGCCGCCTGGGTGCCGCTCGTCGCGATCTACCTCGGCGCAGTCGCGTACCACGCCGTCCAGTCGCTCGGCCATCGCACACCGTCCGTCTTCACGGACGAGCTGCTGTTCGCGAAGCTCGCCCAGTCGGTCGCCGGCGGCGACGGATTCGTCCTCCGCGGCGACACGTTCTTCTTCCCGGCGCCGGTCGCCGTCCTGATCCAGGCGGCCGCGTGGCTCTTGCCGGACGGCGAGAGCGCGTACGAGGCCGCCAAGATCCTGAACGCCGTCGTCATGGCGGCAGGCGTGTTCCCCGCTTACTGGCTCGCCCGCCAGCTCGTCACGCGGCGCTCGTCGCTGGTCGTGGCTGCGGCGGCGGTGGTTGCTCCAGGGCTGCTCTACCACTCGTACCTGATGACCGATGCCGCCGGCTACCCCGCGTTCCTGCTCGCCGTCGCGGTGATGACGCGGGCTCTTGCACGACCTTCGCGGCGCTGGGAGGTCGCGGTCGTCGGCGTCTCGCTGCTCGCGGTGCTGACCCGGACGCAGTTCGTCGTCCTCCCGCTCGCTTACCTCGTCGGTGTCGGCGTTGTCGGCCGTTCGACGGGAGAGGGCATGCGGGCCTCGCTCATGCGTCACCGCTTGTCTTCGGCGACCCTGGCGGGGATCGGCGTGATCGGAGCTTTGACCGGCGGCGCCCTGCTCGGCGCGTACGTCGACGTGGTCGAGCTCGACTATCCGCTCGGCGAGGTCGTCCGTTGGAGCGCGCTGAGCGCCGCGATCCTCCCGTTCTCGCTCGGGTGGCTCATCGTGCCGGGCGCGGTCCTGGGCGTCGGCTTCCTGCTCGCCCGCCCGCGCACCCGCGCGGAGGCCGGTTTTGCCGCGCTGGCCGCGGCGATCGCGCCGCTGCTCGTCCTCGAGGCGGCACTGATCGCAACCGGGGACTCCGAGCGTGTCATGGAGCGCTACCTCATCTACCTCGTGCCGCCGGCGTTCGTCGCGTTCCTCGCCTACGTCGAGCGCGGCGCTCCGCGGCGCCTCGTGCACGCGGCGCTCGCGCTCGCGCTCGGGGTCGTGGCGCTCATGTATCCGCTCGCGACCGAGGCCGACTACCGCCACTCGTTCGACTCGCCGACGCTGTCGGCGTTCGGAGAGCTCGCCTGGCGGCTGACCGACGGCGACGCCGCCGCGATCTTCGCCGGTGCCGGGCTGCTCGCCAGCCTGCTCGTGGCCGGTCTCGCCGTCTGGAGCCGCGTCGGAGTGAGCATCGCCGTCGGAGCCGCCTGCGTCCTCGCGGTCGTCGGCGCAGCCGCCTACCAGGCCGACCGCGCGATGACGTCGCGGACGCTGGCCGCGTTCGCCGCGTCCCCTCCCGACTGGCTGGACGAGAGCGCCCTGGGCCGAAGCGACTACCTGGCGCTTCCGGGCGCGCAGGCACACGCCGGCTGGAACCTCGAGAGCTGGAATCGCGACTTCGGCCGGCCGATCAGCGTGCGACCCGACGAGGAGGACAACTACGGCTTCGCCCGCGCCCGGGTCGGCGCCGACGGTCGTCTCGGCGTCGCCACAACCCCGACGCTCGTCGTCAACGACTACGGAGGCGCGGCCGAGCTGGCGGGAACGGTGGTCGGACGACCACGTCCGGGCCTGACCGTCTGGCGCGTGGCCGGCGAGCCGCGTCTCCGCTCGCTCGCCGAGGGCCTGTATCCAGACGGGTGGGCCGCTGCGATCCTGCGCTACCGCGTCTGGAACCAGGCCGGCGGCGGCGTCTACCGCCTCCGGCTCGCCCTACCCGCCGGCCGGCCGACTCGGAACGTCCGCCTGAAGGTCGCGCACGGGCCGGGAAAGACCATCACGCTGAGCCCAGGCGAGGGCGTCGACGTCGCACTGGACGCCGGCGATTCCACCCGCCCCGGCCCGCTCGAGATCCGAACCGACCGAAGCGACTTCGAAGGACGGGACGAACCGGCCCCGAGGCTCGTAGCCGTCCGGGTTTCCGGCCTGCGCTACACGGCCCTTTAGGAAGCCCGCGGCCCTGCCGATAGCTCAATCGAGGGAGCCATGACTGAGAGCACGTACTCGATCGACACCCTGCTCGAATGGATGGTCGGACGCAAGGCGTCCGACCTTCATCTGACCGTGGGCTCGCAGCCAACCGTCCGCGTCAACGGGCACCTGTACCGGATGGAGAACTTTCCGGCGCTGACCGCCGAGGACACGCGCCAGCTCCTGTACCGGATCCTCAACACCGAGCAGCAGAAGCGGCTCGAGATCGACCGGCAGATCGACCTGTCCTACTCGATCCCGGGTCTCGCCCGCTTCCGCGTGAACATCTACTCGCAGCGCGAGAGCCTCGCGGGCGCCTTCCGGATGATCCCCGACGCGCTCAAGACGCTCGAGGAGCTCGGGCTGCCGAACTCGCTCTACCAGCTCGCGAACAAGCCGCGCGGGCTCGTGCTCGTCACGGGACCGACCGGCTCCGGCAAGTCCACGACGCTCGCCGCGCTGATCGATGAGATCAACCGGACGCGCGCCGATCACATCATCACGATCGAGGACCCGATCGAGTTCCTGCACCGCCACAAGCAGTGCGTCGTCAATCAGCGCGAGATCGGGCCCGACGCCACCAGCTTCGCCGACGCGCTCCGCGGCGCGCTCCGCCAGGACCCCGACGTGATCCTCCTGGGCGAAATGCGCGACCTCGAGACGATCTCGACCGCGCTGACCGCGGCCGAGACCGGCCACCTCGTCTTCGCAACCTTGCACACCCAGGACGCGGCCTCCACGATCGACCGCGTCATCGACGTCTTCCCGGGCGCCCAGCAGGGTCAGATCCGGACGCAGCTCGCGGGCACGATCCAGGGCGTCGTCGCGCAGACGCTCCTCCCGACCGCCGACGGGCAGGGCCGTGCGCCGGCGATCGAGATCCTTCTTCCCGACGACGCGGTGCGGAACCTGATCCGCCAGGCAAAGCTCGAGCAGATCTACTCGGTCATGCAGACCAACACGGCGCGCGGGCTGCAGACGATGGAGCAGGCGCTGGGCGATCTGGTCCTGCGCGGCGTCGTAACCCGCGAGGTCGCGCTTACGCGCTCGAGCAAGCCCGAGCAGCTCGACGCGCTCCTCGCCCGCGGCGGCATGGCGGCCTCACCGGCCGCGGCCGACGGCGGAGTTGCGGCAATCGGCGGCCTGAGGGCCGCAGGAGCGTAAGCAATGGATCCCTGGGAAGTCACGCCCGCCGAGGGCGAGAAGACGTCTGTCTGGAAGAAGGAGATCAACTTCCGCCGCAAGCCGAAGCCGGCCGCCGCTGCAGACGAGCCCGTCGAGCGCAAGCTGTCGCGCAAGGAGCGACGCGAGCAGGCCCGGTTCGCGAAGGCGGACGCGAAGGCTGCAGAGCGCGAGGCGAAAGCCGAGGCGAAGCTCGCGGAGGAGCAGGCGAAGGAGCGCGAGAAGCTCGCCAAGCAGCAGGCCAAGGAGGACGCGAAGGCCGCCAAGGCGGATGCAAGGGCGGCAAAAGCCGCCAACCGTCGCGAAAAGCCGGCGAAGGAACCGAAGCCTCCCAATGAGCCGAAGGAGCCGAAGGAGCGCAAGCCTTCGCGCAAGGAGCGCCGCATCGAGGCGAAGCGCGCCGCGACCGAGCGGAAGCGCCTCGAGTCGGAGCGCAAGCGCGAGCAGCCCGACCGCCCGCGCGCCTCGCGTCCCGGCGTCCGCCGCAAGAAGCGCCTCGTCGGCCTCAAGATCGGCAGCTCGCAGCTCGCAGCTGCACGGGTCGTCAACAACGGCTCCGCCGACCTCGTCCAGCTCGCCCGGGAGCCGCTCGAGACGGGCATCGTCGTCGGCGGCGAGCCGCGCCGGCCCGACGAGCTGGCGAACGCACTCCGCGATTTCTTCAAGAAGCACAAGCTGCCGAAGACCCGTGTGCGCCTCGGGATCGCCAACAACCGCATCGGCGTCCGAACGCTCGAGGTCACCGGTATCGGCGATCCCAAGCAGCTGGACAACGCGATCCGCTACCGCGCGCAGGAGGCGTTGCCGATCCCGCTGGACGAAGCAGTGCTCGACTACCAGGTGATCGGCGAGAGCGTCGACGCAACGGGTCGCCCGGTGCGCCGGGTGCTGCTCGTAGTCGCCTATCGCGACCTGATCGACCGCTACGTCTCCGCCTGCCGGAAGGCGGGCATTCGACTCGCCGGGATCGACCTCGAGGCCTTCGGGCTGCTGCGCGCGCTCACCGTGCCGCGCGACCCCGACGAGCCGGGCGGCGCCGCGACGGTCGTCGTCAACGTCGGTCACGACCGCTCGACCTTCGGAGTCTCCGACGGGCTCCACTGCGAGTTCACCCGCGTCCTCGACTGGGGCGGCTCCAAACTCGGGGTCGCGATCGCCCGCGCGCTCGACCTCGCGCCGTCCGAGGCCGCGCCGATCAAGCATTCGCTCTCGCTGCTCGAGGCCGTCACTCCCGCCGGGCTCACGCAGGAGCAGGGACAGAAGGCGCGGGAGGCGGCTCAGCGGGAGCTGCACGCGTTTGCCCGCGAGCTCGTCTCGGCGCTCCAGTTCTACCAGAACCAGCCCGGATCTCTGGGCATCGGCGAGGTCGTCCTCACGGGCGGGACCGCCGAGCTGCCCGGCATCGACGCCGAGCTTCGCCGCCTGATCGGCGTGCCGGTGCGCGTCGGGGATCCGCTCGTCAATGTCCGGCTCGGCAAGAAGGTGAAGATGCCCGAAGGCGTCGGCTCGCTCGCGACCGCGATCGGCCTGGGAATCGAGGTCTAGCACGATGCGCGCCGTCAACCTCCTTCCAGCCAAGAAGGACCCGCGTGAGCGCCAGCGCAAGCCGAACGTCGTCGCGCTCGGCGGCGTCGTGGCGGCCGTGGCCGTGACCGCCGTCATGGCGATGTGGTTCCTCAACGTCAGCGGAGCCGTCACCGACCGCCAGAGCGAGGTGGACACGCTGCACGCCGAGCTCGGCGCGATCCCGGTTCCGAAGCCTCGCGACAGCAGTGGCGATGCCCTGGCCCAGGAGAAGGCGGGTCGGCTGACCGCGCTGTCGGTTGCGCTCGGCGGTCGCATCGCCTGGGACCGCGTCCTGCGCGAGGTCTCGCTCGTCACGCCCGACGACGTCTGGTTCACGACGCTGCAGGCGAGCGCGCCGTCGGCGCCGGCCGCCGCGTCCGCGGCCGCGCCGGCAACCGCTGCGACCGCGGGCGCGTTCACGATCGCGGGCCGCACGTACTCGCACGACGCGGTGGCGAGGCTGCTCTCGCGTCTGTCGATCGTTCCTCATCTCGAGAACGTGAAGCTGGAGAAGAGCGTCCTCGGCAAGTCCGAGGGCCGCGCGATTGTCGAGTTCACCATCAGCGCGAGCATCCGCACCGCCGGAGCGACCTCGTGAAGCGCAAGCCGTCGCAGAAGGCGCTCGGCGCCGTGCTCGGCGCGCTCGTCGTGCTCGCCGCAGCTGCGTCCTACTTCCTGCTGATCTCGCCGCAGCGTTCGAAGGCGGGCGAGCTGAAGAAGGAGGCCGTCGCGACCCGCGCGGAGATCACCCGTCTCCGCCAGTTCACGCAGGACGTGCAGCACACCGAGCCGATCCGCGTCGCCGATCTCTTCCGGATGACGAAGGCGATGCCGAGCGAGGCCGACATGCCCGGCATCATCCTTCAGCTCAACCGCATCGCCCGCGAGACCGGGATCCGGTTCGACGCGATCACCCCTCAGGCGCCGGCCGAGGCGAACGGCGCCCAGGCGATCCCAATCAACCTCGTCTTCCAGGGCAACTACTTCGAGCTGGCCGACTTCCTCTTCCGCGTGCGCAGCCTCGTCGGCGTGCACGGCGGCAGGCTCGACGCCGCCGGCCGGCTGTTCGTCGTCAGCTCGGTGTCCTTCTCGGAGGGTGAGAAGAAGTTCCCGCAGATCCAGGCGTCGCTGACGGTCGCTGCCTACGTGTACGGCTCGTCGGCGAGCGCCGGCGCGGCGGCCGCGGCGCCGGCTCCGGCTCCCGCAAGTCCGCCGACCAGCCCTGCCCCGGCCAGCCCCGAGACACCGCCCACGCCTCCGTCGAGCGCGGCGCCCGCGCCGGTGACTCCCTGATGGCACGCGCAATCGACCCGAGGAAGAAGGCCAAGCGCCAGAAGATCGTCGCCGCCGTCGGCGGCGTGATCCTCGTCGGTCTGCTCGTTTGGCGCGTCCCGCCGGTGATCGCGATGATGAACAAGAAGCCGCCGACGTCGGCGACGCCGGCGGCGGCGGCGCCCGCCGCGCCTGCTGCGCCGAATGCGCCCACGGTTCCGGGCACGGGGGCGGCAGGGAGCTCCGGCCAGCTGATCGATTCTGACGTCTCACCGGTGGCCGGCCCGGGGCAGCTCGTCTCCTTCGGGCGCTTCATCAGCAAGGATCCGTTCGTCCAGCAGTCGGGGAGGCGCTGCGTGGATTCGGCAGGCGTCACGATCGTCTGCTTGCCCGCGATGTCGAAGCGGGGCAAGCCGAAGCGGCTGATCAAGGAGCCGCAGGTCGAGCTCGAGGCCCGGCCCGCTCACAACTCGTCGCAGAAGCCTTCCGCGCGGGCGGGCGCCCGCATCTCGGTCAACGGCAGCACCGGCGGCGTCGGCGTCGGCGCGACCTTCCCGGCGTCTGACCCGGTCTTCCGGCTCGTGTCGGTGTCCGGCAAGACCGCCAGGGTCGCGATCGACGGCGGCAGCTACGCGACCGGCGACGCGACGATCACGCTGGCGAAAAATCAGCCCGTCACGCTCGTCAACACCGCGGACGGCACGCGCTATCGCGTCGTCCTCGTCGCGACCGGCTGAGCGCCGGGCGGCCGGCCGCTCAGGCCGTCTTCGGGGTCAGACCCTGGACGCGGCTCGAACGGACGGGATCCGCAAGACTCACCCGATGCTCGGCGTCCGCCTGACGGCCGTCGCGAGCCAGGGCGAGGCGGACGTGATCTGCTCGATGCTCGGTGCAGAAGGGATTCGCAGTTCCGAGCGAACGGCCGACCATGTCGACGCGTTCGGCAACCGGCGCGAGATCCTCGTTGCCGAGGCCGACCTGCCTCGCGCGCAAGGGCTCCTCGCTCGCCGAGAGTGACCCAGCCGCCTGTTGGGCCATGGCCGGGTCAGACCCGGGACGCGGCTCGAATGGACCAGCCGCGGAACTGGTCAGCCGGTCGACGCGTCGAAGGTCGACACCTGACGCGCGTAGACCTTCGTCAGGTTGTTCCCGTCGCGGACGACGACCGTGACCTTCTTGACCGCGCGACCCTCGAAGGAGCCCCCCTGGTTCGGGATCTCCTGGACGATGTAAGTGTCGATCCGGTACGAGCGGTTGTCGGCGCCGGTCACGGTCTGCCGGGGCGTGCACTCGGGGACGAGCGGGCTGCACGTCCCCGTCACCTGAGCAGTCGGATATTGCCGGCTCGCGTCGCCGCGGTACGGCGTGACCTCGGCGTCCGCCGTCGCAGCCGCAGCCGTCTCGAGCCGGACGTTCGCCCACGAGATCGCGCGGTAGAGCTCCATCTGCTGGTCGGCAAGCACCGCGGCGGTCGTGATCCGGCTCGCCCGTTGAAGCGTCACGATCCCGGAGTTGAACGACGCCACGAGCGCGAGCAGGCCGACGTTGAGCACCACCATCGCAATCAGGAGCTCGATCAGGCCAAAGCCGTCCTCGGACCGCAGTCTCGCGCGCACGTGAAACCTATCGGCAGGCGGTCTGGATCCCTCAAGCGAGGGCATCCCTCTGCCGATACGCCTTTCGTGGCGGCGTACGCGTACAGCGCGATCAATGCGGACGGCCTCGAGCTGAAGGGCGAGATCCATGCGCCCGACGTCGCGGCTGCCCGCGAGCAACTGCGTGTCCGCGGCCTTCTCGCCCAGGCGCTCGACGAGCTGCCCGCGAGCGGCGAGCAGGGTGTCCGCACCGTCTTCAAGAAGATCAAGCCGAAGTCGATCCAGATCTTCTCGCGCCAGTTCGCGACGATGATCGAGGCCGGCCTGTCGGTCGTCGGCGCGCTCACGATCCTCGAGGAGCAGACCGACGACAAGTACCTGGCCGCGATCGTCAAGGAGCTCCGCGCCGACGTCGAAGGCGGCCTCCTGCTCTCACAGGCGATGGTCCGACATCCGAAGGTCTTCAGCCGCCTCTACGTCGCGATGGTCGAGGCGGGCGAGGCCGCGGGAATCCTCGACGAGGTGCTCGACCGCGTCGCGTACCAGATCGAGAAAGAGACGCAGATCAAGCGCCGCATCAAGGGCGCGATGATCTACCCGACGATGGTGCTCGCCTTCGCGACGTGCGTCCTGACGGCGATGCTCATGTTCCTGGTCCCGGTGTTCGTGAAGATCTTCGCCGATCTCGGCGGCGACCTGCCGACGCTGACCCAGTGGGTCGTCAACGCGTCGAACCTGCTCCGGAGCAAGTACTACATCATCTTCCCCGCGCTGCTCGCGGCCGGCCTGGGCCTGCGGAAGTTCAAGCGGACCGAGCAGGGCCGCCAGCTCTGGGACCGGATCAAGCTTCGCCTACCGATGAAGATCGGCCCCGTCGTTCTCAAGGTGACGATGGCGCGCTTCTCCCGCACCCTGTCCACGCTCATCGCGTCGGGCGTCGACATCATCAAGTCGCTCGAGATCACCGGTACGACCTCGGGCAACTGGGTCGTCGAGGAGGCGCTTGCTGACGTGCGCGCACGTGTGCACGAGGGCGTCCCGATCGCGCAGCCGCTGCTCGAGAACCCGGTGTTCCCGCCGATGGTGAGCCAGATGGTGAAGATCGGCGAGGAAACCGGAGAGCTCGAGAAGATGCTCGGCAAGGTCGCCGACTTCTACGAGGACGAGGTCGACGCGTCGGTGCAGGCGCTGACGTCGATCGTCGAGCCGATCATGATGATCGGCGTGGGCCTGATGGTCGGCGTGATCATCATCTCGATGTACCTGCCGATGTTCAAGATGCTCACGCTGATCAAGTAGCGCCGCGGCCGCTCCGAACGGCCCTTCTTCTCACCTTTGGGGCGACGGATTCCGCTTGGTTGACACGTTCGCTCGCGCGGGAGGCGCCGATTTTCGTGGACGGCAGGCCCCCGGCATCATGAGGTGGCTCGGTCACGTGCCCGAGACGCTCGCGAACGTAGGCCTCTTGCGCCATTTCCGACGCGAGAACGAGCAGATGCTCGACGCCCTGGTTGAGCGCGACGAGATCTGGCGTCATCTTCCGCGGCCGGAAGATCTTGACGCGCGCGGAGGGGCTCTGCCTGACCTAATTCGGGGTTGACGTCACGCCGCCGGGCCGCTCGGGTTGCTGGCGTCGCGTGGCATGCGTTCGTGGGCAAGCCAGATCCGCGCGGGGAACAGATGGGCGAGCGTCACGGCGGCGTCGTTTTCGGTAGCGTCGAAGGCGCTCCAGGTGTAGGCGACGTCGCCGGCGACGACCACTAGGCCGTCGTCCGTCTCTACCAGTACCGATTGATGCCCAGATGTGTGGCCCGGCGTCGGGAGGACGCGAAGTCCAGGCAGAACTTCCTGTTCGCCCTCGAGTTCCACGTAGGTCGCGCCCTCGAACTCGACCCATTGCGCAATCGTGTAGCCCTCTGCGCGAGCCTCCTCGCGCTCCAGCCGCTGCACGTAGACGGGCGTCCCGGCGAAGAGGCGGTTTCCGCCGCAGTGGTCGAAGTGCAGGTGCGTATTGATCACACACACCACGTCCCGAGGGATCGCATCCGGATCGAAGCGCGGTGACCACTCCGCGTCCAGCTCCGGTGTCGAGTCGATCAAACCGGTGTCAACCAGCACGCGGCCCTGTGGGTGCTCGACCACGTGCAGAAAGCCAGGCCAGCGTTGGCCCTCGACAAGCACGTCGCCGTAGCGGATCGCACGAACGTCGGCGAGTCGCATCAGCTTCCACTATGGCGGCAGAGTGTCAGTGGACGCGTCTGATGGCGTTGGCGCGGGCCGCTCGGGTTGGGATGTCAACGTGCGCCGGGCAAGAGGATCGGAGCGTCGCGCCGGAATCCCGACACGGCCGCGTAGATGCCGAGTGACAGCTCCCACAGGAACTCGGGGATTACCAGGACGTTCACCGCGCCGGCTGGGTCCCACCAGTCGAAGAGCACACCTATATTCCCAATCAGGAGGAGTGGCCCTCCGATCAGACCGAGCCAGGCCATGCGGCGCGGGACGAGGCCGGAGCTGTACATCAGGTAGCCGAGTATCAGCCCATTCCCAAAGGGGACGATCAATCCCGGGCCAAACAG
>Ga0126313_10002520_pt1 | contig 10299 bp, 8 predicted proteins | sample Plot105A_FD_89954 | JGI IMG/M metagenome (GOLD analysis project Ga0126313, IMG submission 89954) | Serpentine soil microbial communities from UC McLaughlin Reserve, CA, USA - Plot105A | ecosystem: Environmental > Terrestrial > Soil > Grasslands | place: USA: UC McLaughlin Reserve, Lake County... | reverse complement strand
GGAGTGGCAAGATCATCTGGCAGCCGACCATCCGCACCGCAGCCGTTATGGACACCCTGCACGCCTGGCTCATGACCGATGCGCTGCGCGACGTGGTCCGCCATGGCACTGCCGTGGGCTCGGTCGGCGCCCGGATCAATTTCCCGGCCGGGGGCAAGACGGGTACCACCAACGACGGGTTCGACGTCTGGTTCATCGGCTTCACCCCGGAAATGGTGACCGGAGTGTGGATCGGCTTCGATCAGCCGCAAAAGATCAAGGGCAATGCGCAGGGAGGCGTCCTGGCGGCGCCGGCCTGGACTGCCATGATGCGCGAAGTGTACGAGCGGCGGAGCGTACCTGCAGCGTGGGCAAGGCCGGCGGGACTGACCGCCCTGGACGTGGACAAGACCACCGGTTATAAGGCGACACCCTTCTGTCCCAAGGAGGTTCACTACATCGAGTCCTTCATTCCGGGCACCGAGCCCACGGCATTCTGTCCGGTGCACTCTCCCTTCGGCTCCATGGGTGGGGTGATGGGAGGCAGCGGTCCCGACGCGGCGCCAGCTGCCGGCACGGTTCCCGGAGCGCCGCCGGCAGGCTCGCCGGGTCCTCCGCCTCCCAACGGCGGCACAGCGACGAGTGGCGGTACGGCGGGGGTTATGGGGGGAGCTGGCCCAGTTCCCAATCCCCCGCGCTGAGGTGCGCCAGCGGCGGATAGCCGCAGGCTGGGTCCTTCCCATGGCCGGTGCGCCGATCGAGCGCGGCGCAGTCCTGTTTGGCCCCGACGGCCGGATTCAGTCGATTGGTCCTGACCGCGCAGTACCCCGGCCCCCCGCTGTGCCGGCCTTCGACTTTCCTGACGCTGCACTCCTTCCCGGCCTGATCAACACCCACACACACCTGGAGCTCACCGGCTTCGAAGGCCGGGTTACCGCCCCGGAATTTCCGGCCTGGATCCGAAGTCTGCGGCAGCTCAAGACCACCCGCACCCCCGACGATTACCTGCGGGCGGCCCGGCAGGGCCTGGCCGACTGCTATGCCGGCGGGGTTACCACGATCGCCGATACGGGAGATTCCGGTGCCGTCATCCGGGTTCTTGCCGACGCAAGCGGCTCAGGCATCGCGTACCAGGAGGTTTTTGGGCCTCATCCCTCCCAGGCAGAGGAAAGCCTGGCCGGTCTCCAGCGCCGGGTCCAGGAGCTCTCGAGCCTGACCTCGCCCCGAGTCAGGATCGGAGTGTCCCCCCACGCGCCGTACACCGTCAGCGCCGGACTTTTCAGCTTGGTGGCGGCTTGGTCGCAAGCAGAGCGCCTTCCTCTGGCGGTGCACGTTGCCGAGTCGACCGAAGAAAGTGAATTTCTGCTGGCGAGCTCCGGTCCCTTCGCTCAGGCGTGGCGAGACCGGAATATTCCGCTTCCGGCCTCACAGGGAATCAGCCCAATAGCCTGGTTGGCAAAGCACGGGGTACTTTCTCCGCTGACCCTCTGCATCCACGCGGTTCAGCTCGGCCCGGCAGACATTCGCGTCCTGGCCGACTCGGGCGCGGCAGTGGCGCATTGCCCGATCTCCAATCGGGCGCACGGCCACGGCACGGCACCCATTAGCTCCGTTCTTGCGGCCGGTGTACGGGTCGGCTTGGGGACAGACTCGGTCGTCAGCGTGGGGCATCTCGATCTGCTGGCCGAAGCTCGAGTGGCGGGCAAGCATGCCGCACTCACAGCCGATCAGCAGCTGGAGCTTTGTACCATCGGCGGTGCCCGAGCGCTCAACCTGCAGGCCGAGGTGGGGAGTCTCGAACCGGGGAAATGGGCCGACTGCACCGTCATCAGAATGACTGACACCGGTGAGACTCCAGCGGAACGAATTCTGGCCAGCTCGGCCGATGACGTTCTGCGGACGTACCTGGGTGGAATGGAGGTGCACCGCTCCGAATGAAAACCCAGCGGCAGGCGGCAATCCTGCGGGTCATCCGCGAACGCCGGATCGAGAGCCAGGACGAGCTGAAGGAGGCTCTGGCCTCTGTCGGCATCGTGGTCACTCAGGCGACGCTCTCTCGGGATATCCGAGAGCTTGGCCTGGCCAAGCTGGCCGATTCTGGAGGCGCGTACTACACCCATCCTCATCGGGGTGCGGTGCGTCCGGAGCTGAATCAGGTACTCCCGACGTTGCTGGTCGGCGTCGACGGAGTGGGACCGTTTTTGGTACTGAAGACGGCAAGTGGTTCAGCGGGGACGGTAACCGAGGCTCTCGATCAGGCCGGTTGGACTGAGATCATCGGCACCATTGCGGGCGACGATACCGTCCTGGTGATCACCAGAAACCTACGACTTCGCAAGGTGATCGCCGATCGGATTCGGGAGCTGGTCAGGTAGCGGGGCCAACCAGTGTACCAGCCTCACCTCCGACCCAGAGAATGATATAGCTCCTCAAACTCTCCCGTCATCAAACCCTGGGGGGCGGGCAACTGAATCAGAGAAGGGGACCACTCCTCGTTGCCTTCGATGAGAACCGGCCCACGGTCCGACATCGCGATGTCCCACCCGATGCTCCGCGCCCAGGGGAACGCCTGGGCGGCTCGCAGCGCTAGTGCCTTGACCTCAGGCCAATCAGGCAGTTGAAATCCGATGAAGCTCTTCTGTGTTCCGGGGATCACAGTGGTATCGTCCAGGCTGTCCCGGGTACGACCTCTGACTAGCCTACCCGACTCCTGGTCAACCCAGCAGCCCACCGCACCATAAATCAGGTGATCGACCCCCACGGGCTCTGGCTGTAACTTGAAGACAGCCGCGATGATTCTGGGGCTGCCGTCGCGGGCGATAATGGTCTGAATCCGCACGGAGCACAGTGTGGGACCGATGAATGTCGCCAACTCCGGATGGGGGCGAATCCGCTCCTCAATGAGGAATGATTCGACGTTGCTTCCCGGGCGGTGCTGCTTCAGCTCAGTGGTAGCTCGGGTAAAGCCAACGATTCGCTCGATGTCGTACCGCTCTCCGGCTAGTGTCAGGAAAGCGGTGGCGTCTTGCGGGTCAGCCCCGGAGAAGACCAGGATGCTGTGTCCCCGCACGCCTTCCAGGGCCTTGAAGACAAAGCCGTCCTTCGCCACTGTTTGCAGCCACGCCTGCAGGTCTGCCGAGCTCTTCAGCGCCTGCCCTCCCATCGTATAGCCGACGGTCCGATCGTATACGCCAAGAATCTTTGCCACCGGAAAGCCAAGACCACCGAAGAAGCGGTTGAAAATCAGCTTGTTGGCATAGAGGCAGCCATATCTTTTGGGAGTCAGTCGGGACCAAAGCCGGCGGTTCGCCCAGGGCGTATCCGGGAGATACTGGCGCTTCTGCTGGAGCGTGAGGGCTGGGTCAAAGAGTCGGTATTGGAAATAGGGGCGCACTCCAATGGACCTGGTGAGGTTGAGGATGACGAGCTCTCCCAGCATCCTAAGGCTGCTCAAACCATTTTCAGCGGCCAGCTTCCGAGCGTCACGCCAAGCCTCGACTAGCTGATGGGCAGCTCGTCGTCCATAAAACCCCAGCTGTTCCACGGTGATTGCACCCTTTCGCGCCCGATGTCTCAAGTTGTAATCCGCAATTGTGATTTGCGGGGTCCGCTACATTCCCTTGTTGGCCCAGCTGGGCTTTATTACGATATTTACAGTTACTTACTCCGGTTAGATCTCGTCCGACTTCCAGGCACGGTTCTCGCCACAGGGGTTAGGTCCCTATCAGGGTTGCGTGCCTGCGCGTTCCACCAATTGCAGGTTCGGGAGAAATGTCCGTGCGGTGTCTGGCGTTAAACGCCTCCTTTGAGCCGCTCACCATGGTCCCGGTGCGGCGTGCCCTCCGGCTGGTTATCGAGGGCAAGGCCGAGATCGTCGAGTCGGACGATGGCGATGTCGTCCGAAGCGAACGACTGGTACTTCCCAAACCTGCAATCATCCGGCTCGTCAAGTTCGTCCACGTTCCCCGCCGCTTCCGTCGTCAAGTCACCAACACATTCCTCTTTGCTCGCGACGGCTACCGGTGCCAGTACTGTCACCGCGGGCAATCGGATCTGCGGCACCGGGAGTGCTTGACCCGAGATCACCTGATCCCGCTTTCCCGCGGCGGGGACAACGATTGGACCAACGTGGTGACCGCCTGCAGCTCCTGCAATACTCGCAAGGGGAACCACCTGCCGCAGGAATGCGGCATGCATCCAGCGGTACCACCACACGAGCCGCACTTCGTTCATCTCTCCTGGGCAGTTCGCCGACTTTCCGTCACCCAAGCCAAATACATCAAGCTCTTCTATGGCGATGAAGCGCTGCGGGCGCTGGGCGGGACGATTTAGCGGTTCAGTGAACCGTAAAGGGTGCGCTTCTCACTTCCAGTCTCAGGCTGGGGAGACCCGCGAGTCGGAGCAGGAATCGGGTGGCTTCGCGTCCCAGTGCGTTACCCAAGTTTCCGTCTCGCTCTCCGGCTCGGCCCATATCTCCCGCCAGGAATCGCTCCAGCTCATCCAGATCAGAGTCGGACAGCGTGGTGACCTGCAGGCTTCCGGCGTAGTAGTAGCGGCCGGCCTCGGCCGGCCTCACGTTAACCTGGTAGGCAAACGCGAGCGCGGCGCCCAGGGCATCGATTGTTGCGTAGCGTCGCTCCTGGCGAGCTCTCCCGACGAAGGTGACCAGAGTGTACTGGTCCAGCAGCGGCTCATGCCGAACCAGGACATCCCATCCGGCCTGCCGCTCGAAGCTGTCGAACCACGCCCCCCGCGACCGCCACACCTCCACCCGATAATGCAGACGGACCGGCAAGCCTGATCGCAGGGCGGAAAGCCAGCGGTTGCTGCCTTCCAGCAGGTTCTCCGATCGTACGATGGGGGCTCGCGAGCCGTTAGGAGCAGAGTCCGGGGCCAGTGAGATGAGCAACCGAATGTCGCCCGACTCCTGAGCCAGCAGCGGCAAAGGCCTCAGTGACAGACACCCCGCGCTCACCAGCGCATAGGCTCCCCATCGAAGAAAGCGGAGCAGCGGATCCGGCGAGAACGACACTAGAAGCGGCGCTGCAGCCTGACGGTAAACTTCACCGACTCTCCGGAGGAGAGGCTCTTGGCCAGGTACGCCGCAATCTCACCGGCATCGAGCCCCACCCCAACGTCGAGCGCCCATTCGCTCAGAACCGGGATCCGGTTGACCGGCACCTGTCCCGGTCCGTCACCCGCGAGCCAGGACTTCCCGGCGTCGCTGAGAAAGACCAGGTCGGCCTCTTCGATCCCGATGAACCGGCCGGGCTTGTTGGCCTCGCGTTCAGGCATCCGGTATCCCAGGTTGAGCTTCAGGTGGGTACGAACTTCCAGCTGGGTGGCGATCGACCGCTCGCAGAGTGCTGTCTGCGCCGGATCGTTGAACCCGCTGGGCGCGCAGGTAAAGGCTCGAAAGTCGAAGCCGGGCAACACATCGGTGCCGCCGAGAGACAGCCTTCGCTGCAACGGGAGCCGATCGCCCGCTATCCAGCCGTCGGCCCGGACTCGCGCGTTTACCCGGAGCGAGGGTGTGAGTCTGGCATATCGTCTGAGGTCGAAGGACAACCGGTCGGTTCCGTAGCCGCCTCCGGTGCGGGGCGGAGGGCGCACGACCAGCGGCAATGCCACCGGCGCGATATCGTCGCTGGTGAGATGCTCGTATCGTCCGCTCAGCCACCAGCCGGTGGTGGGCAGGTCCCGATCGTTGCGGGTGTCGAACTCGGCCAGAAAACCGGTGCTGAAGAAGTGGCCGTCGTCGATCAGCGGGTTCCGTCGCCAGCGATCGCTATTGCGGAACAGTGACCAGGGATCGCTCGCACGGACCGATGTCTCCGCATCCCGACTCAGGGAGAGCTCCAGCCTGAGATTGGAGATCGGAATGACGTAGGCCGAGCCGAGGAAACCTTCTCGCTCGTAGTAGTCGCGGTAGTCCCGCTGGAGCAGAAACGATGCCCATCCGTTTTCTCCAATAGCGAGGGGCTGGTCTTCAATCGGCTCAACTTCGCTGTACAGCCGGCCGCTCAGACCGAACTCGGGGCTACCAGCGAAGCGCACGTCGCCCCGGACCGTGTAGCCGAAGTCGCTCCGCAAATCGGTACTCTGGCCCGCGGTTCGGAGGATGCCCCGGATGTCGAGCCGGGTGTAGATGCTGGGGGAAGGACGGTATTCGAAGAGTGGCCCGAAGAGGACCGGCAGCCCCTCGATTCGGTTGTAGGTTCCGCCGGTGGAGAGCGACAGCGTGGTACGGATCCGTCCGGTTTGAAAGGTCGCGCTGGCGGTGGCAATCTCGCCCAACGGCCGCCGCCGCTCTCTCAAGGTGAGCAGGCCGTCACTTCCCCTGACCACGGGCGCGGCATCCCAGTACACCCGTTCCGGACCGGCATGCTGCACCTGCTCGGACCGGAGCAGCCGACCACCCACGACCAGAATCTCACCTTCTACCGCCGATCCGGGCAGCAGATACAGCGTACCATTGGCGACCGCGACGGGACCCGCAACTCGTCCGGTGATCCTCAAGGATCCGCCGTACAGGGCCAATTTCCCGTCGATCCTGGTCCCGGCGGGAATCGTGACGTCCCCCTGCATCCGGGTGGTGGCGGAGTCGTTGTAGAAGGCAATCAGGTCGGTGACCACATCGGCCGGCGGGCCACCGCGCACGAACGACTCGCTCGGGCGCGCATTGGGGTCGATGACGATAACGCTGTCCTGAGCCCACACTGGCCCGGCAAGCGCGAGCAGCAGCCCCGCGATGGTCAGACGCATGGAAAGGATCTCGCGGGTGAAGGGATTTACAGCTCGACCTCGGCGCTTTTTTCCACCCCTAGCCGGCGCATCCGCCGGTAGAGGTTGGCCCGGTCGGTCTGGAGGATCCGCGCGGCCTCGGCCATGTTCCCCTGCGCCTGAGTAAGTGCGGCGGTGATGAGCTCCCGTTCATACTCGTCCAAGGCATCCGTCAGAGAACGGCCCAGCAGAGCCGACGACTGATTGACTGGAGCCGACGAATTCCCCCCTCGGAGCACCTGGCGGACCGCGGAGGCATCGATCACCGGTCCGCTCAGGATGCTGAGACGTTCAACCAGATTGGCCAGCTCCCGTATGTTGCCCGGCCAGGAGTACTCCGACAGGGCGGCCAGCGCCGCCTCGGTGAAGCTCACGGCGTGCCCTGGTCTGACTCGCTCCGCCAGGTGGGAAACCAGGGCAGGGAGGTCCTCCAGGCGTTCTCGTAACGGAGGAAGCTCGATGGGGAATACATTCAATCGGAAAAACAAATCTTCCCGGAAAGCTCCCTGGTGGACCGCATCCCCCAGCTGGCGATTGGTGGCCGCGATAACCCGAGCATCGATCCGGGTGGTCGCTTCAGCCCCGATCCGTTGCAGCTCACCAGTCTCGAGAGTCCGGAGCAGTTTGGCCTGAGCCTCCGGGCTCAGATCGCCGATTTCGTCGAGGAAAAGAGTTCCACCGTTCGCCAGCTCGAAGCGTCCCAACCGGCGTTCGGTGGCGCCGGTAAACGCCCCACGCTCATGTCCGAACATCTCGGATTCCACCAAATCCCGCGGAATCGCCGCGCAATTCACGGTGATGAACGGCCGGCCCTTTCGGCGGCTGGACCCGTGAATGGCCGCGGCAACCAGCTCTTTCCCCGTGCCGGACTCACCAGTAATGAGTACCCGCGCTTCGGTGGGGGCCACCCGGGCAATCAGAGCTTGCACCTGCTGCATGGCCGGGCCTTCTCCGATGAGGGTTGCCCGGCGGCCCAGCTCTTCCTGGAGAGCGCGATTTTGCGCTCGGGTCCGGTTGAGCTCGAGCGCTGCTCGAACCGTGACCAGCACCGCCTCGGGGCTGAGCGGCTTCTCCAGGAACTGAAAAGCTCCGAGCTTCACCGCCCGGACAGCGTCGGTGAGCTGGGCTTTGCCGCTCATCATGATGACCGGTGCTCCGGTTCCGCGGTCCCGCAGCTGGGTGAGAGTATCCAGGCCATCGGGCCCCGGCGGCATGAGGAGATCGAGCAGCACCACGTCGGGGTCGATCTCGTCGAGCAACAATAAGGCGGAGTTTCCGTTCGGCGCCTCAGTCACCACGAACCCTTCGGTTCGAAGGAGGGCCCCAAGCATCCGGCGAATGTTGGCCTCATCGTCCACCAGCAGGACCTGAGCCCCCTCACTCATGTCGGCGCCATCTGAACAATGAAGGTGGCCCCGCCCCCCGGAGTGTTGCCCACCTCAATGGACCCGCCGTGCATTTCGATGGTCTGCTTCACCAGAGCGAGACCAAGACCGGTCCCGCCCGCTTTACCGGTGCAATAGGGATCGAAGATGCGCTGCGCCATCTCCGGCGGAACACCCGGACCATGATCCCGGATTTCGATGCGAACTCCTCCGCCATTGTAGGGCGCGGCCACGATCTCCAGCTCGCCTTTGCCGTCGCAGGCTTCGGCGGCATTGCGGAGAATGTTGCTGAACGCGCGCCGCAGCGGGTGATAGTAGCCCAGCAGCACGGGTGTGCCGGGGTCGAGCTGCAACCGTGCGGTCATGCTGGGGGGAAGTGAAGTGCGGGTCAGCTCGGCCAGGAGCTCGGTAAAGTCGACCGGAGCGGCCGGGCCTTCCGGCAGGCGGCCGAATTCGGTGAACTCGCGGGCCAGTTGCTCCAGCCGATCCGACTCCGCCGCCAATACGTCGATGGCCTCAGCCTGCTCCGGAGCGGCTGATCGGCTCAGCTGAGCTATGGCCAGGCGGATTGGAGTCAGCGGGTTACGCATCTCGTGAGCGACGCGCCTGGCTGTCTCCCGAAAGGCTCGCAGCCGCTCCGCCTCGATCTCCTGCGTCCGGGCCCGCTCGAGACCGCCGGCCATTTCGCGGAGGGCCGTTCGGAGGGCAGCAAACTCGGGAGCGCCCCGCCGCGGGCGGTCCGGCGGCAGCGGCTCCATCCGCCGGATATTTCCGGTCCATCCGATCAGCTCCTCGATAGGACGGCTGAGCTGGCGAGACAGGTGCCCACCGAACCGGACCGAGGCGTACAGAAAGGCCCCGCCCAAGAGAAGGATGAGAATACCGAGACCGGCGTAGTAATACCGGTTGAAGGTGTCGGCGCGCTGAAACTGGCCAATCGCGGTGTTCAGCTTGCTGGCGTGATCGGCTAGAGCGTGGCGTTCCGGCGGCTGCAGTCTGGTGGAGTCTATGCTGCGCAGGAGCACCCGGCCGGATTGTGCCACACCTTCGATTGCATCACGAGGCCCGGGCGCCTGGGTTGTCGAGCGCAGAGTCAGACCCCACCCGAGCATGGCGAGTGCGGTTGGCACCGCCCCCAGGCAGATCAGGATCAGGAGGATTCTTTGGTGGAAAGAGAGCCGCATCTCGCCTCAAAATAAGTCATGCCCCAGGAGCCGGCCGCTCCGGCAACGAGCCCCAGCAGAGCCCCCAGCCACTCGGAAAATTTGGCCGGCGAGTACCCCGTCAGGAGCGGGATCAGTCCCACTCCGAGAGCAACCAGCAGGAGCACAGCACCCCAACTGATGAAAGGTCTCCCCGAGACGTGCGGCGTCCAGTACCCGAGCGGGAGGAGCCAGGCCGCCAGCCAGAGCATGGTGATGATGGAGGTGTCCCAGCCATAGGTGTATCGAAACGGTGCCAGCAGGCTCCATCCGAGGCTCGGACCGAGGGCCTGCCAGACCCGCTGGGTCCGGGAATTACTGGTCCATTCGGCCTCCAGTGTGGAACCCCGATCCCGTGCTATAAGGGTGAGCTCGCTGCCCGGCGGCGAGGTCAGGGCGCCAGGTATCCGAAGCCCCGGCCTTCCCAGGCGAAGGAGAGACGATCGCATGGGTGGCTGGAACGCGAGGTCTCCACCGATGGCCTCGATCGCTGTTACTGAACCCCTGGGACCCAGCACCTCGACCACCGAAGACCACTTCCCCGAACGGCCGGATCGCAGGCGAAGCTGCAAGTCGAAGCGGCCGGCTCGGATCTGTCGCGCCATCTCAGAACTGAGAGGCTGGGAGTCGGTAGGAATCGGAGTCCCGGAAAGATTCGCCGAGACCACCTCCCCATTGAATCGGGGGCGGCCGAAGACCGGGCGCGCCCAAAACCCCCGCAATTGGTCTGCCGGCCCCCAGGGCTGAAGCAGGAGAGCGCTCCCAATCTGAACGGTGAGCCACAAGGCGCCCCAGCAGGCGGCAAGGCGCACCACCGTCCTCGGAGTTGGCCGTACCAGCTGAACTCGGTGCGAGCCGAGGGTTCCGCCGACCAGAGTCCCTATCGTGTTTGTCAGCACGTCGCTGAGGCTCGCGTCCCGTCCGGGGATGACGCTCCATTGCAGGAACTC
>Ga0126313_10002519_pt1 | contig 10299 bp, 7 predicted proteins | sample Plot105A_FD_89954 | JGI IMG/M metagenome (GOLD analysis project Ga0126313, IMG submission 89954) | Serpentine soil microbial communities from UC McLaughlin Reserve, CA, USA - Plot105A | ecosystem: Environmental > Terrestrial > Soil > Grasslands | place: USA: UC McLaughlin Reserve, Lake County... | reverse complement strand
GACCTTGACGGCGACGTTGGCGATCACCGGCGCGCTGACGGCCTGCACCGACGTGCGCGTGAGCGCGCGCAGGCGCGTGGCCGAGAACAGCGAGGGCACGAAGAAGCGGAAGCTGCCGTCGCGGTTCGCCCGGATCTGCGCGGGCGTGCCGATCGAGGAGAACGGGCCGCCGAACGGGAAGTCCTGGCGCTCGAGCGCGACCTGGATCCCGTTGACGCCACGTCCCGTGACGCGGCCGAAGACCTCGATCCCCTCGCCCCAGGTCGTACGCGGGGCGGCCGTCTGCAGCGTGATCGCGGTCGGCTCGCGGCTGGTGGTGAAGGTGCGGTTGCGACTCACCCGGCGCCCCGCCTCGTTCGTGGCCACCACGCGGTAGTGGTAGCGGTGGTACGGCTCCAGCCCGCCGATCGTCTCGGCGACCGCGACGGCGGAGTCGCCGGAGCCGACCGCGCGCTCCGGCGTGCGCGAGCCGTAGGACTGCGAGAGCCCGTACTCGAAGTGGAAGCTCGTGGCGCCGCGGTTCGGGTCGATCCGGCTGCGCAGCGACGCGCTCGTCGGCCCGACCTCGCGCGCCACGGTCGAGGAGAGGCTCGGCAGCGACGGGCCGGCGGCGGTGCGGAACGTGCGGTCGGAGCCCGTGACGGTTCCGTCGGCGTTGGTCGCCACGAGGCGGTAGTGGTACGTCGTGCCCGCGCTGAGGCCGCTGACCTGGACCGACACCGCCTCGGGGTCGTTGCCCGCGGTCGTGTCGCCGCCGCCGGACTCGAGCCCGTACGCGGTCGTCGTGCCGTACTCGAAGTGCCAGCTCGTCACCGCGCCGCCCGGGTCGACGGTGCCGCTCAGCGTGGCGGCCGTCCGGCCCACGCCGGAGGCGGTGCCCGTGGCGGCGGTCGGCGCCGCGGCGAGCGCGACGGCCGGCAGAGCGAGGATCAGGAGGATGCAGGAGACGGGAATCAGGCGCATGGCGCTCCTTCAACACGCGCACCCAGCCGGTGTTTCGGCGCCGCGGTGCTAGGGATAACCCGCAGCGAGATGTCCGGCCCCTATCCCTTCGAGCGCCGCTTCGGCGCCTTCCCGATCGGCGACGGCCGCGCGGAGTTCCGCGTCTGGGCGCCCCGCCGCGAGCGGGTGCGGCTGCGCATCGGCGACCGCGAGCACGAGCTCGAGCCCGCCGGCCACGGCGTGCTGGAGGCGATCGTCGAGGCGCGCCCGGGGGAGGACTACGCGTTCGAGACGGAGGGAATCGAGTTCCCGGACCCCGCCAGCCGCTGGCAGGCCAACGGCCTGCGCGGTCGCTCGCGGCTGCTCGACACGGGCGCCTTCCGCTGGACCGACGACGGCTTCGAGGCGCCGGCGCTGCGCGACTCGGTCCTCTACGAGCTGCACGTCGGGACGTTCACGCGCGAGGGCACCTTCGACGCGGCGATCGAGCATCTGCGCGGCCTGCGCGAGCTCGGCGTCACGACGATCGAGCTGATGCCGCTGGCCGCCTTCCCCGGCCGGCACGGCTGGGGCTACGACGGCGTCTACATCAGCGCGGCGCACGACCCCTACGGCGGCCCGGAGGGCCTGCAGCGCTTCGTCGACGCCGCACACAGCGAGGGGCTCGCGGTGCTGCTCGACGTCGTCTACAACCACGTCGGGGCGTCCGGCGTGCAGGGCCTCGAGTGCTTCGGCCCGTACTTCACCTCGCACTACGAGACGCCGTGGGGCCAGGCGATGAACTTCGACGACCGCGACTCCGACGCGGTGCGCGAGTGGGTGCTGCAGAGCGCGGAGCAGTGGATCCGCGACTTCCACATCGACGGCCTGCGCCTGGACGCGATCCACGCGATCGTCGACTCCAACCCCGAGCACCTGGTGGCCGCGGTGTGCCGCCGGGTGCACGCCGCCGATCCGCGCGCGATCGTGATCGCGGAGTCCGGGCTCAACGACCCGAACGTGATCACCCGCTGGGGCTGCGACGGCGTCTGGGCAGACGACTTCCACCACGCGCTGCGGGTGCTGCTGACCGGCGACCGCGAGGGCTACTACGCGGAGTTCGGCACGCTGGCCGCGCTGGCGAAGGTGCTGCACCGCCCGCACTTCCACGACGGCACCTACTCGAGCTTCCGCGGCCGGCGCTTCGGCGCGAAGGCCGACGCGGTGGCGCCCGAGGCGTTCGTGGTCTTCTCCTCCAACCACGACCAGGTCGGCAACCGCGCGCTCGGGGACCGGCTGCCCGTCGCGGCGCGCCCGCTCGCCGCCTTCATGACCCTTCTGGCACCGTTCACGCCGATGCTGTTCCAGGGGGAGGAGCACGGGGAGCGCGCGCCGTTCCAGTTCTTCTCCGACCACATCGACGAGGAGATCGCGACCGCTACGCGCGAGGGCCGCCGGCGCGAGTTCGCCGCCTTCGCGGAGTTCGCCGGCGAGGAGGTCCCCGACCCGCAGGACGAGGCGACCTTCCTGGCCTCCAAGCTCACGCGCGAGGGCGAGCCCGCCGGCCTGCGCGAGCTCTACGCCGCTCTCCTGCGGGCGCGCGCCGAGCTGCCGCCCGGCGACGCCACCGACATCGCCTTCGACGAGCACGCGGGCTGGCTGCGCCTGCGCCGCGGCCCCTACACGCTGCTCGCGAACTTCTCCCAGCGGGACGTCCACGTCCCGGTGGAGGACACCCTCGAGACCGTGCTGGCCACGCACCACGCGACCCTGGAGCCAGGCTTCGTCGTGCTGCCGGGTCTGTCGGGAGCCCTGCTGAAGTGACCGAGATCTGGCCGGGCCGGCCATTCCCGCTCGGTCCCACGTGGGACGGCGAGGGCACCAACTTCTCGCTCTTCTCCGAGAACGCCGAGCGCGTCGAGCTGTGCCTGTTCGACGACGCCAACAACGAGACGCGCGTCGAGATCTGCGAGCGCACCGCGTACCAGTGGCACGGCTACCTCCCGGGGGTCGGCCCCGGCCAGCGCTACGGCTACCGCGTGCACGGTCCCTACGATCCGGCGAACGGGCACCGCTTCAACCCGCACAAGCTGCTGATCGACCCGTACGCGAAGTCGATCGAGGGCAAGGTGCGCTGGAACCGCGCCAACGTGCTCCCGTACGTGCGGACGCCGGGCGCCGGCGACGACGCAGACCTCGAGATGGACGAGGAGGACTCCGCCGTGGCGATCCCCAAGTCCGTCGTCATCGACCCCCACTTCGACTGGGAGGACGACAGCCCGCCGAACCGCCCCTTCCACGAGACGGTGATCTACGAGACGCACGTCAAGGGCTTCACGATGCGCCACCCGGACGTCCGCGAGGACCTGCGCGGGACCTACGCCGGGCTCGCCGACCCCGCCGCGCTCGAGTACCTCAAGAACCTCGGCGTGACCGCCGTCGAGCTGCTGCCGATCCATCACATCGCGGACGAGTCCTTCCTCCCCGAGCGCGGCCTGACGAACTACTGGGGCTACTCGACCATCGGGTTCTTCGCGCCGTTCTCCAAGTACGCCGCGACCGGCATCCGCGGGCAGGAGGTGCGCGAGTTCAAGGGCATGGTCAAGGCCCTGCACCGGGCGGGCATCGAGGTGATCCTCGACGTGGTCTACAACCACACCGCCGAGGGCAACCACCTCGGCCCGATGCTGTCCTTCAAGGGCGTCGACAACGCCAGCTACTACCGGCTGATGCCCGACGACAAGCGGCACTATATGGACTTCACGGGCACGGGGAACTCGCTCAACCCGGTCCACCCGAGCGTCCTGCGGCTGATCATGGACTCGCTGCGCTACTGGGTCTCCGAGTGTCACGTCGACGGCTTCCGCTTCGACCTCGCGAGCGCGCTGGCGCGCGAGCTCTACGACGTCGACCGGCTCGCCTCGTTCTTCGACACGATCCATCAGGACCCCGTGCTCAGCCAGGTCAAGCTGATCGCCGAGCCGTGGGACGTCGGCCCGGGCGGCTACCAGGTCGGCAACTTCCCGGTGCTGTGGTCGGAGTGGAACGGCATCTACCGCGACGTGATGCGCGACTTCTGGCGCGGGCGGGCGAGCATCGCCGACTTCGCCTCGCGGCTGACGGGCTCCAGCGACCTCTACGAGGACGACGGGCGCCACCCGTTCGCCTCGATCAACTTCATCACGGCCCACGACGGCTTCACGCTGCGCGACCTCGTCTCCTACAACGACAAGCACAACGAGGCCAACCTCGAGGACAACCGCGACGGCACCGACGACAACCGCTCGTGGAACTGCGGCGTCGAGGCGGAGACCGACGACCCGGAGATCCGCGCACTCCGGACCCGCCAGCAGAAGAACTTCCTGGCCACGCTGCTGCTGTCCCAGGGCACGCCGATGCTGCTCGGCGGCGACGAGTTCGGGCGCTCGCAGGGCGGCAACAACAACGCCTGGTGCCAGGACAACGAGATCTCCTGGTTCGACTGGGAGGAGGTGGCGGCATCCTCTGAGCTGCTGGAGTTCTCGCGCGAGCTGATCACGCTGCGCCACGCGCACCCGGTCTTCCGCCGCCGCCAGTACCTGCACGGCACCGACGAGGAGGGCTCCGGCTTGCCCGACGTGTGGTGGTTCCGGCCCGACGGCCGGCGCATGACCCAGACCGACTGGGACGACGGCGGCACGCGGTTGCTCGGGATGTTCCTCAACGGCGAGGAGATCGTGACGCCGGACGAGCGCGGGGGGCGGATCGTCGACGACTCGTTCGTGCTGCTCTTCAACGCCGGCCACGAGGACGCGGAGCTCACGTTGCCGCCGCGGCGCTTCGGCGCCGAGTGGACCTGCGAGCTGCGCACGGACGCCGGTGACTGCGGCGGGACGTTCGGCCCGGGGGCGGCGGTCTCGCTGATCTCGCGCTCCCTCATGCTCCTGCGGCGGACCGCGGCATGACCGCTCTGCTCGCCACATACCGGCTGCAGCTCGGCGGCGGCTTCGGGTTCGCGCAGGCGCGCGAGCTCGTGCCCTACCTGCGCGACCTCGGCGTCAGCCACCTCTACCTGCCGCCGTCGTTCCAGGCGCGCGAGGGCTCCACGCACGGCTACGACGTGGTCGATCCCACCTCGATCTCGAACGAGCTCGGCGGTCGCGAGGAGTTCGACTCGCTCGCGCGCGCGGTGCGCGAGGCCGGGATGGGGCTGATCCTGGACATCGTCCCCAACCACATGGCGACCGACGACGCCAACCGCTACTGGGCCGACCCGGCGCTGCGCGAGCGGTTCTTCGACCTCGACCCGCAGACGGGCCGCCACCGCCGCTTCTTCGACATCGACCACCTCGCCGGCGTACGCCAGGAGGATCCGGCGGTGTTCGAGGAGACGCACGCGCTCGCGCTGCAGCTGGTCCGGGACGGCGTCGTCGACGGCCTGCGGATCGACCATCCCGACGGGCTCGCCGACCCGGCCGGCTACCTGTGGCGGCTGCGCGACCACGGCGCGCTGCACGTCTGGGTGGAGAAGATCCTCGACCCCGGCGAGCGGCTGCGCGACTGGCCCGTCGACGGCACGGTCGGCTACGAGTTCCTCAACGACGTCGCGGCGCTGTTCGTCCACCCCGCCGCCGAGGCGCCGCTGACCGCGCTCTGGGAGGAGGTCTCGGGCGACCCGCGGCCGTTCTCGGACTACGCCGACGAGGCCAAGCTCGAGCAGGCGCGCACGACGTTCGCGCCCGAGGCCGAGCGGCTGGCCCGCGAGTGGCCGGGCGTCGAGGGCGTGCCGGAGGCGCTCGCCTCGCTGCCCGTCTACCGGACCTACATCACGGGCGAGCCGTCGCCGGAGGACCTCGAGGTGCTCGAGGAGGCGGGGCTGACCGACTGGCTCGCGGGGGCTCCGCCAGGGTTCGTCACGCGCTTCCAGCAGACCACGCCGCCGGTGATGGCCAAGGGCGTCGAGGACACGGCGTTCTACCGCTACGGGCGGCTGCTGGCGCTCAACGACGTGGGCGGCGACCCGGGCCGCTTCGGGATCTCGCTCGAGGACTTCCACGCGGGGAACGCCGAGCGCGCGGAGCGCTTCCCGCACAACCTGCTGGTGACGCAGACGCACGACACCAAGCGCTCCGGCGACGTGCGGGCGCGGATCGGCGCGCTGTCGGCGATGCCGGATCAGTGGACCCCGCACGTGCGCCGCTGGCTCGAGCTCACCCGTGACATCGCCGGTCCCGACGATGTGGAGCGCTACTTCGTCTTCCAGACGCTCGCGGGCGCGTGGCCGATCGAGCGCGAGCGGATGCAGGCCTACATGGAGAAGGCGCTGCGCGAGGCCAAGCGCACGACGAACTGGGTCTCGCCCGGCGAGGCGCACGAGGCCGGCGTGCAGGCGTTCGTCGCCGCGCTCTACGAGCACGAGCCGTTCCTGGCCGACTTCGAGCCGTTCGCGGCGGAGCTGGCCCTCGCCGGCGATCGCGCCGCGCTCGCGCAGCTCTTGCTCAAGCTGACGGTGCCGGGGCTGCCCGACATCTACCAGGGAGACGAGCTGCGCTCGCTCTCGCTCGTCGACCCCGACAACCGCCGCCCGGTCGACTGGGAGGCGCGCCGCCAGGCGCTCGACCAGCTCGACGCCGGCGCCGTCCCGAGCGAGGCGACGCGCAAGCTCTGGCTGATCACGCGCGCGCTCGACGTGCGCCGCCGCCGGCCGGAGGCGTTCGCCGGGAGCTACGAGCCGCTCGACGCCGGCCCGCGCACCGTCGCCTTCCTGCGCGGCGGCGAGGTGCTCGCGGCGGCGGCGATCCGGGCACAGCCCGAGGCGCTCGAGCTGCCGCCCGGCACCTGGCGCGACGTCCTCGCCGGCGGCGAGCACCCGGGCGGCACGACCGTCGAGCTGGACCCGCTCGGCATCGCGCTCTTCGAGCAGACCTGAAGGTGCGAAGCTTCATTCCGCCTACCACCGGGGTCAGACCCCTAGGCGCGTCTAAATGAAGCGGCGCACCCGGGCGATCGTCCACCGGATCGGGCTCACCACCTGGCGATCGCTGCTCGAGTCCGTCGACGATCGCATCCATCGCGACGGCGCCCAGGTCGCGTTCTTCGCGATGCTCTCGTTCGTCCCGCTCGCGCTGCTGCTCGTCGCCGCCTTCGGACTCGTCTTCGAGGACGCCGACGTCCGCACCCGTGTCGTCAAGACTGTGTTCGAGAACATCCCGCTCTCGACCGACGACGACCGCGATCGGCTGGAGGCGACGGTCAGCGACGCGCTCGAGCGCGCCGGCAGCATCGGCCCGTTCTCCGTGCTGCTGCTGATCGCGGCCGGCAGCGGCGTTATGGGCGCGCTGCGCCACACGATCAACGAGGCCTGGGACATCCACGACCGCCCGCCGCTCCTGCGCCGCAAGGCGCTCGACCTCGCGCTGATCAGCGGCGCCACGATCGTCCTCGCGTGCTCGCTGGCGGTCACCGCGACCCGCAAGGCGGCCAACGTGCTCGACGACGAGGAGGGCGGCGGCCTGGTCGCCGGGCTGCTGGACCTCGTCGGCGACGTGCTCCCGTTCGTCTTCACGGGCCTCGTGATCCTGTTCCTCTACTGCGTGCTGCCGATGCAGCGGCAGCGCCCCAAGGACGTCTGGCCGGGCGTGGTCGTCGCGGTCCTGCTGCTGGCGCTGCTGCGTGAGGGGCTGGAGCTCTACTTCGAGCACCTCGCCGACTTCGGCGCGCTGTACGGCTCGCTGGGCGCGCTGATGGCGCTGCTGCTGTTCGTCTACGCCGCCGCGATGGTGCTGCTGTTCGGGGCGGAGTTCGCCTCGGAGTGGACCCGCCTGCCGCAGCGCGACCGCGAGGTCGCGCACGAGTGGCAAGCTGCCCGGCATGCGATTCGATCACGTGGGGATCCTGGTTGACGACCTCGAGGCGGCCGTGGCGTTCGCGAGGGACGTGCTGCAGCTCGGCGAGCCGGACGAGATCCGCGCCGACGAGCACGGGCTGACCGCCGCGTTCTTCCCGCTCGGCGCGGGCCGGCTCGAGCTGCTGCGCTTCGAGGAGCCCGGCGAGCGGCTGGCGGAGGGCGTGCACGTGAGCCTCGACCACGTGGCCGTCGAGGTCGACGACCTCGACGCGGAGGCCGAGCGCCTGTCCGGCCACGGCGTGCGCTTCCAGGGCCCACGTCTCCCGGACGAGGTCCAGGCCCCGCTCGAGATGCGCGGCCGCCGACACCTGTGGACGAAGCCCGAGACGGGGGAGGCTGGATGCTCCAGCTCACCGAGCGGTCAGGAACCCCTTGACCTGACCGCTCAACGACGCAGAGGATCGCTCGCATGCGACTCCTCACGACAGCCGTGCTGCTGGCTTCGCTGGGCCTCGTCGGCGGCTGCGGCGGCGGGGGCGGGGACGCAGGCAGCGACACCGGATCGCGCGCCACCGCGACCGGCACGGCCGCGGCAGGCGCCTCGCTCGACGAGGACGAGCTGCTGACCGTGCACGACAACCTCGTCACGTGCGCTCAGCAGAACGACGACCTCGGGATCATCGCCCACCTCAGCGGGAACCAGGCGATCTCCGACAGCGAGGGGGTGGGCGGGGGCGAGTACGACGACCACCTCGCCGCGCCGAAGGCCACGGTTGCGCTCACCGGCGGCGGCGCTGAGTTCGTCGGCCTGCGCGCCGACACCCGCCATCGGAAGGGCACCTCGGATGTCGACGTCCTGATCCTCCCGTCCGAGGAGGACGCGACCGATGCCCGTGAGCAGCTCGCCCAGGAGGCCGGCGGCAAGGCCGAGCAGGCCGGCGTGTTCGTGAACGTCACGCTGCGCGAGGCGAAGGGCGCCGCAGCGGACACGCTTGCGGCCTGCGAGTCGGAGGCGCTGCCGTAGCGGCGGCCGGCGGGCCACGCGCTTGACGCGGCCCCTCCGGGAGGAGTAGACCAGCACCGGAGCGAGCTCGCATGACGTCCCAGCCGATCCGCACGGGCATCGCGGCGACCGCGCTCGCCGGGATGGTCGCTCTGCTCGGCTGCGGGTCCGGCGAGGAGAAGACCGCCGCCGACGAAGGCGAGCCGCTCGCTCGCGCCGACCGCGACGCGCGCCGCGGCGGCGTTGACCCCCGCGCCCGCCCCGGTCCCGGCGAGCCTGCGCGGGCGCTGGCGCCGCACCATGACCGAGGCCGATTGGAAGCCGGCCGGCGGAGGCTTCCCGCGCGGCACGTACGGGCTCGTCGTCGACCGCACCGGAGGCATGGAGATCTACTTCCCGCGCACCGACACCGTCGACTTCAGCACGCAGCTCACCGTTGACGGGCCGCGCATGACGATCCACGAGGTGCCGATCTGCGCGAGCACGGGCAGCTACATGTGGAAGGCGACCGGCACCCGGCTGACGCTCGCGACCATGAAGGACGGCTGCGCGCCGCGGGACGCGCTGTTCGGCGGCCCCTGGACCCGGCAGCGCTAGCTCATGAGACGCCGTCAGGGTGCGCGCCGATGACCCCGCGCGAGCTCACGCTGCCCGACGGGCGCACACTCGAGTACGTCGAGGCGGGCGAGGCCGCCGGGCCCGTGCTGCTCGCCCATCACGGCACGCCGGGCTCCGGGCGCTTCCACCGCACCGAGGTCGAGGCGGCGCAGCGGCTCGGCGCCCGGCTCGTCACCTACAGCCGCCCCCGGCTACGCGGGCTCCTCACCGCAGCCGGATCGCAGCATCGCCGACGCGGCAGCCGACGTCGCCGCGCTCCTGGACGCGCTCGGCGCCGAGCGCTTCGGCACGTACGGCGTCTCGGGCGGCGGCCCGCACGCGCTGGCGTGCGCCGCCCTGCTGCCCGAGCGCTGCGCGGCCGCGGCGACGGTCGCCGGCGTCGGGCCCGCCGACGCGCCCGACCTGGACTTCATGGCCGGGATGGGGCCCGGCAACATCGAGGAGTTCGGGGTCGCGACGAAGGGGCGTGAGACGCTCGAGCCGTTCCTGCGCGACGAGGCCGCCGGGCTCACCTCGGTGACCCCCGAGATGCTGCGCGAAGCCGCCGGGCCGCACCTCTCGGACGTCGACGCCGCCGCGCTCACGGGCGAGCTGGCCGAGCACATGCACGCGACGATCGCCGACGGGCTCGCCCCCGGGATCGACGGCTGGGTCGACGACGACCTGGCCTTCGTCAGGCCCTGGGGCTTCGACGTCGGCGCGATCACGGTGCCGGTCTCCGTCTGGCAGGGCGACCAGGACCTGATGGTCCCCGGCGCCCACGGTCGCTGGCTGTGCGCGAACGTGGCCGGCGCGGAGGCGCGGCTGCTCGAGCAGGAGGGCCACCTGACGCTGTTCGCGAACCGGATCGGCGACATCCAGGCCTGGCTGGCCGAGCGGCTCTAGGCGAGCCGCTCGAGCGCGCCGATCACGAGATCCCAGAAGCGCGGCG
>Ga0126313_10002518_pt1 | contig 10301 bp, 10 predicted proteins | sample Plot105A_FD_89954 | JGI IMG/M metagenome (GOLD analysis project Ga0126313, IMG submission 89954) | Serpentine soil microbial communities from UC McLaughlin Reserve, CA, USA - Plot105A | ecosystem: Environmental > Terrestrial > Soil > Grasslands | place: USA: UC McLaughlin Reserve, Lake County... | reverse complement strand
GTCTATAGTAGCGGTCTTTGGTGGCAGCGGTGATGGCAACGTGTAGCAGCGGACCGATGATCATGGCTAGCATCGAGGCGTAGTATGTGGGATAGACGCCTATGATGCCCAAAGTTTCGATGGGTCGTCGTGGGGGCTTGGGTGGACGGTAAGCACGTGTGCGTACCGGCTGACACTGGTGGCTGAGCTCATGCCAGTCGTCCGGAACCTCGTGGCCGCCGGCACGCCGGATAAGGGTTCCGGTTCGTCTACTGGTTCTGCTTGTTCTGGGCGTCTAACTTCTTCAGCACCTCGTCTATCTTCTTCTGGAGGTCGTTTACGTCCTTCTGTACGTCGTCTACCTTCTTCTTCAGTTCTTTCTGACCGGTCTCAACCTTCTTCTTCAGGTCGTCTACCTTCTTCTGCAAGTCCTGCTGACCGGCCTCGATCTTTTTCTTTGCCTTTTGCTTGGCCTGCTGACCCTTGGCCTCGGCTTTCTTTTTCGCCTCTTGCCCAGCCTGCTGAGCCTTTTTCTCTACGTTCTTTTTCGCTTGCCCAGCTTTTTGCTCTACCTTCTTCTTCGCCTCTTTCTTGGCCTGCTGAGCTTTGGATTCCACTTTGTTCTTCGCATCCTGCTTGGTCTGGTCGGAGACAACACCGCACCCTGCCACGGACACCACGAGCAGTACAACGGCCAGTACCCCAAGCAACACTCGAACCTTCTTCATTTTCCGCATCGTCCTCTCCCTCGTTTTCGGGTCGTTATGTCTCTGACAATCCTCCTCACGGCTTATGCCGGCTTCCAGTGCTTCGAGCAGGCGGGAGACCGAGAAGAAGCGGCCTGCGAAAACGGCCTTGCCGCCAGGCGGCCCAAGTGCCCCAAGTGCCGTTCGACCCGGTCAAGGCGGTTGGGGGTGAGCTTCACTTACCGCCCCACTTCAGGACGAGCTCTCTCCCGGCCCTGTGGCCGACCCAGTAGCCGATCTGGTTGACGACGATGGCTCCTGGGACGCCGAACGCTACATGTCCCTCGAGGCCGAGCTGACCCTGCTGGACCGACATGCCGGCGGTAAGGAGTATGGCAGCGCCCGACAAACGGATGCCCGCGGTCCCGAGTATCACACTGAAGAAAACGACCAGGTACCCGTAATGGTCGATCAGAAAATAGATTTGGCCGTAGATGCCTGACTATGAGGCCGATGGCCCGAAGTTCATGCTTCCCTTCCAAAACCTAGCTCTTCGTTCGCTCCAGATCGGACGCAGCGTTCTCGAACCCCACGACCATCAGGTACGTGGCCGTCGCCGCGAACGCTCCAAGCGGCCAGCCGAGCTCGCTCGGTACGAATGCTCCGACCAGATAAGCCGCACCCACAGCCAGCCCCACCGAGAGGAAATGGAAACTTCCCCACAGTTGGATCTTTTTCGGATGGTCTCCGAAGTGCTCAGACACGCCCCCGAAGGCCAGAGCCCCCACCAACGCGAAGGCCACTATCGCCCCGCCGCAGAACAGTAAGACCTCGAATGGCTTCGGTGGCCCGTAGGCGCCGGTCAGCAGCATGCTGGTAGGCCCAACGGTGAGCGTGTAACCATAGGCGGTCGCGCTCGCCCCTACGACGCTCCGCAGGCCTGGGCGGTAGCCCCTCAAAAGGGAAGGTCGGGGTGCCTCCATAGTCATACCTCCTCGGCTTGGTAGTTCTTGTGGTGGCGAAGGCACCCCCGACGTGGCTCGCTTACTCAGGCGTCCGCATCGGCTGCGACCCTACCCGACTTCACGGCGGCGCAGAGGGCGGCGTGGTCCCTTTCGGTCTGGTCGGCGTAGGCCTCGGCGAAGTCGGCTATCGCCCCATCGAAGCGCTCGCTCTTGCCGAGGTATGCGGCGATCTGCACGCGGTCTCCGGAGCGGGCGTGCGCCCTTGCCAGCGTCCAGCCGCAGAGGCCTGCGTAGATGATCAGGTCATCGGCCGACATGTTCTCGAGGTCCGCCGAGCCTTTCATGTCCTTGAGCTGGCGCCAGTAGAAGTCGCGGCCTTCCGTGCCGCGGAACCACCCGAGGAAGATGTCGCTTGCGGCCTGCATAAGCCTCTGGCCGACCACGACGCGGTGGCCGTGGTGCTCGTAGGTGTTGGACTTGAGGTAGCCTTCCAGCACAGAGGGTCCGGCCTGCTTTACCTGGAGGAACAGAGGATCATTCTCGTCGCGTCCTTCTAGCAACACCACGAAGGCCCTGGTACCCACGCTCCCGACCCCCACGACCTTCATCGCCGCGTCCACGAAGCGGTACCGCTCGAGCAGGTGGCGCCGGTCTTCCTGCAGGGTGCGCTTGTAACTCTCCAGAATGGCGTTGATCTGGGTCCTGATCTCCTCCCCCTCGGGAATACGGACCAGGAGCGGCGGGTCCTCGATTATCCGCCTGCGCCCATCGACTACGGTGGTCAACTTGGAGAGGGCCTGCAGACTGTCGCGGCCGCGCGCTTTTCGCACGTTCTTGCTCAATCTTTTCGCGGTCTTCTTCCCGGCCCTGGCATCGGAAAGCAGGCCGCGCACCTCCTCCTCGCCGATGCGCGAGTACCAGAGTTCTAGCTCTCCCATCTCCGAGAACTCGGCCATCCTCTGGCGGTAAGAGGCCACGCAAGCTTGCGCGGCATGGCGGCAAGCGGAGACGTCGAAGCCTTTGTCGCGCCCCGCCACCACGAAGCTCGCCGCGAGGCGTTTTACGTCCCACTCCCAGGGTCCCGCCATGGTCTCGTCGAAGTCGTTGAGGTCGAAGAGCAGGGCGCGCTCCGGAGAGGCGTAGGCCCCGAAGTTCGAGAGGTGGGCGTCGCCGCAAAGCTGGGCCTGGATGCCGCTGTTGGCGGTGCTGGCGAGGTCTTGGGCCGTGAGTATGGCAGACCCCCGCATGAAGGCGAAGGGGGAGGCCATCATGCGCGCGTAGCGGATCGGGACGAGCTCAGGGATGCGGTCCCTGGCCTGTGCCTGAAGGAGATCGACCGGGTCAGGCCGATCGGGCGCGGGCGTCCAGCCCGCGTGGGCGCCCCTGGGGACCACCTGGCGCGCGGCCCGCCCCTGCTCTCGGCGTTGCTGGTAGCCCGCATCCGGCCGGCTGGGATCGGCCGTTGCGTCTTTGGTCTCGGGCGATTGGTTCGTGTCTTGCTCGACTCTCATGTCATCTCCTTCACAACTTGGGTATTTCTACGCGCCTCGGGCCCGGGCGCTTTGTCTGTCTGGTGGCGAAGAGGCTACCTGACGGCGACCACTCCGTTAGCGGGGCGCGGTAGGGTAAAAGTAGCTCCTGTAGGCTTCCAGCGCCGCTTCGATCTGTCGCAGGACATCGCTCTGCTTTCGGGTCGACCGGCCCGTTCGAGCGTCGCCCAGTCCACCCAGAAGGAGGTCGGTTATCTGCAACCGTAACGACGCTTCGGTCGGGGAGGCCATCAGCAGGTCCTCGATCTCCAGACTCCGGTATTCGTTCTCTTTCATATCGCCCACCTTTCGCTACGTCGCGTCGGACTCGGGTCAGTCCTTCTCGCGGTCGGAGAGCGTCGATCGAGCCGCGCGCAGGAGGCCAAGGCCTCCGAGAATGGCGCCGACCGCCGTCAACGGCCAGGCGACCAGGCGCGGAAAACGCGCGCCGAGCACAGACGCCCCGAGCAGGGCGCCGCTCGCCGCTACGGCGATGGCGTGCTCGTGCGTCTTGAGGGGGGCAGTGCCCTTCTGAAATACGGTGGTGCCAACCCTGGAGAGAGTCGCCCCCGATCCCGTTCCGCTGCCGACAACGCCGGCGCGCGCCCTGCTGTCTGTGGTGTCCACCGGGCGCTCTGGGCGCACCTTGGGACCGCGTCCCGAGGATTCCAGGCGGACCTCCCTGCTGTGGGAGATGTCGTCCTCGAAAAGCTCCTCCATCTGCCCTGCGAAATCCGTGTCTTCCACTACCAGATCTATCTCCCAGTTGGCAGCCAGGCTGGAAAAGTTCAGGTTCGTAGATCCCACCTTCGAGAGCCAGCCGTCGGCCACGAGGGTCTTGGCGTGGATCATGGGTCCGCCATACTCGAAGATCCTGACCCCAGCCTCCAGAAACTGCTGGTAGCCTGCCCGCGAGGCCCTGCCTATCCAGGCTATGTCCACGGTGGCAGGATTGAGGACCCTCACATCCACCCCGTCTCGGGCCGTGGCCATAAGTGACTGGGTGAGGATGGGAAGGGAGAGGAAGTAAGGGTCGGTTATCCACAGACGCTCCTCGACCCCTGCCGTGAGCAGCTCCAGCATCCTTAAAGTGCGCATCCTTTTCGGTTCCTGCACGACCAGTCGCGCTGTCGTCTCTCCCGCATCCTCGATATCCTTCGGGTCAGGGCGCTCCTCGATGGGCAACTCCCCCACCATCTCGCCCCACAGGCTGGTGAAGGCACGGTTGATGTCCGCTACGACCGGTCCCCTGACGCTTACGGCGGTGTCGCGGTAGGGCAAACCCGTATCGGGGGAGCGGACCATCCAACCGTCGGCGATGCACACCCCTCCTGTGGAGGCGTAGGAGCCGTCCACCACGAGCAGCTTGCGGTGGTCGCGCCGGATGGCCCCCAGCGGAGGTCCTGAGGCGGGCGGGTTTACGGCCTTGACCTCGACGCCAGCCTCTCTCATGCCCCTCCAGAAGGAGCGGGGCACGTTCATGCAACCGAACCAGTCGTGGAGCACCCGCACCTGCACGCCCTCCCTGGCCTTGGCGGAGAGGGCGTCCGCGAACTTGTTCCCGATCTCGTCGTTGGCGATGATGTAGTTGTCCAGGTGTATCCAACGCTGTGCCCTGCCCATGGCCTGAAGCCAATCGTCGTAGGTGTCGGGACCGTTCTTCAGCAGAGCGATCCGGTTGCCGTCGCGCAGCGGTGCGTCGCTGACTCGACCCAAGATCCCCTCCAAACGGGCCCCGCGCGCGGCGGCATATTCCGGTGTGGTTGGCTCTTCGTGCCTAATATCTCGCTCTTGTGACAAGGTGTATCCTCCTTATGTTCTGGCGTCCTTCTACAACCGATCGGCGGGGACACGGTGGGGTCTTCTCGTGCGGTTCCCTTCGTTTGCCGCTCTTGCCAATGCCTTAGCATCATCCACGCTTGCGGGGCTTGCTCCTTCGGCGGGAATGGTCGGTGAATTTCGGATGTGCATTACACGCGCGGCCTTCGGGTCGCGTTCATCACCCGGTAGCGTTGCGCCGTACCTTTGTCCCAGAGACGAAACCTGCTCCTCCAGCCGGAGGCACGCTTCTCGCACCAGCGATAGGCCCTCCTCACGGGTCAATAAATCCTTCGTGGTGGGAAAGGATTCCAGAACCTCGGCCTCGGTGGTCTTGTAGCCTCCGGAAGATACGAGCGGCTCGACGAGTTCTGGCCTCTTCAGGTATGGGGAGGCGAACTTCACGATAGAATCCACGTACGCTTCGACCCGCGGGTCCTGTACCCCGCGGGTAACGGCGGCGCCAAGCAGTTCGCCGTTGAGGTAGGAGAAGATCGGCACATGAAGCAGGTCTCCGTCGGGCTCGAGCGCAAGCACTCCCCTGCCCGGTCTCACCTCCAGGCGCTCGCGCCTGACCCTCTCCGCCGCGCCGCGGATGAGGGCGCAGACCGCCAGCACCATCTCGGGAAAGTTGGCGTCCATGCTCCTGATCTCCACGGTGCCATGGCGGCTTAAACGCACCGGGTTCCACGAGGCCCTGTGCAGATTGCCCCCCGCCTGCGCGAAGAGACGGCGCTCCACCCCCGCCACATCCATCGCCGCAAACCAGGCCCTGTAGCGGGTCCTCTGCTGATCTATGAGGTCTTCCACACGGCTGGCGTAAGGGCTCAGTCCGCCGACCTCAGGCAGGTCCGCGTAGACACCTTCGAATCCGAGGATGCCCCTGTAGTGCACGGTCCTGGCAGCGAAGCCGTCCATCCGTCCTTCGTAGAAGGGGCAGGCGCGGGTCAGTGCCACGAGGGCTGGGTCGAGGGCGGTGGCGAGGTTGTACAGGCCGAGCAGTTCCTTTTGGGCCGCAGCCGGGACTTCGAGCGCCGCCTTCACGTCGGGCCACACGGTTCCGGCTGGCAGCTCCAGGTGCAGGTGTGCTCCTGCGCACCTGCCAGCGTGCGAGAACCTGCCGTGCCCGATGGTGGTGGCCTTGACCGCGTAACTCGGATCCTCGCGGACCACGGGCGTTATGGGGAGGGGATACGTACCCAAGGGGTACAGGCCGAGATCCAGCTCCTTAGCGACGCCCAGCGCCAGCGCGAGGTTGTTCAGGTAATGCCTTGCTATCTCACCGACACCGTAGCTAGGCGGCGTAGTTATCTCGACCAGACCCTTTACGGACTCGGCTTGGAAACAACTCAGGTCGAGACCTTCTTCTCGTGCTGCTTGCCGGCACTCGGATAAGAATAGATCCGCCAGGTTGCGCGGTTCACCCCTCCGCCGGTCCACGAGGAAGAATTCCTGCTCGAAGCCCATTCTGCTAACCGGGAGCCCCGCGCTCCCCTCGTCCAGCAAACGATCCTTCGCGAACCCCTCGGGCAGAGACCTTTTTGCTCTATCGGGACCGTCGATGTTGGGACTCGCTGCGAGCATCCCTATCTCGTGCCTTTCTCTTCCTTGCCGTTAACCCAATTTCGCCAGCATGCCGCGCGCATCGCCATCGACCTTGGTATGTAGTGCTCCATTCCGACCTTCGCTCGCTTTAGAAGAGGATCAGCAAGATGAACACGAAGTAGACGATGACGTTCACCGCCCAGGCATTGTTGTTCATCCAGTCGCGCACCTTCGGCATGAACTCCTTAGCGCGACTACCGAACAGCAGATAGAACAGAACCGGAAGCGCCGCCACCAGAACGGTCGCCGCGAGGAAAGGCAAAGCGGCGACAAACGAGGAGTTGTTCTGAGCGAGGTTCGTGCCGACCGTCATCATGATGAGGAGGTCCGAGGGCATCAGCCCGATAACCAGGAGTCCGGTCTTTAGCGCCGTGCCGGGCTCGGCGTTTTGCAGGGTACCCAGCCACTTTGGAGGCTCGATCGTCTCGCGACGCATGTAGCTCCTGATGGACAGTAATACGAGCAGCCCGACGAGCACGTATTGGATTATGTTGCCGGTCGATCCACTGTCTGATGAGTCGCCAAGCGAGAAGTTGTTGGCGAGCACGAAGAAGATAGCGACGCCCACGGTGGCAGCCACCGCCACGCCGGCGAGGAAGGATAGAGAGAGCTTCACGGGCTTCGAGGCGGTGACGAAGATGATCGCCGACATGATCTGCGGTCCCGCCAACATCGTGATGGCGAGCGGTAGTATCTGCAGGTTCATGAGGCTCCCTCCCTTTCGGCGATCGGGTGGGCCTCGTCCCGCAAGGCCTGTACGCTGAGAAGCTTCAATCCCAGCATGTTTATGCGCTCGAGGATGCCGTAGAGATGCGGCTGGTCGATGATCCTCCCCGTCAAGATCGTGTCTCCATCTCTCGTCTCCATCTCCATCCCTTCGAAGGCCACCGCATACTTGTCGCTGAGTTCGCTTCCCACAACTATGCGGTAGACCGTCCAGCTGACCCTACGCCTCATCTGCTTACCGCCGCTCTTCATAGCTTTTCGGTCTCCGAGCATAGTGCACGACGAGATGGTCCGTCATCACCTACATGAGCATTTCACCTAGGTGATGTGCGTTTGTGTGAGGGGTTAGATCAAGCCCGTGGCGTGGGCCTCATCGACGGCTTGCTTACGCGAGGAGACCCCGAACTTGCGGTAGATAGATTTGATCTGGGTCCTTATGGTGTTCGGGGCTATGTACAGGCTCTCGGCCATCTGACGGGTGGAGAGCTCGCCTACGAGCAGGCGAAGCACGTCGAGCTCGCGCTCCGTAAGCTCCGCGCCTGGCTGGGCCTCCCGCGGCTTGCGCACACGAAGCTTCTCTTCCTGGCGCTCGAGGAGCTCGGGGTAGATGCCGGCGTCGGGATACTCTTCCAGGATGGCCCTGGCCTCGGCGAGTGCCTTGCGAGCTCCGCCTCGGTCTCCGCGCGCGAGTTCCACCTCCGAGAGGGTCAGGAGCCCGATGATCGTGGGCCAGGGGTTCAGATCGGCAAGCCGCTGTCGCAACAAGATACCGTTCTTCAGTTCGACCTGAGCCTCGGCGAGCTTACTACGCTTCGCGAGTGCACATCCCAGCGCGATGTTGACCACCGTGGACTGCGGAACCTCCTGTAGCTTGAACCTTTCCACCGCTGTGCGCGCCTCGCGCGCGAGCGACTCGGCCTCCTCCAGGTGTCCTTCGTCTCCGGCAACCAACGACAGGGCAGACAACACGACGATCCGCAACACGGGCTGGTTGATGCTGGTGAGTCGAAGTCCCTCTTCAAGTGGCTTCCTGGCCCGTGAGGCATGTCCTCTGTAGTAGAGGCTAAGCCCCAATCCGAGATCCGCCAATACGGTCCGCGGCGAGATCCGCTCGGACTCCAGCTCCGCGGCGCTCTGGATCGCTTCAGCCATGGCCCGAACGCCACCGTAGCCGAAGACACCCCTGATGAGGGCCACTCCAGACTCTACCGAGGCGGTTCCGTCGGGAAGCGGTCCTTCGTAGTAGCCGCCCTCGGCGAGAGCCAGGAATCTCTCGCTCTCCTCACGCTCTCCATAGAGAGCGCTGATCCACGCCTCAACCAGGCAGAGCGCCCCATCGTGGGCGATCATCTCTTCGGGCAACGACTCCAGCCAACCTTGCGCGGTCGCTATTCGGCCACCCAGCACGTATCCGAACCAATGGCGCGCGATAAGCTGTCCCACAAGCTCGTAGTCCGTGGCCGCGATGGCCTGCCGGATCGCCTCCTCGACGTAGCCCGCCTCCTCCAACCACGCGCTAGCCCGCCTGCGCAGGGTAGGCACGAGATCGGGCCGGTCGCTCCTAAGCTCGTAGAGCAAGAGCTCGGAGAAGAGGATGTGGTAGCGGAACCACTCTCCCTGCTCATCGAGCGAAACCACGAACAGGTTAGAGCTGGCGAGCTCGCGCAGGATCCTGGCCGAACCCTCCCCGCCCGTCACAGCGTCGCAAAGCGGGCCCGTCATCGCCCTCAGTACCGAGGTCTCGAGCAGAAACCTCCTCACATCATCAGGGAGCTGCGCCAGAACCTCATCCCCCAGCAGGCCCACGATGTAGCGGTTGGAGCCCCTGAACGATTCGATAAAGGCGTGCTTGTCCTCCGTCCTCTGCAGGGAAAGGGCGGCGAGGTAGATCCCCGCGGGCCATCCTTCGGTGTGCTCGAGCAATACGCCGACGTCATCGGGCTCTATGTTCAGACCCATCTTCTCGTTGAGCAGGCATTCGGCTTCCTCCTCCGTGAAGGCGAGCTCTTCGGTGCGGATCTCGGCCAGCTCCCCACGAGCCCTGAGCCGCCCCAGCGGCAGCGGCGGGTCGGAGCGGCTGGAGATGATGAGGTGTAAGTTCTCCGGAAGGTGCTCCACGAAGAAGGCGACCGACTCGTGGGTTTCCCATTCGGTTACGAACTGGTAGTCGTCGAGCAATAGCACAATCCGGTGGGGCAATTCGGCGAGAACGTTTATTAGCATGGAGAGCGTCGTCCCGACCAACTTCTGCCCCACGGCGCCTAACCCCACGAGAACATCGGCTCCGAATTCCTGATCTTCCGGCACAGCCCGGCGCAACGCCTCCACTATGTGCCTCCACAACCGTGCCGGATCGTTGTCCTGCTCATCTAATGAGACCCAGGCGAAGGCCACCTCGGCTTCTTCTACCTGACGCCAGTGAGCCAGAAGGGTCGTCTTCCCGTAGCCGGTAGGTGCGCTTAGGACGCTCACCCTGCACTCCAGTGCGTTGTGGAGTAGCTCGAGCAATCCGCGACGGACCAGTTGCTCGGGGCGCGGGACCGGAGCCTGCAACTTGGGCTTGAGGACTATCCTGGGAAAATCTTCGCTAGGGTCGCCTGAGGCTTGTATAAGGATCTCCTTTGCCCAGCATCGTCGTCCAGGGCAAGGATCTCCAGGTGTCCGATCCGAAGGCGCTTGACGGCTTCGACTGGCCAGATGCTCGTCTCTTGACTTTTCCCGTTCCTTTTCCCGTTCTCCGCCGGAACCCAACGGATTTCGACAACGTTTTATAATTACACGATTGGCTGCTGATAGCTGTATCCTCCGACACTTTGTGCCGGAGCGCACAAATCCTGCGCTGCACGTGGGGCGGCGATCTTGTTGTGCGTTTCACACGCTCACCGAGCACGCTCACCGAGAAATCACCTAGGTTAAACGTCTCATTGGGTGATGAAGCTTTCCTGCAACGAGACTACATTGGCGCACGACAAGCAGGCGGTGCACGAGGCGGT
>Ga0126313_10002516_pt1 | contig 10306 bp, 9 predicted proteins | sample Plot105A_FD_89954 | JGI IMG/M metagenome (GOLD analysis project Ga0126313, IMG submission 89954) | Serpentine soil microbial communities from UC McLaughlin Reserve, CA, USA - Plot105A | ecosystem: Environmental > Terrestrial > Soil > Grasslands | place: USA: UC McLaughlin Reserve, Lake County... | reverse complement strand
TTGGGCTATGGCATCTGTTAGGGCTGGTCAGCGGCGCGCGGCTGAACGCCAAGCACACGGCCATCTACATCAGTCACATAACGTCCCGCAGACAAATCGAGCAAGACGAGCGCGTTGCCAAAGGGATCATTGACCAAGGCGAGTCGACCAACTGGGATCTGAGTCGGCTCGAGGATCAACTTTCCACCGCCTCGACGATGGTCTCAACGGCCTCCGATACCGACGTCACCAGCCAGTTCACCGCGTATTCGAGGTTGGTGCTGAGGACTAGCTCTGCCTGGCTTTCGGGCAGGCGCAGTCCCACCTGGTCCTCAGCATCGTTGCGCCACACCAGCTCATGGCCCAACTGGTCTCGATAGAACTGAAGCCCCTGGTCAAGATCAGGAACTGGAACCGTGACTGCATCACCCCGCGGAGTACGGCCAGACTGCTCATGGTTCACTCTGTCCGATTGCGCGCCCTTCGTCGCCAACTTCTCTATGCGACGTGTCCCGCAGGCGGTTTCTCGTCAGGACCGGCCGACCCCCACCGCCTCAGCGATGGCGTGCGCCGCGTGCGGCGCTTGAAGGACGGGCAGCCGGGCGTAGTTGATCACGAGGCCGGCACGGGCACGCTCGCGCTGGTAGCGCTGTAGCGGGATGACATGGATGCCCGACCTCTGAAGTCTCGAGACGGCGGTGACCTCGTCTTGATCGCTACCGAGGTCGATCAACAGGTGAAGGCCAGCTGCGATTCCGTGGAGGACGAGGCCGGGCGCTGCCAACTGCAGGGCACGGACCAGTGCGTCGCGGCGTTCTCGGTAGTGCCGGCGCATCCGCCGCAGGTGGCGGTCATAACCACCGCGGGTGATGAACTCGGCGAGGGTGAGCTGATCTAGAACGTTGGGGCCGGTGCCCTCGGGCATCTCGTCGAGGACCGCCGCCACGAGCCACCGCGGCAGCAGCATCCAGCCCAGCCGCAGCCCGGGCGCGAGCGTCTTGCTGACCGAGCCGAGATAGGCGACGCGCTCTGGATCCAGGCCAGCGAGAGCGCTGAGGGGGCGGCGGTCGTACCGGAACTCGGCGTCATAGTCGTCCTCGATGACGAGTCCATCATGTCGGTGCGCCCACTCCAAGACCGCGGTCCGGCGTGCCGCCGACAACGCAACACCGGTCGGGAACTGGTGCGCAGGCGTCACCAGAATTGCGGCGGCGGTCGCCGGAAGATCCTCTACGCAGAAACCGGCGTCGTCGACACCAACGCCGGTGACCTGCAGTCCCTGCTCGGCGGCGACTTCCGGCAGCCGCGGCCAGCAGGGGTCCTCAGTCGCGATCTTCCTGATGCCGCGAGCGGCCAGAGCGCGGCTGAGCAACATCATGCTCTGGGTGGTGCCGCCCGTGATCACCAGCCGATCGGGGGTCGCGTCGATTCCGCGCACCCGCGCGAGATAGGCCGCCAAGGTTTGGCGCAGCACGGCCGATCCTCCCGCAGCTGGGTAGCCGAGGTCGTACGCGCTGACCTGGCGAAGCACCTGGGTGTAGGCCTTGGTCCACGCCACCCTCGGAAACTCGGCAAGGTCCGGACTACCCGGACGCAGGTCGAGCTGCCTGCCGTCTTGGTGTCGTGCCGCGTCGGATCCCCGCTCCAGAACCCCGCCGGTTGCGACCCGTGATGAGGCGGTAGTGGCCCGCGCGGCCACGCGAGTGGCTGAACCCGGCCGGGCCGTCAAGTATCCCTCGGCGATGAGCTGCGCATAGGCCTCGGTCACCACCCACCGCGACGTGCCGAGGTCGGACGCCATGATCCGGCTGGACGGCAGCGCCTCATTCGTTTGCAGCCGGCTCTCCTGGATGGCGGTTCGCAGGGCGTCGCTGAGTCGGCGATGCGCCGGTCCGGCGCCCGCCAGGCTGAGAAGCACCTCCGCCGGCGAAGTGGACTGGTATCTAGCCATGCAATTGGACTCTAGCACCAGACCAGTTCTTCGTAGGGTGGATTCGATGCACAGCAGACGACAACGCCGACCATCGGGTGAAAGGACAGGTATGCAGTACCAGCGACTGGGCCACTGCACGCCTGAAGGTGCTCGGCGCCCGGACGCTGCCGCAGGGGCCGACAACCTCGGCGCCGACGTAACCCCGACCGCATCCACAACGACATCGGCCGACAGACGCCCACGGCTAGCCCACGAACGCCCTGTCTCGCAAAGATCACAACCACTCACAAGGAGTCTCGACCATGACCGCGACTACGCTCGCCAAGCACACTCTGGGACCCGACGGTCCACCGGTCTCCGCCCTCGGCATCGGCACCTGGGCCCTCGGCGGCCCATTCACCTTCGACGGCCGCGACGCCGGTTGGGGTGACGTGGACGACGAGGAGAGCATTCGCGCCGTGCACGCCGCCCTCGACCGCGGCGTGACGCTCATCGACACCGCACCCACCTACGGCACCGGCCACTCCGAGCGAATCGTCGGCCGCGCCCTCGCCGCGCTCCCCGACGCCGCACGCGCCAGGGTTCGAATCGCCACCAAGTTCGGCCTCCGCATCGACGAGGAGTCGCGCACCGGCGGTGGAACCGACGTCCGCCCGGCGACGATCCGCGCGGAGTGCGATGCCAGTCTGCGGCGACTGGGAGTGGACGCCATCGACCTCTACCAACTCCACGGAGGCGCTGAGTCGCCGACGCTGGCCGAAGATGCCGTCGCGACCTGCGAGGACCTCGTCGCCGCCGGCAAGATCAACTACTTCGGCACCGGCCAAGACGACGACGAGACCCTCGAGATCTTCGCCAGGTCGCCGCATTGCGTCGCCGTGCAGACCCAAGCCAACGTGTTCGGCTGGTCGTCTCGAGTGCTGGAGACGGCCCATCGCTACCGCCTGGCCGTACTCGCCCGCTCGCCGCTGGCCATGGGCCTCCTGAGCGGCAAGTACAACGCTCTCAACCGGCCCGCCACCGGCGACGTCCGTCTAGACACGCCCTGGTGGACCTACTTCGACGAGGGTTCAATGCAGGACTGGCTGCGCCGTCTCCAGTCCGTACGCGAACTGCTGACCACCGGCGGCCGGACGCTCGTACAAGGATCCCTGGGTTACCTGTGGGCGCTGGACTCCGCGATCATTCCGCTGCCCGGCGTCCGCACCACCCAGCAGGCGGTCGAGAACACCGAGGCTCTGGCCTTTGGGCTACTGCCGGCGGACATCGCCGAGCAGATCACCACCCTGCTCGCCGACTCCCCAGAGCGGAGCTGAGCCGCGAATGTCGTCGGTCCCGGCGGTGTACGGCGTCGCCCCGCCGCTCGCCCGTCAGCGCAGGTTCGATCCCGACCGCCCCGTCCCCTCTCGGCGACGGCTCGGCCAGCATGCCTGCAACCCCTGGTGAGGCTCAACCCCATGGAGCTGACGGGCCGGGCGCAGCCCATGCGACTCCTGGCACCCGTGCTGGGCCCAGCTGGTGGTCTGCTGGGCGCCGGGTTCGCCGCACTCGCCGCCGCGCACGAGTTGATGAGACGCGACTACGAGGTGAGCGTGCTCGAAGCTCAGGACTGCCCGGGCGGCCGTGGGCAGAACTGTTCGCGACGGACCTTGGCACAGCGGTCATACCGAGATGGGCGCCGCGCGGATCTCGACTCCCACCGGCGAGGTATTGGGTGGTGGGTGGACGCCAGCGCTTGGCCTTTTGGCAAAGTCGTACAGGTCAAAATCCAATTCGCCGCCGACGCGGTGTGGGAGTCGGCTGCAACCTTGATGCCCTGCGATGGCGACCTGCGATCCTTGCAACCATCAAACGCCAGGAGGCGAACAGATGAGGAAGATCGTCGTACATATGCAGTCCACCGTGAACAACCGTATTGCCAACGAGGAGGGGGCGTTTTGGGATCCATTCCCGTGGGGAGACCCGGAGCAGGCCTACATCAACGACGTGTTCCGGGCCGCGGACACGATCGTGCTGAGCAGAGTGATGTATGAGGCAATCGTGCCGTGGTGGGAGATCGTCGCTGCCGGTCAGGTGCCCGACGACGTACCCGAGGTCAGTTCCACGTTCCGTGAGTTCGCCGACGTCTTGGCCGGAATGCGCAAGGTGGTGATTTCTCGCACCTGGCCGGCCACCGACCAGCGACCGGTGATTGGTGGTGACCTGGGGGAGGCGCTGACTGCGTTGAAGAACGAGGACGGGGACGCCGACATCTTGTTGGCGTGCGGACCGACAACGTTGGGTCCGTTGGCCAGCGCACCTGGCCTGGTTGATGAGTATGTGATCGCCGTGCATCCTGCCGTCCTCGCGGCCGGCCGCAGCTGTTCGACCATCTCACGGCCAACCTGGCCCTCGAACTCATCGAGGCCAAGTCGTTTGAGGCCGGCGTCGTCCTCCTCCGCTACCAGACGGTGCAACCGTGAACTGTCGCTGACCTCGGCCGGGCTGTTGGTTGATCGCCGCCTGCATGTGGCGCGGCAGGGGTCCCGCACCGAAAGGCCCGCCGAATAACGTCGACATCGTCGAAGGGACGGAGATGGCTGGGCTTCGGCAGCACCCCGGGGAACCTAGGCGCCCCGCTGCTCACTCGGGATCTGGGCGCCGGCCGCACCGGAATCATCACCCTCAGCTGGTGGCCGGACGTCAACCACATCCGGGCTTTCACCGGCGAACACATTGAGCTCGCCCACTATGACCCCGAAGACGACGAATACCTCGAACCACGGTCGCCCAATTACAAAGTCGCCTCGCCACCTGATGATGAGGCCCCTCCGCATACCTTTCAGAGAGGACCACTTATGACAACCCCACAGCAGATCGCTGAAGCCTTCTCCGGACACCGGTTCAGCGACACGTATGACCACCTTGCCGCCGACATCCAATGGGTACTCATCGGAGGCGAAACCATCCAAGGCCGCGATCAAGTCATCCAGACTTGCGAGCAGACCGCGGCTGAACTCACCGACACCACGACCGAGTTCCTGCGGTTCCTCACCATCGCCGGCACCGGCGCAGTGGCCGTCGATACCGTAGCCCGGTATGCAGGAGCGGACGGAACGACCAGCGTCGTCTCCTCCTGCGACATTTACGAGTTCAACAAGGGTGCTGTGGCTGCCATCACCTCGTAGTCGGCCGAGCTCGACCCCACCGAACACACGACGCCCACGCCCTCGGACCCTCGCTTGCACCGCTAACCGTTCCCCTGCGGCACTGGCAAGCGTGCCGATTGCCGGTCGGCGTGTGACACACGATCCGCGCCAAAAGCGGCAGACTTGCCAGATAGAGGTTGAGATCAAGCGGTTGCTCGAGGATTCGCCGGCCGATCCTGACGGCGCCTCGATAAAGATCGCGTGCGCCGTTATGCCGAAGTGCTCGACAGGTATCGCCAGTGGCCGCCTTCAAACTGCCGGACGCTGCGGCGGCGGTCAGCGAACGACGCGCGGCCGGGCCGTCCGGCCTGCCGGCCCGCCCAGAAGCTCGCCCTCGAGTACCCAACCAGGCTCGTCGAAGAGGGCTGTGACGAGGGGGTGGCCAAGATCAAAGACTTCACCAACGGGCTCGGCACGACACTCGGTCATCGAGGCCGTCGGCGCCCAGCAGTCGATGATGCAGGCCATCCACTCCTCCCGCTCCGGCGGGCACATCGGCTATCTCGGCGCCGCTCACGACATCGCGCTGCCCGGGGAGGAGCTGCTCTTCAGCCATGTCCACCTGCCGCGGCTCCACCACGGTGCGCCGCTTTCTGGCTCAGCTGATTGACCTGATCCGGAACCCGCGGATTGACCCCCGCCAAGGTCTTCGACCTCGAACTGTCTGTCAAGCAGGCCTCCGAGGTGACCAGGGCGTTGGATAAGCGACGAGCGATCAAGGTCCCTCCGTCGATAACCATTCATGGAATACATCGACGCCCGCCTGAGTATGCGCCCCGCACAGCGGCAAGCTACCGCCGCCAAGAAAGCGGCGGATGCCAAACGGTGACTGGTTAGCTACGCGGCTGAGCGCTGTCAAGCAGGTCGGGGGGAGGAGCGTTTTCGAGGAACGCGAGCACGGCGACGACCCGGCGATGGACCGGCGCAGCCGACAGGCCCAGCTTTGCGAAGATCGCGTTGACGTGCTTCTCTACCGTCGACTCGGAAAGAAACATGGCTTGCTCGATGCCTGCATTGGTCTTTCCTTGAGCCATCTCTCGAAGGACGTCCAGCTCCCGCGGAGTCAGGGAGCCGAGAGGGCTCGCTGCGCGCGTCTGCTGGCGAGCGACGAGGGTGTCGATGATCAGCGGATCGACGACCGATCCGCCGGACGCCACCTCCTGGAGCGCGCGCACGAGGTCCTCGAGATCACCGACCCGATCCTTGAGCAGGTACGCCAAACCCGACGAGCCGTCATGGAAGAGCGCTCGGGCGTAGCTCTCATCTGTGTGCTGCGACAACACCACGACGCCGATCTCGGGGTGCTCCGTACGGATGGCACGAGCGGCCTCGATGCCTTCCATATGGTGACCGGGGGGCATCCGGATATCGGTGAGGACCGCCTTCGGAGAGAGTCGCCGCACTGCATCGAGCAGCTCGCGCGCATCACCGACGCAGGCCACCACCTCAACTTGCCCGGAGTCTTCCAGCAGACGGCGTACGCCTTCGCGGACCAGGTAGTTGTCCTCGGCGATAACGACCCTGAGCGTCTCAGACATCCTGACCTGCTACAGCGCCTGTGGCCAGCGGGAGTTCAGCACGGACGCTCGTTCCGACACCTAGCCGGCTGTCGATGGTGAGCTGACCGTGCAGCGCCTCGACGCGGTCGCGAATGTTGGACAACCCGCCGGAACGGGCCCCGTTCGGCTCGAACCCCTGACCGTCGTCCTCCACAACCAGGCGGAGCCGGCTGCCCGAGTGCGATAGCCGGATGCGGGCACCGGCGGTGCCGGCGTGCTTGGCCACGTTGGTTAGAGACTCGCAGGCCACGAAGTAGGCCGTGCCCTCGACATCCTCCGAAAAGCGCTCAGCGCGTAACCCGTCGTCGGCAAGGATTTGCACCGCGATGGGGTATCTCGTAACGCGGGACTCCAGCGCCGCGACGAGCCCGTTGTCGCTGAGGACAGGCGGGTGAATGCCGTGGGCGAGCTCCCTGAGGTCCCGGAGCATCTCTCGGGCTTGCTGCTGCAGATCGGTGAGCTCGGCGGCGGTGAGCTGGTCACGGCTGAGCCGGTTGCGGGCGAGCCGAAGACCCGCGATGAGGGCCACAACCTCCTGCTGGATCCCGTCGTGCAGATCACGCTCGATCCGACGACGCTCCGCGTCCTGCGCGGCAATGAGGCGGACCCGAGAGGTGGACAGCTCATCGAGTCCCTCCTTGAGCTGAGACGTGAGCCGAACGTTGGCGACTGCTGTCGTAGCCTGCGCGGCCACGGTGGCCAAGAGCTCAAGATCAGCTGCGGCATAACCGCCCGGCCTGGGACCAAGATCGACTCGCCCGACTAGCTCGCCGGCGCGGACCAGGTCGACGCCGGCGGCGCTCTCTCCAGTTACCTCGCCGGCGACGCCTAGCGGCTCGTGCAGCCAGCTACCATCCGCATCGCGCAGCCGGACCCGCACCCAGCTCGCACCGATTCCGTCCCGGACCGCCTGCGCCAGTCGAGGCAGCAGCTCGTCGAGTTCGGCCGTCTGCTCCATTGTCGTGCCGAGGTTCTTTAGCAGTTGGTACTGCCGTACGCGATCGCCGAACAGTCTTCTGCTGACGGCAGATTCGAGTCGCCGGCGGAGGGGCTGGAAGGCGAGGGCTGCAGCGATGGTGATCACCACGGCCAAGGTGACGGGGACACGATTGCCGAGCATGAGGCCGGGTGTGATGGCGACCAGCGCGTAGGCGAGCGCGATGAGCAGCGACGCCGTGCCGTACGCGACCGAGCCGCGGACCACCGTGTCGAGGTCGAACAGCCGGTGGCGCAGAATCCCGTGGATGATCGTGATCGGAATGAGTATTCCCGTCGCGCCTCCCAGCGCGAGAAAAAGGTTGACCACAGCTGAGTCTGCGGAGGCCCCGAGAGCCTGGGCCAGGAGAGCGGCCCCATACAACCCCAGTCCGAGAACGATGACAATGAGCAGAAAGCGCATCCGAACTCGCCCTGCGGCATCGGCAGAGAGGAATCGTGCGAAGAAGATAACGACGCCGACGTTTATCGCCAACCAGGAGGAGTTGTGGGCCAGCCATAGGGCCGGCTCTGCCGCCCAGGACAGCCATGGGAGGGCGTACGGGTTGGAAACAACCAATTCGGCGGCTGCCCACTGGGAGACGGGTACCACCGGCGATGCCAGCAGGCCGAGTGGCGGCCCAAGGAGCCCGACCCATGCGCAGCGCAAGGCGATCCGCTGCCACCTGCGCTCGACCAACCCGTCGGGGTAACCGGCGATGAGGTAGGCCAAGGCCAGGATCGCGACCGCCTCCGCCTCCAAGGACAGCGTGCTGAGCACTGGAAACCACGGCGAGTTGATGATCCACGGCTGGCTGTGGAGGAGTGTCTCGAACGCCGAACCCGCCAACCACCCGGTCCCAGCGATGAGCAGCCGGAGCGCTTGTGGATGGCGCAGTCGCCAGGTGAGCCACACCCCGAGGACGTACATGGGAACGTACGCGGTCAGCATCCAGATCATGCCGCGCAGGCCGTCCGACAGTGTCACGCCCGTGTAGAGCGAGTAGCACAGAAACATCCCGCCCAGGCCTGTGAGCACAAAGAACGGGAGACGCGCGCTCGTCACATCCCTATGATCCGCCGACTGGCCACTCGCTGACACGGGGTTGGCCTACCCTCTACGACCCGAGGTTAGCCTCCATCTCTTTTGCGGCTTCCCTCATTCCGCCCGACGAGGTATCAGGAAACCGTTGAGACGAGGTTCGCCCGGCGCGTGATGAGGAGGCAAACGTTATGAGAACCGCGTACAAGGTGCTCGCATACCTGGTGGCCGCTGAGGTGGCCGTCCAGGCAATGGTCATGGTCTGGGGCATTGCCGGCCTCGGCAAGTGGGTTGATAGCGGCGGTGTGTTAGACAATGCCGTCTTTGAGGAGGCCATTGGGAACGGCGGGATGCCATTCCCCGAGATTGCCGGCCTCGTCGTGCACGGCATCAACGGGACCTTCGTGATTCCGTTGATCGCGCTGCTGCTGTTGATCGTGTCGTTTTTCACCAAGGTGCGCGGGGCGATCAAGTGGGCCGCCATTGTGTTCGCGCTCGTGGTGGCGCAGGGCCAGATCGGCTTCCTGGGCCATGAATTCCCTCTGGCGGGTGCGCTGCACGGGCTCAACGCCCTGGTGCTGTTCGGCATGGCAATCTATGCGGGTCGCCGGCTGCGCGCTGAGGCGGCACCGGCAGCTGTCGAGCACGAACAAGCGAGTACGGCGACGCCGGCGTGATGATCGGTCATTCCCGTCGCCCAACCCATGGTGGCACCGGGGCTGGCAGCTCGCGCGTGCTGCGGGTCGCGCTGCCGGTCTTGGCAACCGTTGCCATCGTCGCCCCTTTGGGTTGGCTTTGGCAGACCAGCCGGGTGCCCGCCGTGTACTCGGTGATGGAAATGGGTTACCTGGACTACGGCGGCGGAGCTGTGTCTGATCCGGGCGGCGGTGGGCACGGCGGCCATATGGAGGGCCGTATGCCCGGCCACCAGGTGGCGCCGTCACGCCGGGTCACCGACATGGTCGCCGACCCGGCCCGACCAGCCGATGTACGAGTCGAGCTGGTGACCCAACAACAGTCACTGACCGTCGGTGGCCGGTCCGTGTCCGGATTCACAGTCAACGGCACCTCACCGGGCCCGCAGATCCGCGCCATGGAGGGTCAGCTGATCGAGGTGCATCTTCGCAATGAGTCGGTCGCCGATGGGGTGACGCTGCACTGGCACGGAGTCGATGTTCCCAACGCGATGGACGGTGTTGCGGGCGTGACCCAGGACGCGGTGCCCGTCGGAGGCGAGTTCACCTACCGTTTCGTCGCTGACCAGGCCGGCTCGTACTGGTATCACTCCCACCAGGTCTCCAACCCCCAGGTCGCGGGCGGGCTGCTCGGCTCATTTGTGGTGACGCCAAAATCGGGCATCGCCCAGCAGGTCGACGTCTCCGCGGTCGCGCACACCTACGGCGGTCTTCGGACCATCAACGGCAAGGCAGAGGATCTGCGCGTGCCGGCCCGACCCGGCCAGCGAGTCCGCGTAAGGGTCACCAACACCGACAACGGGCCGATGCAGGTGTGGACCAGCGGCCCCTACCGGCTGCTCGCCACCGACGGCACCGACGTGCACCAACCCAGCCAGGTTCCCGGCCGCTCGGTGACGCTAACAGCCGGCGGCCGCGCCGATCTTGAGGTGAGC
>Ga0126313_10002515_pt1 | contig 10308 bp, 8 predicted proteins | sample Plot105A_FD_89954 | JGI IMG/M metagenome (GOLD analysis project Ga0126313, IMG submission 89954) | Serpentine soil microbial communities from UC McLaughlin Reserve, CA, USA - Plot105A | ecosystem: Environmental > Terrestrial > Soil > Grasslands | place: USA: UC McLaughlin Reserve, Lake County... | reverse complement strand
TCGGTCGTCGCCGCGACGCCTTCCTCGTTTTCGAGCTGCTGCTTTAGCTCGACCAGGCCTTCATCGTCGCCTTTGTCAGGCAGCGAGGCGACCATCACGAAGGGGCCGTTGAAGCCGGGGCCGAAGCCTTCGGCCAGCAGGTCGTAGGCCCTGCGGCTCGTCTGCTCCTTCGGCTGTGTCCCCTGATCGGCGGCGCCGAGCCGGACGAGCGTCGACGTCGCCGCGATACCCAGGATAAGCAGCAGCACGACGGGAAACACGATCCGGGCGTGAGCTGTGACGAACCGGCCCCACCGGGCGATGAGGGTCTTTTCTCGACCCGCATCCGAGTCGTCCACGGGGCGGAGGAACGGCACCTTGAGCCGGTCGATCTTATGACCGAGCATGGCCAGTACCGCCAGCAGCAGCGAGTTCGCGATCAGCACAGTCGTCAGCACGCCGAGGGCGCTGCCGATGCCGAGCTTGGTCACGAAGTCCAGCCCGATCAGAGCCAGGCCGCTGACCGAGATCGCGACCGTGAGGCCTGCGAAGAGTACGGCCCGGCCGGCGGAGGCGCCCGCTTCGGCGGCCGCGTCCCGTGGCGACAGTCCCTCGTGGAGGAACTGTCGGAATCGCGTGACGATGAACAGCGAATAGTCGATGCCGACCCCCAACCCGATCATCGAGACCAGGATCGGCGTGATCGTGTTGATGTCAGTCAGGCCGGCGAGGATGAACAGCAGCAAGAACGCACCCGCCAGCGCGACGATCGCGAGTGCGATCGGAATCAGCATCGCGACGAAGGTCCGGAAGACCACGAGCAGCACGATGATCGCCGCGAGGATTCCGAGACCCTCTTCGGTCCCCTGCTTGATGGGTGGGAACTCCGCCTCGCCGTTGTACTCCGCGGTCACGCCCACGGGCTCGACCGCCTGGCGAACGGCGTCTTCGACCGCGACGACTGCGTCCCGATCCTTCGGCTCGATCGTCTCGCTGAACTGCACCTCCATGTAGGCGATCCGGCCGTCATCCGAGAACGTGTCGTTGCTGAACGGACTGCCGACGCTCTCCACGCCTGCCTTGCCAGGGCCGGGCTTGAACTCCGCTGACTTGAGTAGGGCGACCGTCTTCTGGATCTCCGCCTTGCGCTCCGGTGTGTCGAGCCGCTCGCCCGGGGGCGCGGCGAACACCACGTTCAGCACGCCACCCTGCTCGGTCGCGAACTCCGCCTTGATCAGGTCGGTCGCCTTCTGCGTCTCCGACCCCGGGATCTCGAACTCGTCGCGGAGCGAGCCTCCGACAGTCGCGACGAGGACCACCAGGAGGACGACGATGCCAAGCCAGCCACCGACCACGCGCCACGGATGCGTGGCGCAGGCCCGCGTCCAGCGCGCGAGCGCTCCGGTCGAAAGCCGTTCGTGTGCGGCGCGCCTGTCGGTGCTCAATTCGGGCTCCAATCCATTCGGGCAGTGTACGGACCTCAGTAAGGACTGCTCGAACGTCCAAACCTCATCGGTGTACCCTGGGCGCCAGCAGCGTTAGGAGGGAACGATGACTGAGCTCCTGGAGAAGAAGGACGAAAAAGGCACCGAGGTAGGCCGCGTCAGCCACTGGATCGGCGGTCGGATCGTCCCGGGCGAGTCGGGCCGCAGCGGGCCCGTTTACAACCCGGCCAAGGGGATCCAGGCCAAAGAGGTGGACTTCGCCTCCGTCGAGGAGATCGACCGCGCCGTCCGGACGGCGAAGGCGGCATTCGCGAGCTGGCGCAAGGTCTCGCTCTCGAAGCGCCAGGAGCTGTTTTTCGCGATCCGCGAGCTCGTCCACCAGCGGAAGGGCGAGATCGCCGCGATCCTCACCGAGGAGCACGGGAAGGTCTTGTCGGACGCAGAGGGGGAGGTCCAGCGCGGCCTCGAGGTGATCGAGTACGCGTGCGGGATCCCCACGCTGCTCAAGGGCGACTACTCGGAACAGGCCTCGACCGGGATCGACGTCTACTCGATCCGGCAGCCGCTCGGCGTCGTCGCCGGCATCACGCCGTTCAACTTCCCCGCGATGGTGCCCATGTGGATGTGGGCGCCGGCGATCGCCTGCGGGAACACGTTCGTGCTCAAGCCCTCCGAGAAGGACCCCTCGGCCGCCACCTTCACGGCGCAGCTGCTCAAGGAGGCAGGTCTTCCCGACGGCGTCTTCAACGTCGTCCACGGCGACAAGGTCGCGGTCGACGCCATCCTCGAGCACGCGGACGTCGCCGCGGTCAGCTTCGTCGGCTCTACGCCGATCGCCCGCTACATCTACGAGACGGGCACGAAGAACGGCAAGCGCGTCCAGGCGCTCGGCGGCGCCAAGAACCACATGATCGTGCTCCCGGACGCCGACATCGACATGGCGGCCGACGCGGCGGTCTCGGCCGCGTACGGCTCTGCCGGCGAGCGCTGCATGGCGGTCTCGCACGTCGTCGCGGTCGGGGAAGCCGGGGACAAGCTCATCGAGGCGATCAAGGAGCGCCTGCCGAAGATCAAGGTCGGCGACGGGACCGAGCCCGGGGTCGAGATGGGGCCGCTCGTCACGCGCGAGCACCGAGACAAGGTCGCGTCGTACCTCGAGTCGGGCCCGGAGCAGGGCGCCACGCTTGTCGCGGATGGCCGTGAGACGTCTCCCGACGGCGACGGGTTCTTCCTCGGCGTCTCGCTGCTCGACAACGTCACACCGGAGATGGACGCCTACAAGGACGAGATCTTCGGCCCCGTGCTGGGCGTCTCTCGCGTGGATACGTACGACGAGGCCATTCGCATGGTGAACGAGAACCCGTACGGGAACGGCACCGCGATCTTCACGCGGGACGGCGGCGTCGCGCGGCAGTTCGAGTTCGACGTGCAGGCCGGGATGGTCGGGGTCAACGTCCCGATCCCGGTGCCCGTCGCGTACTACTCGTTCGGCGGCTGGAAGCAGTCGCTCTTCGGCGACCGACACATCTACGGCCCGGAAGGGATCGACTTCTACACGCGTGGCAAGGTCGTTACCTCGCGCTGGCCGGACCCTGCGACGAGCAAGGTCGACCTCGGCTTCCCGCAGACCCGATGATCCTGCGCCGACGATCGAGAACCGACCGCTGGGCTGCGAAGGCTGAAGAGGTCCCGCCGGCCGCGCGCGTCGCCGTCGCCGTCGGCGTGGGCGTCGCGCTCCTCGCGCTCGCGTATGTGGCACGGCGGACTCTCTGGCGGGGAGTCGCCGTCGTCGCCGATGCCGTCGAGGAGGCCGCCGACACCGTGGACGACGTCGCCGAGGACGTCCGAGACGCCGCGCAAGCGCGAGCGGAGTGAGCGGGAGCACGGCCGTCCTCGGCTTCCCGCAGACCAGATAGCGCTTTCTGGTCTTGATCCGCGCCGCCGAAGGGCGCAGGATCAGCAACGATGCTGCGACTGCTCGAACGTGGACCGGCTCTCGAGGCGCTCGCGGGCCATCTCGCCGAGGCGCGAGATCGCGGACGGCTCGTCGTCGTGGGCGGCGAAGCCGGAGTCGGGAAGACTTCGCTCCTCCGTGAATTCACCGCCGGCGCCGGGGATGTCCGCACGCTCTGGGCGGCCTGCGACGGGCTCTTCACGCCACAGCCGCTCGCGCCGCTCCACGATCTGGGCGTGAGCCCGGAAGGCGAGCCGCGCGAGGTCTTCGCCGCCACCCTCGACGAGCTCGGACGAGAGCCGACGCTCGTCGTCCTCGAGGACGCCCACTGGGCCGACGAAGCGACGCTCGACCTCCTGCTCTACCTGGGCAGACGACTCGAGCGGACGAACACGCTGCTCGTCACGACGTACCGCGACGACGAGCTGGGCGTGGACCACCGCCTGCGGGTCGTGCTGGCGGAGGTGGATCAAACGAGACGGATCTCGCTGCGTCCGCTCTCTGTCGAAGGCGTCCGGACCCTTGCGGCGGGCTTGCCGTTCGACCCGGTCGAACTGCACCGGCTCACAGGCGGCAATCCCTTCTACGTCACCGAGGCGATGGCCGCCGTCGGCGGCGGCGTTGCGGCGAGCATCCGCGACGCGGTGCTCGCGCGCGTTGCGCGACTCGGCGACGAGGCGAAAGAGGTGGTCGAGACAGTCGCGGTGGCCGGGTCCGAGCTCGACCTGCTGGAGCGAGTGCTCGGCGAGCCGCCTCGCGGACTCGACGAATGCCTCGCCGCCGGCGTGCTTCGGGCGAGCGACGACGGGGTCGTGTTCCGGCACGAGCTCGCAAGGCACGTCGTCGAGGAGTCGCTCGACCCCGCTCGGCGCTTGGATCTCCACCGCCGAACGCTCGCCGCACTCCGGCCGTCTGCCGACGCGGCCCGGCTGGCGCACCATGCCGAGGGCGCAAGCGATGCGGAAGCAGTGCTCGAGTTCGCTCCCGCGGCCGGCGCCCAAGCGGCGGCTCTCGGTGCGTATCGCGAGGCGGCGGCGCAGTACGCGCGAGCCCTGCGCCTCGGCGAGCGGCTTTCCGCTGCCGAGCGCGCCGACCTGCTCGAACGCCGCGCGGACGCCTGCTACGTGACCGACCAGAACGACGAGGCCGTCGAGGCACTCGAGGCGGCGCTGGTGTGTCATCGAGAGGTTGGTGCCACGCTGGAAGAGGGGGACCGACTGCGGTGGCTCTCGCGGACCCTCTGGTGCCCCGGTCGCGTGGCGGAGGCGCATCGTGCCGCTCGCGAAGCGGTGAGGCTGCTCGAACCGCTGCCGCCCGGCCGGGAGCTGGCGATGGCGTACGCGAATCTGGGGACGCTCTGCGCCGACGCTGACAAGCCGCGGGAAGCGGTTGCGTGGTCGCGGCGGGCTCTCGAACTGGCCGAGCGCCTCGGCGACATCGAGGTGGAGCTCTACGCGCTGTCCACCATCGGCATCTGCGAGTTCTTCCGCGGCGGGCGCGAGCAGCTGGAGGAAAACGTCGAGCGTGCGAAGCGGGCGGGACTTGCCGAGGAGGCGGGCCGCAGCTATGTCCTCCTCGCCGGCGGCTCTGTCCGTGCGCGCAGCTCCGCTCTCGCCCGTAAGTATCTGGACGAGGGGATCGAGTTCTGCAGCGAGCAGAGGAGGGAGCTGAGCTTGCGGTATCTGCTGGCGTACCAGGCGCGGCTCGAGCTCGACGACGGTCGCTGGGATGAAGCAGCGCGCATCGCGGGCACGGTCGTACGCATCCCCCGCTCATCGACGATGCCGCGGATCGTGGCGCTCGTCGTCCTCGGCGTGCTACGCGCTCGGCGCGGCGAGGGGGACCCATGGCCGCTGCTCGAGGAGGCGTGGGAGCTGGCGGAGCCGACGGGAGAGCTCCTGCGCATGCAGCCGGTCGCCGCAGCCCGCGCCGAGGCCGCGTGGCTCGAGGGCCGCTCCGAGGTCGTGGCCGAGGTGACCGACTTGACGCTCGAGCTCGCCCGCCGCCGCCGTGCGCGCTGGGCGATCGACGAGCTCGAGCGTTGGCGGCGGCGTGCTGCGATAGACGGCGAATCACCGGCGCATCGCTCCGAGCGTTCGGGTCCCTACGAAGCCGCTCTCGCTCTCGCCGACGTCGGCGAGGAAGATGCTCTCCGCCGCAGTCACGAGCAGCTGCTCGAGCTCGGCGCACTGGCCGCCGCGGCGGTCGTGGCAGGAAAGCTGCGAGACGTCGGCGCGAGAGGCGTCGCGCGGGGGCCGCGCCGCGCGACGCGCGACGATCCCCACGGCCTGACGCGCCGCGAGCGAAGCGTGCTCGAGCTGGTGGCGGAGGGCCTGACGAACTCGGAGATCGCGGCCCACCTCGTCATCAGCGAGAAGACCGCCGGCCATCACGTCTCGGCCATCCTCGACAAGCTCGGGGTCCGCTCCCGCTACGACGCCGCGAAGCTCGCCGCCCAAGATAGGGAGCTGCTCTCGCCAACATAGGGAGCGCGCCCGATGTGGCGCCGCTGCCGGCCTCGTACTGTCGAATGCGTGCCGCGTTATCTGGTCGAGCGCACGTTCGAGGAGGGCCTTGGCATTCCGACGACGGAAGCGGGCGCCCTCTCGTGTCTAGGTGTGGTTGAGAAAAACGCCGAGTCCGGCGTGACCTGGCTTCACTCCTACGTCACCGAAGATCGCCGGAAGTCCTTCTGCGTCTACGACAGCCCGAGTCCCGAGGCGATCAGGAGGACCGCCGCGCGGAACGGGTTCCCCGTCGACGCGATCACGCCGATCCGCGTGCTCGACCCCTACTTCCATGTCTACGAGCCCTAAGGAGGAGACATGCGCAACCGCAACCGCCTACTGATCGCAGTGTTGCTTGCGTTACCGCTCGCTGTGGTCGGTATTGCCGTCGCCGCTGGCGCGTTCGACGGCGCCAAGTCCGCGACGGCCCGCTTCCACGATCTCGACAAGGCGATGGACGCCGGCTACACAGCGCGCGTCGTGGATCTGAGCGGGGCCACCTGCATCGCGCAAGCGGGGCAGGGTGGGATGGGCGTCCATATGCTCAATCCGTCCCTGCTGGACGACAAGGTGGACGCGGAGCACCCGGAGCTCCTTGTCTACGACCCGAAGGCGAAGGGCGGCGAGCTGAAGCTCGCGGCGCTCGAGTACCTCGTGTTTCAGAGTGCATGGCCGGGCCCGGGTCGGCCGAAGCTCTTCGGGCGCGAGTTCGACTTCACCGGCACGCCCAATCGCTACGGCCTGCCGCCGTTCTACTCGTTGCACGCGTGGATCTGGAAGCCGAACCCGAGCGGCATCCTCTACGCCTGGAACCCGCGCGTCGAGTGCTGAGGCAAGGCGGGCCGGTGTCTGCCGGCCCGCCTGCATCTCTCCGCGTCGTAGGCTCTCCGGCGATGACTGTTTGTGCCGCCTGCGGCCAGGAGAACCCCGACATTGCGCGCTTCTGCCTCGCGTGCGGACTACCCCTGGAGCAGGAGGCCGCGCGCCGCGAAGAGCGCCGGTTCGTCAGTGTCGTCTTCGTCGACATGGTCGGCTTCACGTCGCTCTCGGAGCGCCATGACCCCGAGGACGTCCAGTCGCGGCTGCGGCCGTACCACGATGCTGTCCGCGGAGAGATCGAGTCCTTCGGTGGCGTGGTCGAGAAGTTCATCGGCGACGCGGTCGTCGGCATGTTCGGCGCTCCTGTCGCCCACGGAGACGACGCGGAGCGAGCGGTCAGAGCGGCGCTCGCCGTCCGCGACACGATCGCGGTGATGGACCAGTCCGACCAGCAGCTCGAGCTGAAGGTCCGCATCGGCGTGAACACGGGCGAGGCGCTGGTGATCGTCGACGCGAGGCCGGCGCTCGGGGAGGCGATGGTCACCGGCGACGTCGTCAACACCGCCGCGCGGCTCCAGGCCGCGGCGCCGGTCGGGGCCGTCCTGGTCGGCGAGGAGACGTACCGCACGACCAAGGACGCGATCCTCTACGCGCCGAGTCCGGACATCGAGGCGAAGGGGAAGGAGAAGCCGGTGCCGGCCTGGGTCGCGCTCGACGAGGCGCGGTCGCCGGGAGAGCGCCCCGCCCGCGGCCCCCTCGTCGGCCGGCGTCACGAGCTCGACGTCATCCGCGGGACCTGGGAGCGGGTCGCGTCGGATCGGCGTCCGCACCTCGTCACGATCATCGGCCCGGCAGGAGTGGGGAAGACGCGGCTCGCCACGGAGTTCGCGGCGATGGTGCGCGAGCGCGGCGGCCGGACCGTGCGCGGACGCACGCTCCCGTATCGCGAGAGCACGGCGTACTCGGCCCTCGCCTTCCAGCTCAAGCAGCTCTGCGGCATCTTCGAGACCGACAGCGTCGAGCTGGCGTCGAAGAAGCTCGAGGACTCGGTCGCGAAGCTGATCCCGCCCGCCGAGGCGAGCGACGTCGCGAAGCACCTCGCGATCGTGCTGGGGTTGGATCCGGCCGGCACGATCGCCGACCGCGAGAGCCTCTTCGTCTCGATCCGCAGCTTCATCGAGGCCGTTGCAGCGGACCAACCGACGATGCTCGTATTCGAGGACGTCCACTGGGCGGACGTGGCGCTCCTCGACCTCGTCGAGCTGCTTGCCGCGCGCCTGCGCGACCTCCCGGTGCTCTTGCTCGTGCTCGCGCGTCCGGACCTCTTCGACGTCCGGCCAAGCTGGGGTGGTGGGCTGCTCGCACACACTGCGCTTCCGCTCGGGCCCCTCGACGCCGCCGACGCCGCCGGCCTCGCAACCCACCGGCTCGCCGAGAGCGGAGCGACGGAGAGCCTCGAGCGGGCCGCAGACCTCGCGGCGATCGCAGACGGCAATCCGTTGTTCATCGAGCAGCTCGCGGCGGCGGTCGCGGAGTCCGGCGACCGTTCCGCTCCGCTTCCGACGACGGTTCGCGAAATCATCGCGGCGCGTCTCGACGCGCTGCCGCGGCGCGAGCGCTCGGTGCTACTGGACGCCGCTGTCGCCGGCCGCGTCTTCTGGCGTGGCGCCCTCGAGCGGATGCTCGCCGACCCGGAAGACCTCGGCCAGACGCTGGGCGAGCTCGAACGTCGTGAGCTGATCGCGCGCCAGAAGGTGTCCGCGTTCGAGGGCCAGCAGCAGTACACGTTCAACCACGTGCTCGTCCGCGACGTGGCGTACGAGCTGCTGCCGCGCGCCGCGAGGCGCGAGCGCCATCGCGAGGCGGCCCTGTTCTTCGAGGAGGTCGGCAGCGAGTCGGGGGAGGTCGTGTCGGCGCTCGCACGCCACTGGCGCGATGCCGGCGAGCCGGCGAAGGCAGTCGACTACCTCGTTGCGGCGGCCGAGGTCGCCGAGCACGGTTGGGCAAAAGAGCGCGCGGCCGCGCTCTACCGGGAGGCGTTGGGGCTCGTACCCGAGACCGACGGCGACCGGCGGCGCCAGCTCACGCGCAGCATTGCGCTCGCCGAGACGGCGACGTACCACGTGGCCGACGCGCGCTTGCTCGGCCGGGACTAAGAACTAGACCGGCGGGAAGTCGGCGGGTGTGACGTCCCCCGCGATCTCGTGCAGGCCCTCGATCGTGTGGGCGCCGAGTCGCTTGGAGTGCTCGAGGACGATGTCCTCGTCGGGCGCGCCGTAGACGCAGAAGGTGCGGACGATGCCCTCGCCGTCGACGACGACGTGGCTGTGCTCCCAGGTGATCTCCGGGAAGTCGCCCTCGACGAGCTCGCGTGACTTCCGCCCGACCGTCGGCATCTCGGACTCGTCGACGGAGAAGCGTCGGATGATCAGGTAGCGCGGCATCGTCAGATCGTAGTGACTGGGGCGGGTGCCGGACTCCCTATGTTGGCAGCGCCGCCGCCCTATCTTTGCCTCCGGCTGGCGGCGCAAGACATGGCCGGTGCCAGCCACCGGACATGTCTCATCAAGCGGGGGTACGGCGTTCTAACAGCCACGCCGCGGCGACGGAGAGCGCCAACAGAAACGCGGCGCCGCCGATCCAAACCGCGAGCGGCATCCCTCCGCCGCCGCTCTCCCTCGGCGGCACCCAGCCGAGGAAGCCGTTGATCGCGAAGGAGCGCCCCCCGGCCCGACCACGGATGGTCCAGTTCTTCACGAACCGCGGCTCGCTCGCAGCGGCGGCGCGCCTCGGCAGCGGCGGTGGGCCGGTCTCGACCACGCGGGTGTCGTGCCACGTCTTCGTCCGGCCGCTCGGTATGCGCATGAACGGCCGCCCGTTCGGATCGAGGATGACGACGGGCCTGCGCGAGAGGTTGCTGACCGCGAGCTGGTCGCCGAGGACGGTCGTCGCCCGCAGCCCAACGATGTTCGGCCGGACGGCCGACACTGTCGCGACGTAGCCCGTCGGGATCCCGACGCCCGGGTTGTGGGCAGCGGCATGCGCGGGAACGAGTAGCGCGAGCGCCGCGACCCCGACGGCGACCCACCGCGCCAACTACGCGACCGCAGTCTCGGCCTTCAGCTCCTCGCCGAAGCGCGCCCGCGCCACGTACTGCCCGATTCCCGGCGAGGCGACGAGCTCGTCGTTCTCGACCAGCACGTTCCCGCGCAGCAGCACGACCTCGGGCGAGCCGGTGATCTCTGTGCCCTCGTAGAGGTTGTAGTCGACCCGCGAGTGGTGGGTCGACGCCGAGATCGTGTGCTTCTTGTCGGGATCGAAGACGACGACGTCGGCATCGGAGCCCACGGCGATCGTGCCCTTCCGCGGGTAGAGCCCGAACAGCTTCGCCGGGTTCGTCGACAGCAGCTCGACCATCCGGTTCAGCGAGATCCGTCCGGCACGGACGCCGAACTCGTGGATCATCTGCAGCCGGTTCTCGAGCCCCGGCCCGCCGTTCGGGATCTTCGAGAAGTCGTCCTGTCCGAGCGTCTTCTGGCCGTCCCAGTTGAAGGCGCAGTGATCGGTGGAGACCGCCGAGAGGATGTCCGTGCGGACAGCGTTC
>Ga0126313_10002514_pt1 | contig 10308 bp, 10 predicted proteins | sample Plot105A_FD_89954 | JGI IMG/M metagenome (GOLD analysis project Ga0126313, IMG submission 89954) | Serpentine soil microbial communities from UC McLaughlin Reserve, CA, USA - Plot105A | ecosystem: Environmental > Terrestrial > Soil > Grasslands | place: USA: UC McLaughlin Reserve, Lake County... | reverse complement strand
GCCAGATTCGGTAGGACCGCCGCCGACGTCGAGAACTCGATCCTCGAAGTTCCCTTCGCGCGGCTCGGGTAGCTCCACGACCAGGTCGCGGCCGAGCGCGAGATCGGCGTGCGCGAACGGCACCGGCGGCTCCTGCCACGAGAACGTCGCCTGCCAAGGCTTCCCGTCCTCGGGCGGGCCGGATACGCTGCCGGGAACTGCGGGCAGGCGGTGGACGCCCTCGTCGCTGCGAAGCAGGAGCTCGGGCGCCTCCTCGGAGGATTCTGCCAGGCCCAAGAACTGGCCCACGATCTCCAGACGATCGGGTGCCGTCCACTCGAACCGGTCGAGCTCGAAGGTCGCCCCCTCGGGCGAGCCGGCTTCGGAAGACGGGCTCGGATCTCCGCCGATCACGATCAGGCCAGAGTAGCGGCGCCGCCGTTCGGCGGGTAGAGCGCGCGGCTCAACCTCGCCCGCCGTGGTGATGTAGAGGCCAAGCGGAGCGTTGACTTGCCCTCGGGCAGGAGAGCTGGCCGAGCTGCTGGGGCGACCGCTAGTCGAGCGGGCGACGCGGGTCCGTGTACTCGACGATCTCGGCCTCCGGAGCGCCCGCCTTCTCGACGACCACGTACCGGTCGTGGCGCTCGACGATCTCCTCCGCGTCGGGGATCTCGTGACCGTCCAGGATCGCGAACCGGCGTGGGTTCGCGCGGACGCCCTCGTACTCCGCGCGGGTGAGCTCGAGCAGCGCGGTGCAGCGCAGCCGGCCGCACTCGCACACGAAGGTCAGCAGGCCCCCGGGGTCCTGGCCCACCTCCATGCCTTCGTTGACCTTGCGGAAGGTCGCCTCGTTCATGGCGACGCGCTGCTTGCCTTCGCGATTCATGAGTGCCGTCAGCCTAGTACGACCGGCCGCGCCGCAGGCGTCTGCGCGAGCGCCGCAGGCTCGCGCGCCGGAGGGTGTCCGCGATGAGCCAGAACATCGGAGGCCACAGGCCGACGAACAGGGCGCGTCGCTCCGCGTTGCCGCGCTCGTCCTCGCCGATCGTCTTCGCGCGGATCCACAACGCGATGCAGAGCGCGACGGTTCCCAGCGAGGCGCCATAGGCGGCGCGGCTCAGCGGGCCGGAGTAGTCGCTCGGCGAACGGGTCACACGCGCGAGTCTGAAGCACGCGGCGCCCGATTGGCGAGCCGCGGTCCGAGGTAGAACCGCCCGATGCGCCGTCGGCAGACTGTGCGAAGGCGGTGGGCGACGGCCGCGCGCTGGCCGCTCGGCGTCAGCCTGACGTCGTGGCGCTACTTCTGGCGCACCACCGCCGTGCATCGATGGGAGATGACCGGTTCGCTGCCGGCCGATGCTCCGCCGGAGCTGCCGGGCGACGTGGACCTCGAGGACGTGCAGGTCCCCGACGACGGTTGCGGTCCCTTGGTACACCGGATCTACCGCACGCGGATCGTCGGGTCGGCGACGACGCCCGAGGCGTTGATGGAGCGGATCACGCAGGACCTGGACCGCGTCGCACCGTCCGAGTTCGCCACGTTCCAGAAGCTGGACGGCGACGGTCCGCTCGCCGTAGGCGACGAGTACGTCGTGCGGATGCCCGGCCCGTGGGACGGTCCGGTGCGGGTCGTGGCGGCGAGCCCGACCTCGTTCCGCCTGGCCACCCTCACCGGACATCTGGAGGCGGGGCAGATCGAGTTCCGCGCCGACTCGGACTACCGGTCGCTTGGGTTCGAGATCGAGTCGTGGGCGCGAAGCGGCGACCGGTTCTCGGACGCGCTGTACTCACACCTCCGGCTGGCGAAAGAGGTCCAGCTCCACATGTGGGCCTCGGTGCTCGGGAAGGTCGCCAAGGTCGCGCGCGGGCGACCCGAGGGCGGCGTCAGTGTGACGACCCGCCGGATCGATCCGGCGCGGCCCGCCGGCAAGGCATCCTACTCGCGCAAGCTCTCCGCGCTCGCCACCCGAGCGGCCAACTTCGACCCGTCCAAGGTCGACGAGTTCACGCCCGAGAACGGCTGGCATCTGGACGACATGATCGCGCGCCTCCCCGGTGAAGCCTCCGGGCCGCCCCGGCAGGGCGGCAGCTGGCAGGTCGCTCGCCGGCTGATGCTGGACTACCAGCTCGCCGACGCCGCAACGGTTCGGGCCGTCTACGACCGGAACGCGCCGTTCGCCGGGCGCGACATGCTCCTGCGGATCCGCTTCGCCCTGCTGCGCTTCAGCGTGGGCGTCCGCATCGGCGAGCCCTACGAGGAGACGCGTGACGTCGGCGGGCGTCCGGCGCACGTCTTCGGGTGGTACTACCGGACGCTCGAGGGCCACTTCGAAGAGGGCCAGATGAACTACGAGATCTGGAAATGGCTCGACAGCGGCGACGTCGAGTTTCGCCTGTTCGCCTACTCGCGAGCCGCGCAGACCGGCCCATTCCTCCTGCGAACCGGGTTCCGCCTGTTCGGCAGAATTCCGCAGCTGCGTTTCTACCGCCAGATCTGCAGGCGTGCCCGGCGCCTCACGGAGGCGCAGCTCGAAACGGAGCGCGCCTTCCGGCCCCGTGCCGGCTAAGGCGGCGCCGGCGCCGCGCCGGCGCCTCGCCCCTTCGCCGCCCGCAGAGCCTCCTCGGCCGGGGCGCCGAACCGCAGCAGGCGCCCGCCGAACGCGATCGCGCAGATCGCGAACCACGCCGAGCCGAGCGCCAGGCCCGCGATCACGTCGCTCAGCCAGTGAACGTCGAGCAGCACGCGGCTGCCGGCGACCATGATGGCGAGCCCGGCGGCGATGCCGGCGATCGCCGCGCGCGCGGGGCGACCGCGGCCCCGGCTGAGCAAGAGGGCAGCCGCGGCGAGGAACGCGGCAGACCACGACGAGTGACCGCTCGGGAACGAGGGGCCCAGCGTCTCGGCGACCGGGTTGAGCGTCGGCCGGACGCGATCCGCGAGGTTCTTGACCGTCGTGGTCAGGATGCCGTTTCCCGCCACGACGATGAGGAGGAACGGCACCACCCAGCGGCTGCGGGTCCGCATCGTCTCCACCACGGCGAGGACGACGGCGAGCCCCACCACCACCGTGGGCTCGCCCAGGTGGGTGATCGCGTTGAGGGCATCGGTCGAGAACGGCGCCGCGTGCCGATCGCCCCAATTCGCCACGCTGTCGTCCAGCCGGACGAGATCGGTGGTGCCGCGGATCAGGTAGGCCAGCACGCCGAGCAGCACCCCGGCCCCGACGATGACCAGGAGCGCGAGCGTCAGCGCGAGGCCGGTCGCGGCCTCCGGATCCAGCCTCGCGGCGAGCGCGCGGCCGCGTCCGGGATGGCGCCTGACCGCCGCGCCGGCCCTGCGCGCCGTGTCGGCGCCGGGCGGTTCCGGCCGGCGCGTGGCACCGGCCCAGCGCCACGTCAGCGCGGCCACCACCGCGGCGATCGTGGTCGCGACGATGACTAAGAGAAGCAGCGTCATGGGTAAGTCCCCGAGGGGAAGTCGGTCAAGTCGGGTCGTTCTACCCAGGAGATCGGGGAGGAAAGCCGTATGGAAGCGCGCGCGCGATCGACGTCGAACGGTCGCATCCGAAACGACGACCGCGGGGCTGTACCGGTGCTCGACGCTCGCCCGGGTGGATCGGCCGAGCGCTTCGCCGGGCGCCTGCGTGGACGGCATCCGGCGGCGGTGTTCTTCGCCGCTCTGCTCGCCGGCTTCGTGCTCCTCGCCCTGATCTCGATCGCGCTCGGGCTGCTCGTGACCGAGCTGCTGCTCGACGCGGGCGGCGTGGCACGGGCCGACGAGAGCGTCGTCAAGTCGCTCGTCGACGAGCGGACGCCGTTCCTCACGGACGCCTCGGAGGTCGGCTCGACGGTGGGCGGCGCGCCGCTGCTGCCGATCCTCGTCGGACTGATCGCGCTGGTCTGCGCCTGGCTGCGCAAGTGGCGCATCGCGGCGTTCGCGGTCTTCGTGCTGGTCGTCGAGTCGGCTACCTATCGCGTCACGTCGCTCGTCGTTCCGCGCGACCGCCCTCACGTCAACCGGCTCGAGGACCTGCCCGCGGACGCCAGCTACCCGTCGGGTCACACGGCGGCGGCGATCGCGGTCTACGCCGGTCTCGTCCTGCTCATCACGTCCCGGTTCCGGACCCCGGCGCTGCGCTTCGCAGCCTGGGCCGTCGCCATCGTGATCCCCGTCTTCGTGGCGCTCGCCCGGATGTACCGCGGCATGCACCACCCGCTCGACGTCGCCGGCGGGCTCGTAATCGGGATCGGAGCGCTGCTCGCCCTGCTGTTCGCCTGCCGCGCCGCCGGGGTGGGGCGCGAGGCCCGAAGCCGGGACAGGACGACCTCCGCGACCTCCCGCCGCCCCCAGCCGGTCGCATGAGGGTCGCGGTCGTCGCGCACGCGGAGAAGACCCTCGACGGCGGGTTGCCCGAGCTGCGCCGCGTGCTCGAGGCGGCGGGCGTGGAGGAGCCGCTCTGGTACGAGGTGCCCAAGGCCAAGAAGGCGCCCGAGCAGGTGCGGCGGGCGCTCGACGAGGGCGCCGAGCTCGTGTTCGCATGGGGCGGCGACGGTACGGTTCGGCGCTGCATCGACGTGCTCGCCGGCTCGGACGTGACCCTCGCGGTCGTGCCGGCCGGCACGGCGAATCTCTTCGCGACCAACCTCGGGATCCCGCGCGACATCGAGCGCGCGGTGGCGATCGGGCTCGGGGGCGATCGCCGGACCCTCGACGTCGGCCGCTTCGGGAAGGAGCGCTTCGCGGTCATGGCCGGGGCGGGCTTCGATGCGGCGATGATCCGCAACGCCGATGACCTCAAGGAGCGTCTGGGCCGCGCCGCGTACCTGTGGAGCGGCTCGCGGAACCTGCGCGCGGAGGGCTTCGGCGCCGCGATCGAGGTCGACGGCAGCGACTGGTACGAGGGCAGGGCGACGTGCATCCTGCTCGGCAACCTGGGCGACGTGTTCGGCGGCGTCCGGCTGTTCCCCGACGCTCGCCCGGACGACGGCGTCCTGGAGCTCGGCCTCGTCACGGCCGAGGGCCTGGTCCAGTGGACGCGGACGCTGTCCCGCACCGCGCTCGGCGACCCGAACCGGTCGCCGTTCGTCCGGACCACCAAGGCGAAGATCGTCAACGTCGAGCTCGACCGCAAGGTGCGCTACGAGCTGGACGGCGGCGACCGCAGCAAGGTCAAGTCGTTCGAGGTCGAGGTGGAGGCCGGCGCACTGAGCGTCTGCGTCCCGCGACGAGATCAGGAGAAGAGCTAGATGTCCCAGAACCTGAGTGCCTCGGGAGCGCCTGTCCGCCACGCGCAGGCGAAGGGCGACGACGTCGCGCGAAAGCCGCAGTTCGAGTGGCTGGCACGCGCCGGGCTGGTCGCGCGCGGCGTGATCTACGCGATCATCGGCGTCCTGGCCGTCAAGCTGGCGCTGGGCGACGGCGGCAAGACGACCAACCAGAAGGGTGCGCTCAACACGATCGCGCAGCAGCCGTTCGGAAAGGCGCTGCTGATCCTGATGGCCGTCGGCCTGGCCGGGTACGCGATCTGGCGCCTCGTGCGGGCCGCGATCGGCCACGGTCCGGAGGCCACCGACGACACGAAGGAGCGCGTCGCCGGCCTGGCGAGCGGCATCGCATACGCGGGGCTGTGCGTCACCGCGGTGTCGCTCCTGATCGGGTCCGGCGGCGGCTCGGGCGGCAGCCCCGACAAGGCGACCGGCGGCGTCCTCGACTGGCCGGGCGGGCAGGTCCTCGTGGCGATCGCCGGCCTGGTCATGGTCGGCGTGGGACTCGAGCAGGGCTACAAGGGGATCAAGAAAAAGTTCCTCGAGAAGTCCAAGACCGAGCAGATGAGCGAGAGCGTGCAGCGAGGGTTCACCGCGCTCGGCGTCTTCGGCCACCTCGCGCGCATGGTCGTGTTCGCGCTCGTCGGCTACTTCCTCATCCGCGCCGCGCTCGACTACGACCCTGACAAGGCGGTCGGCCTCGACGGGGCCCTGGCCACGCTGGGCCAGGCGTCCTACGGACCGGTTCTCCTCGGCATCGTCGCGGCCGGGCTGATCGGCTTCGCCGCCTACTCGATCGCGGACGCGCGCTACCGGCGGGTGTAGCCGCGGCCGGCGACCTAGCGCAACTCGGCGGCCGCGGCCACGAACGCGCGCCAGCGCGCGTGCTCGCGCACGCGCCACTCCTCGTCGCGGCGCGGCTCGACGCGGCGGTCGACCGGCAGCAGCTCGGCCGCCTCGAGGAGCGAGCCGAGCACGCCGCTGCCCACCGCGGCAAGCGCGGCGGCGCCGGCGACCGTCGCGTCGGCGCCGCCGGCCTCGACCGGGGCGCCGATCGCATCGGCCTGGAGCTCGAGCATGAGCGGCTCGTTCGTGACGCCGCCGTCGACCCGCAGCGTGCGGACCTCGACGGTTTCGCGGATCGCCGCCACTACGTCGGTCACTCGCCACGCGATGCCCTCCAGCGCTGCGCGCGCGACGTGCGCGGCCGTCGTGCCGCCGTGCAGGCCGCTGATCACGGCGCGGGCCTCGGGCCGCCACCACGGGGCGCCGATGCCCGCGAGCGCAGGCAGCACGCGCGCGCCGGCCGAACCGTCGGCCGCGCGCGCCAGTGCCCCGAGCGCTGCCGGCTCGCGCGCGAGGCCGAGCACGCGGCAGAGCCACTCGAGCATCGCCCCCGCAGCGAACACGCCGCCGTCGATGGCGTACTCCGTCCGGTCGCCGATTCGCCACGCGACCGTCGGCAGCAGGCCACCCGCTGGCTGCGGGATGCCCTCGCCGGCGTGGGCCAAGATGAAGACTCCGGTGCCGTAGGTGGCCTTGACGCGTCCGGGGACGACGCAGCCCGCGCCGGCCAGCGCGGCCTGCTGGTCGACGGCCTGGCCGCAGAGCGCAAGCTCGACCGGCCACGACTCGTGGCGCAGGGTCCCGAGCTCGCCAACCGTCGCGCGCACCTGCGGGAGGACGTCCAGCGGCACGCCGAAGCGCTCGCACAGCGAGCGGTCGAAGCCGGCGGCGCCAAGCGCGTGGAGCTGCGTCCGCGAGGCGGTCGACGCGTCGGTCGCGAAGCCGGCGCCGAGTCGGTCGCAGAGGAACGCGTCGACGGTTCCCATGCGCAGCGTGCCGCGGCCGACGGCGGTCGCGACGGCATCGTCGTGCTCGAGCAGCCAGGCGAGCTTCCCGGCGGAGAAGTACGGGTCGAGCGGCAGGCCGCTGCGCCGGCGGATCTCATCCTCGTGGGGCACGAGCCGATCCAAGACCTCCTGCGAGCGCTTGTCCTGCCAGACGACGATCGGCGTCAGCGGGGCGCCGGTCTCGGCGTCCCAGGCCAGCACCGACTCGCCCTGGTGATCCAGCCCGCACGCGACCACCTCCCCGGGTGCGTCGTCGAGCAGCTCGGCGACGGCCTCGACGACTGCCCGCAGGACTTCGTCGCCGTCCTGCTCGACCCATCCGGGCGTGGGATGGCGGCTTGCCTTGTCGCGGCGGGTCTCCCGCACGGGTCGCAGGCGCTCGTCGAAGAGCGTCGCCTTCACCGCGGTGGTGCCCTCGTCGATCCCGAGCAGCAGTCGCGCGGTCATCTCGCGACGCTCGCCCGGTACTGCGCGGTCCGCCGCCACCACGGGGCGGGAGCATGCGCCGGCGGAGCGATCGGCGGAAGCCGGCGATCCGGCCCCAGCGCGATGCCCTGCGTCGCGACGAGCTCGGCGACGTACTCGCCGATCCCGAGCGAAGCCGACAGCCCTGTCGAGCGTATGGCGGCGACGTTGACGAGGCCCGGGCAGGCGGGCGAAGGGCCGATCACGTAGTTCACCCCGCGTCCGGCGGGTCGCAGGCCGGCGTAGCTCGCCACCGGCTCCGCCGTCTCGAGTGCCGGCAGCATCGCGCGCGCCGTGCCCAGGACCTCCTCCCGCGCCTCGTCGCGCACCGTCCAGTCGCCCTTGTCTTCCTGGTCGTGCGCGGTCGGGCCGGCGACGACCTTGCCGTCGACGGTCGGGAAGACCAGCACCCCCTTGGTCCGCTTCGTCGGAACCGGCAGCAGGATCCGCTCCAGCGGCCGGCCGTCGGGCGGATCGAAGACGAAGAACTCGCCCTTGCGCGGGTACACCGCGAAGCTGTCGTCGCCGCCCATCCGCGCGACGTCGTCGGCGTAGAGACCGGCGCAGTTGACGGCCGCCTCGCACCGCACCGCGTCGCCGCCGTCGAGCGCCAGCCGCAGCCGGCCGCGCTCGCGCTCGACCGCCGCCACGCGGGCCCTTGTGCGGACCTCGGCGCCGGCCGCCGCGGCCGTCCGGGCGAGGGCGGCGGTATAGGCGACCGGATCGGTCACGGCCTCGCCGGGGATCTCGAGTGCGCCGTCCCGGCGGAGCCGCACCTCCACGCCGTTGGCGCGCGCCCGCTCGGTCAGGGCCGCGATCGTGCGCGCATCGTCCTCGGCCCGTGGACTGAGAATCGCGCCGCAGGCCAGGACCGGGACCCCGGTGCCGTCGAGCACCGCATCGCGCAGCGCAGCCGAGCGCAGGATCAGTTCCGTCTCGAGCTCGCCGGGCGGCGCGTCGAACCCGGTGTGGAGGATGCCCGAGCTGGTGCCGCTGGCCCCGAGCGCGATGTCGTCCTCGGCCTCGAGCAGGAGCGTGGCGACGCCGCGGCGCGCCAGGCTGTGCGCCACGGCGACCCCGACCACGCCGCCGCCGATGATCGCGACGGATGCGTCGGTCTCCGACCGGTGAGCGGATCGCCTCGCGTGCGCGGCCACGGGTCGGAGACTGACATAGGGGATCCCTCTCGGTCGGCGCTCCTCTCAGCCGACCGGCTCCGCGTCGGCGATCCCGGGGTGCGCCTGCAGCGTCTCCTCCCCCGACTCGCCGGTGCGGATGCGGTACGCCTCCTCGATCGGCATCACGAACACCTTGCCGTCGCCGATCGAGCCGGTGCGCGCGTGCCGCAGCACCGTGTCGACGACCGTCTGCACGTCGCGCGAGGCCACGACGCACTCGATCTTGACCTTCGGCCGCAGGTAGTTCGTCAGCTCGGCGCCGCGGTAGCGCTCGGTGATCCCCTTCTGGCGGCCGGACCCCTTGACCTCGACGATCGAGAGCGAGGGGAACCCGAGGTCCAGGAGCTCGGCCCGGATCGGCTCGAACGCCTCGTGCCGCACGAATGCCTCGACCTTCTTCATCGCGCCGGCACCTCGCTCGGCTTGGGCTCCGGAGCGGGCGGCCCCAAGCGGCTCGCGGCGTTCGCCGGCGCGCCGTAGCCGATCAGCTCGGGTGCCGGGATGAACTGCTCCGGATAGCCGTACATGCCGTGCTCGGAGATGTCCAGGCCGGCCTCCTCCTCCTCGGCGGTGACGCGCAGCCCGTACGTCTTCTTGATCGCCCAGAACGTCAGGAACGAGAGCGAGAAGACGAACGCGAAGACGACGACTATGCCGAGCGCCTGGTAGGCCAGCTGCGTGAGCTCGCCGGAGTAGAGCAAGCCGCCGTCCTTGTCGCCGAAGCCGTTGTACTGCGCCAGCCGGGGCGAGGTGAACAGCCCGCACGAGAGCGTGCCCCAGATGCCCGCGACGCCGTGGGCCGAGAGCGCGCCGACCGGGTCGTCGAGCCGCTTGTCGATCGCATAGATCGCGAGCACGACGATGAAGCCCGCCACGGCGCCGATGATCGGAGCGGTCCACAGCTCGACGTAGCCCGAAGGAGCCGTGATCGCGACCAGCGCGGCGATCGCCCCGTTGCCCGCCATGCCGATGTCGATCGCCTTCGTCTTCCAGCGCGCCGTGGCGATCGCCGCGAGCACGCCGGCCGCGGCGGCGAGCTGCGTCACGAGCAGGATCTCCGGAAAGCGCCCGTCCTGCGCGTTGAGCGTCGAGCCCGGGTTGAACCCGAACCAGCCGAGCCACAGGATCAGGATGCCCAGCCCGAACAGCGGCATGTTGTGACCGGGGATCGCCCGCGGCTTCCCGTCACGGCCGTACTTGCCGCGGCGCGCGCCGAGCAGCAGCAGGACGGCGAGCGCGCCGGTGGCGCCGATCATGTGCACCGCGGTCGAGCCGGCGAAGTCCTGCATGCCGACGCTGGTCTGCAGCCAGCCGCCGCCGAACACCCAGTGCGAGCCGATCGGGTAGATCACGCCCGCGAAGACGATCGCGTAGATCACGTAGACGCCGAACTTGATCCGCTCCAGCGTGGTGCCCCAGACGATCGCGAGCGAGACCGCGCAGAAGACGAATTGGAAGAACCACTTCGACTCGATCGTCGCGTTCGACAGGCCCATCACCGGGAACCCCTCGAGCGGGTCGCCGTAGTCGCGCAGGAAGAAGCCGTCGGTGCCGATCACCTTCCCGGT
>Ga0126313_10002513_pt1 | contig 10311 bp, 11 predicted proteins | sample Plot105A_FD_89954 | JGI IMG/M metagenome (GOLD analysis project Ga0126313, IMG submission 89954) | Serpentine soil microbial communities from UC McLaughlin Reserve, CA, USA - Plot105A | ecosystem: Environmental > Terrestrial > Soil > Grasslands | place: USA: UC McLaughlin Reserve, Lake County... | reverse complement strand
TCGGTGCCGTTCCCGCACGAGACGTGGAGACGATTCGCGCGACGGCGGTCCCGCCGACCCCGGAACGAGTTGCGGAGATCGAGCGGACGACGGATCACGACACCGCCGCATTCGTCGACGCGGTGATCGAGCAACTGGGGCCGGAGGGTAGGTGGATGCACTTCGGGCTCACGTCGTCGGACGTGGTGGACACTGCGCTCGCACTTCAGCTCCGTGACGCAGGGGCGCTCATCCTCGCAGGAATCGACGCCGCGACCGCCGTCGTGGTCCGACGGGCCGAGGAGCATCGCGACACGATCTGCGTCGGCCGGTCACACGGCATCCACGCCGAGCCGACGACGTTCGGCTGGAAGCTCGCCGGGTGGGCCTTCGAGCTCGGACGGGCGCGCGCGCGCATCGAGCGCGCGCTGGAGTCGGCGCGCGTCGGGCAGCTGTCGGGCACCGTTGGGACGTACGCCGCGATCGATCCTGAGATCGAGCGCGTCGCGTGCGAGCGACTCGGACTCGAGCCCGACCCCGTCTCGACGCAGGTGATCGCGCGCGACCGTCACGCCGAGGTGCTCGGCGCGCTCGCACTCTGCGCGGCGTCGCTCGACAGGTTCGCGACGGAGATCCGCCACCTCGCGCGGACGGAGGTGCGCGAGGTCGAGGAGCCGTTCGCAACAGGAATGAAGGGCTCGTCCGCGATGCCGCACAAGCGAAACCCGAAGATCGCGGAGCGCATCTCCGGCCTCGCGCGCGTGGTCCGCGCGGCGGCGATCGTCGGTCTCGAGAACGTCCCGCTGTGGCACGAGCGTGACATTTCGCACTCGTCGGCAGAGCGCGTCGTGATCCCGGATGCGTTCCTCGCGCTCGACTACATGCTCGACCGGTTCACGTGGGTCGTCGACGGCCTCGTCGTCTACCCGGAGCGAATGGCACGGAACCTCGACGCGTCGCACGGGCTCGTGTTCTCACACCGACTCCTGCTGGCGCTCGTCGAATCAGGCCTCGACCGCGGCGACGCCTATCGGCTCGTCCAGCGCAACGCGATGAGGGCGTGGGACGAGGAACGTGACTTCCGCGACCTCGTCGGTCACGACCGCGAGATCCGGGCGCACCTCGACGCCGACGCACTCGAAACCGTCTTCGACGCGCGTGCCACCGTCGCGCACGTCGACACCGTCTTCGACCGCCTGCACACCCTCGTCCGGAAGGAGATACCCGCTCATGCCTGAAGCTGTCGTGCACGTCGGGAGCGGCAAGGTCCGCGAGTTGTACGCGCTCGACCGCGAGCGCCTGCTGCTCGTCGCAAGCGACCGCATCTCGACGTTCGACGTCGTCCTCCCGACCGAAATACCGGACAAGGGCAGGGTTCTCACCGGCCTCTCCGCCTTCTGGTTCGCCCGGACGCACGAGATCGTGCCGAACCACCTGCTCGGAGTCGGGAGCGACGGTCGCTCGAGCGAGTGCCGCCGCCTGGACATGTTGCCGATCGAATGCGTCGTTCGTGGATACCTCGCGGGCTCGGGCTGGAGCGACTACGCAGCGACGGGCGAGGTGTGTGGCCACCGCCTGCCGACGGGGCTCGTGGAGGCACAGCGACTACCGGAGCCGATCTTCACACCGGCGACGAAGGCGACGAGCGGCCACGACGAGAACATCGATCGAGCCGCAGCGGCCGATCTCGTCGGCGACGAGCGGCTCGCAGAGGTCGAACGGGTCGCGCTCGACCTCTACCGATTCGCGTCGGAGCACGCGCGCGAGCGCGGGATCATCCTCGCCGACACGAAGCTCGAGCTCGGCATCGACGACCACGGCCTCCTCGTCCTCGCGGACGAAGCCTTCACGCCTGACTCTTCGCGCTTCTGGCCCGCCGACGACCACTCACCCGGCAGCTCGCCGCCGTCGTTCGACAAGCAGTTCGTCCGCGACTACTGCGCGTCGCTCGGCTGGGACAAGACGTACCCCGGCCCTGAGCTCCCCGACGACGTCGTCGCCGGGACTCGCGCGCGGTACGTCGATGCGTTCGAGCGCTTGACGGGCATCGCATTCGACACGTACCTCGACGACCCCGAAGTCGTGGTGGCATGAGGGCGACGGTGATCGTTCGGCCGAAGGCGGGAATCCTCGACCCGCAGGGGCAGGCGGTCGAAGGGTCGCTCCGGCACCTCGGGTTCGCGGTCGACAAGGCGCGCGTCGGACGCGTCGTGGATCTCGACGTCACCGCCGTCGACGCCGCCGATGCACGCGGACAGATCGCGCGGATGTGCGAGCAGCTGCTCGCGAACCCGTTGATCGAGAGCTACGACATCGAGCTGTGCGAGGACGCGTGACGGCCGCAACCGGCGACGGCCGTCAGCGGATCCTCGTCGCCGTCGCCGTCTTCCCGGGCTCGAACGACGATCGCGACGCTGCAGCCGCGCTCGAACGCGTCGGTGCCACGGCCGTGCGCGTGTGGCACGACGAGGAGGCGCTTCCTGCCGGCACCGCAGCGGTCGTTCTCCCGGGCGGGTTCTCGTACGGCGACTACCTCCGGTGTGGCGCGATCGCGCGCTTCTCGCCCATCATGCGCGCCGTCGCCGCCTTTGCAGCCGACGGCGGGCTCGTGCTCGGGATCTGCAACGGCTTCCAGATCCTGACCGAGGCGCGGCTCCTCCCGGGCACGCTCCGCCCGAACCACACGCTGTCGTTCGTCTGCAGAGACGTCCGCGTGCGCGTCGAGCGGACGGACACGGCCTTCACCGACCGGTGCCGACGGGACTCCACGCTCACGCTTCCGGTCAAGCACGGCGAGGGCGCGTGGTTCGCGGACGCGGAACTCCTGGCGGACCTGGAGCGCAACGGCCAGGTCGTCCTGCGCTACGACGGCGGCGAGAATCCCAACGGCGCCATCGGCGATGTCGCCGGGGTCGTCAACGCCGACGGCAACGTATTCGGACTGATGCCGCATCCGGAGCACGCGGTGGATCCGCTGCTCGGCTCGACCGACGGCGCGCTCGTCCTCGGGTCGCTGGTCGACGCTGCTCGGTTGTCGGCTGCCGCATTCGTCTAGGCCCCACCCCCACCCAAACCGAGTACCTCGGCCAGCGCGGGTGTCCGTGTCAGCGCAGCTCGCAGGCGGTCCACATCGCGCGCGCGCAGCGTGACGGGACCGCGCCGCGCCGTACCTCCGGTCGAGTACGCGAAGCGAACGAACCGCTCTCCGCGTTCGCTCTCGAGAAGCTGCACGATCGATGCGAAGCGCTTGTCCCCGGCGCGCTGATTGAGCGTCAGCTCCTCAACGAGCGTCGCCTTGCCCCACGGAGTGTCGGCTTTCGTTGCCATGAGACGACCGTAGCCGCCAAACCGTCACGAGTGGGACACGACTCCGAAACGAAAGCGTGACGTTTCGTCCACGAGTGGCGGCGAGCCGCCGCCCGGCGTGCGTCGCAACCGCGGGCACCGACCTCTGATCCGCCCGTGGTTGCCGAAGGTCGACTCGAGCAGACAGACGTCAGGCTTGTCGGAGCGAGCACCGGCCGGTCGTGCTGAACGGACGTGACGCGCGGTGGTTCGAAGCCGCGGCCGGGGCTTTGTCAGCGACTGGATCGACCGGCGTGCGACGCGCTAGCGGCCAGAGCGGTCGATCAATTCGATCCGGTAGCCATCCGGATCGCGCACGAAGCACAGGCGTGAGCCGCCTTCGCGCACCCGGTACGGCTCCCGCTCGGGCTCGATCCCCTCCTCCTTCAGACGCTCCAGCGTCTCGTCGAGATCGTCGACGCCGACCGCGACGTGGCCGTAGCCGGTACCGAGGTCGTACTCGCGGCCGTCGTGGTTGAGGGTCAGCTCGAGCTCCTCGTCCTGCCCCGCAAAGCCGAAGAAGTAGTTCGTCGCCTCCCTCTCGCCGCCGCGGACGATGTCCATGTCTCGGCGGAGCTCCATGCCGAGCGCCTCGTAGAAGGCGCGACTCCGGTCCGGGTCGGTGATCCGGTACATCGTGTGCAGGTAGCGAGCGATGGCGCGATCGTAGTCGCGTCGCCTCGACCGCCGCCGGTGGAACGGCTCGTATCATCGGTCGACGGTGACCGACCGGCACCTCTTCCTGACGGCGACGACGATCGCGCAGTACGTCGCGCAGATCGTGGAGAAGCACCTCGCGCCGGTGGGCCTGCCCGTGCACCTGCTCGCGTTGACGACCCACATCCGCGACCACCAGCCGACGTCGCCGTCGGCGATCTCGGCCGCGTCGGGGATCCCGATGACGACGCTCCGCGACAACGTCGAGCGGCTCGTCGGGCAGGGGCTCGCGCGCCGCGTGCCGAACCCCGACGACCGGCGCTCGTACCTCGTCACGCTGACGAGCAAGGGCGAGATCCTCCTTCGCGCCGCCGACCCCGCGCTGCTCAGCGCGTACCTCGCGCTCGAGCAGCACCTCGACCGCCCGCTCGCGGACTACCAGCGCGAACTCGATGCGCTCGCGGCCGCGTTGCGCGAGGCGCTCGAACTCGAGGCGCCGGCATCGTCGGTTGACGTTGGTGCGCCGACGCAGTAGTTTTACTGCGTGCACGCACGAACCCTCGTAGGCGCCCCGATCGCCGTCGTCGCGGCGTCGTGCCTGCTGCTCGCCGGGGCGACGTCCGCGCCGTCGGCCGGCGACGAGCTGCGCGGAACGTGGGTCGGCACGTACATCCTGGGCGGGCGTGCTGAGATCGCGCTGACGATCGACGGCGGCCGCGCCGTGGTGGCGCTCGGAACCGGCCACGCTGGGCCGCAGGCTCTCCCCCTCAAGCGGACGGCGGGAGGATTCCGCGTCGCGATTCCAGGCCGGCCGGCGCCCATCGTCCTCGAGGGTCGCCTGCGATCCGGGCTGCTCACCGGAACGGTGCGCCAGGGCGTGCGGGGAACGTTCACGGCCGGTCGCGCCTCGGCGGCGGCGTTGACGGCCCCGGGGTTGTATTCGACTGCCGGGGGCCCCGTCGCGGCCGTCGACGACCCGTACGGCCCGGCGCGCCTCGTCGATCTCGACTCGGGCGACGTACACGGTCTGTTCCCGCGCGGCGCGCGCTTCGAGATCGGCGCCGGATTCGCGACGCGCACGCCGGTGCGCGGGACGGCAAGCTTCGCCCTCACCCGCGGCGTGATCGCCGGCAAAACGGCTCCGCGCACGCGCACGCGCCAGCTCGAGGTCCGGATCCCGGCTCGGAACGCGACGCTCTCCGCCACGCTCACCCTGCCCGCCGGCCGCGCCCCGCACCCCGCCGTCGCGTTCATCAGCGGATCCGGGCCGACCGAACGCGCCTACCTGCCGGATCTGCAGGCGTTGCTCGTCCGGAACGGCGTCGCCGTCCTCGCCTACGACAAGCGCGGGATCGGCCAGTCGAGCGGCCGCTACCCGGGCGAGTCGCCGACCGCGGGGACGATCGACGTCCTTGCACGGGACGCCTCCGCCGCCGTCCACTTCCTCGCCGCGCAGCCGGAGATCGACCGGGCGCGCGTCGGCCTCGCGGGCCACAGCCAGGCGGGCTGGATCATGCCGCTCGCCGCGTCGCGCGACCCGGCGGTGCGATTCCTGATCTCGTTCTCAGGCCCTGCGGCGACCGCGGGCGAAAACGACACGTACCAGAACCTGACGGGGCAGGGCGAGCGCCCGTCGCGCCTGACGCCCGACCAGATCGACGCCGAGGTCGCGCGCGGCGGGCGGAGCGGCGTCGACCCCGTGCCGTGGATCAAGGCGGTCGAGATCCCGATGCTCTGGCTGTACGGGGGGCTCGACCAGCACATCCCGGCGCGGCTTTCGATGCGCCGCCTCGAGCCGATCGCGGCCGAAGCCGGCCGCGACGTCGACGTCAAGGTGTTCCCGAACGCGAACCACGCGCTCGTCGAGACGCGGACGGGCCTCACGAGCGAGATGCTCCGGTCGAATCGGTTCGCGCCGGGGCTCTTCCCGGCCGTCCGCGCGTGGCTCGCCGCGCACCGCCTCGGCTCCTGAGCAGAGCGCCGCTCTCGCGCCGGCTCGACCGCCTTTCGTGTCAGCGCTCGAGATCGTCGGCGACGAGGCCGTACTCGATCGCGTCCTGCCACTCCCCGTGGCGCAGGTACGCCTTCCGCTTGACGCCCTCGCGGACGAACCCGGACCGCTCCGCGTGCGCCGCGGCGCGCCGGTTGAAGCGGTACACGGCGAACTCGAGCCGGTGGTAGCCGAGCTCGACGATCAGGTAGCGCTGAATCGCACGCGCGGCGGCGTCGGCCCGCCGACGGCCGCGGTGCGACGGGTGGACGGCCAGCGCCTCGAGGTGGGCGATCCGATTCCGCTCGCTGACGCAGCGGTACCCGATTGCGCCCGCGCGCGCGCCGGCGACCTCGATCACGAGCCGCCCGAACAGGTGCGGGTCGGCCTGCGAGCGCTCGACGTCGGCCCGCAGCTCGTCGTAGCCGCGGACACTGTGGCCGCCGAGGAACGGCTCCACGTCGTCCGAGTTGTAGAGCTCGACGAGGAAGTCGAGGTCGTCGAGCGTCGCCCGGCGAAGCTCGACGTCCCCCGTCGGCTCGACACGCAGCGGCGCCCGCGCGCGTCCGCGCTCGTACTGTTTCGGCCACGGTGCCTCCGCGCCCAGCTCCTGCGCGGCGCGCAACGGCCAGTGCGGATCGCGGAGGAGCTCGCGTGCGAGCAGGACGAGGTCGGCGTCGCCGCCCGCGACGATCGCCTCCGCGTGCGACGCGTCGGCGATCAGGCCGACGGCGCCGGTGGGAACGGCCGCTTCCCGGCGAACCGCGGCGGCGAACGGAACCTGGAACCCCGGCGAGTCCGGGATCTCCTGCGCAGGCGACGACCCGCCCGAGGAGCAGTCGACGAGGTCGACGCCGGCGCCGCGGAGCTCGCCCGCAAACGCGACCGTGTCCTCGAGCGTCCATCCGTCGGCGACCCAGTCGGTTGCCGAGACTCGCACGAGGAGCGGCTTGCGCTCCGGCCAGACGTCGCGCACCGTGCGGGCGATCTGGAGCGGCAGGCGCATCCGGTTCTCGCGCGGCCCGCCGTAGTCGTCCGTGCGGAGATTCGACAGCGGCGAGAGGAACTGATGCGCGAGGTAGCCGTGTGCCATGTGCAGCTCGACGACGTCGAACCCGGCCGCGTCGGCGCGGCAGGCGGCGGCCGCGAAGGCGGAGGCGACAGCCGGGAGCTCACCTGCCTCGAGCGCGCGCGGCGCCGGATCTCCGTCGGAGAACGGAACGGCGCTCGGCGCCACCGGCTCCCACCCTCCGTCCTCGTGCGCGACGCGGCCGCGGCCGCGCCAGGGTGCGCGCGTGGACGCCTTTCGCCCTGCGTGCGCGAGCTGAATCCCCGCGGCCGCGCCCTGCCCCCGGACGAAGCTCGCGATCCGCTCCCACGCGGCAGCCTGCTCGTCCGTCCAGATCCCGGTGTCCCACGGCGAGATCCGACCCTCCGGAACGACCGCAGTCGCCTCCGCCAGCACGAGCGCCGCACCGCCGACGGCCCGCGCGCCGAGGTGCACGAGGTGCCAGTCGTGTGGCACGCCGTCGCCGGCGACGCACGAGTACTGACACATCGGAGACACGACGATCCGGTTCCGCAACTCGAGCTCGCGCAGCCGCAGCGGCGAGAAGAGCACGCTCACGGCGCCTGCGGCACGGTTCGCTCTCGCCGCGAGAGCGGGACGGCGCCCGAGCCGAGGGCGACGCCGCCGAGGATGAGCGCAAGCCCCGCGAGCTCCGGCGCGGTCAGCGGCTCGTCGAGAAGCAGGACGCCGTACAGGAGAGCCGTCACGGGGAGCAGGTACGTGACAAGGCTCGCGCGCGCCGACCCGTAGAGCCGCAGCAGGCGGAACCATACGAGCTGCGCCGCAGCGGTCCCGAGCAACGCGAGCGCGAGGACGCACGCCACCGTCTTCGCGCCCGGCACGTCGTGCGGCGCCTGGAGGATCGCGAACGGGAGCAGCACCGCTGCGCCGCCGAGGAGGGCCGTCGTCGAGAGCACCGGCCCCGTCAGGCCCTCGATCTGGCGCTGGCCGTAGAGCGTCGAGATCGCGTACGAGACCGACGCGAGGACGACGGCAAGCGTGCCCGCGATCCCCCACCAACCGCCGCCGGGGGCCGCGCCGGAGAGGACGCCGACACCGGCGAGGCCGAGAAGGATTCCGACGCCGCGCGACCCCGTCGACCGCTCGTCGCGCCGCCACCTGATCGCGAACAGCGCGACCCAGATCGGGACCGACGCGTTTGCGATCGCAGCGAGGCCGGAGTCGATGTGACGCTCGCCCCACGCGATCAGCGTGAACGGGATCGCCGAGTTGAAGAGGCCCAGCGCATACGCACCGGCCGGCGCGCGCAGGCCGCCGAGCTCACCGCGCCACCAGAGGAATGCGAGCAACACGGCCGCCGCGACGACGATGCGGGCGAGCATCATCGGCGCCGGCTGCAGCTCGCGCCCCGCGACCTTGATGAAGAGGTACGACGCTCCCCAGAGGAACGAGAGCAGCGTCAGCAGCGGGATGTAGCCGCGGGTCACGCCGGCGACGCTACCCGCCTTCGCCGCGCGCCCAACGCGACGCCGCCGAGAATCAGCGCAAGTCCTGCGGCGGCCGTCGGGCGCACGTCCTCGCCGAGGAGCGTCGCGCCGTACAGCACGGCCGCTGCGGGGACCAGGTACGTGACGAGGATCGACCGCGACGCGCCGGCGCCGCGCAGGACCGCGAAGAAGAGCATGTACGCGACGCCGGTGCAGATCGTCCCGAGGAGGAGCACCGACACCGTCTCCTTCCAGCCGGGGACGTGGCCGGGGAGCGTCGCGACGCCGAACGGGGCGACCACGACTGCGGCGATCGCCATCGACCCCGCGCCGACGACGAACGGATGCGTGTCGCGCAGGCGGCGCTCGGCGAAGACGCCCGCGGCCGAGTAGCAGGCCGCCGTCGCAACGACCGCGACGGCCGCGGCGGGGTCGCCGCCGCCCGGCGCGCCGAGCAAGAGCGCGACGCCGAGGAACCCGAGGACGACCCCGGCGAGCCGCGACCCCGCCACCCGCTCGTCTGCGAACCGGAGCGAGATCAGCGCGGTGAAGAGCGGCGCCGCCGCTTGGAGGATCGCCGCGAGCCCGGAGTCGATCCGCGTCTCGGCCCAGGCGAGGAGCGTGAACGGGACCGCCGAGTTGAGGATCGCCATCACCGCGAGGGGGCGGGCCGCCGCGCGCGTCTCGACGATCGCGCGCCGGCCGACGACGGCGAACGCGACCGGCACGAGCACCGCGGTCGCGAGCACGATCCGCAGCCACACGAGCGTGATCGGCTCGAGCTCGCGGACGGCGACCTTGATGAACATGAACGACGCGCCCCAGATCGCGCCGAGCGCGATCAGCATCACGACGTGGCGACGCCTCATGGTGCTGTAACGGCGGCGCGCCTTCGCACGTGAGACGTCAACGCGTGCGGACGCGGGTCGCTTCCCACACCTCGAGCACCGCCGTGAGCGTGTTGGGCGGAGCGAGGGCCGGCGGCAGCGCCTCCGGATCGAACCAGCGCTGCTCGGACACCTCGGCGGGGTCGGCCTCGCCTTCCTCCGCAACGGCGTCCGCGGCGTAGTACGCCACGCTGATCCAGTCGCACTCGTCGTCACGCGGGTCGTCGGCGTACGCCTGCACCCAGATGCCGAGGATGGCGCCGACGCGGATCAGGATGCCGGTCTCCTCGAGCGTCTCGCGCACCGCCGTTTCCCGCGGATCCTCCTGCTCGTCGCAGAATCCACCCGGCGCGCACCACAGGTCGCGCCACGGCGAGTGCGCGCGACGCGTGAGCAGGATCCGCCCGTCGCCGCGGGAGACGATCGCGTTCGCGCACGGCTTCGCGTTCCGCCAGTGCTCGGCGCCGCACGCCGCGCAGGCGACCGGCGGCGGCGACGGGAGCGCCGCGCCGCACGCGGAGCAGAAGCGCGCGACGGGCACGGCTCCATCCTAGGCCGTCGTTACGCTCGTCCTCTGGCCGCTGTCGCAGCCCAGCCGCTCCACCGCTCGCTCGGGCTCACGGACGCCGAGCTCGACCGGATCTGCGATCTGCTCGAGCGGGAGCCGAACGACTTCGAGCTCGCGGTGTTCTCCTTGCTCTGGTCCGAGCACTGCGGCTACAAGCATTCGGCGCGGCTGCTGAAGCGCCTGCCGTCGCAGGGCGCGCGCGTCCTGCAAGGCCCCGGCGAGAACGCGGGCGTCGTCGATCTCGGCGACGGCGTCGCCGTCGCGTTCAAGGTCGAGTCGCACAACCACCCGTCGGCGGTCGAGCCGTTCCAGGGCGCGGCGACGGGCGTCGGCGGCATCCTCCGCGACGTCGTCGCGATGGGCGCGCG
>Ga0126313_10002512_pt1 | contig 10312 bp, 8 predicted proteins | sample Plot105A_FD_89954 | JGI IMG/M metagenome (GOLD analysis project Ga0126313, IMG submission 89954) | Serpentine soil microbial communities from UC McLaughlin Reserve, CA, USA - Plot105A | ecosystem: Environmental > Terrestrial > Soil > Grasslands | place: USA: UC McLaughlin Reserve, Lake County... | reverse complement strand
GCTCCGTGCGCGTGCGCGAACCGGGTTCCCCGCTTGGCCTCGAGCTCGTAGCAGGACAGGTGCTCGGGGCCGAGCGCGAGCGCCTCGTCGATGTCGGCGGCGAGATCGGCGGGGCTCTGGCCTGGGATCCCATAGATCAGGTCGAGTGAGATGTTGTCAAATCCGACACCGCGAAGACGGTAGAACGCGCGTCGGACGTCCTGTGGGCCCGCGTGGCGCTCCAGTACCGCGAGCAGGCGCGGCTGGAAGCTCTGCGCACCGAGCGAAACACGCGTCACGCCCTCGTCCCGCAGCAGCGAGGCGAGCTCAGGCGTCACCGTCTCGGGGTTCGCCTCGACGGTGACTTCCTCGGCAGGCGGCAACGCGCGCAAGACGCGTCGCAGGGCGCGCGGCTCGGTGAAGGTGGGCGTCCCACCGCCGAGGAAGACCGTCTCGAGCCGCGGCTCGAGCACGCCGCGCTCGAGCTCGAGCTCCTCGAGCAGCGCGTCGACGTAGCGATGGTGCTGGTCGAGCCGGCCGACCACCGTCACGAAGTCGCAGTAGCCGCAGCGATGTCCGCAGAACGGCAGGTGGACATAGAGATGCTGCACGTCGGCGCTCACTTCGCACCATCCAGGTTGAGCACGGCCAAGAAGGCCTCCTGCGGCACCTCGACCGCGCCGACCTGCTTCATCCGCTTCTTCCCCGCCTTCTGGCGCTCGAGCAGCTTGCGCTTGCGCGTGATGTCGCCGCCGTAGCACTTCGCCAGCACGTCCTTGCGCTTGGCCTTGATCGTCTCGCGTGCGATCACGCGGGAGCCGATCGCCGCCTGCACGGGCACGTCGAAGAGCTGGCGCGGAATCTCCTCGCGGAGCTTGTCGACGAGGGCGCGCCCCCGCCCGTAGGCGGAGCCTCGGTGAAGAATCAGTGACAACGCGTCCACAGGCTCGCCCGCGATGAGCACGTCGAGGCGGACGAGGTCGCCTTCGCGGAAGCCGACGATGTCGTAATCGAAGCTGGCGTAACCGCGGGTGCGCGACTTCAGCTGGTCGTAGAAGTCGACGACGACCTCGGCGAGCGGCAGCTCGTAGATGAGCACCGCCCGCTGCTCCGAGAGGTACTCCATGTGGTCAAATCGGCCCCGGCGCTCGTTGCAGAGCTCCATCACCGGGCCGACGAACTCCTTCGGGACGATGATCGACGCGCGGATGTACGGCTCGTCCACACGCTCGATCTCGGCGGGCATCTCGGCCGGGTTGTGCACCTCGACGTCCTCGCCGTCCTTGGTCAGCACGCGGTACGCGACATTCGGCGCCGTCACCAGCAGGTCGAGGTCGAACTCGCGCTCGAGGCGCTCGCGCACGATCTCCATGTGCAGCAGCCCGAGGAAGCCGCAGCGGAAGCCGAAGCCGAGCGCCTGAGAGGTTTCCGGCTCGTACACCAGCGCCGCATCGTTCAGCTTCAGCTTCTCGAGGGCATCGCGGAGGTCGGGGTAGTCGTCCGACTCGGTCGGGAACAGCCCCGCGAAGACCATCGGCTTGACGTCCTTGTAGCCGGGTAGCGCCTCGGCCGCGGGGCGCTCGAGCGACGTCAGCGTGTCGCCGACGCGCAGCCTGCTCACGTCCTTGAGACCGGTGATCACGTACCCGACCTCGCCCGCCTCGAGCGTGTCGCTCGCCCGCATCGTCGGGGAGAAGAAGCCGAGCTCCTCGGCTTCGAAGCGCGTGCCCTCCGCCATCGCCAGCAGGCGCTCGCCCCTGCGGAAGGCACCGTCGATCACGCGGACGAAGGCGACGACGCCGCGATACTGGTCGTAGGACGAGTCGAAGATCAGCGCGCGGGCCGGCGCGCCGGTGTCGCCCGATGGCGGCGGGATCCGCTCGATCACGGCGTCGAGGACGGCTTCCACACCCTGGCCCGTCTTCGCGGAGATGCGAACGACATCGTCTGGATCGCCGCCGATCAGGTTCGCGAGCTCCTGCGCGGCCCCGTCCGGATCGGCCTGCGGCAGGTCGATCTTGTTCACGACCGGCAGCAGCTCGAGATCGTTCTCGATCGCGAGGTACGCATTCGCGACTGTTTGCGCCTCGACCCCCTGCGCTGCGTCGACGACGAGCACGGCGCCCTCGCACGCCTGGAGCGAGCGGGACACTTCGTAGGTGAAGTCGACGTGGCCCGGCGTGTCGATCAGGTTGAGCTGATGCCCCTTCCACGCGACCCGCACGGCCTGCGCCTTGATCGTGATCCCGCGCTCGCGCTCGAGCTCCATGGAGTCGAGCACCTGCTCGCGCATCTCGCGGCCGGAGACGGTGTCCGTCAGCTCGAGGACGCGATCGGCCAGGGTGGATTTCCCATGGTCGATGTGCGCGATGATCGAGAAGTTGCGAATGCGGTCCTGCTGCATGGAGACCTGCTAGGAGGGCGGCCGGGCGCGGGCTCGCAACGATAGCAACGCGTTCAGCTCGCGAACTCCCAGCAAACGGGCGGAAAAGAAGTACGCGGCACCACCTATGGCGAGGGCGCCGGAGAGAGAGAGGAGCTGGCCCGGAAACGAGCGGCCGAGGACGTCGTCGAGCGCCCACCACACGCCGTAGGACACGATCGCGAGCGGGATGCTCGCGGCTGCCACGAGGGCCGCGGAGCGCACTGTCTCCCGGTCCTCGACACTGCCGAGCCGTCGTCGCAGCAGCCCGGCCAAGGCTGCAGTGCCGGCGATATTCGCGAGCGAGATCGCGAAGGGAATGCCCCACGTCCCAACCCGGTAGAAGACGGCGAAGAGCACAGTGTTCAACGCCAGGTTGCCGAGCGCGACCCACGTCGGGATCCATGGAGCCTGCAGTCCGAAGAAGGCGCGGTTGAGCATCAGCATCGCTCCGTTGAAGGTCAACCCGAGCGAAAAAGCCGCGAGCGCGCCGGCGACGACGTTGGTCTCGTGCGGGCCGAACGCGCCGCGCTGATAGAGCAATCGCACGATCGGCTCGGCGAGGATCGCGAAGAAGACGCTCGCCGGGACGAGCAGGAATGCGATCTGCCTGAGTCCGACGCCCACGGTGCTCCGGAAGCGGACGTCGTCTCGCCGTGCCGCGAAGCGCGAGAGCGCGGGAAAGAGCACCGTTGCGACGGCGACGGAGAACATCCCCTGCGGGACCATGTAGATCCGGAACGCCGCGTCGATCGCGCTCGGCGCGATCGTCCGGTCGATGTACCGGGCCGCGAAGAACGTCCCGATGAGGGCGTTGACGTTGATCAGGCCGAGGCCGAGCGTGACGGGCAGCATCAGCACGAACACGCGCTTGACAGCCGGGTCGCGCCAGTCGATTGCCAATCGCAGCCGCCCGTCGAGCCCGCTGAGCCAGGGAACTGGGAGCAGCAGCTGAACGAGCGTCGCGACCACGATCGAGCCGGCGTAGATGTAGAGCTCGGTCTCGGTCGACTCCGCCCGCGGCACCCCGATCACGAGGCCGGCGATGATCACCAGGTTCCAGAAGACCGGCGTCAGCGCTGGCACGGTGAAGTGCTCGTAGCTGTTCAGGATCCCCACGACGATCCCGAACACGCCGAGGAGGACGACGATCGGGAACAGGATCCTCGAGAGCGTCACCGCCAGGTCGCCGGCTGGGCCAGTGCCGTAGCCGAAGAGCTCCATCACCCAAGGGGCGGCGAGCATGAACAGCGCGGTGATCGCCGTCAGGCCGAGGAGCAAGATCCAGATCAGGCTCGACGCCACCCGCCAGGCCCGGGCCCGCTCGCCTTTCTCGAGCAGCTCGCTGAAGACGGGGACGAATGCAGAAGACAGCGCCGCGTCGGCGACGAGTGCGCGGACGAGATTCGGCACCTGGAACGCGACCGTGAACGCGTTGATCCCGAAGCCTTCGACGCCGAAATAGCGCCGCGCGACGATCTCACGGAAGAGGCCGAGGATGCGGGAGAGCCCGGTGGCGGCCGAGAAGATCGCGGTCGACCAGGCGAGCCGGCGAGATGGGAAGGCCGGCGCCTGCTGGCGGACGTCGGTCACGGCGGGCTCCCCACGGCCGTGAGCATACGAACGAGCTCCGCTGGTACCATGCCGGCCGCCCGCGCCGCGGGCTTTTTCACGTCATGCCGAACATCAAGCAGCAAGAGAAGCGGGTTCGAAGCGCCGCCAGGCAGCGGCTCGAGAACCTGCGCTACCGCTCGACTGTCAAGACGCTCACACGCCGGCTCGAGCGGGCTGTCGCTGACGGCGACGCCGACGCGATTCGCGCCGCGCACACCGAGCTTCAGCGCTGGATCGACCGTGCCGCCTCGCGCGGCGCTCTGCACCGGAACGCGGCCGCGCGGAAGAAGGCGCAGGCCACCCGGATCGCCTCCCGCAGCTAGCCCGCGGCTCGAGCTGCAGGCTCGGCCGGCCGGGCCAGGTCGACGAGCGTTCGGGTCAGCACGAGCTCGCTCGGCAGCCGGACCGCGCCTTTGATGGCCGCATCGAGCGCGGCGAGGCGGACGACTGCGGCGTCGAGCTCGTCCTCTGAGTAGTTCTCGGCGTGCCCGAGCGCCTTGCGGATCCGGAACTCATGGAGCTTCAAGCGCTTCGCGAGCTCGCGCGCGGGCAAGCCATCTGCGGCAAGGTGCTTGACCGAGCGGACCAGCACGACATGCGCGGCCAGCCGCGTCGAGATCAGGAACGGGTCGCGCCGCTCGAGCTCCGCTTCGCACGCCGCGAGGAGCGCAGGGACGTCGCGTTCGCCCCATGCGTCCGTCAGCGCCCACGCCGTCGCCTCGCGAGCGGGCGTCGCCAGCGCCTCGACGTCGGGACGTTCAAGCGAGCGGCCGCCGGCCCAGGTGGCCAGCTTGTCCGCCTCGGTGGCGAGGCCGGCGAGGTCGTCCCCGACGATCTCCACGAGCGCACGGGCCGTGTCCTGGTCGACCTGCACGCCGCGTGCCTCGAACTGCGCCCGCACCCAACCGGGTAGTTCGCGCGGCTTCGGCGCGGCGAAGGTGAGGACTTGGCCCGCCTTGTCGATCGCCTTCGCAAGTGCGTCGCTTCGGAGCGGCTCTCTCGCGACCAGCGCAAGAACGGCCCCCTCGACTGGATCGGCGAGATACGCCGTGACCGCTTCGACGTCCGCCTTGCGCCACCGCTCGACGCCTTCGACGACGACCAAACGTCCTCCGTCGTCACCGGCGAAGAGCCCGAGCGCGTTGCATGCCGCGACGGCGTCCGCTCCGCTTGCGGCATCCGCTGTGAGCTGCTCGACGGACTCGGCTCCGAAGCGCGCGCGCAAGCGGCGGAGCGCGCGCACGATCTTCGGGCGATCGTTGCCGGTCAGCAGATAGGCAGGGAGGAGCGGCTCCGACGACACGCAAAGCGAGCATAGTGATGGTCATCGCTGTGACCATGTCGAGATCCGTTCGCCGTCGGTCTCGATCACGACGCGGCCGTCGAGGTCGGTCCGGAAGAGCTCGAGACCGGGAGCGGAGGTCAGCGTGGTGACGGTGCTGCGTGTGGGGTGTCCGTAGTCGTTGTTGCGCCCGCAGGAGATGACTGCGACGGCGGGGTGAGTGAGCTCGAGGAGCCGCTGGAGGCCCTCGTCTGCCGAGCCGTGGTGCGCGACCTTCAGAATCTCGACCGGCGGCGGGTGGAGCGGCAGCGTCACCGGCGACTCGGCGTCCGCCGTCAGCAGCGCATCGACGCTCCCGTAGCTCGCGAGAATCACCGTCGCGTGGAGGTTGGGGTCGTCGCCGGGCGGCCCGGGATCGGCCGGCCAGAGAAGCCGCAGCCGGAGACGGCCGAGGCGGAAGGCGACGCCGGCGCGCGCTCGCGCGACCGGCACGCCATGGCGTCGCGCAGCCGCGAGCGCCGCCGCCTCGTCGGAGCTTTCGAACGGGATCGCGGGGTCGAGGACGCGATCGACGTTCAGGTGATCGAGCACCTCTGCTGCGCCGCCGACGTGGTCGCGCTGCGGATGTGTCAGGACGACGAGAGCGAGTCGCCGGATCCCGAGGCGGCGCAGCTGATCGTCCACTTCAGCTTCCGGCGGGCCCTCGTCGACCAGGACCGCACCGTCGGGCACCTGGAGCAGGATCGAGTCGCCCTGGCCGACGTCGAGGACGGTCAGCCGTAGGCCTGTGGGCGGGGGTGGCGCGCCGCCGGTCCTGAGCTGCCAGCCGCCGAGTCCGAGCGCCGCGATGCCGACGAGCACCGCGAAGCCGGGTCGACGCCAGGCCGGCAGCCGCCTGAGCACCGCCAGCGTCCCCGCGACGGCAGCGAGCGCGAGGAGCAGCCTCGCCGAGCCGACCTGCGCGCCCGGCAGCCCGCCCACGATCCGGGCGCACGCCGCGACATATGCCACCAGCCAGCCGTTTACCCAGGCCGCGGCAACCGCAGCCGGCGGCAGGAGATGATCGAGTGCCGCGGTGAGGAGCGCGAGCCCGAAGCTCGGCGGCACCGCGGGCGCAGCCAGTGCGTTGCTCAGGATCGAGTAGACGGGGACCGAGCCGAACTGGAGCAGCAGGATCGGCGCGGTGACTAGGCCGCACGCTCCTGAGACGGCGATGACGCCGGCCAGCGCGCGTGGCACCGGATACCCCTCCAGCCATCGCTCGACGAGCGGCACGGCAACGAAGATCGCTGCGACAGCCGCGAAGGACAGCTGGAAGCCCGGCTCGAGCAGGCTGTAGGGCGTCCAGGCGAGGAGGAGCGCCGCGCCGAGGAGCAGGAAGTACCAGCGGTCCGTCGGGCGAGATGCGAGCCAGGCAAGCGAGGCGAGACCTCCGGCGACTCCAGCGCGGACGACGGACGGCTGCCAGCCGACGGCGAGCACGTACGCGACGATTGCCGCGAGGGCACCGACCTCGGCGGCGAGGCGCGAGATCCCGAGCAGCCAGGCGACGAGCAGCACGCCGCCCGCGACGAAGGCGACGTTCTGGCCGCTGACCGCCAGGAGGTGGTACAGGCCCGACGCACGGAAGTCGTCGCGCAGCTCGTCGCTGAGCCCCTCCTCCTCCCCGAGCACGAGCCCGGCCAGGACCGCGCGGCGTTCTCCCGTGAGACCGGGTGCAATCGACCGCGCGAGCCCGTGGTGGATCCTGTCCGCGACGCCGCCGACCCCGCCACGGCGTCCGACGATTCGCCACTCCCGGCCTCGCACGACCACATGGACGCCCCGACGGCGCAGGAACCCGCGCTCGTCGAAACCGTCCGCAGGGCCACGAGGCTCGCGGAGCTCGACGACGGTCTCGATGAGGGAGCCCTGCGGAGGCGCTCGTCCCAGCGGAAGCTCGAGCAGCACGCCTTCACGCAGCGGGAGGTCGCGGAAACGATGGAGCCGCGCGGGAACGCGGAGGCGAAACGGCGTGCGCCTCGTCGGGCCCGTCACTTCGAGGACGGCTGGCCCGACCTCCCCGATTCGCGCAGCGAGCACGCTGCGGTCGAACGCCTCGAGCCGAAGACTGCCCCACCAGAGCCCGCCGACGGCGAGTGCGATCGCAAGCGAGGCGATGCGCGCGCGGCGGTCGTCGAACGCGGCGCTCGCTATCGCGGCCGCCACGGCGACCGTGAATGTCGCCGCATGCGCGAGTCGCAGCGCCAGGGACGTGGCGAGGCCGAAGCACAACGCCGCGGCGAGCACGTGCTGGGCGTAGCGGTCGAGAAAGCCGACGCTCACGGCGCCACCAGCTCCCGCAGCTGCTCGAGCCGCGCAGGTCCGATGCCGGGGATGGCGTCGAGGTCGTCGACCGAGCTGAAGGCGCCGTGCTGCTCGCGGTAATCGACGATCTTCTGTGCCGTTACCGGCCCGACTCCAGGGAGCTCGTCGAGCTGCTCGACGGTCGCGGTGTTCAGGTGAACCGGCCCTGCCGCGGCCGGCTCCTCACCGGCGCCCGGCGACCCCGGCTGCGCAGAAGCAACGCGTTTCGGGACGACGATCTGCGTCCCGTCCGAGATCGGCGCGGCGAGGTTGACGAGGCTCAGATCGGCGCGTCTGGTCGCTCCCCCGGCACGGCGCAACGCATCCGCGATCCGCGCCCCGTCGGCGAGTCGGTAGAGCCCTGGGCGCCTGACGGCGCCGACGACGTGGACGACGAGCCGAGGCCTCGGCTCAGCCCGCAGCTCGCCGGCGCTCGCGGTCGCGGTCGGCCGCGATTCCCGCGCCGAGCCGATGCCGGCGAGGTAGCGGCCGCCCAGGAAGAGCGCGGCGATGAGCAGGAGAGCGCCCGCGAGCGCACGCCCGCGCGAGAGCGTGGAGAGGTCCATGCCCCCGAGGCTCGCGAAGAAGGCGTGACGTGTGGGAAGCGCCTTTGCGCCGACTGTGTGCCAACGGGTGTGACGCCGACGGTGCCTGTGGCGTATACCGAGTGCGTGAGCGAGCTCGCAAATGCCCACCGGAGCTTCGCCTCCGCCGCCGAGGAGCATCTCGACGACGTCTACCGCTACCTGCTCTACGTGACCGCGAACCCCGCCACAGCCGAAGACCTGACCTCCGAGACCTTCGAGCGGGCGCTCAGTCGCTGGTCGCGGTTCGATCCGAGGCGCGGCAGCGCCCAGACCTGGCTATGCCAGCTTGCGCGCAGCACCGCCCTCGACCATTTCCGCGCGGAGGACCGACGGCGGCGGCGCGAGCAGCGGGTGGCGGAGCCCGATCGCGGTGCCGACCTCGAGCTCCCTGACGAGTACGGGCCGGTGCTCCGACAGGCGCTCCGCACGCTCACCGGCGCCGAGCGTGAAGTGATCGCGCTGCGTGTCGTGCTGGAGCTGGACACCGAACATGCGGCACGCGTGCTCGGCATCTCCCCGTCGGCGTGCACCACTCGGCTCAACCGCGCGCTCGCGAAGCTCGAGAAGAAAGTGAGGCCACGCCTTGTCGCCTGATCTCGCCATAGCGCTCCGCGAGCAGACTCCTGCCGCGCCGAGCGAGTTGCGGGAGCGGGTGGCCCACATCACCGCCGCCGCGCCGTCGCCGCGGAGGACGCCGCCGCCGCGCCGAATGCTGCTCTGGGCGGGCCCTGTGGCGCTCGCGACCTCGTGCCTCGCAGCTTTGGCCGTAGGCTTGAGCTCCGCGCTGGATTCGAACCCGTCAAGCACGCGTGACGCCGGGGCCGCTGCGCCGCTCAGGCGGCTCGAGCAGCAGACTGACATGAGCCTTGGTGCTCCAACCCTGGCGCCGATGAGGGCATCCCGCGCCGGCGTCCCAGCGCCGAGCACGCAGCGCGCCCAGGAGGTCCAGGCGAACGTGCGCGTGCTCGTCGACGACCCCGACGAGCTCTCGACCGCAACCCAGCGAGCCCTCCGCACGACCCGCCGCCTCGGCGGGTACCTCGTCGCCGTCGACTATGGCATGCCGGAGGCGACCGAGGGCTCGGCGACGATGCGCGTCCGCGTCCCGGTCTCACGCGTCCAGGCGGCGGTCGTCAGCTTCAGCAACCTAGGCCGGATCCTCGCGCAGCAGACCCAGATCAGCGACCTCCAGCAGCGACTCGACGAGCTCACGCGCCAGATCCGCCGGACGAAGGGCGACAAGGCACGGATCGCCGCCCTCCGCCGCGAGCGCACCCAGATCAACCGCCGCGCCGCCTACGCCACTGTCGACCTCGCGCTCACCACACACGAGCCGGAGAAGAAGGTCGTGCCCCCGAGCCGGCTCGACCGAGCCGTCGACGACGCGACGGGCGTCCTCACCGCCGAGCTGGCGATCGGCGCATACATCCTGATCGTCGCGAGCCCGTTCCTCGTGCTCCTAGCCGCCGCCCTCGCGGCCAGCCGCGCCTACCGACGCTACGCGGATCAGCGCCTGCTCGAGCGGGCGTAGCGTGCGGCGCCGAACTCCGAGAAGACCTCGACCAGCCGACGCTCGATGCCGACGAATGCCGAGACCACCTCGGGGTCGAACTGGCGGCCGCCCTCCTGCACGAGCTCCCGTCCGGCGTCCACCCATGGCCGCGCCTGCCGGTAGGGCCGGTCGCTGGTCATCGCATCGAGCGCATCGGCCACTGCGAAGACTCGGGCGCTGAGGGGGATGTCCATCCCCGCCAGCCCGTCGGGATACCCGCTGCCGTCCCACCGCTCGTGATGCGATCGCACCACGCGCAACCCCTCCCCGTGGAAGAACGCGACCCCGCTCAGGACCTGCTCGCCGAGCACGGTATGCGTCTGCATCAGCCGCTGCTCAGCAGGCGTGAGCGGCTTCGGCTTCTGCAGGATGCGATCGGGGATCCCGATCTTGCCGACGTCGTGGAGCAGGAAGCCGTACTCGCTGCTCGGATCCTCGAGCAGGTCCGGATCGACCTCGCGCGCGAGCTCGATTGCGTACTGCTGCACGCGCTGCGAGTGGTCGCGCGTTCCCGTGTCCTTCGACTCGAG
>Ga0126313_10002511_pt1 | contig 10312 bp, 9 predicted proteins | sample Plot105A_FD_89954 | JGI IMG/M metagenome (GOLD analysis project Ga0126313, IMG submission 89954) | Serpentine soil microbial communities from UC McLaughlin Reserve, CA, USA - Plot105A | ecosystem: Environmental > Terrestrial > Soil > Grasslands | place: USA: UC McLaughlin Reserve, Lake County... | reverse complement strand
TCGCGCAGGAGGCCGAGGAGCAGGTGCTCCGTGCCTATGTAGTTGTGGTTGAAATGACGGGCCTCGTCCTGCGCGAGCACCACGACCTTGCGGGCCCGCTCCGTGAAACGTTCGAACATTAGCGGGAGCCTCCTCCGCTCCGAGGGTCCTTCACGGCATCGGGGGTCATAACGGTCCTTACCTGTATACGACGGTCAAAGATCGACGGATTACACATCTGCAAAAATCTGCCTTCCAAAACGAACTGCCCCACTTTGATATATATACCTCTCTAACGCGTGCCGGCTAACCTGAAGTATACAACCTTAGACCCGTATTTCGGTATCCTTCATGAGCTTTACGCTCTGAGCGCTACGCCTCGAGTATCGCCGGACACCATCTTTTCTGTGTAGCGCCCCTTATAAAGTACCTCCCTGGCGCCTAAGCTTCGGTGTCCGGTCTTACACGGAGAACCTTTGTGTTACCTGGCCCGGGGTCAACCCCGCGATGAAAGGACCAGCCTTGGGCCCGCTCGTCTTGCCGAGCAAAACCTTGTATACGGCGGCGAAAGCTCTCTTCGGCTTGAGCCCTCTCCCGATGGCGGTCGTATAGAGTACGTCCTGCACGGCCTCCCCGTCCATCTCGGGCCTGAGCTTCTCAGAGATCTCGCGCAGGTACGCGCGCTGCTCCTCGTCGAGCCCTGCTGCAGCCTCCCTCGACTCCCCCGGACCTAGCAGCCCGAGCCGCATCGAGTCCGGCGCCCACTCCGCCGCCCACTTGCGGGCGTAGCTGAGGTCTCGCGCCAGCTTGTCCGTGTCCTCCGCCACCTCCCCGTACCCGCCGCGGTGCAGCATCTCGGCGGCAGCGTCCGAGTCTTCGCCGACGGTCTGGGCGACGGTGACGAGGTGTGTGAAGGGTACGTACGACTCGCCGGTCTCCGCACGGTACTCGTCCATAAAACGCGGGAAGCCGGCTTCAAGGTCGATGTCGAAGCGACGGGCCGGGTCGCGGCCGAGGATGATACGCCGCACGGCGTCGGGGGGCATTATCTTCAGGAGGTCCAGCGGCAGCAGCACTATGCCCCGGGAGCTGCTCATGTCCCCGCGGCCCTTGAGACCGATCCACTCGTACTCGAAGCGTCCAGGCACCGGGTAGTGGAAGACCTCGCGGGACATCCTGTCTGCGGTATCGGTCGAGCCCCCGCGGCTGGTGTGATCCTTGCCGAAAGGCTCGAAGGTAACGCCCAACGCCTTCCATCGGGCCGCGAGCTCGACCCGCCAGCCCAGCTTGCCTTCACCCTTCGCGTAGCTCGCCGCCTCCTCGAAGCCGTCTTCGTCCGCGAACACGACGCTGGCCTGCTCCGGCAGATGCTCCAGGATGCGCATCCCGGTCAGCTTCCCTGAGGTGGCGCGGGGCAGGAAAGGCGACCAGTGCTCGGGCATCTTCCGATTCGTCACTTCCTGCAGGATCTCACGTAACTCGTCCGTGTGCTCGATGGACTCGCGGGTTACCTCAGTGTAGGCGCCCTGCTCGTAGAGCTCATGCGAGCGGATGACCTCTACGACCATCTCCATCTCCCGGAGCGCCTCCTCGAACGGCGCGAGGAAATGCTCGGAGTAGGAAACGTGGCAGCCTTCGGGGTCCGGCACTTGCGAGAGGCTGTGGCCGATGTATTCCTCATAGCTCTCTGGGATGTCGGGCGCGATCTTGCGCAGCGGGTCGATCGTGTCGGCGTGGAAGATAAAACGGACCTCTTCGCCGAGCGCCCTCAACGCGTTGGCAACGGCCTCGGCAACCAGAACCTCGCGCAGGTTACCGGCGTGGATGTTCCCCGAGACGCTGATGCCGCTCACGACCACGTGAGGCCCCGCGCCGAGAGAATCGGCGACCCTCTCGGCCCATGCGGGTATGGGGATGCCGGTCGAATTACCGGTCTCGTTCATGCGATGCTCCAGTTGGGTTTGGTGGTCGAAAAAGAGAAGCGGTTCGGGTGACCTAGCTGGCCGCCTCGACGTTCACGATCTCGTACTCCGTCGCGCCGCGGGGGGTGGATACGGTTACCTTCTCCCCCACCTTCTTCTTCAGCACGGCCCGGCCAACCGGGGAGGCGTGGCTGAGCTTCCCGCTCGTCGGGTCGGACTCGTTGGCGCCGACGATCTGGAACTTCCGCTCCTGACCTTTCCCGACAACTCTGAGCGTCACGGTGGTACCCAGATCCACCGCGTCGACCGCGGCCTCTGAGGGGTCCACCACCCTCACGTTACGTACCCTGCGCTGCAGCTCGCCGATACGACGCTCCAACAAGCCCTGCTCGTTCTTGGCATCGTCGTACTCGGAGTTCTCCGAGATGTCCCCGAACTCTCGGGCCTGACGGATACGATCTGCGACCTCCCTGCGTCGCACTTCTGTCAGGTATGAAAGTTCCTTCTGAAGCTTATCTAACCCCTCAGGGGTAACAAGCTCCTGGTTCTTGTCCGTCATAAGCCGCGAGATTATAAGGGCGAGCGCAAAGGCTGTCAACGGGGAAACGCTGAGCGTTGCAGCACCTTTCGGCCTGCGGCCTACGCTTGTCAGCATTTCAGCATCTCAGCCAGAGCGTAAGTAGCGCCGCGTGCCGACAGCGATTAACCCGTCTAGCCCGTGGAAAGATCTGTACGAAGATGCCCTATCGCGGTAGTTACCCGGCTAACTATCTGCAAAGTAAGCTGAAACGCTGTCCGGCTGAAGTGCTCAGAGATAGATGTTCTCAAGCGTTCATCTCGTAAAGTGACAGGAGGCCCTTCAGGGTGAGATCCGGGTCGAACTCGTCTATCTCGCGGCAGTAGGGGACGATCACGCCGGCGGGGCCTCCGGTCGCGACGACCTTGATGTCGTCTTCGGCGAGTTCGTCGCGGGAACGTCGGATCAGGGCGTCGATGGCGCCGGCGTAGCCGTAGATAAAGCCGCTGCGGATGGAGTCTGGGGTGTTGGTGGCTATCACCCTCGGTGGCTCTTCTTCGAGGTCCACGCTTGGGAGCTTGGCCGTTCTCTCGACTAGTGCCTCCAGGGAGACGTAGAGGCCGGTGAGGATTGCACCTCCGAGATAGCAACCTTCGCCGTTGACGGCCTCGACGGTCGTGGCAGTCCCGATGTCGACGATGATGGCGGGGAAACCGTAGTGTTTTCCGGCCGCTACGGCGTTGACGATCCTATCTGCTCCGACGGCCTCGGGATCATCGTAGCGGTTGTCGAGGCCGGTCTCTATCTCCGCTGTCACGCCGTAAAAGGGAACACCGAGGTTCCCGGAGGCGAGGTTGCGGTAGGAGCGCGTGAGGGCTGGCACTACGCTGGATACTATCACCGCGCTGATCCCGTCGAGGCGCAGGCCATCGAGCGCGAGGAGACCGACTAGGAAGACGGCGAGCTCGTCCGCCGTGCGGTTCGCGTCGCTCGCGACCCGCCACTGTCCCAGCAGCTCCTCCCCGTCGAAGAGCCCGAGAACCGTCTGCGTGTTCCCGACATCCACGGCCATCAACAAAGTTCCTCAGCCTCCCCGAACATCCGTATTCCTCCGCCTGCCGCCCGCGCCAGCAGATCCCTGACGGTTCCGCGCTCCGGAATATACAGATCCGCGTTAAGATCCGCGAGCGCCCTGAGATTGAATGCACGCGTCACCCCAGTATGTGGCAAGGTAAGATCCGGCACCGCCAGGACCTCCCCCCCGAAGAGGAGCACATCTATGTCCAGGGTGCGCGCGGTTTTCTCACCCTTCCTCTCACGACCGAGCGCCGCCTCGACGCCCTGGCAGTAGCGGAGGAGTTCTATCGCCGGAACGCCGCACTCCAGCTCGACCACGCAGTTCAGGTAGTCTGGCTGCTCTTCCTTGACCTCGATCGGCACTGTCTCGTAGACCATCGAAGCGCCGACGACCCTCGTGCGGGGTCCCCTGCCGAGGGCGTTAGTCGCTACTTGAAGGTGGGCCAATCTGTCGCCCAGGTTGCTGCCGAGGCTCAAGAAAGCACGCGTCACAGGCGGGAGGCGTGCAGTACGGCATCGGCGACGGCGAGCGCCTCGCGGTTGGCGCGCACGTCATGGACCCGTAAGAGGGTCACGCCCTTCTCGTAGGCGAGCACGGTGGTGGCCACGGTGCCGAAAACGCGCTCGCCTGCATCCTCTGCGCCGGTGATCTTTCCAATGAACGTCTTTCGCGACGCCCCGACGAGGACGGGGAATCCGAGGTCGACTATAACCTCCAGGTTGCGGAGCAGCGCCAGGTTGTGGTTGAGGTTCTTGCCAAATCCGATGCCGGGGTCCACGATGATGTTCTCCTGACTGACACCGGCCGCGATGGCATTTTCGGCCTTCAAACCTAGAAAGGCTTTGACCTCGCCTACCACGTCCTCGTAGTGAGGTTCCATCTGCATGGTCTTCGGCTCGCCTTGCATGTGCATCAGGATCACGGGGCATCGCGCGTCTGCCACGACCGAAGCCATACGGGGATCGCCGCGAAGCGCCGTGACGTCGTTGACGATTCGCGCGCCGGCTCCGAGGGCCGCGGCGGCCGTTTTGGAGCGGTAGGTGTCTACGGAGATCACGGCTTCTGGTCGGGAAGCGAGTATCCGTTCGATCACGGGCACAACGCGCCGGACCTCCTCTTCCTGCGAGACCGGGTCTGAGCCAGGTCGGGTGGATTCTCCCCCGACGTCTATGATGCCGGCCCCCTCATCGAGCATGGTGGCGGCGTGCACGGCCGCGGCTTCGGGGTCAAGGAAGTCGCCGCCGTCGGAGAAGGAGTCTGGGGTGACGTTGAGGATGCCGACGACGACGGGGCCGGGACTCCATGGTCGGGTCCCGGCCCCTGGGGTGGTGTCGCTGGCCGCCCTTGTGCGGCCCACGTCTAGTCCTGGTAGCTGCCCCTGTAGCGGCCGTCGGAGTCGGGGACGGCGCCGTTGGGCGAGACGTTGTCCACGGCGTACTCCTCAATCAAGCGCTTCAGGTGCTTGGCGTCGACCGTTTCGTACTCGATTAGCTCGGAGGAGAGCTTGTTCAAGAGGTCCCGGTTCCTGACCAGCAGGTCTTCCGCGGTGTCGTAGGACTCGTCGACGATACGCCGGATCTCCTTGTCTATCTGGAAGGCGATCTCGTCCGAGTAATCGGGCTGGTTGTTGAAGTCGCGGCCCATGAAGACCTGGCCCTGCTGGTGCCCGAGCGCCATCGGACCGAGCTTCTCGCTCATGCCGAAGCGGGTCACCATCTGCCTCGCGGTCTGGGTCACACGCTCCAGGTCGTTGGAGGCGCCGGTTGTGATCTCGTCGAAGACGACCCTCTCCGCTGCGCGACCACCGAGCATCATCGCGAGCTGTGCCATGAGCTGGCCCCGGCTCATCATGAACCTATCTTCGGTCGGAAGGCTCATCGTCACGCCGAGGGCCTGCCCACGGGGGATTATGGTGATCTTATGCACCGGGTCCGCCTCCGGGACGAGCGCGCCTACGATGGCGTGACCGGCCTCGTGGTAGGCGGTAATCTCCTTCTCCTTGTCGGAGATGAGGCGGGTCTTCCGCTCGGGGCCGGCGATGACCCGGTCGATGGCCTCCTCCATCTCAGACATTTCGACCTGGTCCTTGTCGTGCCTTGCCGCGAGCAACGCGGCCTCGTTGACGAGGTTGGCAAGATCTGCGCCGGTGAACCCAGGTGTGCTCCTGGCGAGCGTGCCTATTTCTACGTCCGGTCCCAACGGCTTGCCACGGGTGTGAACCTTGAGGATCTTCTCCCGACCCGGAAGGTCTGGCCTGTCGACCACGATCTGCCGGTCGAACCGGCCTGGTCTCAGGAGCGCGGGGTCGAGGATGTCGGCGCGGTTGGTGGCGGCGAGCATGATGATCCCACTCTTCGAGTCGAAGCCGTCCATCTCGACGAGGAGCTGGTTGAGCGTCTGCTCCCTCTCGTCGTGCCCACCGCCGAGGCCGGCGCCACGCTGCCTGCCTACGGCGTCGATCTCGTCCATGAAGATGATGCAGGGGCTGTTCTGCTTGGCCTGCTCGAAGAGGTCGCGCACCCGGCTGGCGCCAACACCAACGAACATCTCGACGAAGTCCGAGCCGGAGATCGAGAAGAACGGCACTCCTGCTTCTCCCGCGACGGCACGCGCCAGCAGCGTCTTGCCGGTACCGGGAGGCCCGACGAGGAGCGCGCCCTTCGGTATGCGGGCGCCGAGCTTCTGGAACTTCTGCGGAGATTCGAGGAACTCCTTGATCTCCGTGAGCTCCTGCACGGCCTCGTCTGTCCCGGCCACGTCGGAGAAGGTGACCTTGGGCTGGTCCTTGGTCATCCTACGAGCACGGCTCTTGCCGAAACTCATCACCCTATTCCCGCCGCCCTGCATGGAGCTCATGAACAGGATGAAGAACAGCACGATGAGGAGGATCGGTGCCAGGGTGCCAAGGAGCGTAAGCCAGAAGCCCGTGTTCTGCGGGTCGACCGAGTACGCGATATCCTGCTTGTCGAGCTCGCCCGCGACGTCGGTCATCTGGGTGTAAGAGTACTCGAACTTCTTGGCGTCTCCGTTGCCTTCCGGTTTTAGGAGCCCCTTTACCGTCTGGTCCTCGTCGTAGACCGTCAGGTAGTTCTCGTTGGTCTTCGAGAGATCGTCTACAAACATCTTATCCTGAACGGCTTGATTCCACTGCCGGGAGTTCAGCTCGTCCACGTCCGGGTTGCCCCGGCTCAGCATGTTTACCAGGACGACGGCTAAGACTATAAGGATGACGAAATAAAGCAGCCCGCCGCTTCTCAAAATTCTGCCCAAAAGCTTCTTACCTTCCACGAAGTGCGTCTAGGACACGCAAATTATACTACCTGCTGGTCAAACTGGACGCTTCCTCGCTGACGGCTCTATTCGGACGCGAAGACCTCGGGCTTTAGGATGCAAATATCGGGTAGGTTGCGGTAGGCACCCGCGTAGTCGAGGCCGTATCCGACTACGAACTCGTCCGGCACCTCGAAGCCGAGGTACCTCACTTCGAGTTCCGCACGCCTTCTGGAAGGTTTGGAGAGTAGTGCGCAGATTTCCAGCGAGGCCGGTTTGCGGGCGTGCAGGGAGCGCATCAGGTACGAGAGCGTGAGACCCGTATCGATTATGTCTTCGACGATCAGGACGTGACGGTCCGTGATGTCCTCTTCGAGGTCTTTGAGGATGCGGACGACGCCGCTTGAGGAAGTGCCCGTACCGTAGGAGCTTATGTCCATAAAGTCGAGCTCGCACTGCAGGTCTATGTTGCGCATAAGGTCGCTCATTATGACGACCGCGCCGCGCAGGATGCCGATCAGGAGCGGCTTCTCGCCCCTGTAATCCCCGGTGATGCGCGCCCCGATCTCGCGCACCTTGGCCTCGATCTCCTTCGAGGATATGAGCACTTCTTTCACGTCTGGCATCATACTGGACATTTTCACGGGAGTCTCTCCACCTCCAACCTCAGAATTTTGTCGGTCGTCTGGACTACCTTGAACCCCTCGCCGAGCTCGCCACCAACGATCCAGGCCACCTCGCCGCCCCTGCTTACCACGACGGGCGTCCTGCGCCTGAGGTCGCTCGGGACCTTCCTGTCCATCATCGCCCGCAGGACCTTTTTGGTGCCGCCGAGACCCAACGGCCGGATGAGATCCCCCTCCCCCGCCATCCGCACCGCATAAGGCTCCTTCCCGCCATCGAGATAGGCCACCTCGCCCCGCGCCGCATCCACGGGATCGTAGCGGGCCGCCTCCCCAGCCGAAACCCTCCAACCCCCGAACACGAAGGTATCTCCGGCCAGGATCTCCTTGCATCCATAGTCCATCGACCGCGAGTCTCTCCTGTAGAAGGCGAGCTCCTCGGCTCGGCCCGCGACGACCACACCACCGGGCAGGTCCAACGTACGCGTTCCTTCACCACCTTCCAGAAGCCCCAGCACCGCGTCGACTAGGTTCCAAGGCAGCGGCGGCGTACCTGGGTCAAGGGCCGCGTACGCCAGGCGCACCGCGTGGCGCCTTAGCGCGGGCCGTTGTTGGGCCAGCGCGTCGAGCGACAGGACGACTTCATCTCCCCTGTTTCCCAACGCTGCCGCCGCGAGTTCTTCGAGAGCTTCGAGGTCCTCGCGGGCGAGGGTCGCGGCGCGCGCGATGTTGCGGACCGTCGCGGGATAGAGATCCTGTAATACGGGCAAGACTTCGAGGCGGACGCGGTTGCGGGCGTACTTGCCCGTCAGGTTGGTGGGGTCCGTGCGGTAAGGCTGGTTCAGACCTTCGAGATACTTCAGGACTTCCCCGCGCGTGACCTCGATGAGGGGACGTTGGACTCGACCTCGCACGGGCGGGATGCTCGCGAGCCCGCGCAGCCCGGAGCCCCGCGCCAGGTTCATGAGCACCGTCTCAGCCACGTCGTCGGCGGTGTGGCCGGTGGCAATGCTCCGTAACCCAAACCGGTCAGCGACCTCTTCAGCGAGACCGTACCTCTCCTCACGCGCCTGCTCCTGCAGGTTGGAAGCGCCGCCGAGCCGTAGGCGTCGCACCTCGCACGCCACGTTCAGCTGGGCGCAGAGCCCGCGCACGAAATCGGCCTCTTCGCGGGACTGCTCGCCGCGAAGATCGTGGTCCACGTGCAGCACCACCGGTTCACCGCCAAGGGAGACTATCGCCCGCAACAAGGCCACCGAGTCGGGGCCACCGGAGACGAGCGCGAGCGGGCGACGGAGGTCCATGCCGTAGCGCCGTGCTGTCCGGCGTACCGCATTCGGAAGACGCGAGGTTTCCATACCGGCAGTCTAGGGAAGCGCGGGCACACATAAAAGTAGAGACCGGGGCGTGTGCCCCGGCCTCCTCTGTCAGGTGGGTATGGTAATTGGGCTCAAGCCCGCTGTTCCTGGCGCCTGGCCATCTCCTCCGTCTGCTCTTGCTCCTCGAGCATAGGGCGCTCTTCGGGGACCTGAACGTCGTTCACCGTTATGTTCACCTCGGTAACGTGCAGGCCGGCGAGGTTCTCCACGCGGTTTATTACGTTGCGCCTTACAGCGTCGGTCAGCCTCGGTATGGACTGGCCATACTCTACGGCCATCGTCAGGTCTATGGCGGCCTCTTCTTCGCCTACCTCGACGGTCACACCCTTCGAGAAGTTGCTACCGCCGCTGGAGCTGCCAGTAACGCTGCCGGTCACGCTCTGCAGGAACCCGCCGACGGCCGCCGTGGCGCCGCCGCCCATCTGAACTTTCTCGACCTCCTGAGCCGCGATACCCGCGATCTGGGATACCACGGCGTTGCTCACCGTTGTGGTACCCATGTCGCTCTTGAGGGGGCTTCCCTGGCTGCCGTTTCCTTCGCTCATGCCCGTCCTTTCCGACCTATTCGTTTAAACAAGTGGTACCCGTCGCAACGGGTACTGCCGCAACTCTTGATGCACGGCTGTCTAGGCTGACTACCCCGCGATTCGAGATCCTAAACCCGCGTTTGAGAGCCATCAAGCCATCAGCGTTTCACCTGATGCTTTAGTTCGAGCTCCGAAACGCCCTCCGATAAGCCTGCGGGCTGGTCCAACCAGTCGCTTGAACTGGTCGCGGAAGCTCGTCGGAGAGCCGAAGCCGACCTGGCGTGCGAACCGCTCTATAGGATGCGACGTGATCTCGAGCAGGTACTGCGCCCTGCGGATTCGGGCCCTGCGTAGCCACCGCAGCGGGGTCGCGCCCGTCTGCTCCCGGAAGCGCCGGTTGAGCAAGCGGGTGCTTGGCTTTGCCCGGATGGCGATATCGTCGAGAGTAAGGTCCCGGTGGACGTTCTCTTCCAGCCACCGCAGGAGCGGTTCGAGGCTGGAGCCGTCCGCGCCCGGTTGCTCATGCACGATGAATTGGGCCTACCCGCCGTCCCGTTCCAGGGTCGTCACAGCAGGCCTGGAGGCGTCGGCCGCCACCGCGGAACCGTGATCGCGCCCGCTCATGTGCAGCCGCGGCCCGGTGCGTTGTCGCGCGCAGACCGCTCAACAGCCCGGCGCCGGCCAGAGTAAACGCACCGACGCAGATCGACGCGATCCTGATGCCACCCTCAGCCGCGTCCCGCAAAGCCCCAAGGACACTTTCAGGAATAGGCGCCGTAGGGTCGGCCAGGCCGGGCAGGATTATGGTATCGGCCTCGGCCAGCGCGTCCAGGGCCCACGGCGTCCTCACGGCAAAGACCCCCGCGTCCACCCCATCGGCCGGGACGCAGACGCGCACCCCGTACGCCCTCCACCCGTCGGGCAACCGGGCGCGTACGAAGACCTCGACCGGGGTCGAAAGTTCAAAGGCCAAAACCCCGTCGAGCGCGAGTACGGCCACCATGTGCATGGCAATAC
>Ga0126313_10002510_pt1 | contig 10313 bp, 9 predicted proteins | sample Plot105A_FD_89954 | JGI IMG/M metagenome (GOLD analysis project Ga0126313, IMG submission 89954) | Serpentine soil microbial communities from UC McLaughlin Reserve, CA, USA - Plot105A | ecosystem: Environmental > Terrestrial > Soil > Grasslands | place: USA: UC McLaughlin Reserve, Lake County... | reverse complement strand
GGGCGCGACAGGGTTTGAACCTGTGACCTCTTCCATGTCAGTTAACGCGGGCTTACCGCTGTGCTACCCGCCGTGTTCCCAGCTCGCGTTCGACCATAGATGGCAAAGTTACGTGCTCTCCTGTGGAGAGACGATATGCACGCGCCGAGCGGGGGAGAGACTGTCAGAAGCCGCCCGGCCATCTTCACAGCACTTGCTCCTTACCGATGTCACTCGGCTCTCTACCCGCTCTCACCTGCACTGACAGCTAGTGCGCCCAGCCTACGCCGTACCAGGAGCCACTTGCAGCACCGCCTAGGTCAGCACCAACACCAGCTATCTGCAATTGCGCTTGCCATAACGGATGACCGTCGCCGTTCCGCACTACCCTAGGCTCGCAATCTTTTCCGAGGAGCAATGCACCACGGGTGCGTTCGCTCACGCCAACGACGGCAAGGAGGCAGCAGCGGGGTGGTGGCCGACATCGCCAAGCTCTCGGTGGGTCGGGAGGCCTACTACACCCGCGAGCTGGCCACCGACCACCAGCAGTACCTGTCTGGCCACGGCGAGTCCCCAGGGCGGTGGTACGGCGCCGGCGCCCGTAGCCTGTGGCTGCAGGGCGAAGCATCCGTGGCCGGGTTCCAGGCCATGTTCGAGGGCCGAGACCCGACGACGGGGGAGCTGCTAGGCCGCCCCCACGGCCGCAACGCCGTACCGGCATTCGACGTGGTCCTGCGGCCGACCAAGAGCGTGTCGATCCTCTACGGCCTAGGAGATGCGGCGATTGGCCGGGCGGTGCTGGCCGCCCATCATGCCGGCCTGGCCGAGGCGGTCGCCTACTTGGATGAGCAGCTTGGGGCCCGCCGTGGACATGGCGGTGTCCAGCACGTGTCCGGACAAGGCGTGCTGGCGGTCGGCTTCGACCACCGGACATCCAGAGAAGGCGACCCGCTGCTCCACACGCATCTGGTCATCGCCAACCGCGTCCAGGGACCGGACGGACGCTGGACCGCCCTGGACGGACGGGACCTGTACCGCCACCGGCTGGCCGCGGACGCCATCTATCGGGCCAGCTACCAACGACAACTATCCAGGTCGCTAGGAGTGGAGTGGACGGCGGCGGACACCCAGGGCAACCGGGAGCTGGCCAGAATGCCCGAGGAGCTCATCCGTAGCTTCTCCAAGCGCACCGACCAGATCGACGCCGAGGTTGACCGATTGGTCGCGGACGGGCAGGAGCGGACACCGCGGCTGGTCAAGTGGGCCGTCCAGGCCACCCGCAAGCCCAAGCAGCATGAGGCACCGGACACCCTGTACGACCGCTGGCGGAGGGAGGCGGCCGAGCGCGGACACGATGCGGACACCTCGTCCGGGAGGTGACCGACCGGACGCCCGACCGTGTCCAGGACCAGACAGTGTCCGCTGAAGCTGCTGGTCGGCTGTTCGATCGGCTGGCTGGCCCGGACGGGCTGACCGCGACCGCATCGACCTTCAGCCGTCCCGACGTCCTGGTCGCCCTAGGCGCCAGCCTGACCGGCACCGGACGGACAGAACTGGAAGCGCTGGCTGACCGGTTCTTGGCCGAGCGGGCGGTCAGCGTGGTCGCCGACCGGGCCCTGGAAGAGCGCCGCTGGTCCACCCCCGACCTGCTGGCCGTCGAGCAGCGGCTGGTCACAGCCGCCACCACCCGGATGGACGAGCAGACGGCCGTGGCCTCCCATCAGGCGGTGCGCGATGCCCTGGCGGCCCATCCCACCGCCGGCACTGACCAGCAGGCGATGGTGCGGGATGTCTGCCAGGCCGGCCAGGGGGTCGCCGTGGTCGTGGGCCGGGCGGAACCGGCAAGACCTTCGCTCTGGGCATGGCCCGGCATGCCTGGCAGTTGGACGACTACCGGCTCCTGGCCTCGGCCCCGCCCGGCATCGCCACGATGAGTTTGCAGGGGGAGGGGTTCGAGGACGTGGCCACCTGCGACCGCCTCCTCGGCGACCTGGACAAGGGGCATGAGCAGCTGGACGCCCGGACCGTGCTGGTCGTCGATGAGGCCGGCATGCTGGGCAGCCGCAAGCTGGGCCGCCTGCTCGAGCACGCCCGTCAGGCCCAGGCCAAGATGGTGCTGGTCGGCGATGACCGGCAGCTGGCCGCGATCGATGCTGGCGGCGGCTTCCGCGCTCTCCGAATGCGGCTGGGGGCCAGCGAACTCACGGAGAACCGGCGCCAGCAGCAGGCCTGGGAACGCGAAGCCCTGGAGCTGGTCCGGTCCGGCCTGGTCGACGAGGCCGTCGCGGCCTATCAGGCTCATGACCGGGTGGTGGCCGCCGATTCCAAGCCCGCCACCCTCGCCCTACTCCAGGACTGGTGGACCGCCTTCCAGGACGCCGACCACGACCCAACCCAAGAGGTCATCGTGTTGGCCGCAAAGCGGGGCGAGGTCGACCGGCTCAACACCGCCTGCCAAGAACTACTGACCCAGCATGGTCGGCTCGGCCAAGCGCGGCTCCAGGTCGAGGACCGCCAGCTCGCGGTGGGCGACCGGGTCGTGTGTGGCCACAACGCCATCGCCGAGCTGGGGGTGGCCAACGGCAGCCGCGGGGTCGTCACCGCCCTCGACCAGCAGGCTCGCATCTTGACGCTTCGCCTGGATGGCCCCGAAGGGCTGGAGATCACGCTGCCCTGGTCCTATCTGGATGGTCGTGGCCGCGGGGAGCGCAACCGGCGGGTGGATCTGGCCTATGCCACCACCGGGCACCGCGCCCAAGGCCTGACCCGCGGGCGGGCCCTGGTGCGGCTCACCGGCAGCGAGGACGTCAACTGGCTGTATGTGCAGCTGTCGCGGGCCCGCCAAGACACCCGCCTGTACGCGGTGGTCGGCCCCGAACCCCAGGGCGCCGGCGAGCTGGACCTGCCCGACCGCGACCAGCCCGATGCCTATCTGCAGCTGGCCCAGGCCCTATCCCGAACTGGCAGCCAGACGCTGGCTATCGACACCCCCAACAGCCCCAACCTCCAGCAGCTGTCCACGGCCGAGCTGCGGGCCGAGCGGGACCGGCTCCGCCAGCAGCTCGATCAGGCCCCCCGGGACCGCAGCAGGGAGCTGGCCAGGGCCACCGCCCACCGCGAGCAGGCCGAGCGGGCTCTGGCCGCCCACCAACCGTCCACGGGTAGCCGGCCGGGCGGCATGCTTCGCTGGGTGCGGCGCAGCGGCGACCAGCCTGCCGGGATACGGGGTGGGTTGGCGGTGGCCACCCAGCAGGCCAACCGGGCCCATGACCGCGAGCGGGAGCTGCGCCAGCACCAGCAGCGCCGCGACGGCTGGCTGGAAGCCAACGCCCACCTCGGCCCCACCTATCGGCGGGTCCTGCGCACTCTGGCCTGGCAGCGACGGGCCACCGGACTGGCCGTCGAAGCCGACCGACCCGGCTATGTCCTGGAGGCCCTCGGGCCGGTGCCGGAGTCGACCCGGGGCCGGCGGGCCTGGCGCCACGCCGCTGCTGAGATCGAGCACTACCGGCGCAGCTACCACATCACCGACCCCGAGCGGGCCCTGGGCCCTGAGCCCCATGACCCGGCCCAGCGGGTCGACCGGCAGTGGGTCCGGGCGGCCATCGAGCGGGTCCAGGCCAAGCAGCGGACCACCGACCGCACCCACCAGCGCCAGCCGACTCGTGAGCGCACCAACCAGCCGCGACCTCACCAGCAGCATGGCCCGCCAGGCCCCGAGCGGGCCGCCGGCTAGCACCGGCACCGGCAGGAAGGAGCACCCCGATGGCCAGCCCTCGACCGTGGCCCTTCGACGACGAGCATCGGCCCAGCGGGTCGGTGCGGCCGCTCAGCCAGGCCGACCTCCAGGCCATCCTCGCCCACCTCAGCGACGACCCCGACGAGCTGCTGGCCGGCACCGGCGCCGATCGGCCGGTGGTGGCGGTGCGGGTGCGGGCCAGCGTGGGCCGACCAGGCGGCTCCGCCCATGCGCAGGGGCGGCGAGCTCGAGCGGCCGAGTGGGCCGCCTGGACCCGCAGCCTGCCCTGGAGGGTGGCTGCCACCGTTGGTATCGGCGCCGCCGGTGGAGTCCTCGGCAGCCTGTTCGCGGCCTGGCTCAGCCTGGTCCTCGGCGCGCTCGCGGCTGTGGCGGCCGGCTGGGCGGTGCGGTTCCGGCCCAGCCCTGAGGCCGTCGCCTGGCGACGCGGCGCGGCAGGGGAGCAGCGCACCGCCCGCCTGCTTCGCCCGCTGGAGCGGGACGGGTGTGCGGTCCTGCACGACCTGGCCGTCCCCGGCAGCCAGGCCAACCTCGATCATCTGGTGATCGGCCCCGGTGGGGTGTTCGTGATCGACTCCAAACAGTATCGCGGCCGCGTGCAGCTCGACTCGTCCGGGCGGCTGTGGCATGGCCGCTACTCACTCACTCCGACCCTGCAGGCGGTGTCGTTCGAGGCCGACCAAGCCGCCTTAGTTCTCCCCGACCCCGCCGTGGTGGTGGTGGTGGTGCCGATTGTGGCTGTCCACAGTGCCCAGGTCCCCTCGGGCAAGGTCGTTGTAGACGGTGTCCCGGTCGTGTCGGCCAAGCGCCTACCAGGCATGCTTCGCCAGCTCCCGGCGGTGCTGGGACCCGAGCGGGTCGCCGCCCTGGCCAACCAGGCACGCATTCGCTTCCACGCCGCCGCCTAACCCGAAACGTGCATGCAGGGGCCCACCGATCTAGCTCTTGGCGGTGCGTAGACGGCGGGGTACCAATGTCGAGCTGGCCAGGCCGGCCTGGGCGAGCGCGGCCTGCAGGCGATCGAGCTCGGTTGGGTCGAGGCGGTAGGTGAAGCGGGGCAGGTCGCTGAAGCTATCGGTGGTTTCGATGACCGGTAGTGGGTCGCCGTGGGCCCAGACCTGGAGGTGGCTGGTGTAGGGCCCGTAGCGGCGCAGCAGGTCCAGCTGGTCGGGTTGGCCGAGGTCGAGGCGGACCAGGCCGCGGGTGCGGGCCCGCTGGTACCAGGACGCTCCCCGTTGGGCGTCGGCGGCCAGCCGTCGGAGTTGCCCGGCCGCGGTGCGAACGTCGGCTGGGAGCTCCTCGGCGGCTAGCCAGCTGCCAGTGTCGACCTCGAGGACGGCATGGGAGAGGCGGGGGCCGTGGAGGGCGAGGATGTGGTCCAGGACCACCCCGGCGTCGTCCTGACCCAGGCCGTGCGCCAGCCCCCAGCCGCTGCGGCCCGGGGGCGCCGTGGCCATGGTGTCGGCCGGACCTGTTGGCGCCGCCTCCGGGTGGCGCTGGCCGGCGGTGGGGTGGGGCGCTGGTGGCTCGGTGGCGACCAGCGCGGCCAGCATCGTGGTCAGCGGGACCGCGGCGATCAGCCCCACCGAGCCGCACAGGGCCCGCACCACCTCGACGGCCACGATCTCAGTGGTGACCACTGTGCTCAGGGAGTCGGTCCCGGTGATGAACAGGATCAGCAGCGGCAGCGCCGCCCCCGCATAGGCCAGGAACAAGGTGTTGACGGTGGCTGCGATGTGATCCCGACCGACCCGCAGCGCGCCTCCGACCAGGGCGGCGAAGCCGGCGCCCGGGTTGGCCTGGTGCAGCTCGGCCACCAGCGAGGCCTGGGACATGGTCACATCATCCAGGACCCCGAGGCCGCCGATGATGATCCCGGCCAGCAGCAGCCCCCGCAGCGACAGGCCCCCGACGACGAAGTTGGCACTCAGGGCCTCCTCGCTGGCCAGCCCGGTGAGGGAGGCCGCGGCGACAAAGGCGATGGCCAGGGCGGCGGTCAGGCCCAAGGCGAGCGCCGTTCCCACCACCGCGGCGGTGGTCTTGGGTCCGGTTCCGTGGGAGAGGTAGAGCGAGATCAGCATGATGGCCATGGCCCCGGTGACCGCGACCAGGATCGGGCTGTGGCCGTGGAGGATGGCCGGGACCACGAAGCTGACAATGACCACGAACGACAGGCCCAGGCCGACCAGGGAGCGGATCCCTTGCCAGCGGCCGAAGGCGACCACGGCCAGGACGAAGAGGGCGGCCAGGACCAGCAGGGGCCGGCCCCGCTCCAGGTCCTGGATGTAGTAGAGGGGTTGGCCGCCGGGTTGCTCGGTCACCGCGAGGCGGACTCGCTGGCCGGCCCGGAACATGCCTCCGGTGGGATCGGTGGTGTCGAAGCTGACCTGGCGGCCCCCGGCCAACCGCGCCTTAACCTTGATGCAGACCGACCCGGGCACGCCGGGGTCGGCCTCCGGGCAGTCGACGCGGGCGACCGTGGTGAGGGTGGCCGCGACCAGCCGGGTCGAGTCTGGCTGGCCAGCTGCCGCTGGCCGGGGCAGCTCGCCCCGTGGCCACAGGGCGACCGCGCTGGCCAGCACGGCCAGGGCGATCACCCCGACCACCGCCAGCATGACCCGATAGCGGCCCGCAGTGGAGTGCATCGGCGCAGGCTACGACCCGGCTTCGCTCTGGCGCCAGCCAGCCCACTCCTACTGGCCGGGAGCGCCAACCGGGACCGGCGAGTAGGATGCTGCGGCCAAGATTCCAACTGCTACAGCAAGGAAGGTGGGGCGTTCTGAGGCTTGGCGGTCGCACCGAGCCCGTCCGGGAAGCCGGCTCAGCAGCCTCCCCGCCGGCTGCGACCGCGAGGCGCCGGCCACGCCTGTTCAGGGTCGAGCTGCTGGTGCTGGTGGTGGTGGTTGGGCTTGGCGGCCGTGGCATGGTCGCCGAGTTCTTCGACGGTTCCGCGGTGCAGTTCTGGTCGACGGTGCTGGTGTCGATCGTCATCCAGGCCCTGCCGTTCCTGGTGCTGGGCGTGCTCATCTCGGGCGCCATCGCCGCCCTCGTCCCTCCTGGCTGGCTGGCCAGGGCCCTGCCCAGACAGGACGCGCTGGCCGTGCCCGCGGCCGGTCTGGCTGGAGCCGCCCTGCCGGGTTGTGAGTGTGCCTCGGTCCCGATCGCGGCTCGGCTGCGGGCCAATGGCGTCTCGCCGGCGGCCGCGTTCGCCTTCATGCTGGCCGCGCCGGCGATCAACCCCGTCGTGCTGGTGTCGACCGCGGTTGCCTTTCCCGGCCGGCCCGAGATGGTCCTGGCCCGCTTCCTGGCCTCGCTGCTGACCTCGATCACGGTCGGGCTGATCTGGAGCCGGGTCGGCCGCGAGGCCTGGATGACCCGCGCCCGCAGCCGGGTGGTCGAGGGCGACAGCCGCTGGGCGGCGTTCACCGAGACCGCCCGCCAGGACTTCCTGCAGGCCGGCGGCTGGCTGGTGGTCGGGGCCATGGCCGCCGCCACCCTGCAGGTCGCGGTCCCCCGCTCGGTGGTCCAGCAGCTGGCCGGGCATCAGCTGCTGTCGGCTCTGTGCCTGGGCCTGCTGGCCGTGGTGCTGGCCATCTGCTCAGAGGCGGATGCCTTCGTCGCGGCCAGCCTGCGCCAGTTCTCCCTCAGCGCCCGGCTGGTGTTCCTGGTGGTCGGGCCGGCGGTGGACATCAAGCTGGTCGCCATGCAGACCGGGGTGTTCGGGCGTCGCTTCGCCGCCCGCTTCGCCCCGCTCACCTTCGCCGTCGCGGTCATCTGCGCCCTGCTGGTGGGACGGTGGCTGCTGTGAGCGACCGCCGCACCCAAGGGGCCATGGTGCTGCTGGTCGGGGCCGTCGCGCTCTGGCTGGGGCTGTCGCAGGCCGCGCTGGCCTATGTCCGGCCCGGGCTGCGGCCCCTGCTGGCCGCCAGCGGCCTGGTCCTGCTGCTGCTCGGCCTGGTCGCAGTGCTGTGGCGCCCGGCCGGCGCCACCCACGGCCATGCCCATGGTGAGCAGGGATTCCGCAGCGCCTGGCTGCTCATGCTGCCGGTGCTGGTGTTGCTGCTGGTCACCCCGCCAGCCCTCGGCTCTTATGCGGCCAGCCGCCAGCCACCCGGCACCAACAACGGATCGACCGGCGAGTTCCCTCCCCTGCCCGAACCGGTCGACGGCGCGGTCCCCCTGCTGGTGAGCGAGTTCGTCGCCCGAGCCCAAGAGGACCAGAAGCGCTCCCTGGCGGGCCAACGGGTCCGGCTGGTCGGCTTCGTCATCCCCGCCCAGGGGGGCGGCCGCGACTATCAGCTGGCCCGCTTCGTTCTGGCCTGCTGCGCGGCCGATGCCGAGGCCTACACCGTCCAGATCCGCGGCGACGCCACCCCCCGCCAGGCCGACCAGTGGCTGCTGGTCGAGGGCCGCTGGCTGCCCCAGCCAGTCCCCAAGCAGCCCGGCTCCTTCACCAAGCCGCCGGTCCTGCTCACCGACGCGGTCACCACCATCAGTCCGCCAGCCAACCGCTACGAGAACACTGTCTTCCCGTACTAACGACCCTTGGCAGCGCTCCTGGAGGCGTCGCGAGAGCAGCGCGCTTAAGTGAGCCCCGGACCTGAGCCGCCGGTCATGGCAGTCCGCGTGGCCATCCACCAGCCGTCACCGGGCAGGCCGTGCAGATGCCGATGGCCTCGCGCTGGCCGGCCTCAGTATCAGCGAAGAACGGGTCGTGATCGGCCGTGACCAGGTCGCGGCAGGCAGCCTGATCACGCCAGCAACCCACTTTAGTCATGCCGCGGTCCCATCCGCCTTCCGCCGGGCTTGTGCGGCGCACTTGGCCTGGCGAGCCTTAATGGCGGCCAAAGAGAGGCGAGCGAAGTAGGCACGGCGGGCCTGCTCGGCCCGGCGCCGCGCTCGTCGGGCTCCAGACGACCCTCTGGGTCCACTTCACAGTCGAAGCGGGCCAGGAATGCGGCCCGACCGTTGGCCGTGGTCTCCCGGGAATCACGCTGAGCATGCAGCGCGTACGCGGCGAGGCGGGCGCGGAGGCTCCGCTCAGCCTGGCTGGCCGGCTCGTTTCCGGAACTGGATACCGACTCGGAGCGTCCGGTGGGCTCGTGGCGCATCTGAAAGCTGGTCCTTTCACTGTCGTCGACGAGAGGTACGGTTGGTGCCCGACCCCGGGCGGCGTTTTCCACAACTCCGCCGTCGTCTGGTGGCGTCCCGCGGCGTGGTGTAGGAGCTGCCGCCGTGCGGGTCAGCGTGGGGGAGTCTATGCCGGCATGAGCTGAGCGGGCGCCACCTCCTTGGGTGCGTGGGTGAGCAGGGCCATGGAGGCTTCCGACAGGTCGCGGCGGTCGCTGACCTGCCACTCATCATGGGCTTCGACCAGCACGGCCCCGGCGAGCCGCAGCAGGGCCTCGGGGTTGGGGAAGACCCCGACCACGTCGGTGCGTCGTTTCACCTCTTTGTTTAGCCGCTCCAAGGGGTTGGTTGACCAGAGCTTCTTCCCGTGGCTGGGTGGGAAGCTGGTGAAGGCCAGCAGGTCCTCGGCGGCGTCGCGGAGCATCGTCTCCAGCTTGGGGAACTGGCGGCCGAGCATCCCGGCGATGACCTCGAGCTGGTCGTGGACGTGGGTGGCGTCGGGTTGGGCGAAGCTGGTGCGGATCGCGGCCGCGACCAGCTCGGCCGAGCCCTTGGGGACCTGGGCGAGCACATTGCGCAGGAAGGGGACCCGGCGGCGCTGGACGGCCGCGCCGGCCATGACGGCGCTGACGGCCGGGCGCAGCCCGAGGTGGGCGTCGGCGATCACCAGTTGCACCCCGGCCAGCCACGGGCCTTGAGCGAGCGCAGGAAGGCGGTCCAGAAGGCGCCGTCCTCGGGGTCGCCGACGGCGAAGCCGAGCACCTCACGCCGTCCGTCGCCGCACACCCCGGTAGCCACCACCACGGCCTGGGAGACGACCCGGCGGTTGACCCTGGCCTTGCCGGAGGTCGCGTCCACGAACACATAGGGGAAGGTCTGGCCGGCCAGCGAGCGGTCCCCAAAGGCGCCGACCTCGGCCTCCAGGTCGGCGCAGATCCGCGAGACCTCCGACCTGGAGATGCCGCTGTCAGCGCCAAGCGCCCGCACCAGGTCGTCGACCTTGCGGGTGCTGACGCCGTGCAGGCAGGCCTCCATCACCACCGCGAACAGCGCCTGATCGACCCGCCGGCGCCGTTCCAGCAGCGAGGGAAGAACGACCCGGCTCGCAACTTGGGCATCCGCAGCTCCAAGTCACCGGCCGTGGTCCAGCAGCCTGGGCCGGTGTCGGTTGCGCTGGGCCAGTCGGGTATCGGTGCGCTGATGTGGGGCGGCGCCAAGCACGTGCGTGAGCTCGGCTTCGATCAAGGCCTGGTAGATGGTCTGGGCGGCCTGACCGATGCGGTCATCGACCTCCGCGGCCGTGAGTGCGTCCAGGACCTCCAGCTGGAGTTGACCCGGCTTGGTGGACACCCAAGATGAGGGCCCTGCCCTCGAGATGGGAGTCCGATGCCACGCCCCCGACGGTTCTTCCCGCCGGAGTACAAGACTGAAGTCGTTGAGCTGATCC
>Ga0126313_10002509_pt1 | contig 10313 bp, 3 predicted proteins | sample Plot105A_FD_89954 | JGI IMG/M metagenome (GOLD analysis project Ga0126313, IMG submission 89954) | Serpentine soil microbial communities from UC McLaughlin Reserve, CA, USA - Plot105A | ecosystem: Environmental > Terrestrial > Soil > Grasslands | place: USA: UC McLaughlin Reserve, Lake County... | reverse complement strand
ATCGTCACGCCGGCGCTGACGACGGTTCGTCAGCCACTCGCCGAGATGGGCCGGACGGGCGTCAGCCTCCTCAACCGGCTGCTCGAGAAGCAGCGCTTCGAGACACTCCACGTCGAGCTTGCGACGCGGCTGGTCGTCCGCGACTCCACGGCGCCGCCGCGCGCGCTGCAGTAGGCGTTTCAGCGCGCGAGGCGGCGTTCTTCACCGTGCGCGGCCTTTCACCGGTGGACAACGCCGGCCGTGGCATCTCCTTGGCGTCGGTCATCCGCGGCGCTTCGGAGCTCATGACCGTTTTCGACGCCGACCGATGCGAGCGAGCCGAACACTGCATCTCCTGCGGAAGGCCGTCGTGGGACGATGTGCCCGACCTTACGGAGTTCCTCGATCTCGCCCTGACACACGATGCTCGGCGGCGGTAGGCATTCCTGTTGGATCGACGGAGCGCCAGGGCGCGCCGCGAAGTTCCAGGCGAAGCTCCCGTTCGGATTCGTCAGCCAGATCCGTGAGGCGTCGACAGCTTGCTGGAGCGACATGCGATGGTCGATCAGATCGACAACGACATTCAGGACCAGGCTTGGGATGAAATCTGCTCCGAACGTGCCCGTTGCGGCAACGGGCTCGCCGTCCTTCATGAGCACGACCGGCGTCATGCTCCCCATCGGCCGCTTGTTTCCCGCCGCGTCGTTCGGTGGGGTAGTGAAGAGCCTCAGGCTGTCGTTCAGCAGGAACCCGTAGCCGGGAACAGTGATCCCGCTCCCAAACGAGCTCGCCATCGTCGTCGTGAAGCTCGCCACGTTCCCGAACGAGTCGATGATCGAGAAATGCGTCGTGTGCCCGGCGTTTCCGTCCGTCTCCTGGGTCGTAGCGGGCGGCGGGAACCCGAACGGGTTTCCCGGTGCGACGACTCCAGGCATGCGTATCGGAAAAGGATTCATCAGCGCGCTTCGATCCGCGAGGTAAGCATCCGAAAGCAGCTGTTCCTCCGGCACTGCGGAAAACGCGGGGTCAGCAACCCATGCGTTTCGGTCCGCGAGCGCGAGCCGCAGAGCTTCGACCATGGCGTGGATCGTGTTTCGACTCCCGAAGCCGTATCCGCCGGCAAGGTCGCCAATCGGGAAACGCCCGTCCTCGAGCAAACCGATCGCCTCGAGGACGACGAGGCCACCTGAGCTCGAGGGCGCTGCCGAGTACACGTCATAGCCGCGGTAGCCGATGTGGCTCGGCGGCCGCACGACGACGTCGTACGCCGCTAGATCGGCGAGCGTCATTCGACCATCGCCTCCCGCGAACGTGCTTCGGAGCTGGGCCTCGACGATCGCTGAGGCGATCTCGCCCCCGTAGAAGACCGACGCGCCCTGAGCCGCGATGAGCCGGAACGTCTTCGCCAGGTCCGGCTGAACGAGGAGATCGCCCTGCTTGATCGGGATGCCGCCGGGGCGGAACAACGCCTTCGTCTCCGGCTGGAACGCCTCCTTCCAGATACCGGCGTTCGTCGATCCCGCCTCGCGCGCCAGGAACGAGCCGACGTGGAAGCCGTTCTCGGCATATCCGATGGCGTCCCGCAGCGTGTCGGCGAGGGACATCGTCCCCCACGCGTCGAGCATCACGTCGACGGCACGCAGCGTGCCGGGCACGCCGACGGAATAGCCGTTTACGCTCCTCACCAGCGGGGTCTGGTTCGCGTACATGTCAGGTGTCGTGGCGGCCGGTGCGCGCTCCCGGGCGTCGATCGCGTAAGTACGACCCTCATTCGCCACGTGGACGACGATGTTCGACGAGCCGCCGATTCCGGCGAGGTGCGGTTGGGTGACGTTGAGAACGAAAAGCGCGGCAGCCGCGGCATCGAACGCGTTCCCTCCCGCGGTCAGGATCCGCTCCGCCGCCTGCGTGGCAAGCGGGTGGTCGGTGGAGACGGCGCCCAGAGCCCTGTATTGAACGATCGTCTCGGTTTCGAGAACGTTCTGGCTTCCGTCTTTGACGTGCGCGCGTATCTGCACGCGCTGTAAGCGGTCGAGCCGGCGGAAGGACAGGGTGGCGACCCCGCCCGGCGCCGGCACATCGAAGTAGTTCTTCGTCTCCACGTCCCCGTCCCCGAGCGGCCAAGCTTTCACCTGCACCTTCTCGAGCAGCTCGGGCACTGCTGAAGCATCGCTCGTGACCGTCAGCGAGATGTCCGTCCCGTCGGGCCCGAGCAATGCAAGGGCGGAGAGTGAATAAGCGCTGTTCGACATTCCTTGCGACGTCCGCGCGCCCGCGGACGCCGGGAACGCGACGAGGGCAACGGTGAGCGCGGCGATGAGCGCGCGAATCGGGATCACGGCGGCGGCCTCCTTCGGTCAGTGGCTCATGCGCCAATAGTCACGGAACGCCCTCATACGCCTCTCACGCGCGGGTCACGTGGATCACCCCCTCCGGTCGAGACGGCCCTACGGGCGTCGCACACTTTCAAGTCGCCCTCGGGCAATATCGTCTTCGTGTACTGGACCGGGCGCGCTTTCTAGGTGACCACGGAGATACGGCTGGGAGAGCCGCCTCGTTCGCCGTCCGGCATCACGGAGGTCGCGATCAAGGGCTTCAGGACGGCGCGCGACGTCGCCTTCGCGCCCGGCGCGATGTGCGCGCTCGTCGGAGAGGCGAACGCAGGCAAATCGAACCTGCTGGCCGCGATCCGCGCCGTGCTGGATCCGACGAACGCGCCGCTCACCGACGGCGACGTCGCCGCCGAAGTCGGTGGTGTCGCGATCCGCGCGCGCCTCGCCGGCGGCGGAGAAGTACGTCTCGAAGGCAAGCCCGGCGAAGCGGTGCACACCGGCGGCGAGCTCGCACCGCAGGTGCTCTTCCTACCCGCCGAGGCGCGCGGCGGCGCCGTCCTTGCACCGTCGAGCGTGTCCGTCGAGCGCGCCGAGGGGCTTCGCCAGGTGCTCTCTCGGCAGAGGGCGACGCCGGCGGCACAAGCGCTCGCGCTGCTCGACGCCGTCGAGTCGAGCGACTTCGCGGCGCGACCAGGGTTCCTGATCCTGATCGAGGAGCCCGAGCTCTACCTGCGGCCCCAGGCACAGCGTTACCTCTATCGCGTGCTGCGGGAGCTGGCCGCTGCCGGAAACCAGGTGATCTACTCGACGCACTCGCCCGCCTTCCTGAACGTCGCGCGGTTGGACGAGCTCGTGTTCGTAGAGCGGCTCCCGACCCGCGGCACGCGGGCCCTCCAGCCGGAGCCGGTGTCTTCGGACGAGGATTTCCGGGTCATGACTGAGTTCGACGCGGCCCGCAGCGAGCTGTTTCTGGCGCAGGCCGTCGTCCTCGTCGAGGGCCTGACCGAGAAGCTCGTCCTCCCGTTCGTCTTCTCGGCGCTGGGGTACGACGTCGATCGCGAGGCGATCTCGATCGTCGAGTGCGGCGGCAAGCCGAACCTGCCGCTGTTCGCGCGGATCTGCCGCGCAACGGGTATCCCGTTCGTGGTCGTCCACGACAGCGACCGCAAGTCCAGCGGCAGGCTCGCGCCGGCGGAGCGCGCCCTGAACGCGCTGATTGCCGAGACCGCCGGGGCGGACCGAGTCGTCGTTCTCGATCCGGATTTCGAAGGCGTGGCGGGGCTTGTCGGCCACCGCCGCAAGCCCGAGCGGGCGTGGCGGGAGTTCGCCGAGCGCGCCGCGTCCCAGATGCCGCCCGAGCTCGTCCGGATCGTCGAGCTCGTCATGTCCAGCGCTTAGGGCGCCGTGGCTGTCGGAGCTCGTCGGAGGGCTGGAGCCGGCGCTCCCGGCGAAAGGCCGGGAGCGCCAGCAGAGAGCAGGCCTCAGCCCGTGAAGCGAGGAGTCGTGATCGCCCCGAGGACGACCAGCTGCCTCGCGCCGCACTTGAGCTTCTGCGGGACCCTCACCGTGACAATCCCCGGCCGCCGCGCGGTGACGACGATGCGGGCGATTCCACGGGCGTTCGTCCGCCCGGTCTTCGTGACCCCGCCGCCCCTGACGACGACCGTCCGGCCCTTGGCGGGCTTGCCGGCCGACGTGACGCGAACCACGACCGTCGAGCGCTTGCCGACGCGGAGCGTCCCGGGCTTGGCGGTGAACCGGTCGCACACGAGCACCTTCTTCACGGTGCGCACGACCGGCTTGGGCACCTCGGTCGTCGCCGTCGCCTGGTTGTTCGCGGTGTTGGACTCGGGCTCCTTGCCGACGACGGTCACGGTGTTCGTGAGCGTGCCGGTCTGCGTCGCCCGGACGACGAGCGTGATCGTCACCGTCGAGCCGGTCGGCACCGTGCCCAGGTTGCAGCTGATCAGCAGGCCGCCGGTGCAGCTGCCCTGCGTGGTCGACACCGAGACGAACGCGGTCCCGACCGGCAGCGGGTCGGCGAGCGTGACCTGCGTCGCGGCGTCGGGCCCGTTGTTCCCGACCACGATCGTGTAGGTCAGCAGGCCGTTCAGCTTGACCGGATCGGGCAGGTCGGTCTTGGTGACCCACAGGTCCATGAGCGGGTTGTGCACGATCGGCGGCGCGGGCGTGATCGTGACCGTCGCGTCGTCGTGCGCGGTCAGCTCGTGCCGGTCGTCGTCGTGGCCGGTGACGGTCACGATGTCGGTGTGCGTCGAGCCGGCGCTGCCGGTCACCGCGCCGACGAACGTGCACGTCGCCTGGTCGGGCCCGCCCGCCGCGTGGTCGTCGGGCTGGAGCACCTTGCCGATGAGCGAACCACAGCTGCCCTTGGCGGCCAGGTCGCCGTAGACGTTGTCGACGAGCTTGTCGACGGTGACGGCGTCGACCGCCGAGGTGTTCCGGACGACGACCGTGAACGTCACGTCGCCGCCGGGCTCCTGGATGCTCGTCGGGTTGGCCGACTTGTCCAGGGCGAGCGAGGCCGGCACGTCGGTGATCGTCACCGTCGCGTCGTCGTGGTCGCTCACCTCGTGGCCGTCGTCGTCGTGACCCGACGCGGTCACAACATCGGTCTTCACGTCGCCGGCGTTGCCCGTGACCGAGCGGGTGAACTTGCAGCTGTACGTGTCACCCGGCTGGATCGTCTGCGGCACGGAGCAGGTGCCGTTGCCGTTCAGGTCGATCGGGCCGGCCGGGCCGGCGCCGTCCGGATCGTCCGCGAGCGAGGTGATGGTGACCGCATCGGTGGACACCGAGGTGTTCGCGACCTGGACCGTGAACTGCACCGGGCCGCCGGGCTCGGGCACCGAGGTCGGATCGGCCGTCTTGGTCACGTCGATCGACGGTGCGACGTCGGTGATGTCGACGTCGGCGCCGTCGTTGTCGGTGACGGGCCGCTCGTCCTCGTCGTGTCCGGTCACGGTCGCGACATTGTGGTGCTCGTCGCCGGCGTTCCCCGTCACCTTCGCCGTGAAGGCGCACGTCGCCTCGTCCGGGCCGCCGGCTGCGCCGTCGTCGGGAGCGAGCTCCGCGTCCTCGAGCGTGCCGCAGTCGCCGCGGAGGAAGAGGTTGCCGAAGACGGAGTCCGAGAGCGCGTCGACCGTGACGCTGTCCGCCTCCGACGTGTTGTGGACGTGGAAGCTGAACGTCACGTCGGCGCCCGGCTCGGGCACCGCGGTCGGCGAGGCCACCTTCTCGATCTCGATCCCCGACGGCTTCCGGGTGTTCGTGATCGTGCAGGTCTTGGTGTCGCCGTACGCGATCGTCCCGTCCGTGCAGTCCGTCGAGTACGAGGCCACGTAGTGCGGGTCCTCGTTCTCGGAGACGTCGTAGCCGCCGGGCTGCAGCGTCACGATCGTCCCCTGCGAGTCGCCGGGGAAGCTCGCCGGGCTCGCGTTGTTGCCGGAAACCGAGATCTGGAAGTCGCTCGGCGACTTGACGCCGCCGACGACCTGCTTGATCACGATCAGCTGCGGCAGCTTCGAGTTCGTGACGGTGCACGTCTTCGCGTCGCCGTAGGCAACCGTCACCGAGCCGTCGGCACAGTCACTGCTGTAGCTCGTGCTCCAGCCGCCCGGCACGGCGCTGCCGTTGCCGAGCGTCTCCGTGACCGCGTACGTGCCCGGTGCGTAGGTGCGGGTGTCACTCGCCCCATGACCGGCGTCGTCGAGCGCCTTGACCTGGCCGACGGAGATGTCGAACACGGACCCGTCGCCGCCGAGAATGTGCTTGATCACGGTCAGCACCGGCTTGCGCTTGTTGGTGATCGTGCAGGTCTTGTCGTCGCCGGCAGCGAGTGTCCCCGCGCAATCCGCGCTGCTGATGCTCTCCCACACCGCCGGATCCACGGGATCGCCGTTGCCCAGCGTCTCGGTGACCGAGTAAGCGGTGTCGACCGGGTAGGTGTTCGTCACCTGACCGCCGACACCGTCGACGTCGTCCAGCACGGTGCCGCCGTTCACCTTCAGGTCGAAGGCAGCACCGTTGCCGCCCTCGATCACCTTCACGACCGTCAGCTTCGGCTTGCGCTTGTTCGTGATCGTGCAGGTCTTGTCATCGCCGGCAGCGAGCGTCCCGGCGCAGTCAGCGCTGCTCGAGCTCGCCCAGACCGCCGGATCCACGGCGAGGCCGTTGCCAAGCGTCTCAGTCACCGAATAGGCGGTGTCGACCGGGTAGGTGTTCGTCACCTGACCGCCGACGCCGTCGACGTCGTCCAGCACCGTGCCGCCGTTCACCTCCAGATCGAAGGCAGCGCCGTTGCCACCCTCGATCACCTTCACGACCGTCAGCTTCGGCTTCCGCTTGTTCGTGACGGTGCAGGTCTTGGCGTCGCCGTAGGCCAGCGTGACGTGGCCGTCGGCATCGCAGTCGCCGCTGAAGACGACGGTCCAGTCGGATCCGATCGCCGCGCCGTCGCCGAACGTCTCGCTCACGTCGTAGGCGCCCGGGCCGTAGTTGCGCTCGTCCGCGGCACCGTCACCGGCGTCGTCGAGCACCTGGGTCGCGCCCACCGAGAGGTCGAAGACCGACGCGTCGCCGCCTTCGATCTCCTTCACGACGCGCAGCTTCGGCAGCTTCGAGTTGGTGATCGTGCAGCTCTTCGACTGGTCGTTCTGCACAGCGACGTGCCCGCTGGAGTCGCAGTCGCCGCTGTAGCTGACCGCCCAATTGGCGCCGACCGCAGAGCCGTCCCCGAGCGTCTCGCTCACGACATGGTCGCCGGCCGACACCGCAAACGACTCGGAGCTCGTTCCCGCGGCCGCCGTGCTCGCGGCGTCGTCGATCTTCGTCGCTCCGTCGACCTTGACATCGAAGGAGTCAGTCGTGCCGTTGCCGCCGACGATCTTCTTGATCACGGTCAGCCGCGGCTTCTGCGAGTTCGTGAACGTGCAGGTCACCGTGGATCCGGGCGCGATGTCGACGGCGCCGTTCGTGTACGGGAGGCTCGCGCCTCGCTGGTCCTGGCACGAAACCGACGGCGCGTTCCAGACGCTCGCATCGCCGGGCGTCTCGGTGACCGTGTACGTGCCCGCCTTGATCTGCCCGCTGTCGTGAGGGGCGTCCGCGTCGGCGAGCTGGAAGGCGTCGGGCCCGCTGGGGCCGCTGACGCCGAACGAGAACTTCGTCTGGTCGCCGCTCGGCGTGACCTTGTCGACGATCAGCTTCGAGCAGACGTTGAACGAGCCGCCGGCGAAGTCCTCGAGCACGCCGGTGTCGGGATGCGAGCTGCCCGTCTGCGCGAGGAAGCGGTTGACGCAGGGAAGGTCCTTGCCGAGGCCCTCGTAGATGGCGCTGAGGTTGATGCCGCCTTCGACGAAGCCGCCGGGCAGGATCTGGCCGTCGGCGCTCGAGCCCTGGTTGTCCGAGTAAGGCCAGGTCGAGGCGATCGTCTGGTCGTTGGTCTGGGCGCAGATGTTGTCGTCCGCGCTGCAGAAGGATCCGTTCCCCTTGGCGGCGAGCAGGTTCAGGCCGCCGCTCTGCCACTCGTAGATGCTGACGGCCGAGTCGCCGCCGCCTCCGGTGAACTCCGCGAAGGCGAAGAGGTCGCCGTCCTCGTGCTGCCCGGAGAACTTGTTGGTCGCCGGGTCGAGGTCCGGGCAGCCGTTCCCGCCCTGGAGGGCACCGCCGCTCTGCAGGAACCAAAAGCCGATGTTCGTCGTGCCGCCCGTCGGGTCGTAGCGGTCGCCGCCGAAGTAGATGTGCAGCTGGTCGTTCTTGATGTAGGAGCTCGCGAACGCGTGCTCGATGTCACTCTTCGTCGAGACGCTCCCGCAGGACCACCGCCAGCTCGTGATGTCGTTGTTGTTCTGCGAGCCGCCGCCGAAGTAGATGTCGTCGGCGCTGTTGAACTTGTCGGCGACGAAGACCGTCGACAGCGGCGCGGTGTCGCCCGCCGCTACGGCCCCTCTGAAGCTCGACCAGTCCTGTCCGGGCGTGCCCGCGCTGTCGGCGATGTTGCCGTCGAGCTCGAACAGGCCTTCGTTGTGAACGGCCCTCGCCGCCATGGGCGTGAGAGCGAATCCCGCGACGAGTGCAGTCGCGAGCAGCATGATTGTGAGCAGGCGACGCCTGGGCGCCCGCGCCTTGATAGCCACAGTTTCGGTCCCCCTCGTTTTTGGAGGCCCGCCTCCCCCAAGGCGTGCCGCAGTAGACCTTCTCAAGCGACGGTATCCCCCGCCGTGGGGACGCACCATACCTAGATCGAGGGTTTTAGGAGATTTCGGCCGGTTCGTTGCCAAGAATTAACAAGTTTCTAAAGAAATTCGCGACGTCGTGGCGAACGCGGAGAGCCCCGCCGTGCGGCGGGGCTCTCAGGGGCCCACGTAGGGACGCGGTTCAGGGGGTGCTCGGCGCGTGCGCCGGCTGCTCCGGGAACCGCTCGCGCGTCTCACCGTCGTGCGGCGGCTCGATCGTGACGTCGGGAAGCGATCGATCGAGCCAGCCCGGGATGTACCAGGACTTCTCGCCCAGGACCGTGAGCAGCGCGGGCACGAGCGTGAGCCGGACGATCAGAGCGTCGGTCAGGATCGCGACGGCCAGCAACAGCCCGAACTCCTTCGGAATCCGGTCGGCGCTGAGGATGAACGCCGCGAAGACCGTGCCCATGATCAGCGCCGCGGCGACGACGACCCGCCCGATGGCGGCGATCCCGTGCTCGACGGCAGCGCGCGTCTTCAGTCCGTTCACGTGCTCCTCGCGGACGCGGCTCAACACGAAGACGCTGTAGTCCATCGAGAGCCCGAACAGGATCGCGAACGCGATCGGCGGCACGAACGTCTCGATCGGACCGGTCCGGTCGAGACCCGTCAGCCCGAGCAGGTGGCCTTCCTGCACCACGAGCGTCAGGACGCCGAAGCCCACGAAGGCCGACATGATCGTCGTGATCGCGGCCGTAAGGGAGATGACGACCGACCGGAACGCCATCGCGAGGACGATGAACGTGATCCCGATGATGTAGAGCAGGAACAGCGGCAGGCGCTCCATGATCCGGTCGGCGATGTCCTTGAACGCCGCGGTCTGACCGGAGACGTATGCAACGGCGTTGCCGCCTCCGATCGCCGCCGGCACGACGCCGTCGCGCAGCCGGTCGACGAGGTCGTCGGTCGCCTGGTCCTGCGGGGCCGAGTCCGGTGTCACGAAGACGATCGCGACGGTCTTCGCGTCGTTGAACTGCGGCGGGCGGGCGGAGGCGACACCGTCGAGGTCGCGCACGCGGTCGTAGATCCGCTGCGGAACCTGGCGGTCGCCGTTCACGTCGACGACGATCGGGATCGGACCGTTGAAGCCCTTCCCGAAGCCTTCGGCGAGCAGGTCGTACGCCCGGCGGCTCGTCTGCGCCGTCGGCTGCGTGCCCTGGTCGGCGGCGCCGAGCCGCACGAGCGCCGAGGTGGAGGCGAGCGCCAGCACGACGACGACCGTCGCGACGAAGACGCCGCGCGCGTGTGCGGTCACGAACCGTCCCCAGCGGGCGACCAGGGTCTTCTCCCGTCCGGCCTCCGAGTCGTCCACCGGGCGGAGGAACGGCACCTTCAGCCGGTCGACCTTGTGGCCGAGCAGCGCCAGGACCGCGAGCAGGAGCGAGTTGGCGATCAGGACCGTGGTCAGCACGCCGAGCGCGCTCCCGATCCCGAGCTTCGTCACGAAGTCCAGGCCGAAGGCCGCGAGGCCGGTGACGGAGATCGCCACCGTCAGTCCGGCGAAGATCACCGCGCGTCCGGCCGACGACCCGGCCTCGGCGGCAGCGTCGCGCGGCGAGAGCCCGTCGTGCAGGAATTGCCTGAACCGCGTGACTATGAAGAGCGAGTAGTCGATTCCGACGCCGAGCCCGATCATCGAGACCAGGATCGGCGTGATCGTGTTGACGTCGGTCAGGCCGGCGAGGATGAAGAGCAACAGGAACGCCGACGCGACCGCCGTGATCGCGAGCACGATCGGGAT
>Ga0126313_10002508_pt1 | contig 10314 bp, 8 predicted proteins | sample Plot105A_FD_89954 | JGI IMG/M metagenome (GOLD analysis project Ga0126313, IMG submission 89954) | Serpentine soil microbial communities from UC McLaughlin Reserve, CA, USA - Plot105A | ecosystem: Environmental > Terrestrial > Soil > Grasslands | place: USA: UC McLaughlin Reserve, Lake County... | reverse complement strand
TCCACAGAGCGCAGACCGGCAACCGTGTTGCGCAGGATCGGCAGCAGCCCGTACATCACCAGCGCGACGACCGCCGGCTTGTAGCCGAGGCCGAAGATCGGGATGAAAAGGCCGAACAGCGCGAAAGAGGGGATGGTAAGGAAGGTGGAGGTGATCGCAAGCGCCACGTTTGCGGCGTGCTCCCTGCGGTACACCAGCACGCCCAACGACACCCCGATCACGATGTCGATAACCAGCGATATGGCGACGACCACGGCGTGCCCTATGGCTAGCTCGAGCACGTGGTCCCAGCTAAAGGCCAGGTACTCGAAGAAGCTACTCATCCTTCCCACCGCCTCTCTACCAACGGTCTAGTCACAGCGATACTCTCCAGTTTCCCCACCACCTCTTGCTGATCGAGTGATTCGTCCTAACCGGTTACCGGAAAGTTGGACGAAGCAGCGCTGCACGTCAGGATGACCCCGGGGAATCGACAACACCGAGTTGAGAGTCCGAGGACCAACCGAGTAAGGTGGAGAGTTCGTCCGCAGCTCTCTTGACCTCTTGCCCCGCGGCGCCCAAACGCTCGCCGAGACGAAACTTCGGCGCCGAGATGTTGAGCGCCGCGAGGATCTGACCCTTGAAATCCCGAACCGGCGCCGCCGCTCCCACCAGGCCGAACTCGAACTCCTCATCGACGAGCGCATACCCTCGTGCACGCGCAGCCACAACCCTCTCGTACAGCTGCTCGACACCTCCTACCGTGTTGGGCCCCAGCTTTCGGAACTCGATGCCGGAGAGAAGGTCGGAAAGAGCATCGTAGTCGCGCTCGAACAGAAGCGCTTGTCCGGATGAAGTGCAATAGACGGGGACCGTTCGTCCGCTCCAACCCGCCGCTGTAACGGCATGAGGAGGTGACTTGGATAGCACCGTCAGAACCTCGGTTCCCTGCAGAACGGACAGGTGGGCCGTCTCGCCGAGGTTCTTCACGAGCCGCTCGAGTAGCGGAGGGGTAACTCTCAGTAGCCTCTGTTCACCCGCCCGAGCCGCCAGCGTGAAGAACCTCCAGCCCAGGCGGTAGTGGCGCGTTGAAGGATCTCGGTCAACGAGTCCGCTCTGGGCAAGCATCTTCAGCGCCCGCGAGACCTGACTCTTCTCCCGCCCGATGAGCTCAGCGATCCGTACAACCCCCAAACCTCCATTCTCAACCGCCTCCTCACGGCCAAGAACTATCAATATGGCCAGTTCCTTTCGGAGATTCATCTCTCTTCCACCCACCGCTCATATAAGTATGGCACGTATCAAACTCATGTGCAATCGGAGTTGCTGTATGGGCACCTCTTCACCATACAACGCGTAAGGGTGCCCGCTACGGGCGCCCCGTCGCGTCCTTTTTGCGGGCTACCGCGCGGTGGGTAGAGCCGATTACAGCTCGCTCCTGTACTCTACGTTCTGTCGTCGCAGGGTCGGGTCGGTTCCGAGAAAGGCATGTTTAGACATGTCCGCGGAGTAGCGGCTCGCGGGCGGGGTTCGGCCGAGGGCCTCGGCCATGCTGCGGATGTGATGCGGGGCTGCGCCGCAGCACACGCCGAAGTAACCGACGCCGAGATCCCGGGCCTCCCGGGTGAAGGTCGCGATCTCGTAGCGGTTGCAGGTGAACGGGTCGAGCGCCGTCGGGAACGGGATCCCAGAAGGAAAGTCCTCAAAGGCGGGGTCGCGCAGAGACTGGAAGCTCGGCTCCTCGGGATGGGTACGGTACGGGACCGGCAGCGCCGCCACGGGGACGTCCACCGCAGGGATGATCTCCCTGAGCAGCGGCAGCATCGTCGTCGGGCCCCGGATACAGTTGAGCCCGACGACGTCCGCCCCGGCGTCCGCGAGTCGTTTACAGGCCTCGGCGACGGACCAACCCTCTCGGGTCTCCGGCGCACGGTGGACGGCCAGTGTGATCACCGCGGGCAGCCCCGTCTGCTTGATGACTTCCAGTCCGATCAATGCCTCCTCGGCGTAGCTGAACGTCTCCCCGATAATGAAGTCCACCCCGGCCTCGACGGCCCAGCCGACCTGCTCCTCGAACATGGACAGGGCCTGTTTGCAGGTTCCGTCATCACCGGATTCGTACACGTTCGTGTTGCAGATATCTCCGGCGATCAGAGCACCGCTCTCCTCGGCCACCTCTTTCGCAAGAGCGAGAGCCTGACGGTTGATGCGCTCGAGCAACTCCTCCTTGCCGATGATCCGGAGCTTCTCGCGGTGGGCGTAGTAGGTGAACGCCTCGACCACGTCAGAGCCTGCGTGTACGAACTGGCGATGCAGCTGCGTGACCTCCTCCGGGTGCTCGAGCACGACTTCCGGCACGAATGCCCCGGCCTGGAGGTAGCCCCTGCGCTCCAGCTCGAACAGGTAGCCTTCGGCGCAGATTACGGGGCCTTCGGCCAGCCGTTCGAGTAGACCGGGCCGGTGGTCGCTGGGGTCCATAACGCCTCCTCTTTTCAGCTCCACGGGAAGGGAGAGTTGCTCGTGGGGTGTAGTCGTCCGGTCTCGTAGCGGGAGAAGCGGAACGGTTCGAGCAGTTCCTGGGGCTCGTCCAACAGCTCCCTGGCCACGAGGGCGCCGACGCCGATCATCTTGTAGCCGTGGTTGGAGTCGGCGATGACGTAGGCGTTCTGCCGGAACACGTCGAAGACGGGGAAGCTGTCCGGCGTGAAGCACCCGATCCCACCCGATGGCTCCTTGGAGAAGAGGTGGCCCTTGCCTTCGAAGCGCTCGTGGCAGTGAGCCAGCGCCGAGGTCCACATCCGGGCGAAGTCCTCCCCGACCACGAAGTCCGGGCTCTCGGGACCGTAGGGATCGACGGCGACCTCGTCGGCGGGCTGGTCGACGACGTAGGGCGTGGCGCCGCCCTGCACCCCGTTGAAGTAGAAGTCCGGCTTGTAGTAGATCCCCCAGAGCTCGTCGGTGACCAGGGAACCTTCGTCATCGTAAAGAGGGGCGTCGGTGTCGACGTGGATCACCGGCGGCATGTCACCGTCGTTGTCCGTGAGGAAGCTGGGCTCGACCCCGAGCACACCCTCCTGCAGCGACCAGTACGTCCACATGTCGCGGTCGTGGTAGAGCTCACCATCGGGGCCTTTGAGCGTGATCTTCCCGGGCAGATCGAGCATCTTCCAGAGGTCCCGGATCCAGGGCCCGACGGCTACGACGAGGTGCTCGCAACGGACCGTGCCCCGGTCCGTCTCCACGGCGCCCACCGCGCCGTCTTCGAGGCGTAGGCCCGTAACCCGGACCCCGGTGTGGATCTGTACGCCCTCGGCCTGCGCCTTGGCGGCCAGAGCCCGTATGGACGCTTTGTTGTTGGCGTACCCTCCGCGGTGCTCGTGCAGGACGCTGGTGATGTTGCCGGCCTGCCAGTCGTGGAAGATGTTGCGCATGTAATGCCGGCACTCGTCTTCTCCCTCCACGAGCGTCGAGGGGTAACCGATCGCCTGCTGCTCCTTATATATTTGCACCACGTCGTTGTGCATCACCTCGGGTGAGATCTGCATGTAGCCCACGGGATGGTAGGCGAACGCTTCGGGGTCTGACTCCCACACCGAGACCGAGTGCGCCATCAGTTTCCGCATCGCGGGCTGGAAGTAGTTGTTGCGGATCACACCGCAGGCGATGCCGGAGGCTCCGGCGGCGACGCCCGTCTTGTCGAGCACGATGATGTCCTCGCCCGACCCGGGTCCCCGGGCCTTCAACTCTTTCGCCAGATGCCAGGCCGTGCTCAGACCGTGGACACCGGCGCCAACGATGACGTAAGCAACCTGCTTAGGCATCCGCATCTCCTACTCCTTACCTCCGGGCAGCCGCCGCGTGATCGGCGGTCTGTTACGCAATATGACCCATATCAGCCGTCGATTCATGTAGTTCACGACAACCTTACGGCTCCTCCGTGCCGCCGTCCGTGGCGAAGAAGTCCCGGAGCTCCCATGTGACCTCCTCGGGTGCGTCCTCCATCGCGAAGTGGCCGGCTTCCGGGATCAGCCTCAGGTCGGAGTTGGGCAGCACATCATGGAGGCGCCTGGCGAAGGCGGGGTCCAGCCAGGCGTCCCGTTCGCCCCAGATGATCCGCACCGGGGTATGCATCGAGCCGAGGAGAGGCTCGAACTCATCCGTGTACCCTTCGTCGAACTGGGCGACCTTCTGGAGGTAGGCCGCTTGCCCGTCCTCGCCTCGCCACCGTGCGAAGTACTGCTCGAACGCCGCTTCGTCCATCGGGCGGTGGACGGCGGTGCCGATGTGCGCGGCTGCGACCCGTTCGTAGATGTGGGTCGGCATCGTGCGATAGACTTCCAGGTGCGCCTGCATGTGCCTGGTAGTCGGCGTTATCCAGGGACGGAGGACTACCGCGTCTATGAGTGCGATGCGGCTGAACGGCACCTGGTCCAGAAGATGGGCGCGGAGCACGATCGCGCCGCCGATATCGTGACCCGCGATCGCAGGCGCCTCCAGCTCCCACAACCCGATGAGCTCGGTGAGCAGGCGCGTCTGGGCCGCGATTGAGACGTCTTGCCCCGCCGGCTCGGAATCTCCATATCCAAGAAGATCGAACACGTAGACGGTGAACCGGTCAGTGAGTCCGGGAACCACACGACGCCACAGGTAAGACCAGCTCGGCGTGCCGTGTACCAGAACGACCGGAGGCCCCTGGCCGAACGTGTCGAAGGCGATATCGCCCTCGGGCAGACTGACGCGTCGGCCCAGACGCCAACCGTTTGCTGGCTCCCGCCTCACGAGAGGCCCACTATCTGGCCACTCTCGTCGATGTCTATGCGCTCGGCTGCCGGCGAGGCACTCAACCCCGGCATCGTCCTCATCTCCCCACAGATAGGGTAGATGAACCCCGCCCCTACCGACGCCCTTACCTCCCTTACCGGTAACACCCACCCCTTTGGTGCTCCCATCAGCGTCGGGTCAGAGGAGATCGAGAGGTGCGTCTTGGCTATGCAAACCGGCAACCTCCCCAAGCCCATCTTCTCGTAAGTATCGAGCTGCCCAGAGGCCCAGAAGTCGTACTCCACCGCCCTCGCCCCGTAGATCTCCCTGGCTATCGTCTCTATCTTCTCCCTCAGGGATGCCTCCTCAGGGTAGAGGAAGCTAAAGGAGGTGGGTTCTTCTGCTGCTTCTGAGACGGCTTCCGCTAGCTCCACAGCTCCCGCTCCTCCTTCCTGGAAGTGGTTGCATACTGCGACCCTGGCTCCCATACCCTCTGCGACCTCGCGGATGGCTGTGTGCTCTGAGGCGTGGTCTGTGGGGAAGGAGTTTATGGCTACTACGGGAGAGACGCCGTGTAGCCTTATGTTCTCTATTTGTTTACGCAGGTTCTCTGAGCCGGCCAGCACGTCGTCTGGGTTCTCAGCGAGCATCTCTTCTGGTAAGGGTTTCCCGGCGACGACCTTGTGGCGTCCTGAGTGGGTTTTCAGGGCTCTAACGGTGGCTACGAGGACAGCTGCGTCGGGTTTCAGGCCCGAAGCGCGGCACTTGATGTTGAAGAACCTCTCCGCTCCCATATCTGCCCCGAAACCAGCTTCGGTTACGAGGAACTCTCCTGCCCTTATCCCGATCAGGTCTGCGACTATGGAGGAGTTGCCGTGGGCGATGTTGCCGAAAGGTCCTGCATGGACCAGGACCGGGGTGTTCTCCAGGGTTTGCATGAGGTTGGGCTTTATGGCCTCCTTGAGGATCACCGCCATGGCGCCCGCAGCCTTGAGGTCCTCTGCTGTTATAGGCTCCCCATCTGTGGTGCTCCCGATCACGATCCGCCCCAGCCGCTCCCTCAGGTCCCGCAAAGAGGTAGAGAGCGCGAGGATGGCCATCACCTCTGAGGCTGCCGTGATGTCGAAGCCGCTCTCGCGGATGACGCCGTCCGCCCTTGGCCCCAGGCCGATGATGACGTTCCTCAGGGAGCGGTCGTTGACGTCCAGGACCCGCCTCCAGGTGACGCTGTGACGGTCTAGGTGGAAGAAGTCGTCGTTCTGGTGGATGTGGTTGTCTAGCATGGCAGAGAGGAGGTTGTGGGCTGAGGTGACGGCGTGGGTGTCGCCGGTGAGGTGGAGGTTCAGCATCTCCATGGGAACTACCTGGCTGTATCCACCGCCTGCAGCCCCACCCTTGATGCCGAAGGTGGGACCCATGGCGGGCTGGCGTATGGCTACAGTTGCCCTCTTGCCGATGTGGGAGAAGGCCTGCCCGAGGCCCACGGTGGTGGTGGTCTTCCCCTCACCAAGAGGTGTGGGCGTGATGGCCGAGACCACCACGTACTTTGCCTGTGGGCGATCCCCAAGCTCCTCTATAGCCTCAAGCTTTATCTTGGCTACGGAGTTGCCGTAGGGTTCGAGGAGGTCTTTCTCTATACCCATTGAGGCGGCTATTTCCTCCAGCGGCTTGAGCCGTGCTTCTCGCGCTATCTCCAGGTCCGAAGGAAGTTTGGTGGGGAACGTCATCCGCTTACTCCTCGCATCTCAGGGGCGGTGAAGCCCTCGACCTCCATGCCGAACTCGTTGCCGGCGTCCAGCAGCGCGTCGAAGAGGTACTGCCCGGAGGATCGCTCGCAGTGCAACAGATAGGACCGTTCCCCGTCGCGGTCATCGCGCACGACGTCGGTTACGAGCTTCGCCACGGAGCTGCGGAAGGCCGCACCGTGGGGCGTAACCTCCTCGGAGAGATCGACGCCGCAGACCTTCGCCAGCAGATCGGGCGCTCGCGCGCCCGTGACCCGCATCAGAGCCCGCCCGTGCGTGGCGTCAAAGACGCTGACCAGCCCCTCATCCGGTACCTCTTCTACGCGCCTGATGACTGACAAATTCGCGCCGGGTGAGGAGAGCAGCAGCCACTCGCCGGGGCCGGAACCCACGACGAGCGTCCCGTGTTCGTCGCGGACGGCGCGTCCGAAGGGGACGCCGAGCGTGCGGGCCAGCTTGCCGTCCGTGGACGCCAGCACGAGGACCTTGGCGAGCGGGGTGCAGTCCATGATCCGCAGATCGGCGCCGCTGCGGCGGGCGCTGATCTCCCAGCCGTGCTCCACCGTCACCGGAGAGGCCGGCGGGATCGGACTCCGGGCAATGGGCTCAGCCACGCTGGCGTGCCCCCTCGGGATCGAAGTGGGCGTGATGCTCCATGACCCTGGCGGGGATGAGCTCTCCGTCGGGCAGGAGCATCGTCACCGTCGTCCCCGCCTCTGCGAGGTGAGGGGCGACCAGACCCAGGCAGATCGAACGCCCGAGCGTGGGAGACATGCGGCTGGAGGTGATACGGCCCACGATCTTTTTTCTGCCCTCCACGAGCTGGCTCGCTTCGGGAGGAACGACCGAGCCGTCGTGCGGTTGCAGGCTGACGAGCCTGAAGTAATCGTCGCGCTCGCTCTGCCACACCAGCTCGGGCTTGCCCGCGAAGTCGTCCTTGTCCAGCTTGACCGCCCACGCGAGCCCCGCGCCGTAAGCCTGCGTGAGCCCGTCGGTGTCCTGGCCGACTATGAAGTGGCCCTTCTCCAGGCGCAAGATTCGCTGCGCCTCGACGCCGAAGGGCCCCACGCCGAGATCGGCGCCCTGCTCCATGAGCGCTTCCCATACATGCAATCCATAGGCGGCGGGCACGTGGATCTCGTAGCTGAGCTCGCCGGTAAAGCCGATGCGCCACATGAAGCAGTCCTCCACGCCGGCGATACGCCCGGTGCGCACCCGCATGTAGGGGAAGGCGTCCGGCGACAGGTCTATGCCTTCGGTCAGACCCAGGAGGAGCTCGCGGCACTTCGGCCCGGCGACGTTGATGCTCGCATACGCCGTCGTCACCGGCGTGACGTGTATCCGCCACTCGGGGTGCGCGGTCTGCAACCAGTTGTCTATCCACTCCCAGACGGAGGCCGCGCCGGAGGAGGTCGTCGTCATCACGTAGCGGTCGGGACCGAGGCGGCCGGTGACGCCGTCGTCGAATACCACGCCGTCCTCCAGGCACATCACGCCGTAGCGGACCGCGCCGACCTCGAGATTCGACCATTTGTTGACGTAGAGCAGCTCGAGGAGCTTCGGCACGTCCGGGCCGCGCAGGTCGAACTTGCCCAGGGGCGTCACGTCGATGATGCCGACGTTCTCCCGGACGTTGCGCACCTCTGCCGCGGGGTCTCCGTAGTGGTCGGGCCGGATCCAGGCTCCTGCGACCAGGGGCTCCGCGTTGTGGCGCTCGTGCCAGGGCTGCATCGGCGAGTACCGCACGGGTTCGAAGATGCGCCCGGCTAAAGCTCCTAGGGTGATCGGGCTGTAGGGGGGACGCCACACGGTGGTCCCGGTCTCCAAGATGGTGCGGCCGGTCGCCGCCGCCATGATCGCCACGGCGTTTACGGTCTCGAGCTTGCCCTGGGCGGGCCCCATGGTAGCCGTCGTGTACCGCTTGGCCAGCTCTATGGAGTCGTAGCCTTCCTTCTCGGCGGCGAGGAGGTCCTTCGACGTGACGTCCTCTGAGTAGTCCACGATGCCGTGGGTCCTGCCCCAGAACAGCGCCGGATGATCGCTGACCGGCAGCTCCGGGACCTCCACGGGCGGTGATTCTGAGTGCAACTCGTCCTGCTCGTCGGCGCGTTGCGGGATGCCGGCGCGCAGAGTCCGCGCGGTCCGGGCGGCCCGCCGGGCAGCTTCGCGGCCGGTGGCGCGCGCGTGGGCGAGCAGCTCGACGAGCGTCCCGTCGCCGGCTATCCCTCCGGCCGCCAGCACGTCGTCGGGGAGCTCGCGGGGAAAGAAGCGGGCCGCTCTTTCGCTATACACGGGCCGGTCGCCGGCCATGTTCAGCAGCGAGGTGGGCGCGGTCCAGCCGACGGCGGTGACGAGGAGGTCGCAGTCTATCCTGGCGCCGTCGGCGCACTCCACGTAGCGCACACCCTTGCCACCGCCTACACGGACTATGTCGCCGCCCCGGCGGGCGTCCACGACGCGCGCGACCTCGACGCCGGCACGCCCGAGGTCTTTAGCCGCCGCGTCACCGTCGGCGTTCGCCGAAAAGACGACAGCGCGGTTCCCGGGTTTGACCGCGTGCAGGTTGATCAAACGCCGCACGGCACCCGAGAGAACGACCCCCGGCGTATCGTTGCCCTCGAAGACGTAGGGGCGTTCTATCAAACCGGGCGCCACCACCAGCGTCTTCGCCCGGGCCTTGATGAGACGCTCCTCGACGTGCGGCAGGTTGCGTTGAAGCACCGCGACCCAGTTGCCGTCGTAGCGCCCGTTGACCACAGAGTCGGTCATCACCTCGATACCGGGGTTGGACCCGACCTCGGCGCGCAGCTCGCGCAGCGCTGCCAGCTCGGCCCCGTTCCCCCAGCGGAGATGCCCGCCGAGCTCGTGCTCTTCCTCCACGAGCAGGACCTGCGCTCCCGCTTCGGCCGCCGCCACCGCCGCGGCCATCCCGGCGGGGCCGCCTCCGGCGACGAGGACGTCGGGGTGGGCGTAGCGCTTGTCGAAGTACCCGTGCGGCGAGTCGGGGGAGACCACGCCGCCCGCGGAGAAGCGCCGCAGGACCCTCCGGTATGTGGGCCACAGCCGTCGCGGTTTGATGAAGGTCTTGTAGTAGAAGCCGGCGGAGAGAAAGCGGCCGAAGGCCCCATTGGCCGACTTCACGTCGAAGCGCAGCGAGGGCCAGACGTTCTGGGGGCTCACGACCATGCCCGGCTCCACGCGACGGTGCGCACCCCGGACGTTCGGCTCGTCGCCGACCTGCACCATGCAGCCGGGATCCAGGAAGCTCGCGGTGAGCAGCCCACGGGGGCGGTGGTACTTGAAGCTGCGGGAGAAGATCCGCTCGCCGCAAGCGGCGAGCGCCGAGACGATGGTGTCCCCCTCATACGCCGGGTACGCCTCGCCGTTCCACTTGAACGTAAACCACCGTCCGCGGTCGATAACCTCGCCCGGCTGGAGGCCGAGGCGCATGGACATCGAGTTCCTGGCGGTCTTCGGTACCGTCTGTGTCAATAGACCGCGCCCCCGCTATCGTCCGCGACGTTCCCGCCGGTGGCACGCTCTCCTTGCCTGTTGCGCACTTGCGCCGCGGGGAGCCGCGAGGCCCGCACCTCGTTGGTCACCGTGTGACGCTCGACGACGAAGTGCTGCCTGCAACCGGCGCTGTGGAACCAGGTCTCGGTCGTCCAGCCCGCCGGGTTGTCCCGCGCATAGAGGAAAGCCCTCCACTCTTCGACGCTCGTCTCGTTCGGGTCGGGGCGCGTCGATAGCTCGCCGACGTAGTGGAACTCCGAGGCGTTGCGGGGCCCGCAGTACGGGCAGGGCAGGAGGATCACGACCGTCCTCTACT
>Ga0126313_10002507_pt1 | contig 10314 bp, 7 predicted proteins | sample Plot105A_FD_89954 | JGI IMG/M metagenome (GOLD analysis project Ga0126313, IMG submission 89954) | Serpentine soil microbial communities from UC McLaughlin Reserve, CA, USA - Plot105A | ecosystem: Environmental > Terrestrial > Soil > Grasslands | place: USA: UC McLaughlin Reserve, Lake County... | reverse complement strand
TCGAGCTCGTCGGCATGGGCGCGTTCGCCCACCAGAAGGCGGCCGCGCTCTCCTACGGCCAGCAGAAGCTCGTCGAGCTGGCGCAGATCCTCATGTCCGACCCGAAGCTGATCATGCTCGACGAGCCGGCCGGCGGGGTGAACCCGGGCATGATCGAGCGCATCGCCGAGCTGATCCTGCAGCTCAACCGGCAGGGCCTCACCTTCCTGATCGTGGAGCACAACATGCCGATGGTGCTGGAGCTCTGCGACCCGATCCTGGTCATGGCCGGCGGCAGGCTGATCGCCGAAGGACCACCGCGCGCCATCCAGCGCGACCCGGTGGTCCTGGACGCCTACCTCGGCGAGGGCTGGGGCAAGGCCTCCGCCCCGGTGGAGCGGGCGTCCGGGGGGCTCAAGCCTAGCCCCCCGGTGGAGGTCTGATGGCGCCGCTGCTGGAGCTGCGCGGCGTCGGCGCCGGCTACGGCGGCGCCAGGGTCCTGCGCGACGTCGACCTGGCGGTGGAGCGCCAGTCGATCACCTGCCTCATCGGCCCCAACGGGGCCGGCAAGTCCACCCTGCTGAAGGCGGTCAGCGGGCTCGTGCGGCCGGCGGAGGGGACGATCACCCTGGACGGGGCGGTGCTGTCCGCCCTGCCACCGGCCGAGGTCCTGGCCCGCGGGGTCGTCCAGGTGCCGCAGCAGCGCGGCCTGTTCCCCGGCCTCACGGTGCGCGAGAACGTCCTCATGGGCGGCTACGTCCTGCGCCGGAACCGGTCGCTGGTGCGGCGGCGCTACCAGGAGGTGGAGGAGCTGCTCCCGCTGGTCCGGGAACGCGCCGCCGACAAGGCCGGGAACCTGTCGGGCGGCCAGCGCCGGATGGTCGAGTTCGCCCGCTCCCTGATGCTGGACCCGGTCCTGGTGCTGTTGGACGAGCCCTCCCTCGGCCTGGAGCCGAGGAGCCTGCGGCAGGTCTACGACCTGGTCGGGCAGATGCGCGCCAGCGGCAAGACGATCCTGCTGGTGGAGCAGAACGTCCGGCTGGGGCTGGAGACCGCCACCCACGGGGTGGTGATGGAGAACGGGCGCGTCCGGCTGGCCGGCGCCGCCGCCGACGTCCTGGCCAACCCGGAGATCGCCGACCTGTACCTGGGCGGGACCGTCCGCCAGCAGCGGGACACGGCGGCGACCGGCGATGGGTAGCGGGCCGGCCGATGGCGGGCGTGGTCTGGGCGGCCGTGGCCGGGATCGGGTTCGGGCTGTTCCAGAGCGTGAACCGCGCCGCCCTCCGCGGCATGGACGCCTATGCCTCCACCTTCCTGCAGCTGCTGGTGAGCGCCGTGATCCTGGCGGCGGTGTCGCTGGCCACCGGCGACCCCCGGCGGCTGGCCGACGCGCCGGCGTCGGCCTGGCTGAGCTTCGCCGCGGCCGGGCTGGTGCACTTCTCCGTCGGCTGGACGCTGCTGAACCTCAGCCAGCAGCGGCTGGGTGCGGCCCGCACCAGCCCGCTGCTGGCGTCCGTGCCGCTGTTCGGGGTGGTGGCCGCGGCCGTCACCCTCCACGAGGTCCCCGGCCCCCTGGAGCTGGCGGGGGTGGCCCTGATCGTCGGCGGCGTCTACGCGGTGGAGCTGGACCGGATCGGCGGCCTGCGCCGGCCCCGACGGGTGGAGCAGCCGGTCGCCGCCGACCGGTGGGCCGACCCGCTCGCGCCGGGACCGGACGGCCAGGCGGGCGGCCCGCGGCCTGCGCGCCCGGCGCCGGCGTGGACGGCGTCGCTGTTCGGGCTGGGCACGGCCCTGTGCTGGGCCGTCAGCCCGATCCTCATCCGGGAGGGGCTGCGGGGGCTGCCGTCGCCGCTGCTCGGGGTGACGGTCGGGATGGTCGCCGCCACCGTGGCCTACGGCCTGGCGCTGCCGCTGCGCCGCCGGCGGCTGCGGGTGACGTGGGACGCGCTGGCGTGGAAGCTGGCCGCCGGCGTCCTGGTCGCCGTCTCGACCTGGACCCGCTGGTACGCCGTGGCGCTGGTCCCGGTGGCGGTCGTGCTCGCCCTCGGGCTGCTGTCGGTCCCGACGGTGCTGGCCGCGGCGCCGCTGCTGGTCGGGCGGCAGCACGAGCGGGTCACCGCGCCGGTGCTGGCCGGCTCCGCCCTGGTGGTCGCCGGCGCCCTGGTCATCGGCGCCGCGTCATGAGGGGCCCAGCGTGATCGTCGACGTCCACGCCCACATCATCGTCCCCGAGATCACCAGGGGCTGGCGCTCCGCGGGCCGTTCGGGCGTCGACCCACCGGACCCGTGGCGGCCGCTGGTACGCCGCGACGGCGGCGCGCAGGTGGTCGAGTTCGGCGGCAGGTCGATCCGCTCGGCGGTCGGTGAGTTCGTGGACGTCGCCCGGATGCTCGAGGAGGCCTCGGCCTGCGGCGTGGACCGGCTGGTGCTGTCCCCCTGGGTCAACCTGCTGCCCTACGACCTGGACCCGCCGGCCGCCCTGCGCGCCTGCCGGGTGCAGAACGACGCCCTGGCCGCCCGCTGCGCCGCCTTCCCCGACCGGATCGGTGCGCTGGGCGCGGTGCCCCTGCAGGACCCGGCGGCGGCCGCCGCCGAGCTGGCGCGGCTGATGGCCGAGGGCGTCCTCGGCGGGGTCGAGGTCGCCGCCAGCGTCGCCGGCGCGTGGCTCGGGGAGGACCGGTTCCTGCCGTTCTGGGAGGCCGCCGAGGCCACCGCCGCGGTCGTCCTGGTCCACCCGACCACCCGCGGCTTCGACCTGCCGGTCCTGGAGCGGCACTACCTGTGGAACACCGTCGGCAACCCGCTGGAGACCGCGGTCACCGGCGCCCACCTGGTGACCGCCGGGGTGCTGGAGCGGTTCCCGCGCCTGCGGGTGGTCCTGGCCCACGGCGGCGGCGCGCTCCTGGCGGTGCGGGGACGGCTGCGCAAGGCCCACTCGTTCCAGCCGCAGGCCCGCGCCCGGCTCAGCGAGCCGCCCGACGCCTCCCTGCGCCGGCTCTACTACGACACCGTCACCCACGACGCCGAGCTGCTCTGGGCACTCATCGCCTACGCCGGCGCCGGCCACGTCCTGCTCGGCTCCGACCGCCCCTTCGACATGGGAACCGCCGACCCGGTCGGGGAGGTCCGCGCCCTCGGCCTCGACCCCGACGACGAGCGCGCCGTGCTGGGGGGCAACGCCGCGGCGCTGCTGCGGCCCGGCGCCGGCGCGGAGGCAGCGGCGACATGACCGGCGAGTTCGACGTGGTGGTCGCCGGCGCCGGGCACAACAGCCTGGTCGCCGCCGCCTACCTGGCCAAGGCGGGGCTGCGCTGCCTGGTCCTAGAGGCCAGGGACGGCGTCGGCGGCGACACCAACTCCGAGGAGCTCACCCTCCCGGGCTTCCTCCACGACACGTGCTCCACCGCCCACAACCTCATCCAGGCCAGCCCGACCCTGGCCCGCAAGGAGCTGCCGCTGGCCGACCACGGCCTCGAGTACCTGCACCCCGACCCGGTGGTGCACCTGCCGTTCCCCGACGGCGCCTGGCTGACCCAGTGGCGCGACCAGGACCGGACCTGCGAGGAGTTCGCCCGCTTCTCGCGCCGCGACGCGGACGCCTACCGGCGGCTGCTTCAGGCCTACGAGTCGGTCGCGCCGCTGTTCGGCCGCTGGCGCAACACCCCGATCGGCTGGGGCCCGACGCTGGCGGAGCTGCTGGCCGGCCACCCCGAGGGCAACCGGTGGCTGCGGCGGCAGGCGATGAGCGCCTGGGAGGTGGTCCGCGACGCCTTCGAGGACGAGCACACCCGCGCGTTCATGCTGTGGATGAGCTTCATGACCGTCCAGCCCGTCGACCGGCCCGGCACCGGGCCGCTGGCCTACTCGCTGGCCTTCGGCCGCCAGCGGCACAGCTGGACGCTGCCGCGGGGCGGGTCCGGCGCGCTGCCGCGGGCGCTGGCCCGCTACCTGGAGGCCAACGGCGGCGCGGTCGTGACCGGCGCGCGGGTCGCCGCGCTGATGGTGGAGGGCGGCCGCTGCGTCGGCGTGGAGACCGCCGACGGGCGGCGGCACCGCGCCGGCCGGGCGGTGCTGTCGACCGTCCACGTCAAGGACCTGGTCGGGCTGGCCCCGGCCGCGCCGTGGGGCGAGGACTTCCGCCACGGCGTCGACACCTGGCGGCCGGGCGTGTCGATGTTCGTCGCCCACTACGCCACCACGCAGCCGCCCCGCTTCCCGGCCGGCGGCGGCGAGGTCGCCTCGGTGGCCAGCGGCACCCCGCACTCGGTGGAGCGGCTGCTGCGCGTGGGCTCGGAGTTCACCAGGGGGATCGTCGCCACCGACGACCCGGTGCTGCTGGTGCTGGCGCCGACCGTCGCCGACCCCTCCCGCGCCCCCGCCGGCCGCCACACCCTCAAGATCGTCGGGTTCCAGCCCTACGAGCTGCCGGGCGGCGCTGGGCGCTGGGACGAGCTGAAGGACGAGGTCGCCGCCGCCAACCTGGCCGAGCTGCGCCGCTACGCCCCCAACCTCACCGACGACGCCATCCTCGCCGCCAACGTCAAGAGCCCCCTTGACCTGGAGCGCTTCAACGCCCACAACTGGCACGGCTCCTGCCACGGCGGCGACATGGGCCCGGCGCAGTCGGGCGCGCTGCGGCCGGCACCCGGCTGGGCCGGGCACCGCACCCCGATCCCCGGCCTGTACCAGACCGGCGCCACCACCCACCCGGGCGGGTCGGTGTCGGCGGCGCCCGGCCGCAACGCCGCCATGGTCATGCTGCGCGACCTCGGGTTCCGCCCGGAGGAGGTGCTCGCCGGTGCCTGACGAGCGCATCCGCGCCGCGGTGGCCAACTGGGCGCCGCGGTTCCTCGCCCAGGGCGTCGACCCCAACGACTTCACCCGGGTGACCGCGCCGCTGGAGCGGTGGGAGCAGTGGCTGGACGCCTGGGTCGCCAACGGCGACCTGCACGCCGGGCTGGCCCGCGACGCGGAACGGCGCGGCCGCCCGCTGACCGCCGGACGCGCCTGGGTGCACGCCACCCTGTCCTACCACTACGCCAAGTTCGTCTGGCTGGTCGACCTGAACCGCCACCGCGCGGCCGCCGACCGCGCCGTGGCGGCGCTGCGCCACGCCCACAGGCTGCTGGACCCCACCGCGGAGCGGCTGGAGGTCCCGTTCGAGGGGACCGTCATGGCGGCGACGCTGCGGCGCCCCCGGGACGCCGCGCGGCCGCCGCTGGTGCTGCTGCTGCCCGGCCTGGACTCCACCAAGGAGGAGTTCTTCAACTGGGAGCAGGTGTTCCTGGAGCGCGGCATGGCCACCGTCTCCCTGGACGGCCCCGGCCAGGGCGAGACCGGCTACGCCACCAGCATCCGCGCCGACTACGAGGTGGCGGTGACCGCCGCCCTCGACCACCTCGGCGGCCGCGGCGACCTCGACCTCGGCCGGGTGGGGGCGGTCGGGGTGAGCCTCGGCGGCTACTACGCGCCGCGGGCGGCCGCGTTCGAGCCGCGGGTCCGCGCCGCCGTGGCGGTCGGCGGGCCGTACAACTTCGGCGACTGCTGGTCGGGGCTGCCGCAGCTCACCCGCGAGGCCTTCGTCCACCACGCCGGCGTCGCCGACCAGGCGGCGGGGGAGCGGGCCGCCAGGGCACTGGACCTGGGCCCGGTCCTGCCGCGGCTGCGGCGGCCGCTGCTGGTCATCTTCGGCAAGCTCGACCGCCTGATCCCCTGGCGGCACGCCGAACGGGTCGCCGCCGAGGCCCCAGACGCCCAGCTGGTGATGTTCGAGGACGGCAACCACGTCTGCAACAACCTGCCCTACCGCTACCAGCCCCTGGCGGCCGACTGGATCCGGGAGCGCCTCACCGGTGTGGGATAGGTTCTCGCCGGCGGAGATGGCCAGGCGGTGGGACCTGGCCCGCGGGCTGATGGACCGCCACGACCTCCGGGCGCTGCTGCTGTTCGGCAACTCCGGCGTCAACCGCCACAACCAGGCCAACGTCTTCTGGCTCAGCAACCACCTGGACCTGCACCACAGCTACCTGCTGGCGCCGAGGGACGAGGCGATCGGGCCGGCGCTGTACGCCGGCCTGCGCAACCACGTCCCCGACGCCAGGCGGATCGCCGAGGTCCCGGTGGTGGAGTGGGGCGGCCACGACCCGGCGGCCACGGTGGCCGGGCGGCTGCGCGCCACCGGCATCACCCGCGGACGCCTCGGCCTGGTCGGCGTCAACGCCACCTTCGGGATGGGCATGCCCCACCAGCACCACGCCACCCTGCGGCGCCTGCTGCCCGACCTGGAGCTGGTGGAGGTCACCGCCGAGCTGGCCGCCCTGCGGGCGGTCAAGTCCGACGAGGAGCTCCGCTGGCTACGCCGCGCCGCCGAGCTCACCGACCGGGCCGTGGAGGCGCTCCGCGCCGAGGTCCGGCCGGGCATCCCGGAGTACGCCCTGCTGGCGATCGTCGAGGGCGCCTACCGGCCGCACGGGGGACAGCCGCACATCAGCTTCCTCCGCTCCATGCCCATGGCCGAGCCCAACGGCTGCCTGCCGGCCCAGAACCCCTCCGACCGGCCGCTGCGCCAGGGCGACGTCGTCATCACCGAGATCAGCGCGTCCTGGTGGGGCTACTCCGGCCAGATCCACCGCCCCGTCTTCGTCCGCGCCGAGCCGACCCCGGCGTGGCAGCGGCTGTTCGACACCGCCCTGGACGCCTACCGGGAGATCGTGCGCGCGGTGCGCCCGGGCGCCCACGAGGCCGACGTGATCCGGGCCGCGTCGGTCATCGGCGAGCGCGGCTACGACGTCTACGACGACCTGGTCCACGGCTACGGGGTGGACATCCACCCGCCGGTCATCGACCGCTCCTGCAGCCGCTGGTGGCCGTGGGACCCGTCCCGGCCGGCCCCGGCCGGGCGCCGCTTCGAGCGCAACATGGCCGTGGTCGTGCAGCCCAACCCGGTGACCCCCGACGAGCGCATGGGCCTGCAGCTCGGCGCCCTCACCGTCGTCGGCGACGGCGGTGCCCGGACGCTGCACCGGGTCCCGTTCGAGCCGGTGATCACCGGATGAGCCAGGGCTGGGTGGGCAGGCCGGTCAGGCGCCTGGAGGACCCGGCGATCCTGCGCGGCGACGCGGCCTTCGTCGACAACCTGGTGCTGCCGGGCATGGCCCACATGGTGGCGGTGCGCAGCCCGCTGGCCCACGCCCGCCTCGTCGGGGTCGACGCGGCGGCGGCGCGGCGGGCACCCGGCGTGCTGGCCGTGCTCACCGGCGACGACCTGGCCGGCCAGGTGGGCCGGATGCCGGTCGTCCCGATCGAGGGCGCCGAGGTCGGCGACGCCCCGATCCCGCCGCTGGCGGCCGGGCGGGTCCGGTTCGCCGGGGAGCCGGTGGCGGTGGTCGCCGCCGAGACCCGCGCGGCCGCCAGCGACGCCGCCGAGCTGGTCGAGGTCGACTACGACCCGCTGCCGGTGCTGGTCGACCCCCACCAGGCGCTGGACTCGGACCTGCGGCTGCACGACCACCTCGACGGCAACGTGCTGCTGCGCTGGCGGCGCCGCCACGGCGACGTCGACGGCGCCTTCGGCGCCGCGGCGCGGGTGGTGGGTGGCAGGTTCCGCATGCCCCGGCTGGTGGCGTGCCCGATCGAGCCGCGCGGCGCCGTCGCCGCCCACGACCCCGCCACCGACCTGCTCACGCTGTGGCTGTCGGCGCAGGACCCCCACCGGCCGCTGCGGCACCTGGCGGCCCTGCTGCGGCGGCCCCCGGAGCGCTGCCGCGTGGTCGTCCGCGACGTCGGCGGCGCCTTCGGCAGCAAGGGGGCGCTGGCCCCCGAGGCCGCCGTGGCGGCCCTGCTGGCCATGCGCCTCGGCCGCCCGGTGAAGTGGGTCGAGGCCCGCTCGGAGAGCTTCCTGGCCTCCTACCAGGGCCGCGGCCAGGAGGCCCAGGCCGAGCTGGCGGTCGACGCCGCCGGGCGGTTCCTCGCCCTGCGGGCCAGGGTCCTCGCCGACCTCGGCGCCTACCTGTACCCGATCACCCCGGCGCCGCCGGTCACCGCATCGATGCTGCTGACCGGCGCCTACGACGTCCCGGCGGTCGACGTCGAGCTGCTGGGGGTGGCCACCAACAAGGTCCCCACCGGGCCCTACCGTGGCGCTGGCCGCCCGGAGGGCGCCTACGTCGCCGAGCGGCTCGCGGACCTGGCCGCCGCCGACCTCGGCCTCGACCCCGTCGAGCTGCGGCACCGCAACCTCATCCCGCCCGAGCGCTTCCCGCACACCACCGCGCTCGGGTTCACCTACGACTCCGGGAACTACCGGCGGGCGCTGGACCGCGCCTGCGAGCTGCTCGGCTACCGGCAGCGCCGCGCCGAGCAGCGGGCCGCCCGCCGGGCCGGGCGCCTGGTGGGCGTCGGGGTGTGCGTGTTCGTCGAACGCGCCGGGGCCGGGCTGTGGGAGTACGGGTCGGTCGCCGTCGGACCCGACGGTCGCGTCCTGGTCCGCACCGGCTCCACCCCCCACGGGCAGGGCCACCGCACGACCTTCGCGCAGCTCGCCGCCGACGCGCTCGGGGTGACGCCCGAGGAGGTGACCGTCGAGGCGGGGGACAGCCGCACCGTGCCGGAGGGCATGGGCACCTACGCCAGCCGCTCGGTGACCACCGGAGGGTCCGCCGTGCACCTGGCCGCCAAGCAGGTCGCCGCCGCGGCGGCCCGCGTCGCCGCGGCCCTGCTCGGCGTGCCGCCCGAGGAGGTCCGGGTGGGGGAGGGCGGGCGGCTGGCGGCGCCGGACGGACGGTCGGTGACCCTCGCGCGGGCCGCCGCATCGGGGCTGCAGGCCGCCGTGCGCTTTGAGCTGCCGGGGCCGGTGTTCCCCTTCGGCGCCTACGCGGCCGTGGTGGAGGTCGACCGCGAGACCGGCAGGGTCCAGGTACGGCGGCTGGTCGGCGTCGACGACGCCGGCCGCGTGGTGAACCCCCTGCTGGCCGAGGGGCAGGTCACCGGCTCCGCCGCCCAGGGGATCGGCCAGGCCCTGTTCGAGGAGGCCGTCTACGACCAGCAGGGCCAGCTGCTGACCGGCAGCTTCGCCGCCTACGCGCTGCCGACGGCGGTGGAGGTCCCGCCGGTCCAGGGCGAGCTGCTGGAGACCCCCTCGCCGTTCACCCCCCTCGGGGTCAAGGGGCTGGGGGAGAGCGGCGCGATCGCGGTCCCGGCCGTGCTCGCCAACGCCGTCGCCGACGCGCTGGCCCCCCTCGGCGTCCGCCACCTCGACCCCCCCTACACCCCGGAGGCGCTGTGGCGGGTCCTGCGCCTCAGCTCGTCGTAGCCGCGCGCATGGCGGCACGCACGGTGCGGGCCAGCAGCACGGCGCCGACCACCCCCACCAGCGTCAGGGCGGCCAGCCACAGCTCCACGGTGGAGAACGCGGCAGCCGAGGCGTGCGCGCCCGGGTGCGCGGCGAGGCTCAGGAACAGGCTGCCGAACACGGCCACCCCGACCACCTGCGACAGCTGGATGGTGGTGGTGACCAGGCCGCTGGCGTCGGCGGCCTGCGAGCGCGGCACGTGCACCAGCGCCTGGGTGATCAGCGGGCTGAAGGCGGCACCGAACGCGGCCCCGTAGGCCACCAGCAGCACGAACAGCCACGGGCCGCCGCGGGTGCCCGCGTGGAGGTTGGCGGCCAGCCCGACGTAGGCCAGCGCCCCGACCGCGAGCCCGACGGGCGTGAGCGCGTGGTGGACGCGGCTCGGCAGGCGCCGCCACCAGTAGCCCATCGCGCCGAACGCCGCCGCGCCCGGCGCGAACGTCAGCCCGGCCCGCAGCGCGCTGTCGCCCAGCCCGAGCTGCAGGTGCAGCGCCAGGGTGAACAGGAACGCGCCGTAGGCCACCATCGCGGCGGTGAGCGCGGCCAGCCCGGCCTGAAGGCCCGGCGCCCGCAGCACCCCGAGGTGCAGCAGCGGGTCGCCGCCGCGGGCGGCCACCGACCGCTCGACCAGCACGAACACGCCGGCCAGCAGGACCCCGGCGGCGAGGCTGGCCCAGGTCCACGCCGGCCAGCCCTGCTCGTGGCCCAGCACCAGCGGCAGCACCACCAGCAGCACGGCGCCGGAGGCCGTCAGCAGGCCGGGCAGGTCCAGCCGGCGGCCGCCCGGGACGTGGTCGGCCGGCACCAGCCGCGGCACCAGCACGGCCGCGGCCACCCCGACCGGCACGTTGACCAGGAACACCGGCCGCCAGGAGGCACCGAGCAGGTTGGCGCTCACCAGCAGCCCACCGGCCGCCTGGCCCACCACCGCGCCGCTGGCCAGGGTCGCCGCGTAGACGCCGAGCGCGCGGGCGCGGGCGGCG
>Ga0126313_10002506_pt1 | contig 10318 bp, 10 predicted proteins | sample Plot105A_FD_89954 | JGI IMG/M metagenome (GOLD analysis project Ga0126313, IMG submission 89954) | Serpentine soil microbial communities from UC McLaughlin Reserve, CA, USA - Plot105A | ecosystem: Environmental > Terrestrial > Soil > Grasslands | place: USA: UC McLaughlin Reserve, Lake County... | reverse complement strand
TGCACCGACCGCTCGTCGTCGATGATCAGGATGCGGGCCCCCACGGTCGCCGATGGTCGCCGCGTCACGCCACGGTGCGCAAGGTGGAACCGCGTGAGCGTCGTTGCGCCATTCCGCACAAGCACAAGACGCCGCGAGGTCGCGCACCGAATTGCGCCAGATCTGCGGGTGCCGCGGGGCGCGCGGTTCTTCACGATCACCGGCGTGCCTGCGCTGTTGGCGGTCGGCATCTCGCACCGCGATAGACGGCTCAACCGGCCAGCTCGCGCAGCGCGGTCCCGGTTTCGGCGTCGGCCGGGAAGAACGCCTCGATCGCCAGCTCGGCGACGGTGATGTCGATGGCGGTTCCGAACGTCGCGATCGTGCTGAAGAGGCGCAGCTCGGGGCCGCCCTCCGGCGCGCGCAACCGCAGCGGGACCGCGATCTCACTCGCGTGCGGACCGTGCTCGCCGGCCGGCGCGGGGTACGCGGCGACCTCGTCGTAGAGCGCCGCGAGCCGCGCGTCGGCGGTGAGCGCCACGTGCCGGCGCAGCCGGTCGAGCAGGTGGGCGCGGAACTCGCCGAGGTTCGCGATCCACCCCGCCGTGCCGCGGGGATGCAACGCGAGGCGGAGGACGTTCACCGGCGGCTCGAGCAGCTCCGGGGCGGCGCCCGCCGCGAAGAGGGCCACGCCGCGGTTGGCGGTGACGAGGTTCCACCACCGGTCGACGACGACCGCGGGATACGGCTCGTGGCCCTCGAGCACCAGACCGATCGCGTCGCGCACCGGCTCGAGCTCGGGCGCGTCTAGGCGGCGCTCGCCGTAGACGGGCGCGAACCCGGCCGCGAGCAGGAGCTGGTTGCGATCGCGCAGCGGCACGTCGAGCTGCTCGGCCAGGTGCAGCACCATCTCGCGGCTCGGGCGCGACCGGCCGGTCTCGAGGAAGCTGAGGTGACGGGCCGACACGCCGGCCTCGAGCGCGAGGTCGAGCTGGCTCATCCGCCGGCGCCCGCGCCACTGGCGCAGCAGTGTCCCGAGCGGCACGCGCTCGCCCACCGTCTCCGTCATCGCGGCCGACGCTAGCGCCCGGCGCGCCGCCCGGCACCTACCTCGCGGGTAATCGACACGCGTCGCGGCCGCCGTCACGGTGTCGCCGCACAGCACCCGATCAGGAGGTCGACATGGCCGACGTCAACGCCGTCGTGGACGGCTACATCGCGATGTGGAACGAGACGAGCCCCGAGCGCCGCCGCGCGATCACCGCCGACGTCTGGACCCACGACGCCAGCTACCTGGACCCGATGATGGAGGGCGAGGGCCACGCCGGGATCGACGCGATGGTCGCCGGCGCCCAGCAGCAGTTCCCCGGCCACCGGTTCGAGCTCGCCGCCGGCCCGGACGCCCACCACGACCGCGTGCGGTTCGCGTGGCGGCTCGTCGGCGCCGAGGGCGGCGACCAGGTCGCCGCGGGCGTCGACTTCGCGACGCTCGGCGACGACGGGCGCCTGCGGGCAGTAACCGGCTTCCTCGAGGGCGCGCACTGAGGCCGCGCGAGAGCGCGCCGGCGCTCCCGAGTCGCCGGCGCGCCCCCCGGATCTCAGTGTCAGGTGACCGCGTGCGCGCTCGCCCAGCAGGCGAGCTGGGTGCGGCGCGAGACCCCGGTCTTCGCCCGGATGTGCGCGAGGTGGCTCTGCACCGTGCGCGGCGAGATGTGAAGCGTCTGGCTGATCTGCTTGTCGGTGCGCCCCTCGGCGACCAGCCGCAGGACGGTCAGCTCGCTGTGCGTCAGCGAGCTCGTCGGGCTCCAGGTGCGGGCGCGCGCCCCGGTGCCGTCCCGCCGCAGCCCGCGCATGAGGTAGCCGAGCAGGTCGGGGCTCAGCGCCGCCTCGCCGCGCTTGACCGCGTGCACCGCCGCGCACAGGTCGCTGCCGGTGATGTGCTTGGAGACGAACCCCGATGCGCCGGCGGCGACCGCGTCGAAGACGCTCTCGTCCGCGGCGTGGTCGCTGACCACCAGCACGCGCACGCCGGGCATCTCCGACACGAGTTGCGTGAGCGCCATGAGCCCGCTCATGCGCGGCATGCGCAGGTCGAGCAGGACCACCTCGGGCTGCAGCGCGCGCGTCTTCTCCAGCGCGTCGATGCCGTCCTCGGCGAACCCGACGACGGTGATGGCCGGATCGCGCGACAGCGCCGCTGCGAACCCGTCCCTGACAAGCGGAAAGTCATCCGCGATCAACACCGTGGTCATGTCCCACCCCCTGGGAAAACGACCGGAACCCCCGATCCATCTGCGGCGCGCAGTGTCGCCGAGCGTCGTGAAGAGGATGCGAAGACGCTGTGCTTGTTCTATGAACGGGCGGCCGTCGCCCGCCGCCGGCTGACCGGCGCGCGCACGTTCCGGCACGTGCCCGTGCGCGGGCTCGCAGACATTTGCTCGCGGGCGTTGACCGGGGCCGGAGGCGGCGTATTCACTTCTGCAACGAGCCGATCCCGGTGGGGAACCCGGGGTCGTTGGGGGGTGGATGTCGCGTGCCTGAGCGCAGTGGTCTCGGGGGATCTCCGGCTGCCGTCGTGACGGTCGGACGGCGGGTCGCGCCGCGTGCGCTGGTCGTGCTGGCGATCGCGCTCGGCGGCCTCCTGACCTGGGTGATCGCGGGCGGCAGCGGTCCGGCCGGCGCGCACGGCGGCGCCCCGCGGCTAGCCCCGCTCGACACCATGCCGGTGCCCATCCCGCCGCAGGAGTCCCAGTTCATCCGCGACAAGCGCGTCGCCGTGAAGCTCGGCAAGGCGCTGTTCTGGGACATGCAGGCCGGAAGCGACGGCCGCACCGCCTGCGCGAGCTGCCACTTCAACGCCGGCGCCGACAACCGCTCGCGCAACCAGATCAACCCGCGCGACCCGAGCGTGGCCGCGTTCAGCCTCAAGGGGCCGAACGCCGACCTGACCGCGGCGGAGTTCCCCTTCCACAAGCTCGCGAACCCGAACGACCGCGACTCGACGGTCGTGTCCGACACGTCCAACGTGGCCGGATCGCAGGGCGTCCTGCCCTCGATCTTCGACGGCATCACGCTCGGGGAGCCCGTCGACGACCAGACCTTCGCGGACACCGACCGGCTGTTCGAGGTCGGCGGGCAGCCGGTGCGCCGCAGCACCGGCCGCAATTCGCCGTCGGTCATCAACGCGGTGTTCAACTTCCGCAACTTCTGGGACGGCCGGGCGCAGAACGACTTCAACGGGGTCAACCCGTTCGGCTCGCGCGACCCGTCCGCGCGCGTCGGCCGGGTCAACGCCTCCGGCGGCGTCGACGAGGTCCCGGTGAGCATCACGAACGCGTCGCTCGCGTCGCAGGCAGTCGGGCCGCCCGGCAACGACGTCGAGATGTCGGCACGTGGGCGCAACCTGTCGGACATCGGGCACAAGCTGCTGTCGCTGCGCCCGCTGCGCACGCAGATCGTCAGCCCCAGCGACAGCGTCCTCGGCGCCGACGTCGACGACACCGGCCGCGGCCTGCGCCGGTCCTACGGCGACCTGGTCCGCGCCGCGTTCCGCCCGGAGTGGTGGGACTCCGACGAGGCCCACGAGCGCGACTCGCGCGCGTTCCCGCTCATGGAGTTCAACTTCCCGCTGTTCTGGGGCCTCGCGATCCAGGCCTACGAGTCGACGCTCGTCTCCGACCAGACCCCGGTCGACCGGTTCCTCAGGGGCGACACGACCGCGCTCAGTTCCGCGGCGGCGCGCGGCCTGAGCGTGTTCGACGGCGACGGCGACTGCACCGAGTGCCACGACGGACCGGCGCTGACGTCCGCGACGGTGCTCGAGGTCGCGGACGACGGGCTGACCGAGCTCGACAAGGCCGGCCGGGCCAGGGACATCGGCTTCCTGAACATCGGGGTGCGACCGACCGGCGACGACCCCGGCGTCGGCGGCCTCGATCCGTTCGGCAACCCACTCTCCGGCGCGCGGCTCGGCGGCGCGCTGAATCCGGCGGTCGACGGCGCGTTCAAGGTGCCCGGGCTGCGCAACGTCGAGCTGACCGCGCCGTACTTCCACAACGGCGGCCAGGGCACGCTGCGCCAGCTCGTGGACTTCTACAGCCGCGGCGGCGACTTCGCGGCGAACCCGGAGCTCAGCCCCGACCTCGACGTGCTCGACCTGACCGAGGCCCAGAAGAACGACCTCGTCGAGTTCCTCGAGGCGCTGACCGATCCGCGTGTGCGCAGCCAGTCGGCGCCGTTCGACCATCCCGAGCTGTTCGTGCCGGTCGGCGAGCAGACCGACGCCGCCGGCGCGATCGTCACGAACGCGGCGGGGCAGGCGGTCGACTGCTTCCGCCAGGTGCCGGCGACCGGCGCCGGGGGCGGCGCGCCGCCGGCGCCGTTCCCGGCCTTCACCGGCCCGCCGTGCCAGGCGGCGCCCGACCTGCACAACCCGCCGCCGGTCCCCAAGCCGGCGCTCGCCGCGACGCCCGCCGGCGGAGCGCCGGCGGGCGCCGTGCCGGCGGTGCCGGTGGTACCGGCCGCGCCGGGCGGGGTCGCGGGGTCGGTGCAGCGGCCGGCCCGCTGCGTGGTGCCGCGCCTGCGCGGCCGGACCGTCGCCCAAGCGCGGCGGCTGCTCGCGCGGGCGAGGTGCCGCCTCGGGCACGTGACCCGGCCGCGCCGCGCCGGGCGGCGACGGCTGGTGGTCGCCGGCCAGGAGCCCGCCGCGGGATCTCGGCGAGTGACGGACGCGCGGGTGCGCGTGCGCCTGCGCGCGCGCCGCTGAGCGTCCGGTGCCGCCTCAGCCGCGCGAGAACGGGCGGTGGTGGGCGGCGCCGAGGTCGTCGAGCACGCCGGCCAGGATGTCCTCGGCCCGCCTCGCGTCCAGCGAGGCGGGCGTCGGGTCGGCGGCGGGCTCCGCCGCGGCCGGCTTGGGCTCGGTGTGCGCCTCGGGCGGCGGCGTCGACGCGGCGGCGCCGGGCGCGGACTGCGGGCGCGCCGCGTCGTCGCCCGCGGGCTCGCGGGGAGCGGGGGCGTCGGCCACCGGCGGGGACGCGTCGGCCCACCGGCGTCCGAACGGCCACCACCGCCGCCGCCGCGGCCGGGGCGCCTCCGGCGCGGCGGCGGCCGGCGCGGGCGCGGCCGGCGCGGGAGCGGGCTCGGCCGCGAGCTCCGGCTCGGGCGCCGCCACCGCCTCGAGCTCCGGCTCGCCCTCGGACTCGGCGTCCGTGAGCGCGTTCGCCTCCGCCGCGATGGAGGCGGTCAGCGTCACCCTCGTGCCCCAGCCCGCCGGCTCTAGCTCCACCGTGCCGCGCGCGCGGTCGCCCTCCCAGGCGACGGTGGTCTCGGGCTCGAGGCGGGTGATGCGGATCTCGCCGAACGCTCCGAGGTGGCCGGCCAGCGCGCCGGCGTCGCTGATCTCCGCCCACAGCTCGGGCGGGCTCTTTACGAGGGTCCTCTGGGCACGCGGATCGTCCATCGCGCGCTCACTTCGCCGCCCGCGCGGCGCAGTCCTTCACGCGGTGAAGGCGTTACGCGGCCTGCAAGCCGGATCCCGATGTGTTCGACGACGAACGGTCACTACAGCGCGACGAACGACGTGGGCACGGCGGCGCTCGCGGCCGAGCAGCTCGCCGCGACGATGCCCGACCGCAAGTCCGCGACGGACCCGGAGACGAAGGCCAAGAGCCTCCTCATGCGCTACCCCGACGACGTGTCGGAGACCAGCGCGTTCGGGCGCTTCCTCACCGCGTTCGTCACCCGCTACAGCCGCAACAACGCGCGCCGGCCGGTGCTCGACGCGGTCGTCGACTTCGTCGAGCTCTGCAACGAGCCGAACTACACCTGGTGGCCGCAGCAGGCGCCGAGCACCGACCCGGCCAACCCGTATGCGACGAGCACGATCACGATCGCCGACGTCGTGGCGCGAATGTTCGTCACCGCGCAGCGGATCACCGCGCGCTACGGCGGTGAGCCGATGCTCTGCGGGCCGGGCGTGTCGCACACGACCGACGGCGGGCGGCTGCGCACCGCGTACCACTGGTTCACCGAGCGCCTGCTGCCCGCGCTCGCCGCGCTGAGCTTCGTTCCGGGCGCGAAGTTCGCCTGGTCGCATCACAACTACACCGACGTCACCTACAAGACCTGGAAGGCGCTGCCCTCGTTCCAGTAGCGGCGTGCGCGCCCCAGACGACCGCGGCGTCGGGCGCGCGGACCGTCAGCGAGAGCCCCGGCGCGCTGACGCACCGACCGTGTCCAGGAAGTCGAGCGTGCGGCGCATCAGGAGCACGGCCGCGGCGGGTCGTAGGACGGCAGCGAGCTGTCGGCGAAGTAGTGCTGGTCGCCTTCATAGAGGAAGAGGTCGGCGTGCTCGGTCGACTCGACGAGCGCGCGGGCCGCGTCTGGGCAGGCAGGACGCCGAGCGAGAAGCCGGCGTAGACCACCTCGGCGGGGAGCGTCTGCCCCGCTCGCCCGCCGCGGTCGATGACGTTGATGAGGCCGACCGCCTCGGCGTGCGCGAGGCCAGCGTCGAGGGTCTCGAACGTGCGGCCCCCGTAGAGGTCGGGGGTGTGCACGGTGTGGCCGGCGCGGCGGATCTCGTCGGCGAAGGCGGTGACGCCCGGTGTGAGTCCGAGGGCGTGGTGGAACAGGACGACTTCGCTCAGCGCAGCTCCTTCGGATCGTCGGCCGGCACGGCAGCGTACGACCGGGCGCTGAGATCCATGCCGACGAGCATGCCGCCGCACCGCTTCGATGCCCGCCGAACCGTAGGCGCCGGTCCGGGGCGAAGTCGAGCGATGAGTTGCGCGCGGTGCGATGGTCCTACGGGACATGACCGAGCGAGACACCGCCTCGAGCCGTTCGCCGCGCTGATCGGCACCTGGGTGACCGAGGCGACGCACCCGCTGTTCGACGCCGTCGTGCGCGGGCGCACCACGTTCGAGTGGCTCGAAGGCGGCCATTTCCTCGTCCAGCGCTCCCACAACGATCACGAGCTGTTTCCCGACGCGATCAGCGTCATCGGCGCGCCCGAGATCGGCGACGGGCTGGTCATGGAGTACTTCGACTCGCGCGGCGTGCGCCGGACATACGGCGTGTCGCTGGCCGACGGCGTGCTGCGCATCTGGCGCGACGCCCCCGCGTTCGACCAGCGCTTCTCCGCCACGCTCGGACCGGACTCCTTCGCGGGCCAGTGGGAGCTCGCCCGCACGCCGAACGAGTGGAAGGACGATCTCAGGGTCGTCTACCGACGCGGCTAAGTGCGTCAGCCCCCGGGTCGTCGGGCTTCAGCGGCGCTCTGCCGCGCTTGGACGAACCGCAGCAGCGCGGGCACCGGGTGGCTCGCGTCCCCGCTTCGCATGGAAGACGGCCGCACTGGGCACGGACGCAATGTGTGAACGGCTGGACCGTCCTCGCCGGGATCCTGTTCGTGATCTGGCCTTTGCAATACCGGTGGAGCATCCGCCGCGTTCGCCGGCGGGTCGAGGCGCACGGTGGCGACGTGGAACGCTTTGAGCGCGCGATGGATCGGCGCTGGATACGTGTGATGCTCGCTGCAGCGCCGGTGATCGGGGTGCTCCTCATCGTCGGCGGCGTGACCGGCGCGGTGTAGCTCGCCCGCCGCCTCGCGCGGCGGGAGCCGCGCTCGCCGCAGGAGCGGTGAGTGCGCCGGAGTGAGGGCGGACCCCGCGTCTAGCCTGATCCCGATGGCGAGGGGCGACCGGCCGCGAACGACGGTCCGCGACTACTACGACGCGAACACGTGGAAGTTCCTGCTCGCGGGCGAGGAGCGGGCGATCCACCGCGGGCTCTGGGGTCCGGGCGTCACGAGCCGTAGCGAGGCCGTGCACCACACCCACGCTCTGGTCCTCGACCAGCTCGGTCCCGGCGACCGGCGCGTGCTGGACCTGGGCTGCGGGGTCGGCACCGCGGCGCTGTACCTCGCGCGGCGGCGGCCGGTGGAGGTGCTCGGCGTGTCGATCAGCCCCGCGCAGGTCCGGCTCGCGGACCGCTTCGCCGCCCGCGGCGGGCCGCTGCAGGGCAGCGTGCGGTTCGCCGTCGCCGACTTCACCGCGCTGCCGAGCGACCTCACCGGGTTCGACCTGGCGTTCGCGATCGAGTCGTTCGTGCACGCCGATCCCGCGGCGGCGTTCTTCGACCAGGCCGCCCGCGCGCTGCGCCCCGGCGGCGCGCTGGTCATCGTCGACGACGTCCGCCACGGCGACCGCGACGACCCCGGCCTCGACGACGTCCGGGCCGGCTGGCACGCCCCGAGCCTGCTCTCGGCCGCCGAGGCCCAGGCGCTCGCCGCCGACGCCGGGCTGGTCCTGGTCGCCTCGCACGACCTCTCCGCCCTGCAGCGCCTCGGGCGCCCGCGAGACCGCTTCATCCACGCCGTCCTGCCGCTGCTGCGCCGCGTCCGCAGCCGGTCGATGTGGGCTCAATCGCTGGTCGGCGGAGACGCCCTGCAGTACTGCCACCACACCGGTCTGCTCGAGTACCGAATGCTGCGCTTCGAGCGCCGGACGACCTGATCGCGGCGCCGCCGCGACGCCGGCAGGCGACGGGATCATCGTCGTGCGGTGAGGTGCGCGCGGACCAGAAGGACGTCGTGGTCGGTGTGCGCGACCGGCATGACCTCAGCCGAGGGCGAGCGCAGCGCGCCGCTTCCGTAGACGTGCTGTAGCCCGGGGGCCTGGTCGGCGGACCTGTCGGTGCGGGTCCACGCGCCGTCCGGGGCGCAGGAGTGGCGGCGGTTGACGTCGCCCCCGAAGATGACGGTCCGGGTGGCCGCGCGACGGGCCAGAAGCGCCGCGAGCTCGGCGCACTGCGCATCGTTTCCGGCCACCTCGATGCTCGAGCGGGTGTTCAGGTGGGCGGTGCACACGTCGACGTCGACCCGGGTGGTGACGCACAGCCACCGGCGCCGCTCGGGGCCGGATTGTCCCGCGAAGTCCTGGGTGTCGGTGCTCTGGATGGCGGCCTCGGTGAGCACCGCGTCACCGAAGAGTCCGCGGGCGCCCGGTCGTACGCAGCGCAGGAGCTCGCCGCCGTAGATCACCCTCGTGAAGCGCAGGTGGTAGCCGGTTCGCCGGGCGATCCGCGCGACGTCGCTCCGGCAGACCTCGTTGAGGGTCACCGCGTCCGGGCGCGCTTCACGGATCCGGGCCGCGGCGTCCTCCACCCCGGCGGGGTATGCCACGTCGCCGTAGCAGCCGGCCCGCCCGGACAGGCACAGGTTCATCTGCATCAGCGTGTACGTCGAGCCCGCGGGCGGACCTGCTGAGGCCGATGGCTCCCGCGCCGGCGCATCGCGCGTGGCCGAGGATCGGCCGCAGCCCGTCAGCGCGAGGACGAGCGCGCAACCCACCGCCGCGAGGAGCAGGGCCGCAGACGTCCCCGAGCGGTCGGCGCAGCGGACCATGAGGTTCACGATTCCGCGACGGTACCTCCGTGGCACACCGCGAGGAGCCTCTTGCCGGAGCCGCCGACGCGCCCGGCGCGCGTCTACGCCGCCCAGCGGAAGCCGGTGGTCTCGGGGCGCGGCGCCAGCGGGCTGGCCGGCAGGGCGCCCGGCGGGCCGTCCTCGTTGTAGGCGCTCGGCGCGACGTCGTTGGGCGCGTCGGCGTGGAACAGCGCGGCGAGCAGCTCGATCTGCCCGCGGCCGACGCCCAGCTCGCCCATGCCGCCGCCGTACATGGGCCGCCGCTCCCGCGCGCAGCGCGCGTAGACCTCGAACAGCCGGCGCAGGCTCCCGATGCGCGACGGCTTGACGTTCACCACGCGCGCGGCCAGAGGCGTCGCGCCGATGTCCTCGGCGCCGCGGATCGGCGCGTCGTAGGACACGCGCTCGAGGTGATCGCCGAGCCGCTGCGCGATCTCCGACAGGTCGTGCGGGTCCTCCAGGTAGGCGTCCGGGAACGCAGTGAGCACGTGGTCGTACAGCGCACCGAGCGCCTCAGGATCCTCGACCTCGAAGCCGTATTGGCCCTTGAAGTCGATCGTGTCGACAGCGCCGGTCGCCGCGACCTCGTCGACCAGCGCCGGCGCCCAGGTCGCCTCCGCGTCGAGCTTGAAGCGGACACCGGGCGAGCGCCCGAGCCGCCGGCGCACCGGCTCGATCGAGGGGTCCGTGCCGAGGCCGAGCGAGTTGACGAATCGCACCGGCCGCGGCTCCAGGTCGAGCACGTCGTGCAGCGAGCGGCCGGCCTGGCGCAGCGCGAGGTCGAGCGCTGCCGACTCGAACGCCCAGTTGCGGAAGCGCAGCGCCACGTCCCACTCCGGCGGCTCCGGCCACAGCTCGAGCGTGGCGAGGTGGTCGCAGAAGCCGGCGAGCGTCCATTCGCCCGCGAGCGGCAGC
>Ga0126313_10002505_pt1 | contig 10320 bp, 10 predicted proteins | sample Plot105A_FD_89954 | JGI IMG/M metagenome (GOLD analysis project Ga0126313, IMG submission 89954) | Serpentine soil microbial communities from UC McLaughlin Reserve, CA, USA - Plot105A | ecosystem: Environmental > Terrestrial > Soil > Grasslands | place: USA: UC McLaughlin Reserve, Lake County... | reverse complement strand
GCGACGCGCCGGCGCTCTCAATGGCGTCGCGGAGATACTCGGCGTCGAAAAAGCGACCACCCCGTACGACTTCACCGGATGACGGTGGCGTCGTCATGATTCGATCGGCGAGCCCGAGTGCCTCGAGCTGCTCGAGCATCCCTTCTTGCCACGCCCGAAGCCGTTCGGCGGGCGTCGCGGTCGCGGAATCGAGTTGGCCAGACGCCATCCGGATCACCTCCTGTTGCGCAACGACGGGCGGACGAAGAACCGAGTCGGTCGATACGGTTCGATGTCGATGCTGGTGGGGCTGCCGTCGATGAGCTGTTGGACGAGCTTGCCGGTGATCGCACCGAGGCAGAGGCCCTTGTGGCCGTGGCCGAACGCCGCGTAGGCATTGCCGTATCCGGGGACCTGCCCGATCACGGGCAACGAGTCGGGCATGGAGGGGCGGCGGTGCATCCAGCGCGTCGCACCGTGGACGCGGAGCTCGGGAAACACCGTCCTCGCGCCGCGGACCACCCGCTCGGTGAGCTCGTACCTCGGCGGAGCGTCGACGCCGGCGAGCTCGTCGACGCCGGACAGTTGGATTCCCAAAGGAGTAGGTCTGAACGCAACATGGAAGTCCGAGACGATCACCGGCATCTTGAGCTCGAGACCCGGATCGGGGAGATGAACGCCGTAGCCACGTTCGGTGTCGAGCGGTACGTCGAAGCCGAGTCGGCGGGTGAGCCGCCGAGACCAAGCCCCCGCCGCGATCACCACGGCGTCAGCGTGGATCGCACCGGACGACGTGACGACGGCATGTACTCGACCGTTGCGCGTCTCGAAGCCGTCTGCCGTTGCCTTATGAATCGTGCCGCCACGCAGGATGAAGTCGTCGGCAAGCTCGTGCGTGAACCGCTCGGGGTCGAGCGTGAACCGCGGGGACAGCGCGTGCACCGCGCGTCGAAACCGGCCTGCCAGCGCCGGATCGAGCGCGCCGATGCCGGCGTCGTCGAGCACGTCGAACTTGGTTCCACGTCGTGTCCGAAGGTCGATCGAGTAGTGATCGCCGTTGAAGCCGTCGTCGGTTCGGTACGTGTACAGGACACCACCCTCGTGCACCAGCGATTCCGCGGCGCTGCCTTCGAGTAGCGGGTCGTAACCCTCCATTGCCCGATCGGTGAGGTTCTGGAGCGCGACCGAGATCTCCTCGACGCGTTTCGCCCTGCTGGCCAGGACGAATCGAGTCAGCCAAGGAGCCAGCCGCGGCAAATATCGGAAGCGGATGACCAGCGGCGACATTGGATCCACCAGCATGCGCGGAACGGACCGGATGACGCCGGGAGTTCCGGTCGGGACGCACTCACCGACGTTGAACACGCCTCCGTTGTGGCCCGACGCTCCGGCGCCGGGGCTCCCGGGCTCGACGACGGTGACCTTGCGCCCCGACCGTTGCAGGTACAGCGCGGTACAGATGCCGACGATTCCTCCGCCGATGACAGCGACGTCGACCGGATGACTCGCGCCGGCGCCGAAGGTCGCGCTCATCGCCTCGCGCCCCATGGCGGTCACCCCTTCGGAATGATGCGGTCCGGATGAAGCGTCAGCATGACCCGACGGTCCGACGGCTCGTCGAAGCTCTTCATGTCGGCGCCATATTTCCGGCCCAGGCGCTGCGAAAAGTCGTAGTCGTCGTCGGGAGACATCTGGGCCGTCGCCCGGATCTCGAGTGTGCGGACGGGGTTCGCCGGGTCGATGACGAGGAGCGTGGCAACCGGGCGTTCCGACAGGTTCCTGATCTTCTGACGGTGCGTCTTCACACTCACCTTCAGCAGACCGTCCTCGTCGAGCAGGTACCACACCGCCGTCACTTGTGGTCGCCCGTCGGGGCCGACGGTGGCAAGCGCGCCGACACCAGGAGCCTCGAGCAGATCTCGGTGGGTTGCAGGAAAGTCGGTCGTGACATCGCCCGTCTGGACCATCGCCGCTCCTCTCGACCCCATTGGCCGGTGCGTTAACTCACACTACGATATCGCACACCGATTCGGGCCGTGCTGGCCCTCAATGGAGGAGCGTCATGCAGGTCCAGGACCAGATGCAGCAGCAGGACGGGTTCACGGACGTCGGTGCAGCTCGCACTGCGACCGAACGTCTCGCCGATCATGTGTCCGGGCTCCGGTTCGAGAGTCTCCCCGACGACGTCGTGACCAAGGTGAAGGAGCTCCTCCTGCATCACCTCGGGCTCGCGTTCCGAGGTCATGCGGACCCGACCGGCCAGCAGACGTTGAAAGCCGCTCACTACCTCAGCGGGTCCGCGGGCTCCTGCACGGTGATCGGAGAACAGCAACCAGCGACGGTGCTCGACGCCGTGCTCGCCAACTCTTTTCTGATGCATCACCTGGGAATGGACGACTTCGTGATCCCGCCCGGTATCCATGCCGGCATTCTCACGCACCCCACGGGGCTGGCAGTCGGCGAGCTGAATCATTCCAGCGGGCGCGACTACATCACGGCCGTCGCCGCCGGTTACGACGTCATCATCACGCTCGCCCGCGTCATGTATCCGTGGGTCCTGCCGTTGCCGAGACAGCCGTTCATGCTGTACGGACCGCTCGCGTCTGCGGCCGTGGCAGCCCGTCTTCTCCGTCTTTCAACGCTGGAGACTGCCCACGCGCTTGCACTCGCGGCGCATGGCGGGATGGGCCTCCTCGAAGGCGGCGTTTTCGTGCCCGTCCAATCCCAAGTCGCTCGCAACGGCGTCTTGGCTGCGGTTCTCGCGCAGTCCGGCATGACGGAAGTGCCGACAATGATCGAGGGCAAAGGCGGCCTCTACTCGAGCCACGTCGCCCGGGTCCCCGACGAACTGGAGGAGAAGCTGCAAGCCCTCGGCGACGAGTTCGAGGTCATGAACGTGCGAACGAAGCGGTACTTGGGCTCGGGTTTGAACATCGTGCCGATGGAACTCATGCTCCAACTCGTCAAGGCTCGTGCGCTGCGGGCAGAGGACGTCGCCCGTATCGATGTCACCCTCCCCCAAGACCGCGAGCAACGCGAGGCGTACCGCGAGTCGAAAGTCGGCAAGCACCCGGCAGGGTCGTTGCGTTTTCTCGTCGCGGGCGTCGTTTCGGCGGGGAAGGTCGACCCGGAGGGATTTGCCCGAGACCGCGACACACGGCTCGATGCCGTGCTCGACAACGTGCACCTTCACTTCGAACCCAGCCGGCAGAGCCGGTACTGCCGGATCGAGGTCACGACCGCGCGTGGCGAACGATTTGCAGCAGAGGGGGAGGATCACGTCTTCCCGCCGGTTGATTGGAGCGATTGGCTCGCCGAAGGGGGAAGCCAGATGTACTCGCCGGAGCAGCTGGCGCGGCTCCTCGGGTTCATCCAGGAGCTCGAGGACGTCGACGATTTGCAGGAAGTCACGCGCTGCCTCGTGCCCGAGCGCTGATTGCTATGACTCCGCGATCGGCTCCGGACCGCTGACGACGCCCTGATCGTGCAAGCGTCCGACCTCCGTCGGTGACAGACCGAGGACGTCTTCGAGGACTTCGTCGGTGTGCGTTCCGAGGAGTGGCGAGCATGCAGGCGGTACGGGCGGCGCGTCGGGCAGCCGCATCGGCGACGCGGGCGTCAGCACTTCGCCGATCCCCGGATGGTCGACGGTGCCGAACACCGGATTCTTCGTCGAGGCGCGCCAGTCCTCTTCCAGGAGCTGCGTGAACGTCTGATACGGCCCCCAGCACACGCCGTGCTCGTCGAGCTCGGTGCGGACCTCATCGAGCGTGCGGGCTGCGAACCACGGCGCCAGCAGTGCAGCGATCGCGTCGCGGCACCGGTAGCGCTCGGCCTCCAATGACAGGTCGGCATCGAAGGCACGCTCGATCGCGGACAGGTGCTCCTCGACGCTGGTCGCCGCGACCAGGGCCTGCCATTGATTGAGGCTGATCGCAACCACCATCACGCGTCCGCCGTCGCTCGTCGCGAAGTCTCGGCCGAAGGCGCCGTACATGTCGTTGCCGAGCGGTGGCCGGTTCTCGTGCATGACCTGGGCCTGGCCGAGGAACCCGAGGTTCGCAACCATCGTGAATGCCACGTCCGCGAGCGAGATCTTGACCACCTCGCCTGCGCCGGTCTCCCGGCGCTTGCGTTCCGCGGCCAACATCGCGATCACGGCGTTGAGCCCGGTTGCGATGTCCCAGGCCGGGAGGGCGTTGTTCAGGGGAAGCGACGAACCGACCGTGCCCGTCGCGAGCGCGATTCCTGACGACGCATTCACCGTGTAGTCGACCGCCGTTGTCTCGTCGGGGTTGCCCACGATGTTGACGTACACGAGATCGGGCCTGTGCTTCCGCAACGCCGCATCGGCGAGCCATCCCGATTCCGGAAAATTGGACAGGAAGAGTCCGGCGTTCTCCCCCGGCGCGGTGATCAGGGCGGTGGCGAGCTCTCGGCCCTCGCGCTGGGACAGATCGAGCGCGATCGACCGCTTCCCCTTGTTGAGCCCGGCCCAGTAGAGACTGACGCCGTTCTCGACGACCGGCCAACGCTTGTAGTCCAGCCCGCCCCCGATCCGGTCGAATCGGATGACATCGGCACCGAGCTGCGCCAACGTCAAACCACCCAGCGGCGCGGCGACGAAGGCCGAACCCTCGACGACCCGTAGTCCCGAGAGCAACGTCATGACCGTGATGCGGCGGCGGCCCGTACCGTCTCGATCACCTCGTCGGCCGACGCGCCCGGCCCGAGCACGCCGCTCACCCCGGCGTCGCGGATGCGCTGCGTGTCGACGGCGGGGATGATCCCTCCGATGACGACCGGCGTTTCGAGCCCGACCTCGTGGAGGGCGCGGATCACGGCCGGCGCCAGCGTGCTGTGGGCGCCGTTGTGCATGGAGAGACCAACCACGTCGACGTCTTCCTGGTCTGCGATCGCGGCGATGCTCTCCGGCGTCTGACGGAGTCCCGCGTAGATGACCTCCATGCCCGCGTCGCGCAGCGTCCGGGCCACGATCTTGATCCCACGATCGTGCCCGTCGAGCCCGACCTTCGCGACCAGGACACGTACCGTCACAACTCCACCTGCCGCATGCTCAGGCGCGGGGCTGTTCGACCCATGTCCCGAAGACACACTCGAGGGACCCGACGACCTCGCCGAGGGTGGCGTGCGCAGCCACCGCGTCCATCAGCGCGGGCATCAGGTTCACGTTCGAGTCGGTTGCGTCCGCGCGTACCCGGTCCAACCGGGCGGCGACCTTCTCGGTGTTGCGCTCCTGCTTGATCTCGGCAAGGCGCTTGAGCTGACGGTCCTCCACGTCGTCGCCGACGTAGAGCGTCAGCGGTTGCTCCTCGTCTCCCTCGGTGAACTCGTTCACCCCCACCAGGATCCGATGTCCGTCTCGCAGCTTGCGCTGGAACTCGTACGCGGCATCTGCGATCTCGCCTTGGAACCACCCGTCGTCGATCGCGGCCACGACCCCGTCGAGCATCGACCCGCGGCCGAGCTCCTCGAGGTAGGAGAAGATCTCCTCCGCCCGGTGCTCCAGGTCGTCGGTGAGCGCCTCCACGAACCAGGATCCGCCCAGCGGATCCGCCACGTGCGGGACCCCGCTCTCGTGGGCGATCACCTGCTGGGTGCGCAGCGCGAGCCGCGCCGCCTTGTCGGTTGGCAAGGCCAGCGCCTCGTCATACGAATCGGTGTGCAGGCTCTGGGTACCGCCCATGACACCGGCCAGCGCCTCGACTGTCACGCGGGCGATGTTCACCTCCGGTTGCTGCGCAGTCAGCGAGACGCCGGCGGTCTGGGTGTGGAACCGCAGTTGCATTGACCGTTCGTCGTGAGCGCCGTACCGCTCCCGCATCCAGCGCGCCCAGATCCGTCGCGCGGCGCGGTACTTGGCGACCTCTTCGAAGAAGTCGATGTGGGCGTTGAAGAAGAAGCTGAGGCGCGGCGCAAACCCGTCGACCTCCAGTCCGGACCGCAGCGCCTGCTCGACATACGCGAACCCGTTGGCCAGAGTGAACGCGAGCTCCTGAACGGCCGTAGAGCCCGCCTCCCGGATGTGGTAGCCGGAGATCGAGATCGGATGCCATCGCGGCAGCTCGGCAGCGCAGAAGCGCACGACATCGTTCACGAGGCGCAACGACGGCCGTGGCGGGAAGATGAACTCCTTCTGCGCCTGGTACTCCTTCAGGATGTCGTTCTGGATCGTCCCTCCGAGCCGGTCCCGCGGGACGCCCTGACAATCGGCCAGCACGACGTACATCGCCAGCAGGATTGACGCCGGTGAGTTGACCGTCATCGACGTGCTCACTGTGCCCAAGTCGATTCCGTCGAACAGGCTCTCGACGTCAGCGAGCGTGTCGACCGCGACACCGGCCCGGCCGACTTCGCCCCGCGCCAAGGCATCGTCAGAGTCGCGGCCCATCAAGGTCGGCATGTCGAAGGCGGTCGACAATCCTGTGCCTCCGGCCCGCAGGAGCTCCTTGAACCGAGCGTTGGTGTCCTCGGCCGTGCCGAACCCCGCGAACATGCGCATCGTCCACAGCTTCGACCGGTACATCGACGCGTACGGGCCTCGCGTGAACGGCCATTGCCCAGGAAGCTCGCGGTCAGGCGGGCCGTACACCGGTTCGACCGGGACGCCCGACATCGTCTCGAAGGGTACGTCGCGCCGTGTTGGCGCGGCGTCGTAAGCGTCCCTCCACCGCCTCTGATCACCCACGGTCGCAGCCCTACTCGTCGGTTGCTTCGGACGCGCTCTGGATGAAGTACCAGCGGTGGCCTTCGAGATCGTCGGCCATGTAACCGCGATCGCCGTAACGGCGCTCCTGCAAGGGCCTGACAATGGTGGCGCCCGCTGCCTTCGCGCGAGTGAAGTGCGCATCGATGTCGTCGACGTCGACCTGGATCATCACCGAGGCGTTGCCTGTGCTGCGTGGGCTCCGGTACCCGTTGGCCGGCTGTGTCATCCGGATGCGCGACCCGTCGTCCAGTTCCATCTCGACATGGGTGTGGTGATGATGGCCATCGGGAACGGCACGCGGCTCGACCTTGCGAAAGCCGAACGCCCTCGTGAGGAAGTCGGGGACCTCCGTCATGTCCTCGTAGAGCAGGTAGGGGTAGATCCGCTGCATCACGTGCTCCTCGCGCTTCCGGCGGTCGGCCTCTCGGCAGGCTCGGTGTCGCTCAGCCAGCTCGACAACAGCTCGAGCAACGGTGGAAAGTGCCCACGGAAGAAGTGGTGACCGCCGTCGACGGAATGCACTCGCGCGTCGCGCAGGGCGGAACAGAAGCGCTTCCGTTCAGGCCCGATCAGGGCCGAGTAGTGCTCGAGGTCACCCATGACCGTGCCGTCCTGGCCGAGGGGCGTGCCCTTGTCGCGACCCAGAACGACCAGGGTGGAAACGGGACACTTTGCGGCCAGATCTACGACGTCGATGTTCCCGAACATCTCGTGGCGTGCGAGTGCGTACTCGAGGTTCCGCGCCGCGACCGCGTCGTCCTGTGTCTCGCGGAACGCTTCGAGGTACTTCTTCCGCTTCTCGGCTGCGTACCGGGCCCTGTCACAGCTCTCTCGACCACCGGGCTCCAGCAGCACCAGCCGCTCGGTGAACGCGGGATGCTCTGCGACACATGCCAGACCCACGATCGCGCCCCACGAGTGTCCGATCAGGAGTCCCGCGCCGACCGCATCGGGCCGAACCACCGCCACGGTCTCCGTCAGGTCATCGACATTCACACCCAACGTCGCATTCTCGATCGTGCCCGCGTCGACCGGACTGTCACCGTGGCCGCGCAAATCGACCGCCAGCGCGTGCCAGCCCCGATCAGCCAGCCATTTCCCCAGCTCGTGCCACTCGTCGGACGAGCTGGCGCCGCCGTGCGCCAGGAGCGCGACCCGGCCGGACGGGTCGCCCCACGAGCGATGAGCCAGGATCATCCCGCCTGTCCCCTTCTCCCTCGCGGGTCACGTCCTTGGATCGCGATATCGAGCTACGATAGAAGCGCGGGTTCGGCAATGTCAACGCTGCGCCCCGCCGTCAGCCGATTGCGCGAGTCCGGGGAGAGACCTCATGGAAGATCGCAACACGTTCCCGTCGAGAATCGCAGCACTGCCCAAGCTCCAGGGCGGCCTCGAGGGATTCAAGCTTGCCGCCGACGGGTGCGATGTCCTGTTCGTCGAAGAACCCGCCGGAACTTCTCTGCCGTCGCATACGCACGACACCGACAATGCCACGCTCATCATCTCGGGCGAAGCGATCATCACGATCGATGGTGACGAGCGGCGCTACGGGCCCGGTACGTGGTACACGACGTCGGCCGGTGAACCTCATGCCGTCCGGTTCGACGTCGACACGATCCACGTCGAATGGCGCTTCCTGCCAACCGACGGCTAAGCAAGCGCGCCGCGGTATCGATCGCGCAGCAGCCGCTTGTAGATCTTGCCGTTGTCCTGGCGCGGCAGCTGGTCGACGAACTCGACGCGGCGCGGGCACTTGTAGTGGGCCAGCCGGTCGCGGCAGAAGTCGACGAGCTCGTCGGCGAGGTGGGGGCTCTGTTCCGCGCCGGCGCGCAACTCGACCACCGCGAGCACCTCTTCACCCCACTCCGGGTTCGGGACCCCGATGACGGCGGCGTCGGCCACCGCCGGATGGTCGAGCAGCACGGCGTCCACCTCGGCCGGGTAGATGTTCACGCCGCCCGAGATGATGAGGTTGGCGCTGCGGTCGGTCAGGAACAGGAACCCGTCGTCGTCGACGTAGCCCATATCGCCGAGGGTGAAGTGACGCTCCCGGTAGGACGACTGCGTCTTCGCGCGGTCCTTGTAGTACTCGAACGGGACCTCCGAGGCCTTGAACCACACGAGCCCGACTTCGCCCGGCGGCAACGGGTTCGCCTCCTCGTCGGCGACCACGACCTGGTCTTCGGGTACGGGCTTACCGACGGTCCCCGGCTTCTGCAACCACGTGCGCGCGTCGACCCACGTGCCGAGGCCCTCGGTGGCGGCGTAGTACTCGTTCACCACAGGTCCCAACCACTCGATGAGGCGCTGCTTCACGCCGACGGGGCACGGCGCCGCGCCGTGCAGCACGTTGCGCAGCGACGACACGTCGTACCGGGCGCGCACGTCGTCGGGCAGCGCGAGCAGCTGGTGGAACATCGTCGGGACCATGTGCGTGTGGGTGACGCGGTGCCGCTCGATCAACCGCAGCGCCTCCTCCGGGTCCCAGGCCGGCATGATCACGACCGGGACACCCGCGATCAACGGCGCGTTCATCGAGAACAGCAGGGGCGCGGCGTGGTAGAGCGGCCCGGTCAACAGGTGCACGTTGCCGTCACGGTACGCAGCGCGCGCGAGCATCACGGCTGTCGCGAGCGACGCCTCGTCTCGGAAGACGCCCTTCGGACGCCCCGTCGTGCCCGACGTGTACAGCATCTGCGATCCGAGGGCGGGGTCGTCGAGGTCGTCGCCGGGTTCGGCCGTCACCGCGTCGTCGTAGTCCTCGAACCCGTCGATGGGGCCGGCGACGGCGAGGTGCACCCGTGCTCGCGGCGCTGTGGCAGCGGCGCCGCGGGCGACGGCGGCGAAACGGCCTTCCGCGACGAACGCGGTCGCCTCGCAGTCGTCGACGATGTAGCCGGCCTCGTCTGCAGTGAGGTGCCAGTTCACGGTCGTGAGCCGCAGTCCCGCCCGCTGGGTCGCCAGCAGGACCTCGACGAACTCGGCTCGGTTCGAGCACAGCAGCGCGACCGCGTCGCCCCTCCGAATGCCACGGCGGCGGAGAGCTCGCGCCAGCCGGTTGGCCCGCGCGTTCAGCTCGCCGAACGTGGTCGTCCGCGCCGTCGTGATCAGTGCAGGGGTGGCGGGCCCACGCGCCGCATGCCATGCCACCGCCATCCCGCGATCTGCGAAGGCCAGCAGCTCGTCCAGCTCGGCGTTTACGCCCACGCGGTGCCCCCCTCGTGCGGCGAATCCCGGCGGCGGTGACGATACTCCCGGTACCGTCAACCGGCGTGGGCAGCTCCTCCGAGTACATCTTCGGCGATACCGACGCGGCGGCGCGCCGACTCGATCTGGTCGCCGAGTACTGGGCCTCGACGAGCACGAAGTTCCTGCGCGAGGACGTTCCGTCAGGAGCGCGCTTGGCGCTCGACCTCGGATGCGGACCGGGGCACACGACCCGACTCGTCGCGTCGGTGACGGGAGCGGTGAGGACGATCGGACTCGACACGTCGGACGCGTTCCTCGCCCGGGCGCGAGCCGGTGCATCGGACGTGGAGTTCGTGCACCACGACGTGATGGAACTGCCCCTGCCGAGCGCGCCCGCCGACCTCCTGTACTGCCGGCTGCTC
>Ga0126313_10002504_pt1 | contig 10323 bp, 10 predicted proteins | sample Plot105A_FD_89954 | JGI IMG/M metagenome (GOLD analysis project Ga0126313, IMG submission 89954) | Serpentine soil microbial communities from UC McLaughlin Reserve, CA, USA - Plot105A | ecosystem: Environmental > Terrestrial > Soil > Grasslands | place: USA: UC McLaughlin Reserve, Lake County... | reverse complement strand
CTAGGACGATGCGGGTCCCCTCCGGAAGGAGCTCCCGCAACTCGGCCACGGCCCGCTCCACCAGATGGATTGGCGCGCGCAGCTGGCCGGACCCGACCCCGATCCAGAGCTTCGCCGGGTCCAGCCCGAGACGGGCGATCTCTGCCGCGATCCGGACCGGCTGATGTCGGTCGAGGGGAAGGACCCCGACGCCGAGCTCAAGCTGCGGGGCGGCAGCGGCGAAGTGGGCAAGCATCTCCAGGCCGGGAGAGGCTGGCTCGTCGTTCGACCAGAGCGAGTGGTACCCGAGCTGCTCACAGCGGAGGGCCAGGTCATGAGCGAGTCCAGCGCCGAGGCCCGCGGCGATGCCGAACCCATGGCGCCGATCATTTTGGTCCACTGGCTGTGTCCGTGGATGGATCGATGTTCTGGTTGGCGCGGAACAGGTTGTCCGGGTCGTAGGTTCGCTTGAGGGCGGCCAGGCGCGGGTAGTTCTCCCCGTAGGCCGCCTGGACCCGCACTTGGCCTTCATCTCCCAGGTTGTTGACGTACACCGACTGCTCCAGGTGCGGTCGCATCGCCTCGAACAGGGCCTTGGTCCACTGCAGGTTGCGATCCGAGTAGCTCGCCTCGGACCACTGCGAGAGGATGCAGAAGTCGTACTGCTCGGCCCGATGGGGGAAGGCGGTGGCCGATGGGGCGACCCGGCTCGCCACTCCGTGCAGCTGCTGCAGGCCGACGCTGTTGGCGCAGGAGGGCATCTGGGGGAGGAACCGCAGCAGGGTCTCGATGGCGCCGTCGGTCACCTCACGCAGCCAGCCCGACTTCCAGTAGTGGCGTCGACCGAAGGGGAACCCCTCGTCACGAGCGCCCTGCAGCACCGCATAAGGCATCGGCTGGATCCCGTCGTCCACCGGTGACTGGAACCTCCGCAGCGGGCGCAGCAGCTGTTCGCCCTCGTCGATCGGACCGCAGTAGCAGACCGCGACCGACACCGCGGGCTCCCCGGCCGGGCTCAGCCCGAGCGACGCGGCCGTGGACAGCTCGTCGGGGGCCGCCTTGGCGAAGTCGTCGTAGAAACGAAGGACCCGCGGCGCCATCTCCAACGGGTACGACAGGACGCCGGCCAGCACCAGGTCGACCGGATGGAGTTGGTACTCGAAGCAGGTGACGACCCTGAAGTTGCCACCGCCGCCGCGGATGGCCCAGAACAGGTCCTCATTCTCCTGGGCGCTGGCCCGCAGCAGCTGGCCGTCGGCGGTCGCCACCTCGGCCGAGATCAGGTTGTCACAGGCGAGCCCATAGCGGCCGTTGAGCCAGCCCAGCCCGCCGCCGAGCGTGAGCCCGGCGATCCCGGTCGTCGACACCACTCCCAGCGTCGTCGCCAACCCGAGCGCCTGGGTTGCGCGGTCGAACTCTCCCAGCGTGAGCCCGGGTCCGGCCCGGACCCTTCTCGTCGCTGGGTCAACCCGAAGGGCCTTCATGGCGGTTAGGTCGAGCAGGACGGGGCCGTCGCGCACCCCGCTCCCTGCCACGCTGTGCCCACCCCCGCGCACCGAGAGCGGGAGGTCGTGTCGACGCGCGACGGTGATGCAACGGACCACCTCGGAGGCATCCACCGGCCGGATCATGACGAGCGGGCGCCGATCGATCATGCCGTTGAACACCGCGCGGGCCGTGTCATAGCCACGGTCGCCGGGCCAGATGACCTCCCCCGGCGGACCAGTCTCGAGGTCCTCACCAACAGCACTGGCGATCCCGCCAGCGTCCACTGCCATCGCATTGCCCCTCTCAGATCAGATGCCGGCCCTCGCGGTGCGCCAGGAACCTGCAGGTCAGTAGGCTGACCCTGGTCCATAAGCACAATCGAAGCTATAGGTTGGTAACTATCATGAGTGCTACTAATCCTGGCTACGAGGCGACCTGGTCCGGTCTGGAGATGCGGCACCTCCTGGCCCTGGTAGCCGTGGTCGAGACCGGCACCTTCAGCGGCGCCGCTGAGCAACTCGGCTACACCCAGTCCGCGGTCAGCCAACAGGTCGCCACCCTGGAACGCATCGTGGGCACGCCGTTGTTCGAGCGCCCGGGTGGCCCCCGCCCGGTACGGCTCACCACGGCCGGGGAGATCCTGCTGACCCACGCCCGAGCCGTCCTCGCCCGCGTCAGCTCCGCCGCCACCGACCTTCGGGCACTGGCCTCGGGCGAACAGGGCGAGCTGCGGGTGGGCACCCTGCCAAGCGTCGGCACCAAGATCCTCCCCCGCCTGCTTGGGACCTTCCGCGCCGAGTGGCCCGGCATCCAGATCGCGCTGCGTGAGTCCCGGGACAGCGGCGAGCTGATCCACGCCGTCGAGACCGGCGACATCGACGTCACCTTCATCGACATCGGCCCGTACCAGACGGGGCCGCTGGAGGTCCGCCCACTCCTGGATGACCCGATGGTGTTCCTGGCCCCCGCGGCTGCTCCCGAGGCCGGACAGCGGTCGGTCAGCATCGCCGACATCGCCCACCTGCCGATGATCGGCACCCGCAACCCCGGATGCCGACAGATCATCGACGCCGCCTTCCGCCAGGCACCCGTCTCGCCGACCTACGTCTTCCGTTCTGACGACCATCCCACCATCCAGGGCCTGATCGGCTCCGGGCTGGCGTACGCCGTGCTGCCGCTGCTCACGGTGGACGAGCACGATCCAAACGTGGCCGTGATCCTCATCCGACCCGCGCCCCCGCCCCGCCGGCTCGGGATCGCCTGGCACCCCGACCGCCGGCCGCCGCTGGCCCTCTCGCCCTTTCTCGAGGTGGCGACCGAGATCTGCCGCGACCTCGGCCAGCAGTGGGCGGCGTCGCGGGCCGCGTGAGCCCGCTGGCCATGCGACGCCTTCACGACCGAGACAGTTGTCAGCCCCTCAGGCGCTGGACCCACTGATCCGCCTGCCGAAGCCGCCGCCACCCTGGACCTGGGCGACATCTCCCTAAAGGAGCAGCCAGCTACGGAGAGCTGCTCCTCTCATCCTGGATGCTGGTCGGGAAGCGAGGCGTTCGCTCTCTGGAAGCCACCACGCCGAGCTGACGTGAGCCCTTGAGATTGGTCCACCCGCTGTGAGAGTCCAACGCCCAGACTGTGGGCAGGAGGACGATCACGGTGAAACGACACAGGCACACCCTGAGCAGGCGGTCCGTAAGGTGCGGGAGGGCGAGCGGCTGCTCAACGACGGCAAGGACCTCGCTGAAGTGCTGCGGGTGCTGGAGATCTCCGAGGCGACCTGGAACCGGTGGCGGGCCCGCTATGGCGGGATGTCGGCCAGCGAGGCCAAGCGGCTGCGGGAGCTGGAGGCCGAGAATGCCCGGCTCAAGAAGCTGGTCGCCAACCAGGCGCTGGACATCGACATGCTCAAGGAGCTGGCCGAGGGAAACTTCTGACCCGGAGCGGCGCCGCAGGGCCGTTGGGCCCTGCAGGCCCGCTTCGGGGTGTCCCAGCGCCGCGCCTGCCGGATCGCCGGCCAGCATCGCACTACCCAGCGTCGCCCGGTCCCGACCCGCACCGATGCCGAGCTGCAGCTGCGGGCCCGGCTGGGTGCGCTGGCCCGGGCTCATCCCCGCTGGGGGTGGCGGATGGCGTGGCGGGTGCTGCGCCGTGAGCCCGGCCAGCCGTGGACCAGTGTGAATCACAAGCGGATCCGGCGGCTGTGGCGCGAGGAGGGCCTGCGCCGCCCGGCCCGGAGCCGCAAACGTCGCCGGGTCACCTCCGAGCAGGCCGAGCGGTTGCGGGCTGCGCAACCCAACCAGGTCTGGGCGATCGACTTCCAGTTCGATGAGACCTCCGATGGGCGGCGGCTGAAGCTGGCCAACATCGTCGATGAGCACACCCGCGAGGCCCTGGCCATGCGGGTTGGCCGGACCTGCACCGCCGACGACCTGGTCGAGGTGCTGGCCGGCCTGGTGGCCGCGCGCGGGGCGCCAGAGCAGCTGCGGATGGACAACGGTCCGGAGCTGATTGCCTGGGCGCTGCGCGACTGGTGCCGGCTGTCGGGTGCCCAGACCAGCTACATCGAGCCGGGCGCGCCGTGGGAGAACCCCTATCCCTATGTGGAGTCATTCAACGGGCGGGTCCGCGACGAGTTGCTCGACGTCGAGGAGTTCACCAGCCTGACCGTCGCCCAGGTCGTGGTCGAGGCCTGGCGGATCGAGTACAACACCTACCGGCCCCACTCCGCCCTCGGCGGCCTCACCCCGGCCGAGTATGCGGCCATCTGGACCGGCACCAACCAACCCGCACTCTCATAGCGAATGAACCAGCAACCGGGGTCCCGTCAGCACCCATGACATCCCTGGGGTCACGTGGCAGACTGACCGGGCCGCGCGATTGCGAGGCCCTCCCCACGTTTCGTGGCGTAGACCCTCTTTAGTAACTTCGCCGCTTACGGAGTCGTACGACCTGCGAAGATGCGGGATAGCACAGCGCTGGGCTTCCGATCCATGGTAAGGATGAGGCCACCTGCCACGGGCGCGGAGTGACTAGCGGAACCCGAGGCGCCACAGCGCCCGATCCCACAGCGACCGCGCCAGCCCCCTCGGGCCCTGGCGGCGCAGGATGCGCACATGATGGTGACGCCACTCTCTGCGCTGTTGCCTACGCCGGTCGATAGCCTGCACCAGCAGGCCGCGAGTGCCGGCTCTCCACTTCTGCAGTTCCTTGCGGATGTTCTCGACCTCGGTAACGAGTTCGGGTAGCCCCTTAGGAGGCTCCTGCGAGCCGAGGTAGATTCCCAGGTCCAGCGGGTAGGGGTGCTCCCACTCCTTCTTGCCCAATGGTCCCTTGTAGCGAAGCGTCACGTCGTAGGTGAGCGGCAGCTTCGCCTCCAGCCGGGCCGCGTACTGGTCGAACAGCACGCGGATCTTCCTACCGGGTGGCAGGGTCGGAATGGGCTTGCGAAGCAGCGGGGACTCGTCGATCTCACGCGGCCCTGAGAGGGTGGACTCAAGCGGCTTGTCGAAGCGGATGGACACGTCACGTGCCATGGTTCGGCCGATGTTCTCTACCGTGAGGTAGACCAAGAAGCCGGGCTCGAAGTCCACGATCACGAACGGTCGGGCTTGCTCCTCGCGGAGCCTGCGCGCCTGGAGGACCTGGATCCAGGCGAAGATGCCGAGCACGACATAAACCGCGACGGTTGCCCATGCGGCCCATGCGGTGACCGCGGCCCAGTCCGTCGCCTTCGCCAGAGCCGGTCCCATGGGCGGCGACTCTACCGCTCACGCCGGACCATCCTCCCATGCGCAGGAGCAGCCGAGCGCCCGGGATCGCAAGAGCACCAGATCGCAATCTGGTGCTCTCAGCCGTAGTGCTTGTCTTGCTCGGTCAACGACGCGGTCAATGTTCTACCTTGTTCTACCTGGCCTTACCTTTACGGCGGACCCGTTCTAACCTGCGCTGCCTTTACAGGACGACGCTGGCTTTCCGGCCGCCACCAGACTACGGATCTGGGGCTGAGGCTTCGCATCCCGGCACGGTGTGTCACTAGAGAACGCGACCCCAGGATGACCTATCGGTTGGGACTCTGGCGCCGGTGGCAGGCTGACCACACCCGGACCGCCCACCGTCCCCCGACCACCAGCAGCAACAGCCACCCGATGATCACCGGGTCAGGCACCGGGACCTGGGCGACCAGCAGCCCACCAAGCAGCGCCAGCAGCACCGCCGCGTTGGCCGCGCGGATCACCTTGGGCACGATCAGCCTATCCACGGCCTCCCCAGCACCCAGCTCGTGGCGGACCACCAGACACACCAGCACAAAGACACCCTGGGCCACTCCCATCCATAGCACGAACAGCCCGGCCGCCGCGCTGTTGTCCGGGTAGGTGGCCAGCACGCTCACCCAGTAGGGCAACAGCGACACCGTCAACAGGAACCACGGGTTGATCCGGGGCAGCCGACGGCCATGGGTCTCGAGGGGATCCAGGAGCTGATGGTGCTCCATCCACAGCCCACCGGGTGATCAGGAACGCCAAGGTGTAGAAGCCGAACTGCCGCAGTTGCTGGCCCAGGGCGTCCAGGACGGCGCCGGCCGTGGTCACCCCGGCCAGGTTGGGCTTGTGGAGCTGGAGGGCGAGCAGGGTGACGGCGATGGCGAACACGCCGTCGCTGAAGGTCTCCAGCCGGATGGTCGACACCTGACCCCGGGGCCGAGGTTGACCTTGGGAATGGTCGTTCGCTTGCATGCGGGCGCGCTCCTGGCTGGGCGGTGGCGTTGTCGGCACCCTATGCAACTGAGCCCGTAAACTACGCCACCTACGGAGCCGAACGACCTGCGAGCACGCGGCATCGCACGGCGGTGGGCCGCCGATCCATGGTGAGGATGGGGCCACCCAGGCGGCCCAGCCGTGGTGGACTGTCAATGCCCCGTCCAGCGACTTGGGTACTGGGGATCCAGACCAAGCTGCACCGATGGGCAACCGACGGGATAAAAATAGCCCCCGGCATGGGCTCGTGGAGAGCCGGATGCGTGGAGACACGCACGTCCGGTTCGGAGGAGCGGGCCGGGGAACCAGGTCGTCCGAAAGGGCGAAACCGCGCCCCGGCCCGACCCCTAAAGGCCGGCCCTGCGGGCGGCCGCCTGCGGCGGCCGTCCTCGCGCCGGCGGCGACGCGACGGTCACCGCGGGAGCCAGCCCCACCAACGAGCCAGCAAGGACGAACACCTCCCGATGATGCTGGCTCAGCTCCCCATTGCACCGCGACGCTGGCGGGTTGGTCCGCGGTGGGGCCAATCGTGTCTCCGGCCAGAGGTGGAAGGACCCGGAGCCTGTTCTCCTCAGGGGGCCATCTCGGCCATGCCCGCGCCGGGATGCAGACCAGGGAGGAGGCCCGGATGGGCCGGGATGAACACCGCCAAGACAATGAGTGCTAAGCCGAACGCGATCCCCATAGCCTTCCCGTAGCGCCACGTCTTCTCCAAGAAGATGACCGCGGCGAGGGCGGCCATCCAGGCGAGGTTCATGACCCCGACCGCAACGAGCACGATCATCAAGCCCCAGCAGCAGCCTATGCAGAAAGCGCCGTGGAAGAGCCCAACCCGCAAGTCGCGAAGCCGGCCTGAGAACGAGCCGAAATGGAGCAGGAATCCAATGGGTGAGCGGCAGTGCTTGAGGCAGTAGTCCTTGAGTGGCGTCAATTGGTAGACGCCTGCTGCGGCCAGCGCTCCCGCTCCTACCCACGACGTGGCTCTGGGCGCTCCCGCCGCCAGCTGCCCTGCTCCCCACGCGCAGGCGAAGGCGACGAGCCCGACCGTCGCCCACGCCGCCAGGTAGCCGAAGATCAATGTCCCCACTCGGAAGAGCCGCGGCCATCCCTCCGAACGCATCCACACCCCGCGCAGGTACATCGAGCCGAGCGGGGCCACGGACGGCAGCATCATTGCCGCCATCATCACGACCCACAGCCCCATGAACGCCGCGAGTCCCAGCCCCATCGTCCCGGGACCGCTTCCCATGTCCGCGGCGGCGCGGACGATCACGGCCCACGCCACGGCGGCAGTCGCCAACAGCATGCCCCAGACCACTGGGGCTCTCGCCTGCCGTTCGAGCGTGAATCCCAGCACGGACGATCCGGCCGTCAGGCCGACCAGGAGAACGGCGCCGAGAAGGAGTTCTTGCCGTCGTTCGCGAACTCGAGGCCGAACGCGCTCATCCGCGCGCTGACCGCCGTCCCGGCGGTGAGTGTGTCGTTCGGGAATCCCACACCGCTGACCTTTAGCGGCTGGCCCGTTCCCGAGAACTGCGAGACGAAGTCCTCTACCTCCATCTCGAGCAGGTCGCCGATCTTCACGCGGTGGCGGCGGCCATCATCGGCGTACTCGATCGGAGCCGTCTCCATCCCAAGCATCTCGGAATACAGGGGGGTGAGCGCCTCGAAGGCGCCGCCCTTCTGACCGCCGAAGACGGCGCCGAGCGCCTCAGCCTGGCCGGCCGAGGCCGCCGCGTCCATGAACAGCCCGACGCGCCAGTTCCCCTCCCCCATGACCGGGGGGGTGTCGGCGGCCATCGCAACGGTGAGTCCGCTGACGTCGATACCGTCCACCTCACCAGAGTCGATGTGGAAGATCAGCACGACGTTGCAGCGGTCGTTGTCGGCTGGGGCGGTGAACCCGGAGAGCGTACACGGGCACGCCATGTCACAGTTGCAGTTCTCGAAGTACGTCCCCTCCAGTCGCCACGGCATCGCGGCCTCCTTTCAGGCGGTAGCCCGGATCATTGCACAGGCATCCCGCGGCTGAACACCGCCAAGGTCATCTCCCCCCGGCAGTGCAGCCAAGGGAGCAAGGATCCCCTGGAAGCCAGCGTCGCGAGCTTCCCAACTTCGTGGCCGCCGGCTGCCGCGCGCCCTGCGGGCGCTTGCCAACGAGGCAGGCGCCCCTATGGGCCGGCTCGGTGACCGGGACGGCACCCGGTCAAGCACGAATGGGTGAGCCGTGGGAAGGCGGCCGTCCCCAAGTGCCGGACATTCGTGCTTGACCGGGCCGGGACCCGCCCCAACAGGGCCTTGCTCCTGCCGACGATCAAGTGGCCATCATCCAGGGGGAGATCTCCCCCTCGACCCCCTCTGCTGTGGTCGGGCGCGTGCCATCAACGTGCCACTTGCAGCGGCGTCGGGCCGTTCGACGCGGACACCTACGGTCAGCGGTGCAACGCCTGTGACCTGCGTGGTGGCGTCCGACTCCAGGTCATCGCTCCCTTGGAGCTTCCTTTGGGAGCAGGGGGTCGGAGCACGTGGTTACCGGCCGTATGTGATGGGTAGGCGACCAGCCCAATCGCCTTGCCCGGCAGGGGAGTGATCATGGACCTCACCGCCAGCCAAGCGGCCGACCAGGCAGCCACCATCCTCCAAGGCCTGGACGCCGACGCCAAGAAGGCCGGGGACCAGGCGGCCGTCGCCCGCGCCTGGCTCGACCTGGCCCGCTATCTCCGTGAGCAGGAGAACAGCAGCCCATCGGTGCCCCACCCCTCCGAGTCAGGCAAGCGGATCCACCCGGACGCCGTCGCCGGCTAGCTCGAGGCTCGCCAAAGGGTGAGCGGTGTGGACAGCAATCCAGTCCCTGGATTGCAGGGGATCGGCGCCCCAGCTCCGCGCCGGACAGAGCCGAGATCGCTGGTCCGTGCCCGGTCCGCAGCCGACTGGCAAACCATGGACAACAGCGGGCAGAAGCGGTCACCAGACGTTCGCCGAAACCGCAGGTCCCTCCACCTACAGCCCCCTGACCTCGGCCGGCGGAGACCGGCGACGTGGAGTTCGAGCCCTCCTCCAACTGCCGCATGCCCTACCGGGCGCTTGCCGGTGAGGCCCATGGTCACCGAGGACGGGCCTCATCCTCCGGCCGAGCTGGTGGCGGTCGCCGCCACGCCGAGCGAAGTTCGTCCTCAGCGGCGAGTCCTAGGTGGAGGCGGCGGGGCTGGCGCGGAATGAAACGCGATGAGCGCTGATGGCGCTCTTGGGGTCGACATGCATCGACCGCTTGGACCGCTTGAGGCTGGGCCGCCGGTCGCCGACCAGGACATTCTGGAGCGGCTGCTGGAGGGCCGACTGGATCCCGCGTCGGCCCCACCCGGCTACGGTCGGCTGGCCAGGCTGCTGGCGGCAGCGACCGCCCCGGCCGCTCCCCAGGAGCTGGCCGGTGAGCGGCTGGCGATGGCCAGCTTCGCGGCGGCGATGCGGTCACACCCCCCGACCCTCTCCCCCCGGAGGACCGCCGTGCCCCGCAAGGTGCTGACGATGAAGGCGGCCGCGGCCGCGCTGGTGGCCGCACTGTCGCTCGGCGGGGTGGCCGCCGCGGCCAGCGGGCTGCTGCCCGACCAGGCCTCCCCGGTGGCCGACCAGGCACCAGCCACCACGGGTGCCGACGCGGCCACGCACGGCCTCGGCCAGGCGGCCGCGGCCAACCTGGGCGGGTCGGCGCGGGCCGGGTCGGCTGCCGGTCAGGACCGGGCGTCGGCGGTTGGGCCGGATGTCACGGGGGCGGCCCGGGCTGGGCTGTGCCGGGCCTGGCAGGCCGGCCAGGGTGCCGACCACGGACGCCGGATGGACTCCGTGGCGTTCCAGGCGCTGGTGGAGGCCGCGGGTGGGGCCGACCAGGTCGCCGCCTACTGCCAGGACGTGACCCCCGGTAGCAGTGCGGGCGCCCAGGGGCAGGGTCAGGCGTCGCCGCCGAGCGTGTCGGCCCCTCCGACCAGCGTGTCGCCGCCGAGCAGCGGCCCGCCCACGGACCCGGACCCGCCCGCCAGCACCGGCCCTGGAGGGCATGGGCAGGGCGGCCCCCCGACCACCACCACCAGCTGACACGTCCGGTACTGCT
>Ga0126313_10002503_pt1 | contig 10325 bp, 13 predicted proteins | sample Plot105A_FD_89954 | JGI IMG/M metagenome (GOLD analysis project Ga0126313, IMG submission 89954) | Serpentine soil microbial communities from UC McLaughlin Reserve, CA, USA - Plot105A | ecosystem: Environmental > Terrestrial > Soil > Grasslands | place: USA: UC McLaughlin Reserve, Lake County... | reverse complement strand
GACCATGACCACTGAGGCGCGACATGAGGAGCGCCGACCATGACCACTGAGGCGCGACATGAGGAGCGCCGACCATGACCACTGAGGCGCGACATGAGGAGCGCCGACCGTGAGCGCTGAGGCGCGGCGGCGCGCAAGCGCCGGAATGCTGGCCATGACCATGCTCGTGGGCTGCTACCTGGCACCCCGATTCTGGGTCCAGAGTCACCCGACGTTGGACACCACAACCCCGGCCATCTCCCTCACGGGCTCCGGAACGGCACTGTCCCAAGGGGCGACCGCAGCCGGGACAGGCGTCATCCCCGAATCGCCGGAGATTCGCTTGTCCGGAAGCTGGCTGGCTGGCGGCCGGATGCCGGAGGTTCCTGAACTTGGCGGATCCACGATGGTGCAGAACGCCCTACGGGATCTTGAGACGCTCAGCCTGCCGTACGGTGTGCCTGTCGCTGGATGGGCGCCGGCGTGGCGCTACGTGTGGCCCCGAGACAGCGCGTTCGCCGCCAGCGCTTTGGCGCGCACCGGGCACATCGCCGAGGCCCGGCGCATCCTGAACTTCCTTTCGACTGCGCAACCGGCGTCGGGTCAGTTCGAGGCCCGCTATCGTCCAGACGGATCCGGACCGCCGGACGATCGCGGGTTGCAGCTCGACGGCTCCGGCTGGGCGGTCTGGGCGACGGACCAGCTGGCCTCCCAACTGCCTGCCAAGGATGATCGCCGGCAGCTGGTCACCGACTTCGACGGCCTGCTCGATCGGTCGATCGACGCCATCCTGGTATCGACTGGGAACGGCACCACCCTGCCCCCAGCCTCGGCCGACTATTGGGAAACCCCCGAGCGGCGGGTGACACTGGCCACCTGCTCGGTGCTACTGACGGGCCTGCGCAGCGCTGAGCGGCTGTACGGGGCGACCAACGATCCCCGGCAGTTCCTCGTCGGGTTGGTGGCCGACCGCTTCGAACGAACGGTCCTCGACGCGTTCGCCGCCGACGGTTTCCCGCGCCACCTCGGTGGTCCAGCGCGAAGCGTCGACTTAGGGGTGACCTTCATGGTGAGCCCATTTGCCGGTACCGGCGACCGTGCCGCCCTGGACGCCTGGCGGCGATCCCCTACCTTCATGCGCCGACCCGCGGGCGGGCTTGCACCCGGGGGGTCATGGCGCCGTGACGGCATCAGCTGGACCCCCACCGTGGCCACTTACGCGATGGCGGCTGCCTGCCACGGACCGCGGGCGCCTGCCGTGGAAATGCTCCGTTGGCTGGATCAGCATCGGACAGCTGCTGGATCCCTACCCGAAAAGGTGCTGGCCAACGGTCAACCGGCGTCGGTCGCCCCGCTGGCCTGGACCGCCGCCGCCGTGGTGATCACCGCCGACGAGCTGGAGCGTGGCTGCGCCGGCGGCAACGCCGGCTAGAGGTCGGCTGCCTGATCGAATCTCAGCCGCCACGAGTTCGTGTTTCTCGAAACCGGCACGCGGCCAAGCGGAGGCATGTCGATCCGAAAGATCGTTTCCGGCGGAGCGTCGAGGGTGTGGACGGCGACCGCCCGGGCGACCAGCGGGGTCACGACCACGATGCTCTGTCCCCGCGGCCATCGGGTTTGATCGACGACGGCGCCGACTCGCAAGATCAGCTCCGACAGACTCTCCCCGTCGTGCGGCTTCGCGTGCGGATCAGCCAACCAGTGCCGGACCGCCTTCGCGTCCGCGGCACCGACATCGGTCAGTGAGCGTCCGGACCACGAACCGAAGTCGCAGCTGCGCAGCCGTGCCATGGCCTCCCCCGGACCGCCGAGTCGAGCGGCGGTTTGGGCGCAGGCCACCTCCGGGCCGTGAAACCACCCAGCGAACCGCGCGCGGACCGCCGGGATGGCTGCCGCGTCCAGCAGATGGCCGAGGTCACCGAAGATGGCCTCGCGCATGCCGCTTGTAGCCCCATGGGCGACGACGACCAGTCGCTGGGACACGGTCAACGCCTTTCGGTACTTGTGGCCATCTGGCGGGAGATGGTCAAGCCGACCAAGCGCGACACGAACAGCGCCACATAGGCCAGACCGGCCAGCTGTTCCATCATCACGACCGCCCGAGCCTGCGGGGCGATCGGCACGACGTCGGACAAGCCGGTACTTGACAAGTTCGTGAAGCTGAGGAAAAGCAGCTCCATCCAGCTCCGAGGTTGTTCTGGGTTGACCGCGGCGATGAAGCATCCCGGCTGGGCGATTTGCAAGATCACGAACAGGTAGGCGAAGGCCCAGGCGACCAGCGTGAACGTCGCGCCCACGGCATAGAGCTCATCGGTGGTCACCTCACGGTCGGCCAGCATGTAGGCCATCAGGCTGCCGGCCGCCCAGAAGTAGAACACCGCATGACAGCCCGCTGAGGCGAGCTGGAGGACGACGTTGGTGCTCAGCGCATCGGCAATGGAGAGAACCGACGCCGCGATGGCGAGAGCCACCAAGATCCAGGTCGGACCCGGTGACGATCGCACCGCCCAAATGGCGAGGACGAGCACGGCCGCACCGAAGGCCTCGAACAGGCCTCGACCGACTGCTCCAGTCTCGATGAAGGGGTAGATCAGGACGCCGAGCAACTGGACTGCCAGCAGGATCGCCGAAGGGTGCAGAACGAGCCGGCGCAGCACTCCGCCGGGTTCAGCGATTCTCATGGACGCGACCATACCGATCGACACGCGGACGTCTTGCCGGGCCGGAGAGCCAGGAGCGATATCGTGAGGGGACTTGCGGAATGCTGACGGCGTGGGAAGTTCCGCGCGGGCCGGCCATTGTCATGGCCGCCAAACCCGGGTCAGTCAGTCTCCGCCGAGTGCCGTCAGAACGGATTAGGACCTCGGGGAGGACATCAGATGTCGGAGCCACGCAGCGTGGCCGTGCCGCTCGAGCCTGGGGTATCTGTCCCCGCCATCTCGGTCAGACAGATCCTTCCCTGGTTGATTTTCGCAGCACTGCTCTTCCTGACCGCGTTCTACTTCATCGGCACTGAGCAGGGCGCCATGTCGCTCGTATCGGGTACTGCGGTGCATGAATGGCTACACGACGGGCGCCACCTGCTCGGCTTTCCCTGTCACTGACCGTTGTCCGCCCGAGACTTCCTGGTCCGTGGTCTGCTGGCCGGCCTGATTGCCGGACTGGCCGCCTTCGGTGTCGCCTTCGTCGCCGGCGAGCCGACACTCGATGCCGCCATCGCCATCGAGCACTCCACGAGCCAGGACCACGAGACCCAGACGGATGCGGAGGCTTCTGCGGACACTGTTGTCCCCCGCTGGCTCCAGGCCAGCGCCGGCCTGCTGACCGGCACGATTCTGGCGGGCGTCACCTTGGGTGGTCTAATCGGCGTGCTCACGGGCCTGGCCGCCGGGCGCCTCGGCGAACTAGGGGTACGTGGCACGGCGCTCGCGGTGACCGCCATCGGGTTTGTCGCGATTGGCGTCGTGCCCTTCATGGCGTACCCACCCAACCCGCCATCCGTCGGTCAGCCCGAGACGATCGGCCAGCGAACCGCTCTGTACTTCGTCTTGATGGCGATCTCGGTGATCACCGCGACTGCGGCCGTCCTGCTGGGTCGGCGGGCCGCGAACCGCTGGGGAAGCTGGTACGGCTCGCTGGCGGCCATCGCGGGATATCTGATCACCATGACGGTGGTCATCGCCCTGATGCCGAGCTATGACGAGGTGCCGGCTGGCTTCCCGGCGAGCCTGCTCTATCAATTCCGGCTGGCGAGCTTCGGCACCGGGCTTGTGCTGTGGGCGGTGCTCGGCGTCGGCCTGACTGAACTGACCTCGCGACTGCTCCGCCGGCCCACGCCCGCAGTCAAGCCGCCCGAGAAGGCGGCTGACCGGTGATCAATCCGCCATTGCGTCCGGCCTACGAGGCTGCGCTTACTCGGCTGGCCCAGCTCGCCAAACCCACCGGCGCCCTTGGCCAGCTTGAAGCGACCGCCGCGTGGCTGGCGGCCTGCCAAGGTGTCTGCCCACCACGACCGATCGAGCGTGTCCGCGCTGTGGTGCTTGCCGGTGATCACGGGATTTCGCATTTCGGGGTATCGGCCTATCCCCGCCAGGTGACCGCGGCCATGGTTCGCGTTTTCGTGGCCGGAAAGGCCAGTGCCAGCGTGCTGGCTCGACAGCACGGTGTGGCGCTCCGGGTGCTCGACGTCGGCGTCGACGACGACCTCGACGAGATCCCGCCGGAAGTGAGCGCGTACCACGTACGGCGGTCGTCTGGACTGATCGACTGCGAAGACGCGCTGAGCATCAACGAGGTCCGCCGTGCTCTCCGGGTCGGAGAGCGGATCGCGTCCGACGAGATCGCCGCCGGTGCCGACCTGTTAATCCTGGGCGACCTGGGCATCGGCAACACAACTCCGGCCGCCGCGCTGGTTGCCGCCACCTTCGGAGTCTGTGCGGAGGAGGTAACCGGGCGCGGTACGGGGCTGGACGACCGGCACTTGGCACACAAGACCCGAGTGATCGCCGTCGCCCTGTCCCGGGCCCAGCATCGGGTCACCGACCCGGTGCAGCGGCTGGCGGCGCTTGGTTCGGCAGATCTTGCCGCGGGCGTCGGCTTCCTCATTCGAGCCGCCCGAGCCGGGGTGCCGATCCTGCTGGATGGACTGGTGTCCCTCGCCGAACTTGCCGTCGCTGAAGATCTTGAGCGGGGCGTGGTCGCCTGGTGCATAGCCGCCCATCGCTCACCTGAGCCGGCGCAACAGCTTGCTCTGGACAAGCTGGGCCTGTCGCCCCTGCTCGATCTTGGTCTGCGACTTGGTGAGGGCAGCGGCGCCCTGGCTGCGGTGCCGCTCGTGCGCTCTTCGGCGCTGCTGATGCGCGAAACGGCGCTGCTGTCCGATCTCGCCTCTCCCTAGTCATGGTCCTCGACGCTTGGCGGCTCGCGGTTGGCACGTTGACCGTCATCCCGGTGCGGCCTCCCGGTGAGGTTGACCGGCAAATGGCAGCTCGCGCGATGGTACTGGCGCCGGTGGCCGCGATTCCCTTCGCCGCCCTCGTTGCCCTCCTTGGCTGGCTGGGGTGGCTGTCCGGCCTACCGAGCGCGCTGGTGGGCGTCGTCATGGTGGCGACCCTGGCCCTCGCCACCCGCGCGCTGCACCTGGACGGCCTGGCCGACACGTTCGACGGCCTTGGGGCAGCCGGTAGCCCTGAGCGCGCCCTGGCGATCATGAAACGCGGGGACATCGGTCCGATGGGTGCGGTGGCCTTGATCGTGGTCGTGGTTGGCCAGGCTCTGGCCTTCGGTGCTGTAGTGGACGGGCCGGGCGGAGCGATCAGCGCCGGTCTGGTGGTGTGTTGCTCGCGGGCCGTGCTCCCGGTTGCTTGTCGGCGGGGGGTACCCGCGGCGCGGGTCGACGGTCTTGGGGTGGCGGTGTTGGGATCGGTGTCTCCGGTCGCGGCGTGGGGTGTCTGGTTGTCGGCCCAGGGCGTACTGGTCGTCGCGGCAGCGCTCAGCGGGCGATGGTGGCTCGGTCTGGTCGGCGGTGTGCTGTCGATCACCGCTGTGCTCATCTTGGTGGATCGGGCCGTTCGCCGACTGGGCGGGAGCACCGGAGACGTGCTGGGCGCGGCGGTCGAGATCGCCTTGGTGATCATGATCGGCTGCGTGGCGGCATGAGTTCAGAGCCGCAGCGCGCGCCCGGCGACCACCAGATAGACCGTGTCGCTCGCCTCAGCGAACCGCGCGTTGAGCCGGCCCAGCAGGTCGGTGAACACGCGGCCCGACCGGTGCTCCGATACCAGGCCCCAACCCACCTCGTTGGTGACCGCCACGGCCGGTCCGGAGCACGTCTGCCAGGCCTGCAGCAGTTGATCCATCTCGGCGGAGATGTGCTGCCGCCAGTCGGCAAGAGGTTGCTCCCAGGTGCCGAGCCGGTCGATCGTCGCCGTCAGCCAGGTGCCCAGGCAGTCGATCAGGAACGGTGGCGGGCCCGTTCGGAGAGCGCCGGCGATGTCGGTCGTCTCCACGGTCGTCCAGCTCATCGATCGGCGCTGCCGGTGTCCGGCGATCCGCTCGGCCCATTCCGAGTCGGCGACAGGATCCGGAAGCGGACCTGGCGCGATGTAGGTGACGTGTGGTTCATCGGCCAGCAGACCTTCGGCGAAGCGGGACTTCCCGGAACGCATGCCGCCGGTGATCATCACTCGCCGAGGTGTCATCGGCGATGAGCCTATCCACCGATCCGATCCGGGTTGCCGGTCTGGCTCTCGGCTTTCTTGCTGACGCGGCCTGGGGTGATCCACAGCATTTTCATCCGGTGGCCGGTTTCGGCCGACTCGCAACTGCGGTCGAGGCCCGTAGCTACGCCGACCGCCGAGGAGCCGGGATCCAGCACGTCGGTGCCCTCGTCGGCGGCGCCTACGCCGCCGGTGTCTGGTTTGAGCGAGCAGCCAGCCGACGGTGGTCGCTCGGGATACTCGGCACTGCAGCGGCTACCTGGGCCGTGCTCGGCGGGCGATCGTTGCGGCAGGAGGCGATCGCCGTCGCATCCCTGCTGGCGGGTGGTGATCTGCCGGCCGCTCGGTTGCGAATCCGTACCCTGGTCGGCCGGGATACGGCCGCGCTGTCGCCGGAGGAGGTAGCGCGAGCCGCCGTGGAGTCGGTCGCCGAGAACACCGCAGACGCGGTCGTAGCACCGCTGTTCTGGGGTGCCGTCGCAGGTGTCCCGGGCCTGCTCTGTTATCGGGCGATCAACACCCTCGATGCGATGATCGGCCACCGCTCCCCGCGGTACCTCCGATTCGGCTGGGCCGCGGCCAGGCTCGACGATGTCGCCAATTGGCTGCCCGCGCGGCTGACCGGGCTGCTCACCGTCGCCGCGGCGCCGCTCGTGGCCGGACCGCCTAGAAAGGCGTGGGGGGCGTGGCGCCGTGACGCTCGGCAGCATCCCAGCCCCAACGCGGGGGTGGTGGAGGCGGCCTTCGCGGGGGCACTCGGCGTACGGCTGGGTGGGCGCAACGTTTACGGTGGCGAGGTCGAGGATCGCGGAGGCCTGGGCGATGGCCGGCCGGTCGACATGGGTGACGTTGGCCGTGCCGTCCGGTTGTCACGGTTGGTGTCGGCGGCGGCGGTGGCCGTGCTGATCGCGCTCATTCTCATTCGGCGACCGATCTCGAGGCTGATTCCGCGGTGACGGTCCTGATCCTGGGCGGGACGGCCGAAGCTCGTGAGCTGGCTGCAGCGCTGGCTGCCGAAGGCTACGACGTGGTGACGTCTCTCGCCGGCCGGGTTCGGGACCCGGCGTTGCCGCTCGGGCGGCTGCGAATCGGCGGTTTCGGCGGCGTCGGCGGCATGGCGGACTACCTGCGTACGAGCGTGATCTCGGCCATTGTCGACGCGACACATCCCTTCGCCACCACCATCTCTGCCAACGCCGCCGCGGCGGCCCAATGCACCGGCACCCCGCTCCTTCGGCTGGAACGGCCGGGTTGGGCAGGTCACCCTCGGGCGGGCAGCTGGACCTGGGTTTCCGACGTCAAGGCGGCCCGCGCCGCCGGTGAGCGCTCCAGTCGACCGCTCCTCACGATCGGACGCCAATCGCTCCAGACCTTCCTGCCCTGGGCGGAACGGCCGGTCACGGCTCGGGTGGTCGACCCGCCGGACTTCACCCTGCCGGCGAGCTGGCACCTGTTGACCTCCCGCGGTCCATACTCGTATCCCGACGAGCAACGGATATTGATCGACCACCGGATCGATCTGTTGATCACCAAGGATTCCGGCGGCACCCACACCGCGGCCAAGCTGGATGCGGCCGCCGACCTGGGCGTCGGTGTGGTGGTCATTGCACGGCCCGTGCGGGCGGGCGGCTCCGTCGTGGCAACCGTCGCCGAGGCGAAGGCCTGGTGTGACGTAGAACAACGGGACACCCGGTACGCCTGACCACCCGGGTCGCCGTGATCACTAGCACCGTCACCCCATCGAGCCGCTCGCGATCACCTGGAGAAGCAAGGCTGCTGACCAGCTGAAGTTGGTCGTGCCGTGGCCCGAACCGGTCTGTGAGTTGAAGTACTCACGAAGACCGGCATTCGCGACCAACGCCACCATGTCATCGCGTAGCCGTTGAGCCAGCGCGTCCTTGTGGTGCACCGCAAGCCCGGATGCCACGAGCCATGTCGTGTTCAGCCAGGTCGGGCCGCGCCAGTAGCGATGTGGGTCGTAGCGCGGATCGGTGAGGTCGAAGCTCGGCACTCCTCGTACGTCCTCCTGACCCGCTTGGAAGCAATCCCCGGTCAGCGTTTCGTACAGCGAGGTGACGATCTGGGCCGGCAGTCCAGGCAAGATCAGCGGGATCAATCCGGCCACTGTCCGCTCGGGCAGCAGCCGAGCCGTGGATTCGTCGCGAGCCAGGAAGAGGCCCCGGCTCTCGCTCCACAGCTGATCGACGACCGCGTGGTGATCCGCTCCGCCTCGGCCAGATGCCCTCCCGGGTCCTGGCCGAGACTCCGCGCAATCTCGGCCAGGGCGAGCTCCGACCGTGCCCACAACGCGTTGAATGCTGGATCGACCACGAGGAACTCGCCGTTCTGCCACAGCTCGTCGTCGTCGTAACCGGAATCGCGATAAGCCAGGGCCAGCCGGATGTAGCGCGAATAGTCCTCATTGGTGGGCCGCTCGGTCGCCGGCGCATGATCAAGGTCACGACGCCTGTAGATCTTGAACAACGACAGGTCCGACGGCACCGCGCGCAGCGGCGCATCCCAGGTCGGCAAATTGTCGAGGCCGGTCTCCCACGGGTGCACGACCGCGGCCAGCTCTCCGACGGTTCTCCGCTGGCGAAGATAGCTGTTCTGTGCCACCAGATGCGGGTAGACCCGGCCCGCGAACGCCTGACCTTCCTGCCCCAGCCCTTGGAGGACGGCCGCCGCCGCAAGAGCGTGCACAGGAGGCTGGATGATGCCCGAGGTGTCGATCGGTGGATGGCCGTCGATCTCCGCCGACTGCCAAAATGACGGGCCCGGGAAGTACGCATCATCCGCGACCGCCGGATTGAAGGCGATGTGCGGGATCCGCCCGTCGGACCACTGCGCTCCACAGAGGCTGAGCACCTCCACGGCGGCACGCCGCGGCGCGAAGTGCTCAAGGCCCATGGCGATGAACGCCGAATCCCAGCTCCACTGATGGGGATACAGGCTGCGAGAGGGAACAGTGGCGTGACCGTGCCAGTTCTGGATCAACACCCGGATCGCGGCACGAGCCAGCCGATCATGATCGAACCCGCTTGTCGCCGGCGTGCCGGCCGCTATGACCACGCCAGCTGCCGCATTCGGCGGGCGGACACCGGCAACACGTCGTCCACGTCACCGGAGAGTCGGCACTCATAGGCCAGCTCGTCGGTGTAGCCGATGGCCCAGAGCGTCGCCAGCGTCGCGGACCAGTCGATGTGGCCGGCACCCGGCTCGAGCCGATTGCTGTCGCTGACCTGCACGTGCCGGATCCAAGGCGCGGCGGCGACCAGCGCCTGCAGCGGATCAGCTTCCTCGATGTTCATGTGATAGGTGTCCGCGGCGATCCCGAAGTTCGGCGAGCCGATCTTTGCACACAGCGACGCGGCGTCGGCCAGAGTGTTGATCATGTGGTTCTCGTACCGATTCAGCGGCTCCAGTGCGATGACCACACCCTCAGCCTCGGCGTGCGTGGCGAGCTCACCGAAGGCGTCCAGCAGGATCTCGGTGTCCTCCTCCTCGGTACGTGGCGGAGTGAAGGGTGGCAGCCGCCGGCTGAACATTCCGTACGAGGCCGGGGTCATCGCCAGTCGGCCACCAATCTCGGCCATCACTGACAACTGTGACTTCATTTGGACCAGCGCATCAGCCCGCTTGTCGGGGTCGAAGTCGCCGACGAAGTGCAGCATCTCGACGCAGACCGTCGGCATGGGTACGCCGGCCGCCGCCGCGAGCTTCAATTCGGGCAGCCGAGCGGCGAAGCGACCCTCCCCGGCGGCGCGCAGCTCCAGCGCGTCGAAGCCCAGGGCACTCGCATGCTCCCATCGCTCAATCACCGTCGCGCCCCGCAGATACTGCTCCTGAGCCGACAAGCGCAGGGAGTGTCTCATTCGGTGTCCATTTCGCGAGGGGGGGACGACCCCCCCTGACCCCTCCGGGAGAACTCGTCGAAGCTCAAAATCACCTGCATCAGCTCGGCCGGTGATGAATCGAGCAGCCGATAAGCCTCGGCTGCCTGGGTCGCCGGAATGACCCGGCTCACCAGCGGCATGGGGTCCAGCCGCCCGCCGGCGCACAACCGCATCACCGTCTGGTGCAGCCGATCCCGACTCCAGCGATTCCGCAAGGCGGGCGGCACGTTGG
>Ga0126313_10002502_pt1 | contig 10327 bp, 9 predicted proteins | sample Plot105A_FD_89954 | JGI IMG/M metagenome (GOLD analysis project Ga0126313, IMG submission 89954) | Serpentine soil microbial communities from UC McLaughlin Reserve, CA, USA - Plot105A | ecosystem: Environmental > Terrestrial > Soil > Grasslands | place: USA: UC McLaughlin Reserve, Lake County... | reverse complement strand
CCGCCAGAGCCGCTCGAGTGATCGCCCGAGCCGGCGCCGCTGCCCGAGCCGCCCGAACCTCCGGTGGGCGCGCCCGCGTCGGTTCCGGCTCCGTCCGTCTGCCCGCCGGAGCCCCCTCCGGACTGACCGCCAGAGCCGCTCGAGTGATCGCCCGAGCCGGCGCCGCTGCCCGAGCCGCCCGACCCTCCGGTGGTCGCGCCTGGCTCGGGCTCCCCGAGAGGAGCCTCGGTCGCGCTCGCAGACGCCTCCGCGTACGCGATCGTGATGTCGGTCGCCGCCGGGAGGCCCCCGTGGGCGGAGGTCAGGTGGATGTGAACCCCGCTCCCGAAGACGCGCTTCCCGTTCTTCCCCGCTTCGGCCGGCTGAGTCGCCTGCTCGAGGACGACGAGGTAGCCCCAGTCCGCGAGCGGCACGCGCGCGTTCGCGCCGACTTCGACCGCTTCGCCGAGAACCGTAAGGCCGCTCACCGACGAGTCGTTGAGCGAGCCGCCGTCGCTCGTGGGGCTCGCGCTCGCCCGCGCGCTGACGCGCACCGAGTCGATCGTGATCTCCCCGTTGAAGAGCGAGACCGAGCTCGCGATCGACGTCGCCGCCGCCGCCGCGCTCGCCCCTCCCGCGGCGCTCGCGCGTGTCGACAGCGAGGCCACCGTCAGCGCGCCGTCCCCGTAGGAGAACGAGCCGTCGCCCGCGGCGTCCGGAGGCGCGGAAACGGAGGCGGCGCTCGCGTTCCCCGCATCGGAAACGACGCTCACCCCCAGCGCCCGCGCGGACGCGATCGCTCCGCTCGAGGTTCCGGCCGTCGCGCCCGCGGTTGCGAGCAGGAGGATGGAGCAGAGAAGGAGCGAGAGCCGCACGCGCACGATCGAAAGGGTATCCCGGGCAGACTGCATCCGAGACCGTAGCGACAGATCGCGGCACGCGCGGAGGCGCCGGGGGGAAGAATGTCGGGAACTCCGACCACGAGAGGACCACATGGCCGAGACCCGAGCCGAGAGCCTCGCCGCGATCGAGGCTCTGCTCCGCGAGGACCGCACGTTCCCGCCGTCCGACGAGTTCCGCGCGAATGCGGTCGTCCGCGACGACGCCGTCTACAGCGAGGCCGAGCAGGATCCTGCCGCGTTCTGGCTGCGGCTGGCAAAGGAGTTCGTCGCCTGGGAGCGTGAGCCGACGACGAGCCTCGAGTGGGATCCGCCGCACGTTCGCTGGTTCGCCGACGGCGAACTGAACGTGTGCGTCGGTTGCGTCGACCGGCACGTCCACGCCGGCCGTGGGGACAAGGTCGCGTACCACTGGGTGGGCGAGCCCGCCGGCGAGACGCGCGACCTCACGTACGCCGACCTGAAGCGCGAGGTGTGCAGCGTCGCGAACGGCCTGCGCCAGCTCGGCATCGGGAAGGGCGACCGCGTCGGGATCTACATGGGGATGGTCCCGGAGCTTCCGATCGCGATGCTCGCCTGCGCGCGGATCGGGGCACCGCACGTCGTCGTCTTCGGCGGCTTCTCGGCGGACTCGCTCGCCGAGCGCCTCCGCTCGACCGAGGCGAAGGTGCTCGTCACGCAGGACGAGGGTTGGCGGAAGGGCGGCAAGGTCCCGCTGAAGGCGAATGCCGACGACGCCGTCCGCGACGTGCCGTCGATCGAGTCGGTGGTCGTCTTCCGCCGCACCGGCGCCGAGATCGCCTGGAACGACTCCCGCGACGTCTGGTGGCACGACGTCATGGCCGAGGCCGAGTCGTCCGAGCCCGAGATCGTCGGCGCCGAGGACACGCTCTTCCTCCTCCACACGTCAGGGACGACCGCGAAGCCGAAGGGTGCGCTCCACACGAGCGGCGGCTACCTCACGCACGTCTCGGTGACGCACAAATGGATCTTCGACATCCAGGACGACACCGTCTGGTGGTGCGCGGCCGACGTCGGCTGGATCACCGGCCACAGCTACATCGTCTACGGGCCGCTGAACAACGGCGTGACCTCCGTCCTCTACGAGGGCGACCCGAGCTACCCGGACTGGGATCGCCACTGGGAGATCGTCGAGCGCTACGGCGTGAGTTCGTACTACACGGCGCCGACCCTGATCCGCTCGTTCGTGAAGATGGGGCCGGAGTACCCCGCGCGCCACAACCTCTCGTCGCTTCGCGTCCTCGGAACGGTCGGCGAGCCGATCAATCCGGAGGCGTGGCTCTGGTACTGGCAGGTGATCGGCGGCGAGCGCTGCCCGATCGTGGACACGTGGTGGCAGACCGAGAACGGCGGGATCCTGATCGCGCCGCTCCCCGGCCTGACGACGCTGAAGCCAGGCTCGGCGACGGTGCCCTTCCCCGGAGTGAGGCCGGCGATCCTCGACGAGGGCGGAAACCCTGTCCACGAGGGAGACGGGGGCTTCCTGACCATCACCCACCCGTGGCCGGGCATGTTCCGGACCCTCTACGGCGACGACGACCGCTACGTCGCGACCTACTTCGCGAAGTACGGAGCCGAGACGTACGTCACCGGCGACGGGGCGAAGCAGGACGACGACGGCTACTACTGGCTGATGGGCCGGATCGACGACGTGATCAACGTCGCGGGCCATCGGCTGTCGACGACCGAGATCGAATCGACGCTCGTCGAGCACGTGTGCGTCGCCGAGGCAGCCGCGACGGGCGCCGTGGATCCCGACCGGGGGCAGCGGATCGTCTGCTTCGTCCTCCTGAAGAGCGGCCACGAGCCGAGCGAGGAGCTCGCAGACGAGCTGTGTGCGTGGGTCGCGTCGAAGATCGGGAAGATCGCGAGGCCGGCGGCCGTCCTCTTCGGCGAAGACCTCCCGAAGACACGGTCCGGGAAGATCATGCGGCGCCTCCTCAAGAACATCGCGGAAGGGGAAGAGCTCGGCGACACGACGACCCTCCGCGACCCGGCGATCGTGGTCGACCTGAAAGAGCAGGCCGACGAGGCGCTCAGGAGCGACTAGACGGAGACGCGAGCGCCTGGCGCACGAGCTGCGCCGCGACGAGGACGAGGAGCCCCGCGAAGAGCTTGCGCAGAGCGTCCTCAGGAAGGGCCTTCGCGAGCGCCGCCCCGGCGAAGACACCGGGAATGGACAAGAGCCCGATCAGGATCGCGGGCCGCCAGCGAACGTTGCCGTAGCAATGCTGCCGCCAGGCGCCGACCGCGACGACCGGGATCATCGCCGCGAGCGACGTGGCCTGCGCTTCGACCTGGCCCAGTCCGACGACGAGCACGAGCGTCGGGACGAAGAGGGTGCCGCCGCCGACGCCGAACATCCCCGAGATCGCGCCGGCAGCCAGCCCGAGCGCGGCCGCCTCGGCCAGCTCCGTCATTCTGTGAAGAGCCTTACCGCGACGAGCACGAGAAACGTGGCGAAGAGGAGGATGAGCGTGCGCGATGCGACACGCTGCTGGAGCCACGTCCCGACGATCACGCCCGCGACGGCCGGCAGAGCGATGAGCACCGCGTAACCGAGGTGCACGTCGCCGAGCAAGCCGTAGGTCGCGGCGCCGACCACGGCCGTGAAGCCGATTACCGCAAGCGACGTCGCGGTCGCCTCGTGCCCGGAGAACGCGGTGAAGACGACGAGGAGGGGAACGACGACGATCCCGCCGCCGACGCCGAAGAGCGCGCTGAAGAACCCGCCCGCGAGCCCGATGCCGACGTAGACCGGCAGCGACTGGGCCCGAACCACGGCCCTATCCTAGACCCGTGGCTCTCGATCCCCTGATCGCGCCGCTGGCGGAGGCACCGGAGCGGAGTGCACTGCTCCTCGACGTCGACGGCGTCCTCGCCCCGATCGTGGCGCGTCCCGAGCTTGCGGAGGTCCCCGAGCCGACGCGCGCCGAGCTCGAACGCCTCGCGGGGAGGTACCTGCTCGTCGCCGCGGTGAGCGGCCGCGGGGGAGACGACGCGCGTCGGCTCGTCGGCGTCGACGGCGTGCGTGTGGTCGGAAACCACGGGCTCGAGCTCGATCCGCGTGCACCTGGGCTGACGGAACAGCTGCGGCGTTTCCGAGAGACGGTTCCCGAGGTGCCCGGTGCCTGGATCGAGGACAAGGGCCTCTCGTTCACGTTCCATTACCGCGAGTCCGACGACCCCGAGGCGGTCGCCGAGACGCTCGAGCCGGTCGCCGCCCGGGCGGAGGAGGCCGGCTTCGAGGCGTTCCGCGGACGAATGGTCCTCGAGATCAGGCCGAGCGTCCGCGTGAACAAGGGAACGGCGGTGCGAGCGCTCCTGCGCGAGACCGGAGCGTCGCGCGCCCTTTACGCGGGCGACGACACCACGGATGTCGACGGGTTCGCGGGCCTCGGGATGATCCCGCTCGAGCACGCGGTCCGAGTAGCCGTCGCCTCCGACGAGGGGCCCGAGATGCTCCGTGACCAGGCGGACCTCGTCGTCGAGAGCCCGGAGGACTTCAGGGAGCGCATCCTCGCCCGTCTCTGACCCGGCGGCTATCGGTCCTTGTGTTGCAGCACCGACGCTCTTCGCGGCCCTCCAGGGCCGTTCGTCCACAGGTGATGCAACACAAAGGGTCGGGCCAGAGCACGACCGTTCGCTGCCGAGCGGTGGTCAACGGAGCTGAAAGCCCGTCCCGAGTGGGTCGTCGGGCTCGAGCACGAACTCGTGCGTGCCGATCGGGTGCGCGTCGCCCTCGATCTCCGTTACGACCGCGGGTCGCCCCTGCGCCTCGGTTTCCTCGACCACCCGGGCGCGGAACTCCGTGCCCACGATGCTCCGGTGGACGAGCTCCCCGCCGAGCGCGAGCTGCCCGCCCGCGTGCAGGAGCGCCAGGCGGGCCGACGTGCCGCTCCCGCACGGCGAACGGTCGACCTCGCCGTCCGCGAAGACCGCGACGTTCCGCTGGACGAGCGCGCCGTTTGCCTCGCCCTCGTCCTGCCAGAAGACCACGCCGTAGATGCCCGAGATGTCGGGCGCGCTCGGAACGGCGAACTCGCGCTGCGCCTCGAGCTCGCGCTTCGCTGCACGTCCCAGCGAGATGAAGTGGTCGACGTTCGCCGGCTCGATCGGCCGTTCGGCCCGAACCGACCCGTAGAAGGCACCGCCGTAGGCGATGTCCACGCGAAGTTCGCCCGCCTCGAGTCCCTCCGCCTCGACCCAGGCAGCCACGTTCCGGAACGACACGGCCGACTCGCGGACCGTGACCGGCAGCCGACCCGATGGTGCATCCACCGCGAGATCGGGCCCGGTGACCCGGCCGGTGTCGACGGCCCAGCGCGCGAGCGCGATCGTCCCGTGCCCGCACGCGGTCGAGAACCCGGCGTTGTGGAAGAAGAGCACGCCGAGGTCGGAGCCAGAGTCCTCTGGCTCCACAACGAAGCACCCGTACATGTCGGCGTGCCCGCGCGGCTCGTTGACGAGCAGCGCACGGACGTGGTCGAGGTGCTCCGTCGCCCATCGCCGCTTCGCGAGGATCGTCGCGCCCGGGATCTCGGGGACCCCGCCCGTGACAATCCGAAACGGCTCTCCGGCCGTGTGGTAGTCGGTCGCAGTGACAACGAGCCTCTCCGCCATGCGCGGCGAGGCTATACGGTCACCCCGGTGACGGACGCGCAGCGCCGGCTCGTCGACGCGGCCACCCGCTGGGCCGCCGGCGACCCGCGTGTGCGGGCGCTCGTCCTCAAGGGCTCGCTGGCCCAGGGCAGGGGCGACGAGCTGTCCGACGTCGACCTGATCGCTGTCACGAGGCCGGGTGCACGGGAGGAGCTCTGGGCCGAGAGCCTGACCATCGTCGGCGAGCTCGGACGTCCGCTGGGTGTCTTCCACGAGGCACCTTGGGCCACGCCGTACATGGTGATCGCTCTCTATGAGGGGCCGGTGAAGCTCGACCTCGCGTTCGAGGAGGAGCGCCTGGCTCCCGACCCCTGGCTCCGCGGCGGCTACGAGGTGCTCACTGGTGAGGTCGCGGAGCCCGATCTCGCAGAGCCTCCGCGGTTCGGCGCCGAGCCCGATCTCCGTGCGCTCGACGCGCACGCCTGGGACTACGCCTTCTGGCTCCACGTCAAGCTCGAGCGCCGGGAGCGGTGGGTCGTCTACCTCGAGCTGGCCGGATTCCTGCACCACATCGTCCTTCTCGCGCTGAACGCGTCTCGCGGCGAGGGCTGGATCGAGGGTCGCGGCGTCGACGACCGGCTTCCACCCGAGGCGGTCGCGGCGCTCGAGGCCGCGCTCCCTCACTCGGCGGAGCCGGCGGAGCTGCGGCGATCGCTCCTCGCTGCCGTCGACCTCTACGCGAGGACGCGTGCGGCGCTGAAGGACGAGCACGACCCGGAGCTCTCCGACGAGCTCATGGAGCAGGTGCTCGCGCAGCTTCGCGGAGAAGCTCCCACGCACGCGTGACGTCCGCCTCGGTCGTCCGCAGGTTCCCGACCGCAAGGCGAAGCACGAGGCGCCCGTCGAGCTCGGTCGGCGAGAGAAACGCCCCACCGGTGGCATTCACCTGCTCGAGGAGCACACGGTTCTCGTCGTCTGAGCCGTCGCGGCGGAAGCAGACGACCGAGAATGGTACGGGCGCGACGACTTCCCAGCCCGGTTCGGCCTCGACCCACGAGGCGAAGAGCTGTGCGAGGCGGACGTGCTCCCGGATGAGCGCGCGTAGGCCCTCGGCCCCGTAACAGCGGAGAACGGCCCAGAGCTTCAGCGAACGGAACCGCCGGCCGAGCGCGGGGCCGTAGTCCATGAGGTTCGTCGCCGCCTCGTCGCTGCGCAGGTACGCGGGCACGAGGCTGAACGCGGCGCGGAGGTCCTCGGGGCGGCGCGTGTAGAGGAGCGAGCAGTCCATCGGCGTGAAGAGCCATTTGTGCGGGTTCACGACCACCGAGTCGGCGCGGTCGACGCCCTCGAAGGCCCACCGAAGCTCGTCGCACACCATCGCCGACCCCGCGTAGGCCGCATCCACGTGGAGCCAGGCGCCTGCCAGCTCGCACGCCTCGGCGATCGCCGGAACGGGGTCGACCGACGTCGTCGACGTCGAGCCGACGGTGGCGACGACCGCCGTCGCGTCGTCGATCTCACGCTCGAGCACCTCCGGCCGCAGGCGGAACTTCGCATCGGCGGGAATCTTTCGCAGCTCCATGCCGAGCATCCGGGCCGCCTTGTCCACCGAGGAATGCGCGTGCTCCGAGCAGAGGACCGCCCCTCCGGGCCGCCGCTCGCGCGCCGCCGCGAGCGCCGCGAACGTCGACGTCGAGGCGGTGTCCTCGATATGCCCGTGGAAGCGCCCCGGAAGGCCGATCAGCTGCCGCACCCAGTCGAGGACGAGCTCCTCGAGCTCGGTGGCGGCGGGCGACGTCCGCCAGAGCATCGCGTTGACGTTCAGCGCGGCGATCAGGAGCTCCGCCAGGATCCCCGGCTCGGAGCCCGAGATCGCGAAGTAGGCGAAGAAGCGCGGGTGGTTCCAGTGCGTGATGCCCGGGAGGAGCACCTCGTCGAGATCGCGCAGGACGGCGGCGAACGGCTCGGGCTCCCCGGGCGGTGCGGCCGGAAGCCGTGAACGGATGTCGCCCGGCTCGACCCGGGCGAGCACGGGGAGGTCCCGCACGCGCTCGAGGTAGTCCGCGACCCAGTCGACGGCTGCGCGGCCGTCGGCGCGGAAGTCGCTCACCGATGCCGCTTCCGCATCGCCTCGACCTCGGACCAGGGTCGCGTGTTCACGACATCGGCAGCGGTCACCCACCCCCGCCGAGCCTGGGTGGCGCCGAGCGGCAGGTGCGCAAGGTGCGCGACCTCGTGCGCGTCGGTCGAGATGACGATCTTCACGCCTGCCTCGACGGCGGCCTTCGCGTGGACGTCGGTCAGGTCGAGCCGGTCGGGCTGCGCGTTGATCTCGAGGAACGTGCCAGTCTCGACGGCCTTCGCGAACAGGCGCTCGAGGTCGAGCTCGTAGCCCGGGCGCGTGTTCAGCTTGCGTCCGGTCGGGTGGCCGATCGCGTCTACGAGCGGGTTCTCCATCGCCGCGACGAGGCGGCCGGTCAGCTCGTCGCGGCCGGCGTCGAAACCGCCGTGGATCGAGGCCATCACCCAATCGCGCCCGGCGAGCACCTCGTCGGGGAAGTCGAGCGACCCGTCGCGACGGATGTCCACCTCGACGCCCTTCAGGATCGTCAGGCCCTCGATCCGGAGGGCCTCGATCTCGCCGTCCTGGCCCTCGAGGCGTCCGTCCTTCAGGCGCTTCGCGTGATCGCAGATCGCGACGTAGCGCCGGCCCAGTAGGACCGCCGTCCGGGCCATGTCCTCGAGCGAGTCACGGCCGTCGGACCAGGTCGTGTGCATGTGAAGATCGCCGTGCAGGTCGTCGAGCCCCACGAGGTCCGGCAGGCGACCGTTCCGCGCGGCCACAAGCTCGCCCCGGTTCTCGCGCAGCTCGGGCGGGATCCAGGCGAAGCCGAGCCGCTCGTAGAGCGCACCCTCCGTCGCGGCGGTGAAGACGTCGTCCGAGTCCACGGTCGCGACCCCGTACTCGGAGACCGAGAGCCCTCGCTTCACTGCGTCCTCGCGCAGCGCGACGTTGTGGTCCTTCGAGCCCGTGAAGTGCTGGAGCAGGTTCCCAAAGCACTCCGGCGGAACGACGCGAAGGTCGAAGCGCAGTCCGTCGTAGGAGACAACCGTCGTCTTCGTTGGGCCCTTCGCGGCGACATCGGCGACCCACGGCAGCCCTGCGAAGTGCGACGTGAGCGCGGCCGGGTCGCTCGCAGTCGCGATCAGGTCGAGATCGCGCACCGTCTCGACGCGGCGTCGGATCGAGCCTGCTTCGGAGACCCGCTGCGCCGCGGGGTGCGACTGCAGCTCGGCCACCGCCGCCTCGACCGCGGGAAGCGCGCGGCCGAGGAGCGTCCGGCGCTCGAGCTTCGCCTTGGGCACTGCGAGCGCGCGCAACACGCGCTCCTCCGTCTTCGGGCCGAGTCCCGAGAGCTCGCGGAGCTTCTGCTGCTCGGCGGCTGCGCGCAGGTCGTCCTCCCCGGTGACGCCGAGCTCGGTCCAGAGGCGCCGCGCCGTCTTTGGCCCGAGTCCGGGAACTCGCATGACGTCCACGAGTCCCGCGGGAAGCTTGTCGCGGAGCTTCTGAAGCGCCTGGAGGTCGCCTGTCTCCGTCAACTCGACGATCTTCGCGGCGATCGTCCCACCGATCCCGGGGATCTGCGTGGCGCGGCCGTCGAGCGCGAGCTGCGCGACAGGGGCGGCTGACTCGCGGATCCGCGTTGCGGCGCGACGGTAGGCTGAAAGCCGGAAGCTGTCGGCACCGTCGAGCTCGAGCAGGTCCGCGAGAAGCTCGAAGCGCTCCGCGAGGTCGGCGTTGGAAGGCAGCGTCGTGGCCACGAGTGCCCAGCGATGATACGGCGGTGCGGCTCGTCGTCTGCCTGCCCACCTACCAGGAGCGCGAGAACCTCGAGCCCATGGTTCGAGCACTCCGAGAGGTCTTCCGTGACGCGGGGCTCGACGGTGCTCGCGTAGTCGTCGCGGACGACAACTCGCCCGACGGCACGGGCGAGGTCGCCGACCGCCTAGCCGACCAGTTCCCCTGGCTCACGGTCCTTCATCGCGAGCGCAAGGAAGGCCTCGGCCCCGCGTACGTCGCCGCATTCCGCCGCGCTCTCGCCGACGGCGCCGATCTCGTGGTCGAGATGGACTGCGACTTCTCGCACGACCCGGGGGACGTCCCGCGTCTGGTCGCGGCGGCGAGAGAGGCGGACGTGGTCCTCGGCTCGCGCTACGTCCCCGGAGGCCGGATCGAGAACTGGGGCCCCGGCCGACGGTGGGTGAGCAGGGCGGGTTCGTGGTACGGCCGCGCCGTCCTCGGGCTAGGCGTCCGAGATCTCACCGGCGGCTTCAAGTGCTTCCGCCGGACGGTCCTCGAGACGATCGATCTCGACGCGCTGACCGCACAGGGTTACACGTTCCAGATCGAGACCACCTTCCGCGCGGTACGCGCGGGTTTTCGCGTCATGGAGATCCCGATCACGTTCGTTGACCGGGAGGTCGGCGGGTCCAAGATGACGAAGCGCATCGTCGCCGAGGCAATGTGGCGCGTCCCGTTGCTGCGTCTCGGCGCGCTAAGGCGGCGTCGATAGCCGCTGCTACGCTGGCCGCCCATGGCGCTGCCTGACGTCACCGACACAACGTTCGACGAGGACGTCCTCGCAAGCGACGAGCCGGTCGTCGTCGACTTTTGGGCGCCGTGGTGCGGGCCCTGCCGGGTCGTGACGCCGATCCTCGAGGCGATGGCCGAGCAGCATGGGCAGCACATCCGCTTCGTGAAGCTGAACGTCGACGACAACCCCAAGGTCGCGGCGCGCTACAACGTGCTCTCGATCCCGACGGTG
>Ga0126313_10002501_pt1 | contig 10328 bp, 11 predicted proteins | sample Plot105A_FD_89954 | JGI IMG/M metagenome (GOLD analysis project Ga0126313, IMG submission 89954) | Serpentine soil microbial communities from UC McLaughlin Reserve, CA, USA - Plot105A | ecosystem: Environmental > Terrestrial > Soil > Grasslands | place: USA: UC McLaughlin Reserve, Lake County... | reverse complement strand
TCGTCCAGGTAGATGGCCTCGATGGTGCCGATGCGGCCGCCGTCGCGGTCGACCATGGCGCGGCCCTCCCACGTCCGGATGGTCTCGATGTCGGGCATCTGCGATCCCTTCCCTTCCAGTCCTCTTAATGGGCTGCTTGCCTATTGGTAATGACTTGTTGCCGGGTACGACATGACGCGGATCCGAAGGCACCAACGCATGGTCGAATCCGCCTTGACCCTTTGGCTCTCGTACCCCCTCCGTTCCCACGGGTGCGCTTGGGAGAAGCGCGCCCGGTGGCTGGCTTGCCGCTGGTTTGCTGGCGGCACTGGCGGTGAAGGCCGAGTTCACCGCCGCATGCGGCCAACGTGGACCTCCATGGCCCGAGCGCGCGACATGGACTCGACAAGCCGAGTGCTTGCGTAGGTTCACAGGTTCGCAGTAGGCCGAGATCCGCAGCTGACTTGCGGCGCTCCCCGGGTGGTGGAGTAGGCGATGAGCAGAGTCAGTCGGGTGCCTGAGACCCGGTCGCTGGGAGAGGGCGAGCTGTCGGCTGACCATGCCTGGCGGGCGCTGCGCCGCTACGGGGGGTGGCCGCTGCTGCAGGATGCCTTGGTACGGTTCCGCTCTGGCGACGGGTTCAGCCACGCCCGGCCCTGGGGCTGCAACTGTGCCTGGCCGCAGTGCCGCTCCTGATCGCCCTCAACGGGCTGGCCAGCAAACTGGGCGATCCCCATCAGGGGGGTCGGGTGGTGGCCGAGACCGTCCTGGCCCTGACCCCAGGGGCGAGTGAGTCACTGGTCAACCAGCTGCTCACCGACCAGGGGCGCACCCGGACCTAAGCCAGGTGGCGTTGGCAATAGGCCTGCTGACGGCGGGGGTGGCGCTCATCGGTGCCGCCGGTCAGATCGAGCGCGGGACCAACCGGATCTACGGGGTGGACCAGGACCGGCCGGTGCTGCAGAAGTACCTGCGGGCCCTACTCCTCATGGTAGTGGCCGGTCTTCCGGCGTTGGTCAGCTTCCTGCTGCTGGTAGCCGGCGGGGCGATCGGTGCCTCCATGCAACGTTGGTACCACTGGGATACCGCAGCCGCGACGACCTGGAACATCGCGCGGTGGCCGGTGAGTCTCGGGCTGACCGTGGTGACGGTGTCGCCACTGTTCCGGTACGCCCCCCGCCGACACCAACCGGGCCTGTCATGGCTGATGGTCGGGGCCGGCCTGGCCACGGTGCTGTGGTGGCTGGTCAGCCTCCTGCTGGCCGCCTATGTGACCCGGAGCGGCGACTTCGGGGCGACCTACGGGCCCCTGACTGGGGTCATGGCCCTGTTGCTGTGGGCCAACCTGACCGGGATCGCACTGTTCCTGGGCATCGCCTTCGCGGCCCAACTGGAGGACAGACGGATCACGGATCCTGACACGGGCAGGGATAGCAACTCCGGACTGTACAGGGAGTTGCCCACTGAGTCTGAGCGATAAGTCCAGAATGGTAAGGACGGCACTGTTGCACCTGTCGTGGCCGAGGGGGAGCAGTTCAGACTGTCGCCATGACCACTCGCCCCCGGCGCTCCGCCCGTCGCTCGCTCAGCCTTCGCCGGCTTCTACTTCCCGCCCGACGTGGGCTCGAGCAGGACCACAGCGCCAGGATTATCATCGCCGGCCATGCCTTCATCCAGAACGTCCGTCGAGGTCACTACGAGCTTGCCATCGAGGAGCCGATGAACCGGCGGGCTGACAACCGCGTTCAACGAGCTCGCCTTGGCGATCTGACTCCGTCCGAACTCGTCTCTTCATCGCGCCGCGGGCTGGCAGGACGCAACAGCGCCCCTCCGCGCCCGCTGGGTTCAGGTCAGCAGTCCGCTGCCCACCGGGCGGAGCGTACAGGGCCTGCCCGCGCTGCAGCGTCGCCAGGGTGGCCTTTGGCGAGGGGGACGCTGGACAAGTTAATCTCGTAACTCGCTCGCCTTGCTGCTCCAGAGCACCAGATCCTCCGGATCGAGGGTGCACCCCGAGTCATGCTTCTGGGCGGCGACTCCCAGCCCCTATGGCAGCCTCGGGCTGGACGTCGCCGGCGGTTCCGGCAACGAGGCCGAGGTCGGTCCTCGCTCGGGTCCAGCACCTATCGACTGAGACGCCACGCGGCTCGACCGGCCGATGCCGCCGAAGGCGTCCAGGGTCGCCTCCAACAGTGGCAGGATCGTGTTGACCCGGCGGGCGCGGATGACCAGATCCCACAGCGGCTCCAACCGCTTCCACCCACCGGCGTAGGCCACGTGCCGGGCCGCCTGCCGGGCCGTCGGTTGACCTGCGGCCCCTCGAGCGATCGCCTTCCAGCGGTAAAGTCACGGTAGGCGCGACGGTAACCGGCGAGGAGCTGTTCCGGCCGCAGGCGGCGCGGTTAGTAGACGACGTGGCGGGTGTCGTAGTGATCCCAGTTGGCGTCGGTGATGCGGCCCTCGCCGGCCAGCCGGGTGTGCAACGCCGTGCCCGGGTAGGGCGTCATGATGTGGAAGGTCGCGGTCTCCACGCTGGGGCTGATCGCCCACTCCACGGTGCGGTCCAAGACGTCGTCGGTGTCGTCGTCCAGGCCGAACACGAAGCTTCCGTTGACCATGATGCCCAGCGAGTGGGCCCGCCGGATCACCTCGTCGTAATTCCGGGCGAGGTTCTGCCCCTTGGCGTGGCGCCGCAGGTTCTCGGGTTGAGCGTCTCAAAGCCGATGAACACGCTGCGCATGCCGGCTTGAGCGGCCTGCTCGATCAGGTCCGAGTCCAGGACCGCGTTGACGGTGCTGGCGCCCTGGAACACCCGCCCCATGCCGCGCATGCCGGCGAACAGGGTGGCGGCGAAGCGCCGGTGGCCGAGCAGGTGGTCGTCCAGGAAGTACAGGTGGCGGCCGGGCAGCCGCTCGATCTCGGCCAGCACCTCGTCCACGGCTCGGGTGTAGAACGACTTGCCACCCTAGTAGAACGCGTCCTTGTAGCAGAAGTCGCAATGGTGCGGGCAACCACGCGAGACCACCAGGGAGTTGGGACACAGGTACCGTCTCCGGTCGATCAGGTCACGCCGCAGCGGCGGGGCACCCAGCAGCGTGCGCTCGCGCGAGCCGTAGCGGGCCAGGGGCGCTCCACGCCGGAAGTCGGCCAGGAACCGCGGCCAGGTGTCCTCCCCCGGCCCCAGGAACACCGTGTCGGCATGGCGGGCGGCCTCATCGGGCAGCGCCGTGACGTGCAGGCCGCCAAGGGCCACGTGGCTGCCCCGCCGGCGATAGTGGTCAGCGAGCTGGTAGGCGCGGTACGCCGAGGTGATGTAGACCGACATGACCACCAGGTCCGGCCGGTCATCGGTGGTGAGCCGCATGACGTGCTCGTCCTCGAGCACGACCCGGTCCTCGTCGTCCAGGTACCCGGCCAGCGCCGCCAGCCCGAGCGGCGGGAACAGCGCGTACTTGATCGGCCGAAATCCCGGGTCCTTGGCCTCCAGCAACGCCGGCAGGATCACCTTCACGAACACCGGACCAGCCTCCCAGCAACACCGCGAGCCAGCAGGCTAGCCAGCGCACCGCGCTCCACGGCGTCATCGGCATCTCGATCCGGTTACGGCAACCACGCCGCTCAAGGGATCGTGACCCGTCCGGCCTGGCGGCAGCGGGCGGCCGGTTGCCGGGTCGGAGGCTGGTCTTCTCTCGCCGTTGCCTGTCACCCCTGGCCGCTGAGCGTCGCCATCGACGAATCCAATCGTCGCGTCGGCTTCGACCACTTGCTTGCTCAGGTGGTCATTCGAGTGGTGAGCTGGGGCACCCCGCTGCTGCCCGGCCGGCCCTGAAGAGGTTCAGGTCGGCCAGGCGGCGGTCCCGGTTGGGGCGAGCAGCTCGGTGCGGCAGCCGAGCGCCGCGAAGGTCGAGCGGGCCCGGTCGAGGTGCTCGGTCCGGTCCATGCCGAGCGGGGAGCGCTGACCAGCGGCCAGGTGGCGGCCAAGCTGGTGGTGGGCGTGGGCCAGCTCCCAGGGCATGGCGAGCCGCTCGGCCTTCGCGATGGCCCGCGTCCAGGCTCGATAGGCGGCGCCGTGGCGGCCCTGGAGCCAGTGCGACCAACCGAGGCAGACAAGGGTCCGGGACCGGGCCATCGGTATGGAGCGGGCGTAGCGGCGCAGGCGGCGCAAGCCGATGGCGGCGGTCGCGCGCAGCTCGGCCGGGTCCACGCCGGTAGGCTCGCCCCGCTCCAGCAGGGCCAGGCAGACCTCAGGGATGCCGGCGTGGCCTTCCAGGGTGTAGGGGGCGTAGAAGGGTTCCCGGCCGGCGAGCTCGGCGGCGGTCCGGGTCGCGCGCCAGGCGGTGGCCGCTCGCCCGCCGGCAAGGTGGAACTGGGCCGCTGCGAGGTGTGCGCGGACCGTGTCGATCCTGCCGACCTGCTGGGTCACGAGCTGGTCTGCTTCCTCGAGCCATTCGGCGGTCGCCGGGTCGCCCGCGTCGACCCGCAGCCGCGACTCCAGCAGGATGAGCAGTCCCCAGAGGTGCACGACCGGGTCGTGGCGATCCCGGCCGGCTGCTCTGGCGTCGGCGGCCATGGCCGCCGCCTCACTGAAGCGGCCGGTCAGATAGCGGCACACAGCGCCGATGAGCACCACTTCGTCGGCCAGGCGGTGCAGGCTGGCCGCAGCGCCGGCTGCCAAGGCTGTAGGAGCTCTGGCGTCTAGCGTTGTCCAGTCGCCGACCCCGAGCCAGTGCAGCCCGCCCAGAAGTTGTGTCCAGCAGATGGTGATTGGGTCGCCGGCTCGGTCGGTAGCCTCGACGGCGGCCTGGACCTGGCGGTGGCCGAGCCGGCGAAGCCCGGCGGTCCCGGCCATCGTCCCAACCCAGACCTGGCTGCTCGCGGTGAGGTCGAGCCGCCCGGCCCGCTCAGCTTGGTTGAGCCCGAACAGTGCCAGCGGCAGCAGCGCAGGCCAGTTCTCGAGTACCCAGCATGCCTCGGCCATGTGCCGGCAGGTGGCGGCCCGCTCTGCGGCTTGGGTGCGCTGTTCCTGCTGGCGTTCCACTAGGGCACCCGGCCGCAGCCGCCGCAGCCGCCGCTGGAGGGCCTGGCTTGCCAGCACGTCCAGCCACCCGAGGGTGGACGCCGGCATGGGGCTGCCCAGCAGGGCCAGCGTCCGCTCGAAGTGCTGGCGGGCAGGACCCGCCTCGCCAAGCTGCATGCGCGCCTCACCGAGCAGGCGATGCCAGCGGGCCTGTTCGGTGACCGGGACGCCATCGCATTCCAGGGCGGCGGTCAGGACGGCCTGGGTCTCGCGGAACCAGCCCCCGGCGCCGATACCAGGGCCACAGCCGGACCAGGTGGGTGTCCAGCCGGACCGGGTCGGCCTGCCCGATCAGCCAATCGGTCGCCGCCCGCAGGTTCTCGACCTCGACGTCGAGGTCGCCCTCCCCGTCGGCGGGCGCCTCAGCCGGATCGGGCAGTAGTGCGGCGTAGTGCTGGGCGTGGCGCTGGCGGGTGGCCTGCTCGTCGGCCGGGTCTGCCGCCAGCCGCTCGGCGGCGTACTGGCGCAGCAGCTCGTGCGTGTCGTAGCGGCCGTCCTCGCCGAGGGTGACCAGCGACTGGTCGACCAGGCCGGCCGCCAGCGGCAGGGTCGCCCCGGCCACGGCGCCGGCCGCCTCCAGGTCGAAACCGCCACGCTGCACCGACAGGCGGCCCAGGGCCCGGCGCTCCTCGTCGGTGAGCAGCTGCCATGACCAGTCGATCACCGCACGCAGGCTGCGATGACGCCGCTCCACGTCCGGCGAGCTGGTCTCGAGCAGATCGAGCCCGCCGGCGAGCCGGTCGGCGATCATGGCCGGGCTGGCCGAGCGCACCGTGCGGGCGGCCAGCTCGATCGCCAGCGGCACGCCGGCCAGCAGCCGGCAGACGCGAGCTACCCCCTCGGCGTCGGCGGCCAAGGGAGCCGGGCCGCAGGAGCCGGGCCCGCTCCTGGAACAGCTGCACCGCTTCGTAGCCGGCGGCCTCGGCGCCGGCCCCGGCTGGCGGGTAGGGCAGGCCGGGCACCTCGACCAGCCATTCGACCCCCAGCCCGAGCCGCCGCCTGGAGGTCACCCAGCACCTGCACCTCCGGTGCCCGGCGCAGCAGCTCGGCCAGGGCCCCGGCGGCATCGCGGAGCTGCTCGAGGTTGTCGAGCACCAGCAGCAGCTCGCGGCCGGCCAAGTGGTCGGCGAGCAACTCCAGCGGGTCGCGGGGACCGCCAGCGATACCCCGAGCGCGCGGGCGAGGTCGGCGACGACCAGGTCGGCGGCCTCCTCCGGCCGGACCGGGCTGGTCCCCACGAACGACACGAACACCGTCCCGTCGCGGTGGCGGTCCTCGTGTGCGGCGGCGACCTCCAGCGCGAGCCGGGTCTTGCCGATCCCGCCGGGGCCGACCAGGGTCACCAGCCGGCAGGCGGGGTCGTCGAGCAGCTCGCGCAGGCGGGCCAGCTCCCGCTCCCGGCCGACCAGCGTGGTGAGCGGCAGGGGCAGGTCCGGCGAGGTGGGCGCCTCCCGCGCGGTCGCCGCGGCGCTGGCGTCGCGTTCCGCCGGGCGAGGTTCGTCCTGGTCGCGCCGCCCGGCGGCCATCGGCGGCCGGGTGCCCAGCCTGGTGAACCCCCCCGTGCCGGCGATCTCCTCGCGCAGGGCGACGGTGGCCGCCGACGGCTCGGCACCCAGCTCCTCCTCGAGCACGTACCGGCAGGTCTCGTACTGGGCCAGGGCGGCGCTGCGTCGGCCGCCGGTGGCCAGGAACCACATAAGCGCGCGGTGCGCCTCCTCCTGGAGCGGCTCAAGCTCCAGCATGCGGCGGGCGGCCTCGATCCCGGTGGCCGCGTCCCCCCGGTCGCGGGCCAACCCGACGGCGCGGTCCAGCAGCGCCAGCATGTCGGCCCGGACGGTGGCACGCCGCCCGACCAGCCACTCGTCGAACAGCGGGGCGCCAGGAACTTCGAAGCCCTCCAGGAACTCGCCGCGGCACAGCCGCACGGCCGCCAGCAGCTCGCCACCGTCCCGCTCGCCGGCGGCCACGCGGGCCACCTCGACTGCGTCAACCCAGACGGGCCGGCCGCCGGCAAGCGCCACCGCCTGCCTGGTCACCTCCAGATGGTCAGGGAGGACGCGGCGCAGCTTGGTTAGCGCCAGCCAAAGGTTGGCCCGGGCGGTCGCCTCCGGCTGGTCGCTCCAGAGCAGCCCGGCCAGCGCCGAGCGTGAGTGCCCGCTGCCGGTCACCGCCAGGTACACCACCAGCGCCGCCGCCTTGGCCGACGCCAGCTCGATCAGTGGACGCCCGCTCACGGCCAGCTCGGCGCCGCCGAGCACGCGGACGCGAAGCTCCTGTTCCATCATCGCCCCCGCCGACTGTCCGGAAGAACCTTATCGCGAATCACGCCCCGAAAACGATCGGGAAACGGTCGGCACACGGCGGCTCGCTACGGTCCTGGCACCCGCGTCGGACCCGATCGAAGGAGCCTGTCATGCCCGACGTCATCGCCTGCCCCGACCCGACCTGCGGCGCGCCCGCCAGGATCGTCGACCGCTGGGCCTTCTCGTCGACCGCCGGCCCGATCGAGCACGTCAAGACCGGCTGCGAACGCGGCCACTGGTTTACCCCGACGGTGGAGTCACTCCACCTCCAGCCCGCCACCACCGCCGCCAGTCCGGCGCTGGTGCCGGTGCCCTGACACCAAGGGGGTACACGGATGCATGCAGGAACGAAGCTCCGGCCGCGGCCCGCCGGCGACCACGCCGTGGTGCTCGGGGCCAGCATGGGCGGGCTGGCCGCGGCAGGGGTGCTGGCCGACGTCTACGGGCGCGTCACCGTGGTCGACCGGGACCTGCTGCCAGCCCCAGGGGTGCAGCGCCGTGGCGTGCCGCAGGGTCGCCACGCCCATGGGCTACTGGCCAGGGGCCGCGAGGTCCTCGAAGAGCTCTTCCCGGGACTGACCGACGAGCTGGTCGCCCAGGGCGCGCTGTACGGGGACATCCAGCTCCACGGCCGCTGGTACAACGAGGGCGTGCGCCTGCGCCAGGCGCCGAGCGGCCTGAACAGCCTGTCGATCTCCCGGCCCCTGCTGGAGGGACAGGTCAGGCGGCGGCTGGCCGCCTTGCCCAACGTCAGCATCGTGGACGGGTGCGACCTGACGGAACTGGTGGCCACCCCGGACCGGCGCCGGGTCACCGGCGTCCGCACGCTGCGCCGAGGGGCTGGCGGCCCCGAGCAGGTCCTCGAGGCCGACCTCGTCGTGGACGCCACCGGGCGCGGATCACGCAGCCCGGCGTGGCTGGCCACACTCGGGTACGAACCACCCGAACAGGAGACGGTGCGGCCCCGGATCGCCTATGCAAGTGCCATCTACCGGCGCCGGCCGGCCGAGCACCTGGGCGGCGACCGCGTGGTGATCGTGGCCGCCACCCACACGACCCGGCGCGGCGCGGCCATGCTGGCGATGGAGGACGACCGGTGGATCGTCACCCTCTTCGGCTACCTGGGCGAGTCGCCGCCGACCGAGCCCGGCGAGTTCGTCGACTGGGCGGCCACCCTGGCTGCGCCCGACGTCCACGAGGTGATCTCCAGCGCCGAGCTGCTCCAGGCGCCGGTGCCGGCCCACTTCCCGGCCAGCGTGCGCCTGCGCTACGAGCGGCTGGACCGCTTCCCCGAGGGCTATGTGGTCACCGGCGACGCGGTGTGCAGCTTCAACCCAATCTACGGCCAGGGCATGACCGTCTCGGCGCTGGAGGCGCTGGCCCTTCGCGACTGCCTGCGCGACGGCGCCGGCCAGCTCGGGCAGCGGTTCTTCCGCTCCGCCGCCAAGCTGGTGGACACCCCCTGGGGCATCGCGGTCGGCGCCGACCTGCGCTTCCCAGAGGTCGAGGGGCCGCGCACGCCGAAGGTGCGCATGGTCAACGCCTACCTGGCCCGCCTGCACGTCGCCGCGGGCTCCGACCCGGTCCTCGGCCGCGCCTTCCTGCGGGTGGTCAACCTGATCGACCCGCCCGAGCGCCTGATGAGCCCCGAGCTCGCCTTCCGGGTCATGCGCGGCACCCGCGTGGCCAGCTGAACCGCACCCACCTGTCTGCCCTGATCTGCAAGGAGGACTTGTCGATGCCCGCCACAATTTCCCGGACCGTCCTGACCGTCGACGGCATCCGCGCCCCGCTGCTGGAGGCATACCCGGCCGGCGCGGCCACCGACGAGGCGGTCGTCTTCATCCACGGCAACCCTGGTTCCAGCCAGGACTGGGTGCCGCTCCTGGAGCGGGCCGGCCAGCTCGCCCGCGCCGTCGCCTGGGACCATCCCGGCTTCGGCCAGGCCGACAAGCCGCCCGGCTTCGACTACACCGTCGACGGCTACGCCGCCCACCTGGGCCGCTGCCTCGACCCCCTGGGTGTCACCAAGGCCCACCTGGTTGGCCACGACTTCGGCGGCCCCTGGATGCTGCGCTGGGCGGCCGGCCACCCGGACCGCTTCGCCAGCGCCATCCTGATCAACACCGGCGTGCTGCCCGGCTACCGCTGGCACTATCTGGCCCGCATCTGGCGCGCGCCGGTCCTGGGCGAGCTGTTCCAGGCCACCGCCACGCGCCCGGCGTTCCGACTGCTGCTGCGCCACGGCAACCGGCCTCCGCTGCCGAGGGCCTTCGTCGACCGCATGTACGACGACATGGACGCCGGCACCAAGCACGCCATCCTGGCCCTGTACCGGGCCACCGACGACCCGGGTGGCGAGCCGGCCTGGATGCTGTCGGCCGCGCTGCGCCCGCTGGACCGCCCCGCCCTGGTCGTGTGGGGCAGGAACGACCCCTACATCCCGGTCGAGCAGGCCGAGCGCCAGCGCGAGGCGTTCCCGAGCGCCAGGGTCGTCGTGCTCGACCGCAGCGGTCACCGGCCGTTCGTGGACGACCTCGAAGGCGTCGCCGAACCAGTGCTCACGTTCCTGCGCGAGATGACCGAAGTGCCGGCCCGGCACGGCGGGTAAGGCCGGCGGGTAACCATCTACCCGGTGAGTCCATGCCGTATCCGGCTTCACCGGCCAGGAGTCCTGCCATGTGCCATCCTGCCCCCATGCTCTCTTATCCGCGGTGGCTGGACCGTAGATCGGCGCGGTGGTCGAAGGCTGATCGCGCTAACAGCTGCTTGAGTCTGGAGCTAGCAGGGTGACCACCCAGCCTCCTCGGCACCGCCTTGGAGATCTGGTGCGCACCGCGCACGCCGACGCCTGGCAGGCGGAGGGGCGGGAGGATGGTTGGGTAAGGGGCTGGCGCGGTGGCGGCTGCTCCGTTTCCAGCCCCTCCCCGTCGAACCGTGCATGCGGTTCTCCCGCACACGGCTCACCGACG
>Ga0126313_10002499_pt1 | contig 10331 bp, 8 predicted proteins | sample Plot105A_FD_89954 | JGI IMG/M metagenome (GOLD analysis project Ga0126313, IMG submission 89954) | Serpentine soil microbial communities from UC McLaughlin Reserve, CA, USA - Plot105A | ecosystem: Environmental > Terrestrial > Soil > Grasslands | place: USA: UC McLaughlin Reserve, Lake County... | reverse complement strand
GAGGCCGAGCGCCCCGCCGATCTGCTGCGAGGTGTTGATGAGGCCCGAGGCGAGGCCCGACTCGTCCTTCGAGACGCCGCTGACGGCGGCGATCGTGACCGGCACGAACGCCATGCCGAGGCCGGTCGCGGCGACGAGCATCGGCCCGAGCAGGTCGGAGACATACGAGCCGTTGACCGGAACCTGACCGAACCAGAGCAGCGCCAGCGTGACGAGCGTGAGGCCCGTCAGCAGGACCTTCTTGAAGCCGAGCTTCGTGACGAGCACCGACGCGACGCCCGCCGACGCGATGATCGCCAGGGCCAGCGGCAGGTACGAGAGGCCCGCCTTCAGCGCGCTGTAGCCGAGCACCTCCTGCATGTAGCGCGACAGGAAGAAGAACATCGCAAACAGCGCGGCGCCGACGAGCAGCCCGACGATGTTCGCGCCGCTCAGCGTGCGCAGCCGGAAGATGGCGAACGGCATGAGCGGGTCCTTCGAGCGCAGCTCGATGGCGACGAACGAGGCGATCAGCGCGAGCGAGATCGCCAGCAGCGTCAGTGTCTGCGTCGAGCCCCAGCCCTCGTTGATCGTGTCGACGAGCGCGAATACGAGCATCGACAGGCCCGCGGTGACGGTGATCGCACCGAGCGCGTCGAAGTGGCGCAGGTCGCTCTCCACACGACTTTCGGCGAGCAGCCGCGGGGCGAGGATCGCGACGACGACGCCGATCGGCACGTTGACCCACAGCACCCATTCCCAGCCTGCGTACTCGGTCAGGACCCCGCCGAGCAGCACGCCCGCGGCGCCGCCCGAGCCCGACACCGCGCCCCAGACGCCGAGCGCCTTGTTGCGTTCGGCGCCCTCCGCGAACATGTTCGTGACCATCGACAGGGCGGCGGGCGCGATCAGCGCGGCGCCGAGGCCCTGCGCGGCGCGGGCGATGATGAGCTGCGTCTCGCTCCCCGACAGGCCACCGAGCAACGACGCGACGGAGAACAGGACGAGGCCGATCATAAACAGCCGGCGGCGGCCCAGCAGGTCGGCCATCCGCCCGCCGAGCAGCAGAAAACCGCCGAACGTGAGCGCGTAGGCGTTCGGGATCCACGTGAGGTCCTCCTCGGAGAACTTCAGGTCCCTGCCGATCGACGGGATCGCGACGTTCACGATCGCGGCGTCGAGGATGATCACGAACTGCGTGCTGGCCAGCAGGGCCAGCGCCAGCCACTTGCGCCGCTGGGCCGCTTCGGCATCGGTCATCGGTGGTACTCCAACTCTGCTCGCGTTAACATGAAGGTTGGTTCCGCTTTTCTGCGGGCCAGGCTACGGAAGGACGGTTCCGCTTGTCAACCACCGCTCACCGGCCGCTGCGCGCAGACGCCCGTCGCAACCGCGAGAAGGTCCTCGCCTCGGCGGCGGCCGCGTTCGCCGAGGGCGGGCTGGAGGCGCAGGTCGAGGACATCGCGCGGCGGGCGGGCGTCGGCGTCGGCACCGTCTACCGCCACTTTCCCACGAAGGAGGCGCTCGTCGATGCGCTCGCGGCCGAGCATTTCGGGCGCCTCGCCGACATCGCCGAGACCGCGCTCGCCGAGGACGGCGGCCCCTGGGACACGTTCGCCGCCGCGATCTGGCGCTCCGCCCACGCCGCCGCAGGCGACGTCGCATGGTGCGAGCTCATCGGCGGGCATCCCAGCGCCGTGCAGGCCACGTCGCGCGGCCGGGCGCGCCTCGCGGCCGCGATGGGCGGGCTGATCGCGCGCGCGCAGGCGGGCGGCGCGATGCGCCCGGACGCCACCGTGGAGGACATCAGGACGATCATGTGCGGCTTCGGCCACGTCGCCGCGGCCCAGCGCGCCGGCGCCGGGCTGGACTGGGAGCGCTACCTGGAGATCGCGCTCGACGGGCTGCGGGCGAGGTGACGTGGTCGCAGCGGCTGCTCGCCGTCGTCTTCACCGCGGCCGGGATGCTGCACTTCCTGCGGCCGAAGATGTACGAGGACATCGTGCCGGGCTACCTGCCCGCCGCGCGCGAGCTCGTGCTCGCCAGCGGTGCGGCGGAGATCGCCGGCGCCGCGCTCGTCGTCTTCCCGCGCACGCGGCGGCTCGGCGTGCTCTGGCTCGTCGCCACGCTCGTGGCCGTGTTCCCGGCGAACGTCAACATGGCGCTGAACGCGGAGCGCTACGACACGATCGCGCCGGCGCTGCTGTGGGCCCGCCTGCCCCTGCAGGGCGTGCTGATCTGGTGGGTGCTGCGCGCCGGCCGTACGCCGCGCCACCACGACCCGTAGACAATCCGTACGCAACCTTAAAGGCAGCCTGAGCCGGTCCTTACCGCGCCTTGAGGTGCCGGGTCCACAATGCCCGCAGGTTCTTTCGTCGATCTGGAGACCCCTCCCCCATTCAGATCGGCTGCCTACGGCCCGGCAACGGGTCGGAGAGCAAGGAACCGCGTGTCGCGCTCCCGATACCTGACGCGACCGCAGACCGCGAGGGTAGGGGCGGTGGACCGATGCCACCGCCCCTCACCCCGCGCGCTCACCGCCACCTCCCCCGGCGGCGCGCGCGAATGGCGGGGTCGGCTTCGGCGGTCACTGACATGCCCACGAGCGCCGGCTCCGTCGCCCGGTCGTGCCTCGGCGCGCGACCCGTCAACCGCAAACGGCCGCGTCCCAGGGAGGAAGGACGCGGCCGTCTGCTGTCAGCGGGGCTCGGGGCTTGGGGGAGAGCCGGAGCCCGCGCGCTGCTACGCGCTGATGGCTTCTGCGCGTGCAGGTTCGAGGGCGACCTGAAGCGCCTCGTCAATCGTCATGACCGGGTGGAACGTCATCGCCTCGCGCACGTCCTGCGGGACGTCGTCGAGGTCGGCTCGGTTGCGCTCGGGCAGGATCACGTCGGTCAGCCCGGCCGCGTGTGCGGCGAGCACCTTCTGCTTGAGGCCGCCGATCGGCAGGACGCGGCCCTGCAGCGTCACCTCGCCGGTCATGCCGACGGTGTGGCGCACGGGGCGGCCGCTGAGCAGCGACGTCAGCGCGGTCGTCATCGCGACGCCGGCGCTCGGCCCGTCCTTCGGGATCGCTCCAGCGGGGACGTGGACGTGGAACTCACGCTTGCCGAAGGCATCCTCGTCGATGCCCAGCGCCTCGGCGTGGGCCTGCACGTAGGTCAGCGCGATCCGTGCGGACTCCTTCATGACGTCGCCGAGCTGGCCGGTCAGCGTCAGTCCGCCCTTGCCCTTCATCGCGTTGGCCTCGATGAACAGCACGTCGCCGCCGACGCCGGTCACCGCCAGGCCGGTCGCCACGCCCGGCACCGCCGTGCGCGCCGCGGACTCCTGGAAGACCTTCTGCCGGCCGAGCGCGTCGCGCACCGCGTCGAGGTCGACGGTCACCGGCGCGATCGATGCGTCGGTGGCGATCTTCGTCGCGGTCTTGCGCAGCAGCGTCCCGAGCTCGCGCTCGAGCTGGCGCACGCCCGCCTCGCGGGTGTACTCGCTGACCACGAGCCCGAGGGTCTCGTCGTCGACGGTCACCTCGTCCTCGCGCAGCCCGTTGCGCTCGCGCTGGCGCGGCCACAGGTAGTCACGGGCGATCGCCGTCTTCTCGGCCACGGTGTAGCCGTCGAAGCGGATGACCTCCATGCGGTCCAGCAGCGGCCCCGGGATCGTCTCGGCCACGTTGGCCGTCGCGATGAACAGGACCTGCGACAGGTCGATCTCGATGTCGAGGTAGTGATCGCGGAACGCGTGGTTCTGCGCGGGGTCGAGGACCTCGAGCAGCGCCGCCGACGGGTCGCCGCGCCAGTCGGCGCCGACCTTGTCGACCTCGTCGAGCATGATCACCGGGTTCATCGTCCCGGCGTCGCGCAGGGCACGGACGAGCCGTCCCGGCAGGGCGCCGATGTACGTGCGCCGGTGGCCGCGGATCTCCGCCTCGTCACGGACGCCGCCGAGCGACATGCGCACGAACTCGCGTCCGGTCGCACGCGCGATCGACTCGCCGATCGAGGTCTTGCCGGTGCCGGGCGGGCCGATCAGGGTCAGGATCGCGCCTGCCTTGCGGTCCATCTCGACGCCGCGCTCCTCGCGCAGCTTGCGCACGGCGATGTACTCCGTGATGCGGTCCTTGACGTCCTCGAGGCCGGCGTGGTCGGCGTCGAGCACCTCACGCGCGTGGGTCGGGTCGAGCACCTCGTCGGAGTGCTTGCTCCACGGCACCGCGGTCAGCCAGTCCAGGTACGTGCGGATCATCGAGGACTCGCCGCTCTGCTCGCCCATGCGCTCCAGGCGGTCGAGCTCGCGCTCGGCCTGCTCGCGCACCGCGTCCGGCATGCCGGCGTCGGCGATCTTCGCGCGGTAGTCGTCGGTGACGCTGCCCTGGTCCTCGCCGAGCTCCTTGCGGATCGACTCCATCTGCTGGCGCAGGAAGTACTCGCGCTGCTGCTTCTGCGCGCCCGACTCGACGTCGTCGCGGATGCGACGGCGCACCTGCAGCTCGGTGAGGCGCTCGCGCTGGAACTCGAGGGCGAGCGCGAGGCGCTCGGTGACGTCGAGCGTCTCGAGGATGCGGACCTTCTGATCGAAGTTCAGGTCGGGGCTGTAGCCGGCCGTGTCGGCCAGCGGGCCCGGATCGGAGACGCCGCGCAGGAACGCGGCGACGCGCTCGTCCGCCCCGCGCTCCTCGAGGATCTCCTCGACGACGGCGCGGTACTCGCGCTCGAGCTCACGGGTGCGCATGTCGACGAGCTTGACGTCAGGGTGCTCTGCGACTTCGACGCGCAGGCGGCCCTGGGCGTCGCTCTCCGCCGCGCCCACGATCTCGCCGCGGGCGATGCTCTCCAGCGCCGCGCCGCGCGCGCCCCCGGGCAGGCGGATCGAGCCGGTCACGTTCGCGATCGTGCCGACCTTGGCGTACTCGCCGTCCTTGCGGGGAACGAGCAGCACGCGCTCCTCGCCGGTCGCGTCGACCGGGAGGTTGATGTCCATCGTCGGGAAGATGACGGTGTCGTCCAGTGGGATGAGGAGCAGCTTGTGCATGTCTTGCGTGGGTCTCCCTAAGTTCGTTGCTCACGCAACTATACCCAACTCGCTTACGAAGCGTACGTTGAGTCGGTGGCGCTTAGATCTTGTGCTCCAGCGTAGCGCCTGCGCCGTGGCGGTCCGTGGGCCTGGACGCCCCTGGTACCCGCTCGACGGCACGAGCGATCCGCAACCCCGAGCGTCAGCGGCGCATGCAGATGTGACGCCTCGTACCGCGGCCGCAGCCGGTCCGTCATGCGCGCGTGTCTGCCATGCGGATACGACGGATCGCCGCGCGGGCGGACGCGGTCCGTCGTTGCTGCAGCTCGGCAACGCGGCTGCAACGCCCGCGCGGCGCCCGGTATCAGCCGTCGAGGAAGAGGTCGACCTGCAGCTCGGCGTCGGGCACGTAGGCATACCCGCTCAGATCCGTGACGCCGGCCTCGGCGAGGACCTCGTCGTCGATGAAGAACGTCCCCGTCGTCTCGCGCGCGGGGCGCGTGAGGATGTGATGCGCGGCGTCGGCGACGATCTCCGGGCGCCGTGAGCGCGCCATCGCGGCGGCGCCGCCGAGCAGGTTCTGGACCGCGGCGGTGGCGATGATCGTGCGTGGCCACAGCGAGTTGAAGGCGATCCCGGCGTCGGCGTGCTCCGCGCTCATGCCGAGCGTGCACATGCTCATCCCGAACTTCGCCAGCGTGTACGCGAGGTGCCCGCCGTACCACTTCGGGTCGAGGCTCAGGGGCGGGCTGAGCGTCAGGACGTGCGGGTTGCCGGCCTCGCGCAGGTAGGGCACGCAGGTGCGCGACAGCAGGAACGTTCCGCGCGTGTTGACGTCCTGCATGAGGTCGTAGCGCTTCATCGCGATCGTCGTGCTCGGGCTGACGTCGATCGCGCTCGCGTTGTTGACGACGATGTCGATCCCGCCGAAGCGCTCGTACGTGCGCTCGACGGCGTCGGCGACGGTGCTGTCGTCGCGCACGTCGCCGACGATCGCGAGCGCCTGCCCGCCGGCCGCCTCGATCTCCGCGGCGGCGCTGTGGATCGTGCCCTGCAGGCGCGGATGCGGCTCGGCCGTCTTCGCCAGCAGCGCGACGTTCGCGCCGTCGCGCGCAGCGCGCAGCGCGATCGCGAGGCCGATGCCGCGGCTGCCGCCGGACATGATGATCGTCCTGCCGGCGAGGCTGCTCACGACAGCAGGTCGGCGTAGCCGCGGGCGACGAGGCGGTCGTCGGCGATGCCGAGCACCTGGCGCAGCTCCTCGACGCGGCCGCGCTCGGCATCCAGCCCGCCGGGCGCGGTTGCGACGGCCTCGAGCTCGACGAAGTGGCCCAGGTCGGTGACGCGGTCGAGGTGGATGCGCACGTTGCGCCACAGCAGCAGGCGGCGCGCCTTCTCGACGACGCAGCGCACGCCGAGCGCATCGGTCAGGGCGTCGGTCAACGCGAGATGGTCGGAGACGCAGACGACGCGGTAGAGGCTGACCTTCGGCCCGGCCAGCTCGGCGCGGTCGTACGCGATCAGCTCGGCGGGCCGCGGCGGCGCCTCGCGCAGCTTCAGGCGCCCGATGACCGCGTGGAAGTACGTGTCGCGCTGGTGCATCAGCCCCCGGTCCTCGGCGCCGAGCTGCAGCGCGGCTGCGAGCGTCGCCTGCGGGTCAGGGTCGATCGCCTTGACCTCGAGGTTGCGCTGCTTCCCCGGCATCGCGGCGGGCCGGTACGTCGGGGACCTGCTAGTAGCCGAGCCGGGCGAGGCGCTCGCGCTCGGCGCGGCGCTTCGCTTCGCGCTGCTCCTTGCGGTTGCGCTCGCGCTCGCGCCGTTCCTGGTCCTCGTCGTGACCGGTGATGATGCGGATGCTCGTGCGCAGCTTGCCGTCCTGGGCGTGCGAGGCGTACTCGGAGCGGTTCGGACGGTCGTCGCGGCGCGGACGTCCGCCGCCGGAGCGCTGCTGGCCGGGACGGCGACCTCCGGGCCCGCGCTCGGAGCGCTCGGCCTCGGGCGGGCGTGGCAGCAGGCCCTTGACCTCGCGCACGGGCGTCGCGGCGAGGCGCACCCAGGCGTTGAAGACCGGGTCGCCGGGCTTCATGCCCTCGGCGGACTGCGCGCAGACGGCGGCCCACTTCAGCGGCTGGCCCTTCTCGTCCTGCTTGGGCTTCAGCGCCTCCTTGATGACCTCGGCGCCACCGACGCGCTCAATCGCCGCGATGACGCGGGCGGGCGAGGTGGGCGAGCGGTCGGTACCCGGCGCGGCGGGCTCCTCGGCGGCGGGCGCGGCCTCGGTCTCCGTGGCGGGAGCCTCGACGGCGGGCGGCTCGACGGCGGGCGGCTCGACGGCGGGCGGCTCGACGGCCGGACTCTCGGCGGCGGTCGCCTCGGCCTCGGCCGGTGCCGTCTCGTCGGCGGAGGCGGCCTGCTCGGCGGGCGCGGCCGTCGGCATGGTGCCGCCGCGGCGCAGGTCGGTCAGGGCGGAGAAGAATGCGCGGCGGTGACGCTCGGCGGCCGACGGTCGGCGGCGGCGCTTGGGCTTGGGCAGCGTCGCCTTGACGGTCGGCAGCGGCTTGGGCTCGGCGGCGACGCCGAGGATCCGCGGTCCGACGGCGGGGCGCTCGGCATCGGGCGTGACGGCCACCGCGGGTGTCTCGGCGGGTGCGTCGCCGGGCGGCGCCGGAGCGGGTGCGTCGGCGACCGCGTCCGGCGCAGGAGTCTCGGCGGCGGGTGCCTCGGCAGCGGGGGTCACAGCGGCGGGTGCCTCGGCAGCGGGAGCCTCGGCGGCGGGAGCGGCGGCCGGCTCCTCGGCAGCGGGAGCGGCGGCCGGCTCCTCGGCAGCGGGCTGCTCTGCCGGCGCAGCCGGAGCGGGCGCCTCGGCGACGGCCTCCGCGACGGGCGTCTCGGCAGCACCAGGGGGCGTCTCGGCGGTCTGACCGTTGTGGCCGTTGGTCCCCGTCTCGCCCTCCGCCGCGGGCGCGGCGACGTCACGGGATGCGTCGGCCGCCTGCGCGGTCGTGCTCTCCCCGTTGGGCTCCATTGCCGTCTGGCCGCCAGGATCGGCCGTCATCTCGGCTGACGAATCGCCAGTCACTGACATGAGGTTATCGAGGCTTGGAGCAACCCTGCACCGTCGTCGACAAATCAATCGCCCTGAACCGCCCTCAGACGACCCCATACTCCCGAATCAGCACCGCGAGCGGGGTCTCGAAGAGAGGTGCCGGCGCGCCGAGGAACGCGCAACCGGGCTACGTCAAGGGAACGTCGGGGGTCGCGGCGATCGCGGCCGCGGCGACGAGCAGGTGGACGTGGGCGAAGCGCTCCGTCAGCGAGTCACCGAGCGGCATCGTCAGTGCAAGCGCCAGCAGCTCACGGATCGACGCCCCCTGCGGCGCCTGCGGCGCGTCGTCGCCGACGAGCGTCGCCAGGCGCGCGAGGTCGATCATCTCGGCGTTGTCGCCGCCGCTGATCGCGATCCCGAACGCGGCCTCGACGAAGTACTCGACGCGCGCGAGCAGCGGGTCGCGGCGGATGCGGCCGTCCCCGACGGCGGGGCCGAAGTCGACCGTCTCCTCGCGGGCGACGATGCGCTCGAGCTGGCCGCCCATGACGCTCTCCAGCTGGGCCGGCGTCAGCCCCGCCTGCAGCGCCGGGCGCAGCGACGAGATGACGGTCTGCTGCGGCGTGCCGAACGGGATGTCGGTCGCGTAGAGGATCTGGCCCGGGGGGATGTGCGAGTAGACCGCAAGCTGGTCGGCGGCATGGAACCAGGCCGTGTCGAAGAAGACGTTGGGGTACTCGTGGATGCGCTGCCAGATCCAGGCGAGGTCGCAGACGGCGCAGTGCGCGAGGATGAAGCGCGCGTTGGGGAACTCGCGCGCGAACTCGAGCACGTGCACGCCCAGCGCCGGGATCCCGCGACCCGCGTGGACGAGGACCGGCAGGTGCTCCTCGTCGGCGGTGGCGACGACCGCGCGCACGCCGGGCTCGTCGAGATCGAACAGCTCGGCCCGCGGGTGCAGCTTGATCCCGCGCGCGCCGGCCGCGATGCAGCGCCGGACCTCGCTGACCGGATCAGCGCGCGGGTCGACGCGGCAGAACGCGACGAGGCGCCCGCCGGAGTCCGCCGCCTGCGCGAGCACGTGGTCGTTCGCCGGCGGGTAGCCGCAGGGCTCGTGCATCGGGAACACGACGGCGCGCGAGCCGGTCGGCGCGAGCGTCTCGAGCAGCTGCGGGCCGGTGCACTTGAAGCCGTCGGGGTCGTTGACGCCGATGTGCGTGTGGGCGTCGAACAGCGTGACCTGCGGCAGCAGCCTCATCGTCTGCTGCGCCCATGGGATGAGCAGGTCGTCGGAATACACGCGCGGCAGTCTAGGAAGCCGGATCGGCCTAGGAAGCCGGATGCGTGACAACGCCGCTGGACGGGCCTACACTCCCCCGGGTGAGTTACAACAACGGCAGTGCCGGGATCTGTGACTGTGGCCAGATGGCGATCAACAGCTGTCAGCGCTGCGGGCGCGCTGTCTGCGACCGGCATGCGCGCACGCTTCCCGATGCGCCCGAAGGCGTCTCGCCCGACGCCCTGAGCCGCTTCGAGATCGCGATCCGGGCGAGCGGCGCCATCTGCGAGGCCTGTCGCGCCGACATCGGCAGCTACGCGCTCGCGCAGGCGACGAACGCACCGCGCGCACAACTTCCCGAGCACTGGCTCGACCGCGCGATGGCGCTCAACGGCGACCAGACGCGCAGCGAGCTGGAGAAGATCGAGGACGCGAAGCTTCCGGCGTCGCTGACGCCGAAGGACGTCGCGCAGGAGTTTCTGCGCCGGATCGGGCAGCGGCCGCAGGAGCGCGTGCCGATCACGCCGCCGAAGGTCATGCGGGCACCGGAGTTCGTCGAGGGCTGGTCGGTGGACTGCCGCCGCACGCAGTACACCGCCGCCGGCGGCCCCGCCGCGCGGTACTCGCTGCCGTGCCTCATCTCGACGGAGGGCGAGCTGCTCGGTCCCGCGCTCGAGGAGGGCGACCGCCACGGGCAGACCTGGTGGATCGTGCCGGACGCGGACATCGAGCTCTCGCGCCTCGTGACGAGCGTCGCGCAGCTGTTGCTGCTCAGCGCGTTTGCGCCGCGGCAGAGCTAGGGAGAAACGCCTCCACCAGCCGCGCGACGTCGTCGGGCGGCACGGGGAAGCCCCGCCGAGAGCCGGTCGGCCGCAGAAGCGGCAGCGTCCTCGGCCATGCGGCGAATGTAAGCGTGCGCCGAGCGTGGCGAAGTGGTCAGCTGACCTGGATCGCGAGCTTGCCCTGGGTGTGCTCGCCGGCCAGCGCGGCGAGGGCCTGCGGCGCCTGCTCGAG
>Ga0126313_10002498_pt1 | contig 10332 bp, 8 predicted proteins | sample Plot105A_FD_89954 | JGI IMG/M metagenome (GOLD analysis project Ga0126313, IMG submission 89954) | Serpentine soil microbial communities from UC McLaughlin Reserve, CA, USA - Plot105A | ecosystem: Environmental > Terrestrial > Soil > Grasslands | place: USA: UC McLaughlin Reserve, Lake County... | reverse complement strand
TTATCCTGAGATAACGGATCTCGTGCGGGCCGTCCACGAGAGGAACAAGACGGTCGGCATCATCTGTCACGGCGGGCTCGTCGCGATCTCGGCCGGCATAGTCGATGGCGTCAGCGCGACGGGATCTCTGGGCATCAAGGACGACCTCGAGAACGCCGGCGCCACCTGGGTGGACAAGGCGGCATTCCGTGAAGGAAACCTCGTATGGGGCCGTGTCGTCCCCGACATCCCTGACTTCTGCCGCGAGCTCGTTGCCGCGTTGGCCGAGGCGTAAAGCCCATTTGGCATACCAGCGGCCGAGCACCACGATTAGGTCAGGGTTTTGCTTGCCGAAGCAGGATCCCTACGTCACACAACGCTGGTGATCGAGGTTTATCTGCGACGGGCGCGCGAATGCCTGGCCGCTACTTCTCCACTGGAACCTGCCGGACAAGCCCTGCGCACGTTACTCGATAAGGTTTCGCTTCTCGCCACCAGCGACGATGCGCACCTGTGAAACTCGTGCTTCGCCGTCTCACCGAATACCGCTTCGAACTTTTCCGGCGGGTGACCGGCCCCGGACGAGTCGAGGCCAGCTCGACGAACCACGCGCGGGGCAGGCGTGCAGGCGCCCGGTCCTGGGTAAAGAGCGTAAACAGGCGTCCGCGTCTTCTGATGCGGGTGCCGCGGATCAACTAGAAAGCCACGGAAGGAGCAAGATTGAACAACTCGGTGGTGAACGAGACAGCGCCCACGATCGTGCGCGTGGTACAGGGTTCCCTGATGGCTGGCCACGGAGCCCAGAAACTCTTCGGGTCCTTCGGGGGTCCAGGGTTGGAAGGCACGAGCGGCTTTATGGAGATGCTCGGCATGAGTCCTGGACGCCCGTGGGCGTACATGGCAGGACTTTCGGAGTTCGGCGGCGGTGTGCTCACGGCCCTCGGGTTCCTCAAACCGCTCGGACCCCTCGGGGTCATAGGGGCGATGGCGATGGCCACGAAGAAGGCCCACTGGGACAAGCCGATCTGGGTTACGGAGGGCGGCGCGGAGCTGCCCGTTCTCAACATGGCCATCTCCACGGCGCTCATGATCCGCGAGCCCGACGCCTTCTCCCTAGACCGGGTCCTTGGACTCCGTCTACCAGCCTGGGTAGGACCCGTAGGACTGGTCGCGATACTCCTCACCGTCCTGTACTCCGAACTGGAGTCCGACGAGTCTGACGAGCAAGAAGACGTCCAGGACGAGACACGCGAGGAACTGGCCGGACCATAACCGTCACTGCTGTGACGACAAGATCATGGGCCTGAGGGGTGCCCGTGCCTCTGCTGGCGGGTACACTGCCCTGAACAGACGACGCTAGCGTCGTCTGTTCAGGGCTAAGGCATCAGGGTCGGGAGCCCTTGGGCGAAACGCAGTCAGTGAGCGAACCGAATCCGGTAGGCGTTGTTATTGTCCACGCTTCCAGGCGCTACTACGACCGGTCGAGCGGAGTGATGTTCCCGTCCGTGCGGTACCAACGCGCCCCTCGCGAGGGGCCCGAGGATGCGAAGGTCGCTGTGATAACCCTCGTGTTCCTGTCCGCCTTCGCGCTGGTCGTGTGGGTCGCCCTGGCATGAAGCGGTTCGGGGCGCTAACCGCGCGCTCAGCACCTGGTTACTAGCTGATTGCCGAAGGTTGACCGCTGAAAGCTATATCTATCCTGCTGCTGCGCCGTAGTCGTAGGTGGGCAGCGGGCCGCCGGCGTCATTTAGCACGTAGCCCTCGAACATGCGTCTGACGGTGTTCGGCTGGCTGGCCGCCAGGTTGTTGTGCATGTCGGGGTCTTCCTGGACATCGTAGAGGAAGGGTTCCTCGCCCTGGTTGGTGCTGAACATCACGTAGCGGTCGTCGCGGGTCCAGACGTGGTCGTTGTACCCGAGTGAGAAGTGGGGCCTCGCCTCAGGCACTCCGCCTTCGATCAGAACGGATAGGTCCTGGCCGTCCAGCTCTTGCGAAGGCTCTATCCCCAGGTAACCGAGGATCGTGGGCGCGACATCGTGGGTGGAGGCATAGTATTCGCTGGTTTCGCCCGCCCGCTTCCCTTCGGGATGCCTGATGAAGAACGGTATGTCGGTAACCTCGGGCCAGAGAACGTTATCTGGTTTGCCGGTGTAGCCGTGCTCGCCGTGGGCGACGCCGTGGTCGGAGAGGAGTATGAGGAGCGTGTTCTCGAACAAGTTCAGCTCCTCCATCTTGTCCAGGAAGCGCCCCAGCCAGCGGTCCATCATGGTAAGTTCCCCTGAGTAGCGGGCCTTCATCCGCTCCAGCTCCCTCGGCGCCAGATAGTCGCTGGGGCCGTAGATAACCGAGAAGGGCTCCTTGAGGTTGTACGGCTCGTCGTCGTACATCTTTACGTACTCCTCTGGCGGGTCCCAGGGCTCGTGCGGATCGTAGGAGTCCACTGTCAGGAAGAAGGGCCCGTTCTCGCTCAGGAGCTCAAGATAGTCCGCGGCCTGGGTAAAGACCATCGGGGAGAACCAGTCGGCCTCCGTCTGCCTGCCTGCTACGTTGGCGAAGTACTGGCGCATCTGGCCCGTCATGGCGGGAACGTTCCCCTTCATCAGGGCCTGGGACACCTTGTTCTGGGGGGCCGTCCAGATCGGCCTGTAATTGTCCGTGGTCTGCCCGCGGAAGAAGTCGAAGACGTCGAAGCCGCGGTGCATGTCGTAGGATGGCTTCATCTGGTGCATGTTGTCCGTTATGAAGTAGGTCCCGTAGCCGGCCGCCTGCATCATCTGTGCGAGGGTGGTCTGGTCGAGGGGGATCGGCTCCCAACCCTGCAGGATTATGTCTTCGTCCTTGGGGGGCTTCCAGTTGCGGAACGGCCACGTCCGCCTTCCCGTATGTATGGCCCTCCTGGCACAGATGGTGGGGATGGACTCGGGGTAGGCCTTGGTGAAGACGAGGCTCTCTTTGGCGAGGGCGTCGAGGTTGGGGCTATGGATGGTCCTGTTGCCGTAGGCCCCGATGTGGTCCTTCCTCAGGCTGTCGATGATGACGAGCACCACGTTGGTCCCCTCTTTGAGGGTAGGATGGTTGCCCCGCACGTTGCGGATGCGCTCCGCAAGGTCGCAGCCCGTCGCCCCGAGCAGGGTCGCACCTGCGAACCCCGCGCCGGTGAGCTTGAGGAAATCTCTGCGTGAAATATTGCGTGAGGTGCGTTGCTTCACAAAGCGTGAGGTTACTACGCAAGGGAACCTCCTACAAGCCTGCCACACTCGTCCCGGTGAATACGGATACCGGACGACGCACCACGGCTGTTAGAATCATCCCCATGAAGAGCGTTATGGCCGTAGGCATCGGGGTGCTGCTCGCGCTCGCGATCGGCCTCCTGGTGGTCCAGGGGATACTAGCGCCGCTCTTCACGCGCTTTTTCGGCCTGGAGCGTACCGGCTCCGAGGCCCTTCCCCTCATCCTGCTCCTTTTCGCCTCAGCCTTCTCCTTCTACTTCGGCGGAATGGCCGCCAGTTACAAAGCACCCTCCAGGCACGTTCTACACGGGGTGCTGGTAGTCCCCGCCGCCTTCCTCCTGGCCTCGGCCCTGAACCTGGCCCTCGGAAAAGGCTTCCTCCCCGGCATCCAGGGAACGTTCGGCCTCCTCCTCGCAATCGCCTTCCTCCTAGCCTCCATCGCAGCCTCCTACATAGGAAGCAAACGCGGCGCCGAAATCTACGCCCACAACCAAAGAGTCGAAACCCTAAGACGCAAGTGAGCATGCTGCCTCTGGCAGCATGCTCAGCACGGCGCCTGGGGGCGCCTTGTCAGCACGCTCAGGCTAGCGCCTTCGCTTGTCAGCACGCATCGGCTTCGCCTCGCTTTCAGCTAGTCGTCTGGGTCCGTAACGGCAAGCTAGGTATAGGGCTTCCCTCCGCACCGGTTCTTTGTGTGCGACTGGGTGAGGCCGCAACTGGATTGGCTGAAAGCGAGAGCCGAAGGCTCGAAGCGTTGCCGACAAGCGAAGGCGCTAGCCTGAGCGTGCTGACAAGCGACAGCCTTCAGGCTGGAGCGTGCTGACAAGCGGAGGCCGAAAGGCTGCAGCGGGCTGCTTGCTAGCGGGCCTGCACGCCCATCGTGAGGTGGCCTCTGGAGTTCATTCTGGCGTTGGGGTGGCGGGTTGAGGGCTCGACTTCGGAGGGGTCTTCGCCGGTGCCGGTCAGGTAGACCCTGGGTTCTTCGACGCCATCGGTGGGGTCGGAGATGTAGCGGCGCCAGGCCATGTCGTCCCAGAGGAAGGTGAGGGTTGGTTTGCCGGGGGTTCCGTCGTCGAGGGCGGCGTGGACCTTCGGGAGGCCGAAGGCCCGCGAGATGGAAGAGACCGTATCTGCGTGTTCGCTCGCGTTGAACAGCGCGATACCCTCCCTGAGGCGGCGTTCGGGGTCGGAGAGCCGGTCGAGGCGCTCCAGGGCGTTGCTTAGCGCCTCGGCGCTGCGGATGCTCTCCTCCCTCGCTGCCTCGAGCCTGGCTTCCAGGTCCTGGGCCCTCTCCTCGAGGAGTATCTTCTGCGCCTCTACGTCTTCCAGGCGCCTTCCCTGGTCGTCGTCCGGCTCGCTGGCGCCGTAGGTGCTGGCGTCGGTGGCGCCTTCGGCCTCGTTACGGAGGTCGTCCACCAATGATTCCAGGTTGTTCCTGCTCGCTTCGGATTCTCGCAGGGTCTCTTCCAGGTCGCTGATGCGGTTTTCGTAGGCGGAGATCTCCGCTCCGAATCGACCAACCACCTGTTCGAGGTCTTTCGCTGCGTCGGACCTCTGGGTGAGCGTTGCAGCTTCGAGCTCCTTGAGCCTGGCCGTGTAGGCCCGCAGTTCTGTTTCGCGCTGGAGTATAGCCTCGCCCAGTCGCTCCTCGAGCGCCCAGGTCTCCGCCTTCCTGCGCTCATCCTCGGCCGCGAGTCGCTCCGCGCTCTCGCGTTGCAGTTGCGCGGTCTCCTCCGCGTGGCGCGCCCTGAGGGCCCTGTTGTCCGCTTCCCTCTGCGCCTGGAGGGCCGAGACCCTCTTCTCCGCCGCTTCCTGCGCTTCGGCGAGCCTGGCCGCTTGCGTCTTCTTCAGCTCGTTCTCCCGCCGCTCCGTCAGGGCTTTGATCTCCCTGATCTCCCGCTTGCGCCTTTCCCCCAGCGATCGGCGGGAGGATTCCAACTCCTCACGCAGCGCCTCCAGCTCCCCTTGCTGCCTCTCGACCACGGTCTCGTAGTCCTTCTGGAGCTCGCGCTCGCGCGCGGTCGCGGCGCTCCTCAGCGTCTGCACGGCCGCCTTGTGGCGTTCGTCGGAGGCGCTCCGCTCTTCGGCCAGCCTCCGCTCGAAGTCCTCCCTCAGGGAATGCTCCAGTTCACTTTCCCTCTCGGCGTTCTGCTTGCGGACAGACTCCATCTGCTCCGCATGCCGCGCCTCCTGTTCCTGGTAGCTAGTGCGCAGTTGCTCCTCCCAGTGCTCGGAGGCGCTCTTGAGGGCTTCGATCTCTTTCCTGTAGCGGGCCTCCAGGGCTTCGCGGTCGCGCCGGAATTCTTCCTTGATGGCCTCAACGCGGGAGTCCGTCGAAGCCTCATCCACCTCGGCCAGACGCTGTTCCTCGACCCTACGGCGTAACCCGGCGAGCTCGTTGATATGCTCGTTGCTCAGGCGGAGTTGCTCGTCCGAATGCCGTTGCTTGAGCGAGGAGATCTCCGCCCTCAGGTCCTCGACCTTACGGTCCGCCTCGACGCGGGCCAACTCTTTCTCCTCCAGCTCATTGGCCCTCGAAGACACCTCTTCCTGGGCCGCCCTCAGGGCCGTGTAGGCTTCTTCGAGGTCGGTTCTGAGGCTCTCCACCTCACCCTCGAGGCTTTCGATCAGGGCTCCAGCAGCCTCCATGCCCTCCGCGAGCCCGGCCAACGGGTCCATGGGATCTTCGCTCATGTTCGCCTCTCCTGTATTACCCTAATCACCACGTTGGCCGGAAGGTTAACGCCTGGCAAGCCCCTGGTAAAGTCCCCGCGGAATCGGTTGCTTGCGACCATCGGGCACAGTAGCCTGACAGGCTGAAAAGCTGACTAGCTACTTGCGCAGTCGGGGCAAAGGCCCTCGACGACCATCGTGGCGCGGGTAACTTCGTAAGGGGTATTCTCGTTGATGCGCGCTTCCACGCCGCTGAGATCGACGCCAGGGATCTCGGAGACCTCGCCACAGCTCGTGCACCTGATGTCCAGATGCGGCTCGACGTTCAGGTCGTAGCGCGTAGGAGATTCAGACCAGTGCTTGGAGCCTATTACTCCTACTTCCTCGAGCACGGAGAGGGCCTGGTAGACCGTGCCGAGTGCCACGCGAGGATTCTCCCGCTTGACGATCAGGTACACGTCCTCGGCGGAAGGGTGCCCCTTGGCCCGCGAAAGGGCCTCCAGAACCGCCCTGCGCTGGGAGGTGAGGGTGTACCCCGACCTGCGTAGCTTCTCCCTGACTGAGGGTGCGTCGGAAGCGTCCTCGTGAAGTGTTTGACGATCAGTAACCATTCCTGATCGCGAGTTTATCATACGGCGTTTTGCGCGTTGGGGTGTACCATAGCCCCCAGATGTCGCTCATCGTCAACGCCCTTGTGAACCTGTGGCGCCTGGTACGTAACGCCCGCGCGCGGTTGCTCGCCAGGCCGCCGGACTTCGTCTGGGTGGAGGTCGGCGGCTCGCTAGATGAGTTCGAGACGCCCGTGGGCTTCCTCCGGCGCCGCTTCGCCCCTGGTCCCTCCCCGCCCACGCTGGAGCGTTTGCGGGCGAGGTTCGACCGTATCTCCGCCGACGGTCGTCCGCGCGGCGTCATCCTGCGCATCAAGAACCTGGATGCCGGATGGGCGGCCATAGAGGAGTTGCGCGGTGAGATCCTGGCGTTCAAAGAACGTGATAGGCGTGTCGTGGCGTACCTTGGAGATCCCGTCGATACTCGCTCCTACTATCTCGCGTGCGCTGCGGACGAGATATACGCTACCCCACTGGCCGACCTGAACGTTACCGGGCTCCACGCCAGGGTGGATTTCATCAAAGACACCCTGAACAACTTCGGCGTGGAGGTCGAGGTCGTCGCCGTTTCGCCGTATAAGTCGGCGGGCGAGAGGTTCGTGCGCGACGATTTCTCCGAGGAGTCCCGTGAGCAGGTCGGACGTCTCCTCGACCGCCGCTTCGAGGAGGTGGTGAGTGCCATCTCCCGCAGCAGGGGCATCACTTCCCAGGAGGCAGGGCGGAAGATAGACCTGGCTCCCTACGGCGCGCGGGAGGCGCTCGCGGAGGGGCTCATCGACGGGGTGCTCTACGAGGACGAGTTGCCACAAAGGCTCGGGGCCGAGAACCGTAGCGCCGGACTCGCCGAGTGGGATAGGGCGCGGAGGACGTTGCGCGTTCCTTATCGGAGGCGTAGCCGGAGGAAGGTCGCGCTCGTAAGCCTGACGGGGGCTATAGCACGGGGGCGCAGTAGAAAGTTGCCGGTGCCGCTCCCTTTCGTGGGTGGGGAGCAGGCGGGGAGCGACTCCGTCGTCGCGGCGTTGCGGCTCGCGGAGAAGAGCCGCAACGTCGCCGCCGTTCTCCTACATGTCGACTCGCCTGGCGGCGACGCGCTGGCCTCGGACCTGATCTGGCGCGAGGTCGAACGCACGAACGTGAAGAAGCCGGTGGTGGTCCTCATGGGAAACGCCGCGGCGTCAGGGGGTTACTACGTCTCGGCACCAGCGAGCCACGTCGTCGCGCGCAGCGGTACGGTTACGGGCTCCATAGGCGTGTTGACGATCCGGCCCGTCGCTAGCGGCCTCTATGAGAGGCTGGGCATCAACCCCGTCGCGCTCGACCGTGGAGCGCGTGCCGGCCTCCTCGACCTCAGTCGCCACCCCGACGACGAGGAGCGGCGGGTGATCGAAGGCCAGGTCCAACGCATCTACGGCGAATTCAAGGAGCGCGTCGTGCTTGGGCGCGATATCGACGCCGTCGACCTCGAAGGCATCGCCGGCGGAAGGGTGTGGACCGGATCGGAGGCCCTCGAGCTCGGGTTGGTAGACCAGATTGGAGGCTTCCGGGAGGCGTTGCGAAAGGCCAGGGAGCTTGGCGGAGTAGAACGGGACGTGCCCGAGGTCCTGGTCAGGGTAAATCCGCCCCGCCGTGGAAGGCCCACTCCGGGAGAGCCTGCGCAAGCCCTCGTGGAGGTGATAGGGGAGACGTGGGAGGCCCTTTCCGAGCTCGGCGCGGGGGGCGTCAGGACGCACGCACCGTACGAAATCCGCGAAGACTGATAGCATCTGCGCCTGTGGACGTTGGGCTGGAAGGAACCAGTATTTGAGCGAAGTCCCCAACAAGGGCGTTGACCGGAGGGCGATGGCCGGGCTGTCGGCCGGACACCTCTTTACCGACCTCAACCAGGGTGCCGTTGCGGCGCTGGTGCCTTTCCTTACAGCGGAGCGTGGGATCTCGCTCGCGGCGGCCGGTGCGCTCGTGTTCGCGGCGACGGTGAGCTCCTCGATCGTGCAGCCGCTCTTCGGTATATTCTCGGACAAGAAGCCCATTCCGGCGCTCATGCCGCTCGGCGTGTTGCTCGCGGGGTGCGGTATGGCGCTCGTCGGTGTGGCCCCGAGTTACCCCCTGATCCTTCTGTGCGTCGTGGCCAGCGGCATAGGAGTTGCCGCGTTCCACCCCGAGGCGGCGCGGTTCGCCAACTACGTCTCGGGATCGGGCCGGGCCCGCGGGATGAGCTTCTTCTCCGTGGGCGGCAACGCCGGCTTTGCCCTCGGTCCGGCCGTGACCACGCCGCTCGTTCTCCTGTTCGGACTCCAGGGTTCTCTCTTCCTCGCCCTGCCCGCCGTGGCGATGGCCGCCGTGCTTCTCCACGAGCTGCCCCGGATGCTGACCTTCAGGCCGGTGGCGGCGGAGAGTGAGGCAGAGGCGGAGACCGAGATGCCGGAGCACTGGTGGCCCTTCACGCGCATGATCGGGGTCGTCATCGTGCGGTCTTTCGTCTACTTCGGGCTGGTGACCTTCGTCGCCTCCTACTACGAGCGCGTGCTCGACGTGTCCCCGGCCCTGGGGAACACCGCCCTTACCCTGATGCTCTTCGGCGGGGCTGCGGGCACGCTGACGATGGGCCCGCTCGCCGACCGATTCGGCAGGCGCACGGTGGTGGGGGCCTCGATGCTCGTGCTTCCGCCCCTCATCTTCTGTTTCACCCTCGCCGGACCCTTCGCCGGTATGGCGCTGCTCGTCCTCGTCGGTGCGGCCACGGTAGGGACCTTCGGCATCACGGTGGTCATGGGACAGGAGTATTTGCCTGGCCGCATCGGGCTCGCCGCGGGCATCACGATGGGACTCTCCATCGGGCTCGGCGGCGTCGGGGCACCGCTGCTCGGCCTCGTCGCCGACAACGCGGGCCTCTCGTTCACCATGATGATAATCGCTGTTCTGCCCGTATTCGGGCTACTTCTCGCCCTGACCTTACCCCGGGGGGCACCGGCCTCGAGGTAAGGGTCGTTCGCAGGCTTAACCTACAGGTCGAGTTCGTGTAACCAAACACCTTTTTTGATTTCCGGTCGGGTAACATATTGCCGATGGCAACGCTCTCTACGCAGGATCGCGCCCAGGTATGAGGATATTCCATAGCATCGGGGTTTTCGCCTACCGTTTCCGGTGGGCCATCCTGTTAGTCTGGGGAGCGCTCCTTATCACCTCCGCCTTCTTCGCTCCGGATCTCTCGGGGCGCCTGAAGGGCGGCGGGTTCGAGGGCGCGAATTCCGAGGCCGAGCGGGTACAGGACCTGATGACGGACGAGTTCGGCGCTTCCCCGGCAGCCCTGACGATAGTGTTTGCCGGTGACGGTATGCCGGCCCGCAGCAAGGATTTTCGGGATGCCGAGGACCGCGCACTCGACAGGGTGCGCAAGCTGCACGATGTGCACCAGATCGCCTCCTACGGGGGATCCAAAGACCCACGGTTCATCTCCGACGATGGCAAGAAGTCCTACGCTATCGTGACCTCCAACGTCTCCGTCGACGAGACGCGCAACGTGGTCGACGGGGTGAGGAGAGAGGTCCGCTCCGACGAGCTGGATACCTACGTCACGGGGGCGCCGGCGGTCTACCAGGACCTGGAGGAGGCCAGCAACGAGGACGTCAAGCAGGCTGAGAAGTATGCCTTCCCGTTCGCCGTGGTAATACTCATCTTCGCCTTCGGCACGCTCGTCGCCGCAGGGGTGCCTGTTTTGATCGGCGGCGCCAGCGTGCTGACCGCGCTCGCCGTGCTCTACTTCATCAGCGGCACTTACGACATGTCCGTGTTTACCCTGACGCTCTCGACCATGCTCGGCCTGGGGCTCGGTATCGATTACGCGT